>Ga0153915_10007322_pt1 | contig 10404 bp, 7 predicted proteins | sample Opewatmetagenome_2_FD_107003 | JGI IMG/M metagenome (GOLD analysis project Ga0153915, IMG submission 107003) | Freshwater wetland microbial communities from Ohio, USA - Open water 3 Core 3 Depth 3 metaG | ecosystem: Environmental > Aquatic > Freshwater > Wetlands | place: USA: Ohio, Lake Erie... | reverse complement strand
CTGTACCTTGTCAACAACCGGATATTCAAGCAGGCAGATTTTTATGCGAATCCCAAGGGCGGGATATATTTCACCACAGAGGCGATGAAGCGTTATTTCGCGGAGTATGAGAGGATGATAGACCGTGAATTCATTCACCCCGAGACAAAGGAGACCTCAACCCTGAGAAAGGCATTCAGGTTTCAGGCGGAAAAGATGGCGCATGTGCTGCAGGATGACCGGCCATATATCCCTTTTATACTTGATGAGAAGGGGTAAGATATGTTTTATCTGGTATCCTATGACATCCCCAATGACAGGCGGAGGACAAGGCTTGCCAAGGCATTGAAGGATTACGGCGACAGGGTGCAGTACAGCGTATTCGAATGCATACTGGATAACAGGCTCCTTGAGGGGATGAAGAAAAAGATAAGCGATCTGATCGATGAATCAGAGGACAGCGTAAGGATCTATGACCTGTGCGCGGGTTGCGAAAAAAATATCGTTATCCTAGGACAGGGCGTTGTTTCAAGGGATGAAGATGTTTATATACTTTGAATCATTGCCTTTTATCGAAACTTTTAAAACCGTTGGAAAATGGGGGAGGTTACAGGAAATTAAATAACGTATTGATTTTTTGAAAGAAAAAAGTTTATTAATCATGCAGGACTCGGATGGGAAAGGCTTTGGGATAGAAGAAAAAGATAGGTTACAGAAAACAGCTTTTTAAATTATTGGAATTATAGGGGATAAAAAGAGTACTGGCTGAAACCTAGACCTGACAAAGAAGGGATTGCGACGACTTCCTCCGTCGCAGTACGTGTATTGGTCATCAAGGCTGAAACCTAGACCTGACAAAGAAGGGATTGCGACGGTTAATGAAGCTCCCACAAATGTTCCAGAAAATGCGGCTGAAACCTAGACCTGACAAAGAAGGGATTGCGACTCTATACGGCCATCCCATCAGCACATATCAATGCGGCTGAAACCTAGACCTGACAAAGAAGGGATTGCGACCTTGTCTTGGATAATGGATAAAGACCTATCTTTCCTGGCTGAAACCTAGACCTGACAAAGAAGGGATTGCGACTACGTTGCTGTGACTGGAAGAGTAATCGTTACTGTGGCTGAAACCTAGACCTGACAAAGAAGGGATTGCGACTCAGGGATAGAGCCATCTGTAATAAGTGGTTGATATGGGCTGAAACCTAGACCTGACAAAGAAGGGATTGCGACTGTATAAAGACCGTGTCGCTTCTGTCAAATCCATATTGGCTGAAACCTAGACCTGACAAAGAAGGGATTGCGACGTTGAATCAACAACTGAGGTCCCCACAGCTACATTTGGCTGAAACCTAGACCTGACAAAGAAGGGATTGCGACAATATTACTTGTCCAGCATCTGCAATGGTTAAGGTGGGCTGAAACCTAGACCTGACAAAGAAGGGATTGCGACTCCATCAGATCCCCAGCGGATGATGTGATCTACTAATTGGCTGAAACCTAGACCTGACAAAGAAGGGATTGCGACAGGACTGTAAGGCGCCCATCGTGGAGAGCTAGTTCAGGCTGAAACCTAGACCTGACAAAGAAGGGATTGCGACTAAGAGTAGGGAGATGAAATAAGGAATGGATAATAAAGGCTGAAACCTAGACCTGACAAAGAAGGGATTGGGAAGGAAAGTTGACAGATGTCAGTTTGCAGTTTGCAGACAGGGAGAAGATTGCAGACAAGAGCAAGACATAAAGCCATTGCTGTCCGTGCAGGATCACACATCAGGATCAGGGTTGAAGAATGTCCCCTGCTTTAATAACTTGTTGCTTTTATTCCACAATATTTACGTCTGATTTTTCCTGAATAGGAGCCGTTTAAACCTCCGAATCTGAAATGTTACATATATCTTTCCTATTGGTAAAAGTTGGTATAAAATAAAGCCATCTTTCCTGGTTTTGCTCTACGGATAGACAAGGTTTAAACATTAAAAACAAAGTCGGTTCTATCTTAAAAGGAGAACAACCATGACCGGAGCAGTTAAGAAAAGGCCTATCATTGGTGTGCTGACCGGCGGGGGCGATGTCCCCGGCCTGAATCCATGTATCAAGGCCCTGGTTTACAGGGCGGCGAGCGAGGGCATTGATGTCATAGGCATCAGAAGGGGTTGGGCAGGCATCCTGGAGTACAATCCTGACGACCCTGAGGGCAATCAGAAATGTATAGTTGATTTAAGGCCAACGGATGTCCGTAAAATTGACCGCACTGGAGGTACGTATCTGCACACATCGAGAACCAACCCCAGCGCAACCAAGAAAAAGGACGCACCTGCCCATCTGACAAAGAAATATAAAAAGGGCGAGACAAAAAAGGATTTTACACAACAGGTTTTGAATAACCTTGAACAATTGAAAATTGACTGTATGATACCTATCGGCGGCGATGACACGCTCAGTTTCGCGGAGAGGATACATAAAGAGGGTTTCCCCTGCATAGCAATACCCAAGACAATGGATAATGACGTGTTCGGGACTGATTATTGCATCGGGTTCTCCACTGCTATCTCAAAGAGTGTCAATTTCATACACGCACTCAGGACCTCCGCGGGGTCCCATGAACGGATAGCGATTGTTGAACTTTTCGGCAGGTATTGCGGCGAGACATCCCTTATTGCCGCCTATCTCGCCGGTGTGGACAGGGCCATTATACCGGAGGTGCCCTTTGATGCCGAGCGCCTCGCAAGCCTTGTTATGAAGGATAAAAAGGCAAATCCCGGCAACTATGCCATGATAACGGTCTCCGAGGGGGCTATACCCATAGGAGGCGATATGTTTCTTTCCGGGGACAGCGACGCCTACGGCCACAGAAAGCTCGGCGGGATCGGCGAGGTCACAGGCGAGATGCTCAAGCAGCTGACAGGCGAGGATGTGCTTAACCAGCGGCTTTCCTACCTTATGAGGAGCGGAGATCCGGATTCTCTGGATCTCATGGTGGCGGTCAATTATGCGAATATGGCCATAACCCTCTTTATGAAAAAGACATTCGGGCGTCTTGTTGCCTTGAGCAACGGGACCTATACTGATCTGCCTCTCAGCACTATTTCCTCAGGGCAAAAGAGGGTTGATGTGAGGGAGTTATATGATGTGGAGGAATACAGGCCGAAGGTTCGCCATGTCAGCGGAAAGCCGATGTTTTTATACTAAAAATACAGATTGACTTAATAGAGTCGTTTGAGTTTTATCAGCCGGGGTATATGCGGGGACAGGTGTAAGACTCAAGCCGTAAGGTACACGGTATACGGTGTAAGGATTAAGGTATAAGGAAAAAAGAACAGAGAAATTATCTTCAATTTTTATGTCCGGTTAGGGCACCTGCTTTTTTAGCGCACTTTATTTTTGTCATGTATAATTTGAAATATTCCGATCATTCGGTGACGGATGATTATTGGAGAAAAATGGACTTATGACGGACAGGCAGATTAAAAAAAGAAAAAGCCGCAGGATTTATGTGGGCGATATACCCATTGGAGACGGGGCGCCGGTTGCCGTTCAATCAATGACGAATACCGACACGCGCGATGTCTCATCAACGGTAGCACAGATCAAACGTCTTGAAGACGCCGGTTGTGAGATCGTTCGTATGGCGATACCTGACGAGGTCGCGGCCGATGCCCTCCAAAGGATCAAGGGGAAGGTTAAGGCCCCGCTCATTGCGGACATCCATTTTGATTATCGTCTCGCCATTGCCGCCATAAAGGCCGGCGCGGACGGGCTCAGGATAAATCCCGGAAACATCGGCGATCGCGGCAAGCTCGAAAAGGTGATCAATGAGGCCGGGACAAGGAATATCCCCATAAGGATCGGCGTAAACTCCGGTTCCCTGCAGAAGGATATCCTGGATAAGTACGGCCATCCTACGCCTGAAGCCATGGCCGAGAGCGCCCTTGAACATATAAGGATCTTTGAGGAGATGGGTTTTACTAATATCAAGATATCCATGAAGTCCTCCAATGTATTGAACACCATCGCAGCATATGAGATATTGAGCGATAAAACGGATTATCCCTTTCACCTGGGGGTCACGGAGGCGGGGACCCTTATATCAGGGACTGTCAAAAACGCCCTGGGTATAGGCATGCTCCTCCATGAAGGGATAGGCGACACCATGAGGGTCTCTCTGTCGAGAGATCCTGTGGAAGAGGTAAAGGCGGCCTATGAGATTCTCAGGGCGCTGGATCTCAGGCATAGAGGCCCGGAGATCATCTCCTGTCCCACCTGCGGAAGGACCGAGATAGATCTCTTTTCCATAGTCGAGGCTGTTGAAAAGGGGCTTCAGGGGATCACTGCATCTCCCAAGGTGGCTGTCATGGGCTGTGTCGTTAACGGCCCGGGCGAGGCCAGGGAGGCGGATGTAGGAATAGCCGGGGGCAGGGGACAGGGTGTGCTCTTTAAAAAAGGAGAGGTTGTAGGTAAATTTCCTGAAGAAGAGCTTGCCGCTGTGTTGATAAGAGAGGTCAAAAAGATAGCCGGTTGATAACAGGTTATGCCTGTGGGACGAGTTCAATGTAAATAGAAACGGCGCAGGGCGCAAGGATCAAGGTGCAAGAAAGATAATCTTAAATTTGAAATTTCAAATAATTTAACCTTGAGCCCTGTGCCTTGCGCCTTACGGCTAATCCGCTAATCTATAAATAAACGATAGTATAAAAAATAACGAAAGGTGCTATTTTAATTATGCGATATTCCAGTTGCTTTATTCCCACGCTTAAGGAGACGCCTTCAGAGGCGGAAATAATCAGCCATAAACTCATGCTCAGGGCGGGCCTGATAAGGAAACTGACCTCAGGGGTCTATACCTATCTGCCTGCCGGATTGAAATCCATCAGAAAGGTAGAGAACATAATCCGCGAGGAGATGAACCGCGCAGGGGCCATTGAACTTCTGATGCCCTCGGTGCAGCCTGCCGAGCTCTGGCAGGAGAGCGGGAGATGGGACTTCTACGGAAGAGAACTTTTAAGGTTCAAGGACCGTCATGACCGCGACTCATGCCTGGGGCCCACGCATGAGGAGGTCATCACCGACCTTGTAAGAAGAGAGATCCACTCCTACAAGCAGATGCCGGTAAATTTCTATCAGATCCAGACTAAATTCAGGGATGAGATCAGGCCCAGGTTCGGCATCATGAGGGGCCGCGAGTTTATCATGAAGGACGCCTACAGCTTTGACGCGGATGAAAAAGGCGCAGAGAAGAGTTATGAGAGGATGTATGAGGCCTATCATAATATATTTCGAAGATGCGGGCTCAGATTCAGGGCGGTTGAGGCGGACACGGGCAGCATAGGCGGAAATTTTTCTCATGAGTTCATGGTCCTTTCCGATACGGGCGAGGATCAGATCGTAAACTGCACAAAGTGCGATTATGCTGCAAATCTTGAAAAGGCTGAGGTAAAGGAAACGCAGATCCGGGACGGCAAGGGCCATGGTGCCCCGGCAATGCTGGAGGAAATAGCGACGCCTGATAAAAAGACCATAGAAGAGGTCTCGGCATTTCTGTCCATTTCCCCTGACCGGCTCGTGAAGACACTTATCTACAGTGCGGATAATAATACTGTGGCGGTCCTTGTAAGGGGCGACCACGAGATAAACGAGGCGAAACTGAAAAATTTCCTTAAGGCAGATCAATTGGAAATGGCATCCCAGGACATTGTCCGCTTCATAACCGGAGCGCCTGTCGGATTCGCCGGGCCGGTAGGATTAAGGATTAAAATAATAGCCGACAATGACATTAGAGGCATGATCAATTTCGTTACGGGAGGGAACAGAAAGGACCTCCATCTCAGGAATGTAAATCTTGAAAGGGATTTTATGGCGGATATGTTCGGAGACCTGCGCATTATTACTCCTGCGGACAGGTGTCCGAGGTGCGGGTCTGAGATAAACTTCGGCAGGGGCATAGAGGTCGGTCATATATTCAAGCTCGGGACCAAGTACAGCAAGGCCATGAAGGCCATATTCCTTGATGAACAGGGCGTTGAAAAGGAGGCGGTCATGGGGTGTTACGGCATAGGCGTAAGCAGGACGGTCGCAGCCGCCATTGAACAGAACCATGACGATGACGGGATTATATTCCCGATCCCCATAGCGCCCTTTGAGGTCCTGGTGCTGCCCCTTCAGGTTAATGAAAAAGATGTGTCTGATGCAGCAGAGAAGATATATAAGGGACTCATGGAAAAGGGCATTGATGTCCTTCTGGACGACAGAGACCTGAGGGCAGGGTTTAAATTCAAGGATGCCGATCTTTTGGGGATACCCTTGCGCGTCACCATAGGATTAAGAGAGCTTAAGAACGGAAAGGTTGAGATGAAATTGCGCGGAGAATCGGAAAACACCCTCGTATCCTATAATGATGCAGTGTCCATAATCATCAATAAGGCAAAAGACCTGTATGATTCGACTAAATGACATTACGTCCGCACTGCTGAGCTATAATTCCAAGGCGGATACAACCCTGGTGCAAAAGGCGTATGTCTATTCCGCCAAGGTGCATCAGGGGCAGGTCAGGCTTTCAGGGTTGCCTTATCTTTCTCATCCCCTGGAGGTTGCCTATCTGCTCACAGAGATGAAGATGGATGTAACAACTGTGGTCGCAGGTCTTTTGCATGATACCATAGAAGATACAGTCGCCGAGCTGTCGGAAATAGAAAGATTGTTCGGGAAGGGTGCAGCCAATATTGTTGACGGCGTCACAAAGATAAGCAAGATACAGTTTAACAGTAGAGAGGAGCATCAGGCGGAAAATATCCGCAAGATGATCCTGGCAATGACCACCGACATAAGGGTGATCATGGTTAAACTTGCGGACAGGCTGCATAACATGAGGACCCTTGGATATCACAGCCCTGAAAAACAGGCATCCATAGCCAGGGAGACCCTTGATATATATGCGCCGCTGGCGGGCAGGATGGGTATCTACTGGCTTAAATCCAGCCTGGAGGATCTTTGCCTTTTTTACCTTGAACCTGAGATATACAGTAAGATTAATGAGGGAATAGCAGAGAGGCGAGGGGCCAGGGAAAAATTTATTAAAGAGGTCATTGAGATCCTTTCTGAAAAGATGAAACAGTCCAATATCGAGGCCGCGGTCAAGGGCAGGCACAAACACTTTTACAGCATCTATTGCAAGATGAGGGACCAGAATCTGACCGTGGATCAGGTCTATGATGTCCTTGCCTTTCGCGTTATAGTCAGATCCTTAAAGGAATGCTATGAGGTGCTAGGGATAATTCATTCCATGTGGAAACCCGTCCTCGGCAGATTCAAGGACTATATATCCCTTCCCAAGGCGAATATGTATCAGTCTTTACATACCTCTGTTGTGGGGCCCTATGGTCAGAGGATGGAGGTGCAGATTCGAACGTGGGAGATGGATAAGATCGCTGAGGAAGGCATCGCCGCACACTGGAAGTATAAGGAGGGTCTGGCAGGGACTACCGATCAAAAACAATTCGGTTGGCTGAAACAGCTCCTCGAATGGCAGAAGAGTCTTCAGGACCCGAAGGAATTTATGGAGATGGTCCAGATGGATCTCTTTCCTAATGAGGTATATGTATTTACCCCTAAGGGAGAGGTCAAGGAATTCCCGAAGGGGGCGACACCCATTGATTTCGCATACGGCATTCATTCCGAGGTGGGCGAAAAATGCAGCGGCGCCAGGGTGAACGGCAGGATGGTCCCCCTTAGATATCAGTTTAACAACGGCGATATAGTGGAGATCATCACCTCGGGCAAGCAGCACCCCCGCAAGGACTGGCTTGATTTTGTGAAGACCACTAAGGCCAAGTCCAGGATAAGACAATGGATAAAAAATCAGGAACGGGATGAAAGCATTGTCCTCGGTAAAAACATCCTGGAAAAGGCATTGGAGCAGGCACATCTTGATTCACAGAATATCACCAAGAATGAACAGCTGGAATCGATCGCAAAGGATTTGTCGTATAATTCGATACAGGACCTGCTGGCTAATATCGGATACGGGATGATATCTTCCAATCAGGTCATAGGCCGCCTTAAACCCCAGGAGACCGAAGGCGAAAAAACAGAAAGCCTGATGAAAAAGATGGTCGCCCGACTCACGAGAAAAAAGGATACAAAGGGGATCAGGGTCAAGGGCCTGGATGATATGCTCTTAAGGTTTGCGAATTGCTGCCACCCCCTGCCGGGCGAACAGGTGATCGGCTTTATTACAATGGGCCGGGGCGTGACAATACATAAACACGACTGTAAGCAGATGCTTGACGCAGACTCAAGACGTATAGTGGATGTGATATGGGAGCCCACTGAAAAGGATCTTTATCTGGCCAGGCTGAAGGTCACTTCACTGGACAAGAAAGGCATACTCGCGGATATAAGTTCGATTATGGCCCAAAGGGACGCCAATATTATCCAGGCTGAGGTCAAGACAACAATGGATAAAAAGGGCGTCTCCTTTTTTACCATACAGGTTAATGACTATAAACAGCTGGAGGGTATAATAGGGGCCATAAAAAAGATAAAGGAAGTCTTAATCGTGGAAAGGATATAGGGTGCCTTTTACCTTGGGGCCTCCCGGGAAAAGGAGGCGTAACTGCCTATATTTTTTATAGAACAAAGGTATGATGCCTGACCTACTTAACCACCTTGCCTGCCTTAAGACAGCTTGTGCAGACCTTGATCCTTTTAGTCTGTCCGTTCTGTGATGCCCTTACCTCCTGAAGGTTGGGGTACCAGGTCTTTTTGGTCTTATTATGGGCGTGGCTCAGACTATATCCTGTTCGGGGTTTTTTCCCGCAGATCTCGCATGTTCTTGACATTTTTTCATCTCCTGATATGAAATATTGGAATTTTGTAAAATAATCTTTTTCTTTAAAAAAGGCAAATACTTTTTACTATGGATACTGAAATTTATAAAAACCGTGAAACCGGTCTTTTGGCTGAATCTCTTAATATAATTCCCAATGAAATAAAACATATCCACCTTATGGGGATATGCGGGACCGCCATGGCATCCCTTGCAGGGATGCTGAGACAAAAAGGCTATCATATTACAGGTTCGGACCAGAATATATACCCTCCGATGAGTGATTTTTTAGACAGTCTCTCTATCCCGGTGCAAAAGGGCTACAGGCCGGAGAACCTTTTACCCAGGCCCGATCTGGTTATAGTCGGCAATGTAATAACAAGACAAAACCCTGAGGCTGCAGAGCTGGGGCTTTTAAAGATCCCTTATTTATCTATGCCCCAGGCCCTCGGCGCCTTTGCCGTTAAAGACAAGACCTCTATTGTTGTCTCCGGAACCCATGGAAAAACGACCACATCATCCCTTGTATCCCATATGCTTGAAAAGGCAGGTCTTGATCCCGGATTCATGATAGGGGGCATGGTCAACAATTTCCAGAGTAATTTCAAGGTCGGAAAGGGACCGTATTTTGTCGTGGAAGGCGATGAATACGATACCGCTTTTTTTGACAAGGGGCCGAAATTTCTCCATTATCTGCCTAAAATAGTAATCCTTACCAGCATAGAATTTGATCATGCCGATATCTTCAGGGACCTTGACCATGTTGTTGAGACATTTCGACGATTGATCGATATCATCCCCCCTGAGGGCCTCCTGATTGCTAATAAGGACGACGGGATTGTAACGGCTGAATCCAAAAGGGCAAGATGCAGGGTGATCACCTACGGCCTGAACGGGGGGGCGGAATGGAGGGCGGACAATATCTTCAATCATGACGGCATGACCCATGTTGATGTCATCCGGCAAGACAATTCATATGCCTCCCTTATTACGCCGCTTTATGGAAGTTATAACATCTCAAATTTGTTATCTGTGGCGGCGCTGTCAGAATATATCAATATAGATAAGACAGCCCTTTGGGAGGCATGCAAGACCTTTAAGGGCGTTAAAAGAAGACAGGAGATTAGGGGCGAGAAAAACGGTATATTAGTCCTTGATGATTTTGCCCATCACCCGACCGCAGTGGAAAAGACCATTGAAGCGGTAAAGGAGAGATACAAGGATCGCCGCCTTCTGGCGGTATTTGAACCGAGGTCCAACTCCAGCCGTCGCAAGGTCTTTCAGGAACAATACGGCGCGGCATTTGACATGGCAGACCTTGTGTTTATCCCTGAGCCGGTTATGGTTGAAAAGATCCCGCCTGAAGAGAGGTTTTCATCAAAGAACTTGGTTGATAAATTAAATGAAAGGCATTTGAATGCCCGGAGTTTTACCGATTCACGACAGCTTCTGGAAGGGATTGTCAGCCAGGCAAGAAGAGGAGATGTCATACTGGTCATGTCAAACGGTTCTTTCGACAACCTTCATGAAAGATTGCTTGAGAGGCTTTAATTTTTCTGCGTTTTCAATGTTGTCTCTGCCCTGAGAATGCCGTTTTG
>Ga0153915_10007321_pt1 | contig 10405 bp, 15 predicted proteins | sample Opewatmetagenome_2_FD_107003 | JGI IMG/M metagenome (GOLD analysis project Ga0153915, IMG submission 107003) | Freshwater wetland microbial communities from Ohio, USA - Open water 3 Core 3 Depth 3 metaG | ecosystem: Environmental > Aquatic > Freshwater > Wetlands | place: USA: Ohio, Lake Erie... | reverse complement strand
TCCTGAAGGTGATCCGGGCTCACGTGCTGCCGAAGCCCATCACGATCCGGGCCCTGCGCCGGGCCATCCGACAGGTGCTGTGACACACGGAGGTGCATCGATGACGCGTGCTCTGGTGCGGTCGAAGCGGTGGCTGGCCGTCGTCGCGCTGGGGGCCGGGGCCGCGGCCGGATGCGCGGCGCCGCTGTCCGGCGAGATTCCCGCGTATCCCACCGCGAGCCAGCTCGAAGTGGACACGCGGGCGTGCGAGGAGGCCGCGACCGGGCGCGCCGAGTTCGAGCGCCGGGCGGACTACATGGCCTGCATGATCTCGCGAGGATATCGCACCTACGTCTCGGTGGCCACCTACTGGAGCCTGGCCGAGCTGAACGTGTCGGCGGCGGGCAAGGGCAAGCAGGCGCAGGCGCAGCAGGCCCAGAGCCAGGTGCTCCTCGATCTGCAGACCTGCGCCACCGACGCGGGCGCGGTCGCCGGAGCCCGTCCCCTGGAGCTTGCCGAGGCGATGGACTGGGTCAACGTCAAGGTGCTCCGCCGGGGCGAGCGCATGCGCGACGGCGCTCTCGCCGGCGCCGTCGCCGAGTGCCTCGGCAAGCGCGGCTACACCGCCCGAGCCCCGAAGCGTCTCGCCTCCGAGTAGCAGCTCCAGCGCTCTACCTGGTTCCTCGCTCGGTAGCGCCCACCCGGTAGTCGAAGCGCGGCGTCAACGCGCAGCTAGCCGGCCAGCCGGCACTGCGCGAGCGACGCCCGCGCCTCGCCCCCGCTCTTGTCCGGAACGACGGCCAGCTCGAGCACCGTCACCCCGGACAGCTCGACGCGGTAGTCCTCCGCCTCGCGGATCGTTTCCGGGGGACCGAAGTTCCACTGCTGGCGGACGATCTCGCGAAACGATCGCCCACCGTCGGGCGACCAGCGCAGGACGAATTCCTGCGTGCGTACCGTGTCCGGCTCGATGAACAGGAGCCAGATGCGTGTCAGGCGCTGGGGCCGGTCGAAGACCAAGCGGATGGCCTGCTCGCCCGGCTGCGCAGCGCGCCACCCGGGCCCGTCTCCGGGCACCAGCGCCGACTCAACGGGATGCGTGATGTCCTCCGACGTGACCTCGACCTGCGCGAGCTGCTCCACGTCGAGCCATTCCTGATCTGCGTTGGCGACTTCGCCGGCCGCCGGTTTGATCACGCGCTTGCGCATGGCTGTCGTGCCTCCCTGAGCGTTATTCGTAGCAAGCAAGGTGCCGGGAGCCGGCGCGGTCGCTCGATCCGGCGAGGCGCGATTTCCCCCTCGCCTCAACGCGATGACCGGAAGGCTTTACCGGGTCACGCCGGCCGACGCAGGACCACCCCCCGGCAGCACCGGGGTTTCGGGCGCTCCGGCGCTCTGGCACGTCGGTTGCTCCCTTCCACGTTGAGAACGAGCGGAAGGAGGTGGCGTCCCATGTCAGAGCGGGGGTTGCCGCGGGACGGCCGCGCCTCCGGCGAGGCGCTGTTGACGTGCGGCGAGGTGCTCGCCGTGCGGCGCTATCGCTGCGGTGGCGGCGGCGGCGCGGCCGGGGCGGCCGGGACCCAGACCCATTGCCACGGCTGACGGACCCCATCGCCGTAGAGGACGTATCGGCCGTGGGGGTAGACGACCTCACGCTGGACCGCGGGCGGCGGAGGCGCGTAGGCGGGCGCCGCCTCGTAGAGGACGGTGGGCGGAGCCGCGTAGTAGGGCGGCGGCGCCGCGTAGTACGGCGGATACGTGGCTGCCACGGCGGCGCCGAGCGCCAGCCCACCGAGGATCGCCCCGGGCAGCCACCAGCCACCCCAGCAGCACCCGCGGCCGCCGTGGCGCCCCCAGGCCTCGCTCGGCGCGACCGTGATCGAGAGCAGCATCACGACGACCAGTATCGCGGCGGCCAGCTTCTTCATCCCAAGCACCTCCGTGAGGAATCGTAGCCTGCAACGGTCGCGGTCCGCTAGACGCGGTGTGTCGGACCGGGTCGCCTTCTCCCCGGGGATCCGCCGCACACCACCCAGATCGTGCCCGTCGGGCTGCACGTGGTCCGTGCTGGTGCTGGCCGTCGGGGCCGACGCAGCGGGCGTGATCCTGAGTCGGATACTCCGGGCACCCATCCTCGCCGTCGTGACGTTCTGCGCAGTCGGTCTCGCCGGGCTCGTTCACGCGTGGCGACATCACTGAGCGTCTGGGAGCGCCCGGTCTCGCGGGGGCCTGGTCTTGTAGAAACTACACGACGTTCTTACCGAGCGGCCCGCGGCCCTGCTCCGTATCGTCGCGTGGATCCGCGCTTGTCGGCAGCGGCATGTCCGATGCTGCCTTGCCTGACCGGAGGGCATGGCCATGGACCCAGAGTCGCACGGACTTCTCGGATCGAGCTCCGTCGAAGGGCCGTGCCCGCGGTGCGGTCGCCCCCTGAAGGCGATCCACACGGTGAGCCAGTACGGGCGGCCCAGCGTGGCCCTGCTGCAGTGCGCGCGCTGTCGGTACATCTGCCAGACCGTGGTCCCCGGGCTGTGGCCCGAAGAGGCCTTCCCGCGCGCCCCCGCTCCTGAACCACTCAAACGCGAGGTGACTCATGGTGCAGAGACGGCGCTTCCCGGCTCCGAACAACTACACGATCAGCGTAGCAACGGAGCGCATGAAGGACGGCAAGTGGTCGGCGGTCGCGACCATCCAGCAGGCCACCCCCACCGGTGAGCGCCACATCGACCTGCCCGTCTTCGCGGACGCCCGGTTCGGGAGCGAGGCGGAGGCCGAGGGCTTCGAGGTGAGCCGCGCGCTCGAGTGGATCGAGCAGAACGCGCCCGCGGCCGTGCGCGTGTGAGCGGACGTCAGGCCCTGAGGCCGCTGGCGGTGCCGACGGCGGTCTTCTCGCCGTGCTGGTTCTGGCACCACACGTCGACGACGACGCGCGTCTGCCCGGCCTCCGGGCGCAGCTCCTTGACGACGCCGTGTACGGTGAGTCGATCGCCCGCGTAGACGGGCTTGATGAACGCCATCGACATCGTGCCGCCCTTGACGAAGCCCGCGCCGAGGAGGCGCGTCATCATCTCCGAGACATAGGCGGTCGACATCATGCCCTGCGCCAGCGTGGTCCGGAACCCCTTCTGGCGCGCCCAGTCCTCGTCGGTGTGGATGGACCGGGGCCGCACCCCCGAGTACGCGTCGATCCGTCGCTGCGACGGCTCCTTCACGAGCACCGGGAGCTCCTGCCCGACCGCGAGGGCCTCAGTGACCGCCATGGCGCGTGCCCTCCGGGATCAGCATCTGGGTGAACTGCCCTCGGACGAGCGGGGTGCCCGCCAGATCCTCCGTAACGTACTCCGTGACCATGTACTGCCTGCCCCGGCGCACGTACTTGTCGACGACCCGGCCTCGGGAGCGCACCCGCATGCCGGGCTCGATGGGCTGGAGGAATGCGAACTCCATCTTGGCGTGGAGCCCGGCGTGGACGATGTACTTGCCGTGGCGGAGGTGCAGGGCCTGGTTGGCCATCAGCGTCGGGTGACCTACCGGCCCGCCGAAGGGCGAGGGCCCGAAAAACCACGGGTGGTGGTCCTCCACCGCGAAGGCGTAGGTCTCGATGTCCTCCGGCGTGACCAGGTGCTCGTCGGACACGAAGGTCTCGCCGACCGTCAGCGCCTCGTATGTGAGCTTCGGGAACTCGGCCATGGGGAGCCCCCCTTTCCGGGGGAAGCATACCCCACCTGACCGGGCGCGCGGGCTACCAGCGAGCGGCAGGCCGGGCCGGCTCCGGGGGCACCTGGTAGAGGTACTCCCGCAGGTAGCGGATCTCGTCGCCCTTGTCCTGCATGTCCACGCGGATCAGGTCGCGGATCGAGAGCATGGAGAGCATCTGCGGCCCCTTGACCACCAGCAGGTGCCGGATGTTGGCCTGATCCATCTTCCGCATGGCGGACTGGTAGTCCTCGTCCGGGTCGCCCACCACGATGTCGGTGGTCATCACCTCGCCGAGCGGCGTGATGTCGGGATCGAGCCCGCGATCCACCACGCGCCGGACGACGTCGCGCTCGGAGAAGACTCCGACCAGGCGCTCGCCCTCGAGCACGAGGACGATGCCCACGTTGTTGGCGGTCATGACCTGCACCGCCTCCCGCACCATCGCCTCGCGCTGTACCACGAAGAGAAATCCGACCCGCATGATCTCGCGCAGCTTCTTCATCGTCAGCCCTCCTGTGGGTCTCGGGCGTTGACGGAAGCCCCGGCCAAGGGGACGCTCAGGGCGCGGGGCGTGGGAACGGGCTCCCGTCGGACACGCGCTCGAGCGCACGCAGAGCGCTGCCCAGCATCGGCCCGGCGCCGGCGGGGCCACCGACCACGCCGGGCCCGTAGGCGTAGTGGTGCGAGAAGCCGCCCTCGTCGAGCCGCGCCATCAGCTGCTCACCGCCCTCGCGGATCATGAGGAGCCCGCGACGCCCCGTGCAGGCCTGCGGCGCGCAGCCCGTGACCGCGATGTAGTTGGCGCTGCCGATCTGGACCATCCGCACGGGGCCCCCCAGCTCGAAATACTGGGGCGCGGCGGCACTGAGCTTGCCAACTCCTCCCGGAGTGGGCGGCGCCCAGTCGGCCCCGAAGAGCGCGCGCACCTTGTCCCGCAGCTGGGGATTCTCCAGGATCTCGCCGGCCGAGCGCCCATAGGCGAGCGCGCGGGCATCGGCCGCCACTACCTCCGCCTCGGGCGGAGCGGACGAGCCCGGCTCCGGAGGCAGCACACACCCGGCCGCGACGGGCGCGACCAGCAGGCACACGAACGCTCCCCGTAGCAGCGAATGGCGCATAGGCCCCTCCTTGGCCGCTTCCTCAGGCAATCGCCATGCCACGACCTCGCGCCACGCAAGCGCCCGCAAACTCGGAAGGTTGCGGGACCGCCAGGGCGCAACAGCTACGGCACCGAGTAAGACTTACTCCCTGCATGTAACTTCCCCCTCGAGAGCCACGTCCTCCACCGCCGACAAGCCAAACCAAGGCCGACCCGAGATCGACGAAGACGGCCGAGCAAGTGGCGGGCCCGCCAGAAGAACTTGCTAGCTGCCGAACGCCTTCTTGAAGAACTCCTTGATGTTCTCGCCGCTGAACTTGGCGCCCTCGATCACCGTATTGCCAATGCCCTTGGCGGTCTGCTTCACGCCCGGCCCGACTTCGCCGCGGCCAATCTGCTTCGCGCCCTGCTCGACCTGCCTGGTCGACCGATCCACCTTGGTCTTGTCGGCGGCGTTGGCCATCCCGCAGGACACGACCGCAACCGCGACGAAGACCGGAGTCACCCACAACCCGCGCATGTGCCGCGTCATAGCTCCCCTCCCTCATTCGGTCGAGCGCGCCCGATCGAGCGCGCTCTCGTTCGGAAACATGGCTCGGGTCCTTTCCGAGCCAGCGCCTCCGGCCTCGAGTCTGTTTGCAGCATCGGCCATGCCAGGGGTATCCCGCCTGTATATACTCGGGCTTGTCACGCGTCGACCGCGCCAGCCTCGGGGGCCCCGCGCATTCCGCGAAGGAATTACCGTGTCCTCGTGACTTGGAGTCGACCTGAAAGAAAGGATCGCGCATGCCTGGAACGCGGAGGATGCGGGACGAGATCCGGATCTCGAACCGGGCGACGTACTGGCCGGTGGCGCCACTCGACCTGGTCATGGCGGCACCGCTCGCGGCGCGGGTGCTGCTCGGCGCCACACCGGTCGGTCGCATCGTGCAGGGTGTGGCGCTCGGCGCCTACCTCGGCAGCGCGCTCCGCGACTGGAACGACCGCCGGGGAATCCGGAAGATCGCCTTCCGCCGCGAGTTCGGGGCCGACCTGCAGCACCTAGTACCGATGCCGCGCGAGATCCGGGAAGCCGAGGTGCGGACGCTCGCCCAGCGCCTGAGCGATGAGCTCACCCTCGAGCGCATCCCGCGCCGCGAGCTCGCGGTCGAGGTCGATCGCCACCTCACCCGGTACATCGCGGGCGTCACCGGCCAGCGCGTGTGCTCGAGCGCCGAGGTCCGCAGCTTCGCCGTCGTCAAGCTCGCGTTCCCGTTCGCCCTCGGCGCCTGCGACATGCTCTCCGGCGACGTGGCGATCTTCCGGGACACGGGATTACTCGAGCCGCACATCATCGCGCACGAGTTCAGTCACCGGAAGGGCTACTGGAAGGAGCTGTACGCGCAGGCCCTCGGCTATCTCGCGCTCGCCTCGTCCGGCGAGCCCGTCCTGCGCCAGGCCGCGCTGCTGGAGCGGCTGTACCGCAATCTGCGGGTGCTCTCGGGCGACGATTCCGACGCGTTCGACCGCCTCGTGACGCGCGCTGCTCTTCATCCCGAGCTGCGGACGCTCCTCGTCAAGCTGCGGCCGCCGCTGACCGGCGTCGAGCGGCAGGTCGACGCCGGGATGCGCCGGCTCTACCACCTGCGCATGCGCGCGACCGGGCAGACCGGCATCTCCGACTACGATCTCGGCTTCACGAACTTCCTCTACACCTTCGCGACCAGCACCACCGCGAGGCAGACCCCGCCGGGCTAGAGGCTCTCCCGTCCGGGAAAAGGGCAGGGTGAGGGGGCCGGGAGGGCACCCGTACCGGTTCGACACACTCCGATCGATCTGCTAGCGTCGGCCCTTCCGGCGATGAGCGACCCCGAATTCTCCCTCGAGGAAGTCGCCCGCTACTGGGACGACAACGCGGCCGCGTGGGCCGGAGAAGTCCGGCAGGGTCGCGACGTCGCCCGCGAATTCCTGAACAACCCCGCCTCCCTGGCTTTCATCGGCGATCTGCGTGGGCGGGAGGTCCTCGATGCGGGATGCGGCGAAGGCTACAACACCCGGATCCTCGCGCGGACCGGTGCTCACATGACCGGCGTGGACCTCTCCACCGTGGTGTCCTTCATGGCCCTGATGGACGGGCCTCGCTTCGATCTCGCCATGGCGGAGTGCTTCCGGATCCTCCGTCCAGGCGGGTTGCTCGCCTTCAGCATCACGCACCCCTGCTTCATCACCAAGGGCGCCCGGTGGATTCGCGACGAGCAGGGCAACTACTTCGATCCGGCCCGCTGGGTGGAGCGGTGGCGATTCACGGACGCGCCGCCCGAGGCTCCCGAGTTCGTCGTGCCCCGATTCGACCGCACGCTCTCCGAATACATCAACACGCTCACCGGGGTGGGATTCGTTTTCAAGCGCATCGAGGAGCCGCGGCCGCCGGAAGAATACTGCCAGGCCCATCCCGGCCAGCGCGGGTGGCGCGATCACGCCGCGCTCTTCCTGCATGTCCTGGCCGAAAAGCCGTCCTGATCCGATCGGGCGGGCGAGGCCGTCTTCCCTTCGGGACAGCTACCCGCACGTGAGCCGGAGCGGCAGCGGGAGGCGGTAGACCTGCCGGGCGTATCGCCGGGGAGACGTTGACGGGGTGGAGACGGCAGGACTAGCCTCTAGGCCATGGCGGTCCACTCGGTGCGCACCAAGCACTGGACTCGTGTCGAGTACGAGCGGCTGGTCGACCTGGGCGCCTTCCGACCCGGCGAGCGCCTGGAGCTGGTCGGCGGAGCTCTGGTGGTCCGTGAGCCCCAGGGCGGTCCGCACGCCACGGCTGTCGGTCTGGCCGAGGATGCGCTGCGCCAGGTCTTTGGTACCGGCTGGACGGTCAGGGCGCAGAGCCCTATCGCGCTCGATGAGGACTCCGAGCCGGAGCCTGACATCGCGGTGGTGCCGGGCAGCCGGCGAGACCATCGACGCGCCCATCCGTCGCACCCGGTTCTCATCGTCGAGGTGGCCGACTCGAGCCTGGCGTTCGACCGGGGGGAGAAGGCCGGCCTCTATGCGCGGGCCGGGATCGCCGACTACTGGATCCTCAATCTCGCTGAGCAAGCGCTGGAAGTCTACCGGGAGCCGGTGGCCGCCCCGCACGCTCGGTATGGCCATCGCTACGGAGCGACCATCACGCTGAGGGCCGGAGACCGCGTGAGCCCGCTCTCCGTCCCGACCGTCGCGATCCTCGTCGCCGACCTGCTGCCGTGAGGGATATCACCTGCTGGACAACGTCCTCGAGGTGTACCGGGAGGCCGAGCCTGATCCGGACGGGCGCTATGGCTGGCGCTATCGCTCAGCGATCACCCTTCGCGCCGGCGACCTTGTGACTCCCCTCGCAGCCCCTTCGACCCGGATCTCGGTAGCCCAGTTGCTGCTGTAGATCCACGGCGAGCGCGACCAGCGCACACCCCGGCGTCCATCGGAATTCACGCACGCGCTGTGGGCCAACGACGCGCTCAGGCGGCCAGTCCCGCGCCGACGGCATCGGGGACCTACGCCCGGTGCTGGTCGCCAGCTAGACCTGAACGCGGGTCGCGTCGGGGACCGTCGCGGAACCCAGGGAAGGCCTGCTTTCGGGCCCCGAGGCTGAGCAGGGCTACCTCAAGATCGGCGACACTAGTGAGGAACTTCATGAGGCCGTCCTTGTCCTTCATCACACTCGAGACTCGATACCCATTCTCCCCCAGGCCCTGAAGCGTGCCACGGTATACGGGGCTCAAGTACGTTTCCATCCAGGTGTGCACGCCGAGAGCAACCGGAGGATCGCTGGCCAACAGGATGACCCATTGCAGCGTGCCCTTTGAGTTCTCGCGGACATCGACCAGGACTTTCAGGTCATCGGGGCTCAAGGAGGCCGCCGCCACCTGCGCGACGACTCCGAAACCCATCCCGCGCCACCATGCACACTTGAAGTTGCGCGACACGGCTCCGCGAATGGTCGATTCCAGGTCGTGAGCGTTCGCGAACTGCCGAGACTCGCGCAGGAGTCCGACGACCCGGTGCATGTTGAGGGTGCGCAACTCCCAGAACATCCAGCCGGCCGCGCGCAGATCATTCCGAGGCCGAAGGTCTCGCGGGGTGACCGCCGACGCGATGATAGTGGGCAAGTCTGGTCCGGCCATGCTTTCCTCCTCCTTCGACGAAGGATCAGACCGTTCCAGATTGAAGGAGGCGAATTTTTCGGACAAGGCTGCGTGGTGATAGTCGACCGGCCCCCGTGCAAGACCCATACGCGGTGCGGTCGTCACCCTTGAGCCACTTGGTGAACGCCTTGCGCTCGTCGCCTCAAGCCCTGCCGATGGGACGGCGTGAGTCCCGGGGCGTTCCTTGGCTCAGACCCGCAAAGGCGCGACCACGCCGGCGGTGGCGCCGGGCGCGTATGCTCGGTGGTCACGGCGCGCCTCACCACGGAACCTGATTCCCCTTGGCGTACATGCACTGCCTATACGCGATGTCGTAGCGGCCCTGTACGGACGTGTAGTAGGCGTCGCCGCGGCCGGCCCCGACGGCCGTCCCGCCGAGCAATCCGAACCCGGCGCCGACCGCGGCGCCCGTGGCCGGACTGCCGGAAGCCGCCCCGATCAAGGCCCCGACCGCGGCACCTAACGCGGTCCCGACCGCGGCACCCCCGACCGTGCTCTCGGTCGCGGCCTTGGCCGGGCTCGTTTCCACCGACTGCGACGCGAACTGCCGGCACACCGCGTCATCCGTCTGGAACTGCTCGAAGGTCTTCCCGGTGCCGGGCAGCACCATCACGCTCGGCCCGGTCGGGACGGTCGCGCAGCCGCTCAGCAGCACCACGGCGATGGCCGGGGCCGCCACGACGGAGCGAAGCGCGGCCGCGCGACTCACCACGGCCGCTCCGGGACTCTTGCCCGCTCCTTGGGGCACCTCTGGCAGACGAACCCCTGAGCCTCCATCGCGGGTGTCCTCCTTGCGTCATGCTATCCGGCAAACCGACCGCCCGCAATGTGGCGAGGATCTTGGGGTCATGTCCGCTCGCTGGCCGTGCGAGCCGCCGAGGAGGAGGGCCGTCCGGTCAGCCCAACGTTGGCGCGGGTGGCGGGCTCGCGGTGAAGGGAGCGCTGCTGAAGGCGATCTCGACCTGCTCCCGGATCCACGACCATTCCCACAACACGTCGCCGCTGCAGACGGCGCAGTACGAGGTCTCGTTGCTCTTCACGGCCGACAGCAGTGGCAACCCGCAGGCCGGGCAGCGCTCCCCGGGGTAGGCCATGGCCGCTTCCTTCGCCTTGGGCAGGACAGCAGCGAGCCGGGCACGGCGCTCGGTGGCGACCTCTTCGCCGCGCTCGGTGTAGAGCCAGCCCGGGACCTTGAGCTCCGCCGGATCCCACAGCACCGAGCCGTCGCCTGCGTTCAGGGGCTCGGCAGTGCGAGGGTGCAGGTAATCGTGGATTCGGAGGTTGATGTACTGTAGCAGCGGCGTCGCCCGGTATATGACCTGGGCATCGCGATCGTTGTGGCCCTGGAGCGCCCGGTCGAGCCGCTGTGCGAACTCCTCGAGGAAGGTGAACTTGGCCTTCTTCTTTTTCTCCTGGACCGCGGCCGAGACGGACTGAAGGCCTTCGCGGACCGCGCGCAGGACGTCTTCGT
>Ga0153915_10007320_pt1 | contig 10405 bp, 7 predicted proteins | sample Opewatmetagenome_2_FD_107003 | JGI IMG/M metagenome (GOLD analysis project Ga0153915, IMG submission 107003) | Freshwater wetland microbial communities from Ohio, USA - Open water 3 Core 3 Depth 3 metaG | ecosystem: Environmental > Aquatic > Freshwater > Wetlands | place: USA: Ohio, Lake Erie... | reverse complement strand
TTGGTTGAGCGCATCGGGCTCGACGCGCTTCAGGGCTTCCATCTCCGAGATGAGTTTCTCCGCAACCATGTCGACAGCAATCTTTATCGCCGCAAACGCCGTGCGCTTCCCGACTCGGCACTGCAGCATGTAGAGCTTGCTCTGCTGGATCGTGAACTCGATGTCCATCATATCGCGATAATGGGTTTCGAGAATCTTCCGGTACTTCTCCAGCAGCGCGTAAATCTTAGGACTCTGTTCTCCCAACTTTAGGATCGGAAGTGGCGTGCGGATGCCTGCGACTACATCCTCACCCTGAGCATTCATCAGATACTCACCGTAGAATACGTTCTCACCGGTCGCCGCGTCGCGTGTGAACGCAACTCCTGTTCCGGAGTCCTCCCCCATATTCCCGAACACCATCGACTGGACGTTCACAGCCGTCCCCCACGAATCCGGGATGTCATAGAGCTTGCGATAGGCGATTGCACGGTCGTTGTTCCACGATCCAAACACCGCACCGACGGCCCCCCACATCTGCTTCAAGGGATCCTCAGGGAAGTCGTGGCCTGTCTTCTCCTTGATCGCCGCCTTGAAAAGACGAACGAGTTCCTTCATGTCACTGGCGTCCAGATCGGTGTCCAGGTGGACTCCCTTCGACCTCTTCTTTTCTTCAATAATCACTTCAAAAGGATCGATCTCGTCCTTGTGGACCGGCTTCAAACCGAGCACCACATCACCGTACATCTGGACGAAACGACGATATGAATCATACACGAACCGAGGATTCTTAGTCTTCTGTACCAAACCTTCGGCAACAGCGTCGTTGAGGCCAAGATTCAGAATCGTGTCCATCATCCCCGGCATTGAGGCCCGCGCACCAGAGCGGACGGAGACGAGTAGGGGATTCGTGGGATCGCCGAACATTGCACCCATTCCCTTTTCAACCTTCTTCAGCGCCGCACCGACTTCAGATTTGAGCGACTTCGGGTAGGTTTTCCTGTTCTGGTAAAAATAGGTGCAGACTTCCGTGGAGATCGTGAACCCCGCCGGCACTGGAAGGCCTATATTCGTCATCTCGGCAAGGTTTGCGCCTTTCCCACCGAGCAAGCCTTTCATGTCCGCACGTCCCTCGGCCTTTCCATTGCCGAAGTAATAGACGTATTTCTTCATATTGTTCCTCTAAGTGATTCCAGTTGTACTTCTGATTAGCACGACAGCAACACTTGTTCTTGTCTACGCTCTCTTTCGCCGTTCCATGGCGTTCAAAAAAGCCATCAAGATCTGCTCGGAGAACGAATGGTTGTCCCCCCACGCGCGTTCCGGGTGCCACTGCACCATGATCATCCAGGATTTGCCCTTTGGGTCGCGCCACTCCAGCCCCTCCACGACACCATCATCGGCAGTAGCTACAACGCGCAGATCCCTCCCCGGTTTATCGACTGCCTGATGGTGCGACGTGTTCACCATTCCACTTCCACCCAGGAGTGCCAGAAGGCCCGACCCTGCATTAATTCGTATTGCGTGAGTTCGATTGCCGCCCGGTGCCTTCGTGTGGGTGTCAAATCCGGCGCTTTCCAGATCAGGTACCAGTGTCCCCCCCATCGCAACATTGAACACCTGGCATCCCCGGCAGATGCCCAGAATGGGAAGGTCTCTTGCGAGTGCCTGATGAATGAGTCGGAATTCAAACTCGTCCCTCTCCGCCTTCACTTCCCTCGCCAGCGGCAGTGCGTTCTCGTTGCCATAGAACCTGGGGTGAACATCGCCGCCTCCCGTCAGGAGGAGACCGTCGCACCCGTCAAGGACGGCCGCCGGCGGATCGCTTGCCTTCAGGATTCGCGTCTCGACTCTGGGAGAGCCCTGCTCAACCCAGGCAAGATAGTTGTCAAGCGCGTCCTGTCCCCGCAGGATGTCGGTCAGCCCAAGATTCATGTAGACTCCGTTCCCCCCAAGGCATGCAGGAGCATTCTGGTAAGCTGTTCTTCGCCTTCAACGATCCTCACTTCAACCGGCAAGTACCAGACCGGGTACGACTCTAGAAAGTTGCACCTCAGATCTTCGACAGCAAGCATTCGTGTCGCATCCTTTTCGGTAGTCACCAAGAGGTCTGCGTGTGAAGTGCAAAACTCAAGAAGTATGCGCTGAACATCCTGCTTAGTGAACCGGTGGTGGTCAGGGAAGACCATTTCGCGCACCGTGTCACCTCCAATTTGCCGCACCGTAGCAAAGAACCTCTGTGGGGCAGCGATACCGCAGAATGCGACCACTCTTTTCCCGACACATGATCCCTTGTCGACGCCACCTCTCACTGTTCTGAGCGGAAGGGGTTCGACACAGTAGGAGATCATTGGACCTGCAAACCAGCGCGCAATCTGTCCCCGAAGGTCTGCGACCCGTTGATGATTTTTGATTCCAGACCATGCAACGAGGTCCGCGCGCCGAATACCCACGAGCGGTTCCCTTCGTAATCCCGCGGGCAGCGACCACTCGTCCCGGATATCCTTCCCCGCCTCAAGCACCAGTATGTTCAGATCTCTGTGTATGAAGCGATGCTGAAAAGCATCATCAAGGACAACAACTCCAGCGCCAAGCTCATTTACCGCGCGGTGTACCGCATCGATCCGGCGTTCGCCAACGACGACTGGCACACCGGGAAATTTTCTGGCCACTTGCACTGGTTCGTCGCCACCTACAGATCCATCAACAAGAACGGATTTCCCGTCCGACACTACCACGACACCGTGGGATCGCCTACCATACCCGCGGCTCACCACAGCTACCTTCTTCCCCAGGTTCTGGAGCATGCGGACTATGAACTCAACCAGGGGCGTCTTTCCTGTCCCACCTGCGGTGATATTCCCGACGGCGATAACCGGGACCCCGACACGCGCAACGGGAAAGATACCCACCTTGAACATCGCATTGCGGAGGGCGAGGGCAGCACTATATGCTTCTCCGAAAGGAAGCAGCGCCATCCTGAAGATCTGCTTTCTACTTCCCGCCCTCTGCATTTTTGAGCTGCCGTTCCACATCCTGGAGCTTATCCTGCGCGTTGTAGATAATGTGGAGTTTCTTTAGCAGCAACAGCATGCTGACCCTGTCATCGGTCAAGCGTCGGACCGCGTCTGAGCCTGCCCCGGTCGAACGAATTTCCGACAACCGTCTCTCGACCGCGTGCACTCCTTCTGTCAGCGTGCGCTCTGCAGTCTGGTCGCGCCCCATCTTCATGTACGCTCTGCCCATCTGACGATAGAAGCCTCCCACGTAGTTCGACCGTGGAAACCTCTCCAGTGCCTCCTTCTGGGTCCGAACAACGCTCGCGTAGTCTTCAGCCTCGAAATGGGCCAATCCGAGATTATAGAACTGGCGCTCGTAAGGAAACCGTTCGGCATATTTTCTCGCATACCTCAGGAATGAACGGTTATCATTAAGTGTCACCGATAATTCGCCGAGCCTTTCGTAGACTTCCGATTCCTGCAATCCTGCCGCTTCGAGTTGCCGGAAGTAGCCGAACGCGTTGCGGAGTGATTCCCTCCGGGCGAGACTCGACTCGGGAGCCGCGAATCCGCGTTCATACCAGAGCGAAGCCACGTCCTTCAGCGCAGGGAGGTAGGCCGTGTCCATGGCCAGGACCTTGTTCAGTGTGGCAGAAGCAGCGTCCCATTGTTGTGTGAGGTACAGCTGGTGACCCTCAGCGTACAAGGATTCCTTTGTCGGCTCAGCCGGTGATTTAGGGATCTCAGCTGAGGGACGGCAAGACGACAGGCCTGTGAGGAGTACAGCGCCGAGAAGAGCATGGATCGCGCGCTTCACGCAACCTCCCCCAAAACGATTATTCCTCTCGCAACTTTATCCGATGCCCCGGGACCGCCGAGGCGCGACTTGATGATGGCGAGCTCCCGTCGCATGGCATCTGCACGTGCCGGATCGTCCAGGAGTGGCGCGATCTCCTTCGCGACCGCTTCTTTAGTCAACTCCTTCTGTATCAGCTCCGGAACAATTTTACGCCCGGCAACGATGTTCACCAAGCCGATGTATGGCACATCAACGAGCATTCGGCCGATGAAAAAGCTCGCGGGCGAGGTCCTGTACGCCACCACCATGGGGGTCCCGAACCAGCCCGTCTCGAGAGTGGCCGTACCGGAGGTCACAAGCGCTGCGTCAGAATACTGCATCAGGTCATACGTCGCGTTTTCAATCAAGGTGATTTGTGCATCTCCCGGGATGTGCTGCCGGATCAGATCCGCACCCAAGTTCGGTGCCACACCGATGGCTATCTGCAATGCCCGACCGGAGCGTAGTTCATTCGCGGCATCAAGCATGATTGGTAGAATTCTCTCCACTTCCTGCACACGGCTCCCGGGGAAGATCCCGAGGAGCTTTTTCGATGGGTCCAGATGATTGCGGGCAAAGAAGGCCTGACGGATACACGACGCCCCTATTCGTTCGACAATCGGATGCCCGACGAATTCTACATTGATACCCTCATTCCGGTAGATTTCCTCCTCGAACGGAAATACCACCATCATCTTGTCGACAAGCTGACGCATGGCTTTCACGCGTCCTTTATTCCAGGCCCAGACCTGTGGACTTATGTAATACAGGACTTTGATCCCACGCTCTTTCACCTTCTTCGCAAAGCGAAGGTTGAAGCCAGGATAGTCAATCAGCACCACCACGTCCGGGCGGCGCACCTCCAACTGACGGAGGAGGGTGCGTTCAACACGGAGAATGGTGGCAACGTTGCGCACTACCTCCGAAAAACCCATGAACGAGAGTTTCGAACAGTGAAAGAGGAGCTCCATCCCTTCACGCTGCATCGCATCCCCACCGATGCCGAACACATCCACGTTGCTCCGACGTGCCTGGAGCGCCCGCACAACTCCCGCCCCGTGGAGATCTCCAGAGGTTTCTCCTGCAATCATCAAGACCCGGCTGAGCATAGGATCACCCGTTTCCCCGAATGAAGAAAACGATCGCGAGCAGAAGCATCACCAGACCAATCGCTTGCAGAGTGCGTCGTTCCGACGCAAGCCCTTCGCGGAAGTCTGCATTCTTGTCAGGTGGTCGCGGCGAATGGTACGGGGCAAGGCGAGGCAGAAAACGCCGGACGTTCTTCCGGTACTCTGCATATGCAGCCCCAAATCTCTCGGTGAGATATTCTTCTTCGCTTGTGACAATCAAAGAGTATTGCATGTAGAACCAGACCATCGCTACCAGCAGGAGCCAGGGAAACATTGCCATGGACATGATGCCTATGCCGACATACATGACCATGTTACCCACGTAAAGCGGGTTTCGCACATACGCAAAGGGACCGTTTGTGATGAGGTACGTCCCTCCGACGTTTCCCGTCGTCCTCGTTTCCGAACCTGCAATCGACACGCCCCAGAAGCGAATAGCCTCTCCCAAACACACTCCCAGGGCACCGAGAAGCATACTAGCCAGCGTCGGCCGAGCGAACAGCACCATGAGAATCAGGAAGGGAATTGGAGTGTAACTGCGATACTTAAACACGCTCCGTCGAATGTCTGACTGCTCGCTCATGCCTCACAGAGGAAGGCCTCACGGCGTTTCAATTCAGCTCTCCGCCGTTTGCGGAGATTCTTGCGCGAAAGAAGAGTATCCACTCGCGCCTGGACGTCGAAGAAATCCTGGTACGGGTAATACGAGATGTTTTCCTGCTGGCAGAACCTTTGCAGATCGTCCTTTGCAAAGACAACGTCCGCATACTGCACGGCACATCGGTCGGAATATCCTTCTCCGATGTATCCGACGATATCCTCTTCTCCAGACAGGCTGAGCAGGACATTCCTCTTGCAGCAGGCGCACCGGTCACAACCTTCTGCTCGATAAGGATAGACGATCGCGGGACGGAAGCGGCCCCCGCCCAGATCTTCAAGCTCAAGTTGGTTCGAGTACAATGAAAGCCCGCCTACACCATGATGCTCGAGGATACGGCGGATGTAGAAATCTAGACCGTCACTCACGATATGAATCTCAAGCCGCAATTCGCGGCAAAACCGGACAAACTCTGGAAATCCCTCCACGATGGGTTTGGTCCGAAGAAATCGATCCGTCTCATCGAGCGTTAAACTACCTATTGCAGCGGTCTCTCTCCTAAAACACTCGCTCGCGGAGATCCGGCCCTCACGATACTCACGGACATATTCTCCACAGGAGGGACCGCCAAAATGCAGAAAGAACGCTTCGCCGATATCCTCCCGCGTGACTGTCCCGTCGAAATCGATGAAGAGCTTGAAGGACATACGTCAGGCCGAGGCAACAGCCGCGGAGGCAACCTGCGACTGCTGGTTAAACCGCACAGTGACGATCTTGGAAACCCCCTCTTCCTCCATCGTGACACCGTACAGCGCGTTGGCAGCTTCCATCGTGCGCTTGTTGTGGGTCACGACGATGAACTGGGTGTTGTTTGAAAACTTGCGCAAGATGCGAGTAAACCGGTCGATGTTCGCGTCATCCAGGGGCGCGTCGACTTCGTCCAGGATGCAGAACGGACTCGGTTTCACTAGATAGATTGCGAAGAGCAGGGCAATGGCAGTCAGGGTTTTTTCGCCGCCGGACAGCAGGTCGATGGACGTGGGCCGTTTGCCGCGCGGCTTCGCGACGATATCGATCCTGGCCTCCAGCGGATCGACGTCTTCCTCAAGGCGCAGATCGCATTCGTCTCCAGGGTCAAACAAACTCTTGAAGGTCTCGATAAAGTTCGCCCGGATCAATGCGAACGTATCCAGGAATTTCTTCTGTGCGGTAGCGTTGATTTCTTCGATCATTGCCAGCAATGTCTTCTCCGCCTCGAGGAGATCTTTGCGCTGAGCGGAGAGGAATTCGTATCGCTTTTTCTCTTCGGAATACTCCTCAAACGCCGCAAAATTGATATTTCCAAGAGACTTGACCTTCTCGCGCAACCCATGGATCTCGTCGCGCAGCGATGCAAAATCGACAAATTCGTCGTCAGGATAAGATTTGAGTTCAATGGAAAACTCGAATTCTTCGAGGGCGCGCTGGCAGAGGTGTTCTGCCTTCGCTTTGAGATCCTGGATTTTCAACTCGTGGTCGTGGGCAATTCTAAGCGAGTCATCATGGGTCCGTCGGTGATCTTTGATCCGAAGCTCTCGCTGGTGCATATCGTCCCGGAGACGCACAGACTCTTCTTCGACAGCCTGCTTTGTGAGTTCGCGCTCTTCGAGCTCTTTCTGCAACTCGATGATGTTCTGATCATTTCTCTCCATCGATTGGGCGATCGCCGCGATCTCTTCCCTGGCCAGCCGGGATTCCTCCAGGTTGCGCTCGAGATTTGCTGTATTCTCCTGCAGGCTCCGCGTGGTCCGATCGATATCCGCCCGCACATTTTGGAGGTCATTGCGGTCATTCACCAGGGCGATGCTGAGCTCGTTGACGGCTGCAGAGCGGAGATTCCACTCCTCTTCAAGAGAGGAGAGTTCCTGCGTTCCGGCACCAACGGACCGCTCCACGTCGCTCTTCTCTCTTGCCAACTGTGTCAGCCAAGGCTCTTCTGCGGCAACGGATTGGAGGAGTTCTTCGGTCTCTGACATCAGTGCCGTAATCGATTCTGCGTTACGCGCAATGATATCAGAGGCGCGTTTTTTTTCAAATTCCAGCTGGGCAATCCGCATCTCGACGCCACTCATCTCCTTCTCGATATCCTTGACCGCATCGGTAAGAGACTTCAAGTCGATTGCAGCGAGCTCCTGTTGCATGGTCTCACGCGACCGGGCAAGCCCGGCGAGCGATTTGTCTGCAGCAGCTATTTCACCGGCAAGCTCTTCAATCTGCCGGTGCCTCCCGATTGTGCCGCCCTCATCCTGGCGTTTGCTGCCTCCGCGCGAGATCCCCACGCCCGACACTATTTCACCGTCGGGTGTCACGCAGCGAATCCCGCTCAGCGATTGAGCTACTTCCCTCGCAACCGTTGGGGAGTCAACGACAAGAACTCGATCAAGGAGAAAACGGAAGAGCGGTTTGAAAGCCACATCAAACGCCGCAACATCGGCGGCCCATCCGATCACGCCAGGAAGCCGAGGAAGTTCCATATTCGAATGAATGACGGGGACGCGGTCCAGGGAAACGAATGTCACCTTCCCCTTCTCCTCCTGCCGGAGGAGAGCCATACCCCGGTCAGCGTCCTGCACACTGTCGACCACCAGCAGCCCTGCGGTGTCTCCCAGAGCCGCTTCGATTGCCGGACGGTAGCGTTCCTCTGCGTGAATAATGTCACCGACGGTCAACCTTCGTGCGGTCTTCCAACCTTCCGAAGAGGAAAGGAACCGGACCCCTTCCGACAAGCCCTCGCGGCTTTCAATCAGCCCCTTCAGGAAGTCAACCTTGGCACGCTTCCGTTCGATCGTGCCGCCGATCTCGACCTCCTGGCGTTGGAGAAGATCGATCTTCTTCTTGATGCCATCCCGTTTTGCTTCGGCGTCGTAGTATCTCACTTCTGCTTCCGTGAAGGCCTTCCGATATTTTCGGTCTTCTGCGCTGAGATCTCCAATCGCCTGTCGCAGGCGCAGGATTTCCGCCTCATAGGCCTCGTTCTCTTCCGTGGCATGTTGAGCCTGTCCGCGAAGATACTCAGCCCGACCCTGCCGCTTCACCTGCTCCGCCTGCGCGTCTGCGATCTGCTGTACCAGAGCTATTGTCCGCTCGTTTCTAGACTGCAACTCTCTCTTCTTCGTGTCGAGGACAGCCTCGAATGAGCGAAGATCCTCCTGGTTGGTCTGGTGGAGAGTCATCGTCTCCTGCTCACGTACCGTCAGGAGATCCACGCGCCCAGACAAGTCAGTGCGGTGATGGTCAAGTTGTTCCCCTTCGGAAGAAAGTTGTTTCTGTTCTCCCTCGAGCCGAACAATGGTGCTCCGCAGTGAGCGAACTCGCTCGGCCAAGACAAGATTCTGCTGCTCCACCTGATGCGTCTTCTCGTGTTGGAGAGTTACATCCCGTTGCGCTTCTGCGAGTCTTTTTTCCACCTCCAGCATGGAGTTACGCAGGGCATCGAGTTGAGTTTCTTCCTCCGACAGGTTGAGAGTAAGCTGCGATTGGGTGGCACTCAATGCCGCAAACTTCTCTTCAAGGGGCACCGCGCGCTGATGGAGCTGGGCGTATTCCCGTTCCATCAGGTCGATCTCCAAGGCCCTCAGTCGTGCCTTGACGTCGTTGTAGTGGCCGGCTTTTCGCGCCTGTCGCTCAAGAGAGCTGACCGCCTTTTGCACCTCAACCACAATGTCATTGACGCGAACAAGATCTGCCTGAACTCCTTCAAGCTTGCGGTAGGCCGCCTTGCGGCGATGCTTGTACTTCGTCACACCGGCCGCTTCTTCGAAGAGCCTGCGACGCTCGTCGGTCTTGTCGCTCAGGATCGTCTCAACCATCTTCAGTTCGATTACCGAATAAGCGTCAGCCCCCATGCCAGTGTCCATGAAGAGATCGAGGACGTCCTTCAGGCGGCATGGGGTCTTATTAAGGAGGTACTCGCTTTCTCCTGATCGGTACACGCGGCGACCGACCGTGACCTGGGTGTATTCGGAGGGGAGTATTCCTTTGGTGTTCTCGATGACCAGGGATGCCTCGGCCATACCAAGAGGTTTGCGCAATTTTGTCCCGTTGAAGATCACGTCTTCCATTTTATCGCTGCGCAGGGCACTGTAACGCTGTTCGCCGAGAACCCACCGGATGGCATCAACGATATTTGTCTTGCCACAGCCGTTCGGGCCAACTATCGAAGATATTCCGCTGTCAAAATTCAGCGTGACGCGCTGGGCAAACGACTTGAACCCCTGTATTTCCAGCTTGGAAAGATACATTACCCACCAAGCACCAAAGTGTGGTACCAAAAGGACACATACATCGGTGCAGATGCCGCGAGATCATAGTATAAGTACAACCCACCAACGACCACGAGCGCCGTTATAACTCCGACGATGTATACCTTGACCGGGCGCGCATCGAACACGATTGAAAGGCCTTTAAGGAAGCGCAGGAAAACCCAAACATGGAGAAGCACAAAGAGCGCCAGCACCGGAAGAACGTACATGTTGCTTTCCATGATTCGGAACAGGATCATACCAAGAGGTATCAGGACAATCAGTGGCGCCCCCGACCATACCACAACAACGTACGCGTGGTAAGGAAACACACGCGTTTTCATCAACGCACGAAGGAGAAGGACCAGCACGGCGATCAACAACATTCCTCCAAACAGAACCAGACCTCCGATCAGAATGAACCGCAGCGGGTCCCAGATGAGCTTGACCACAATCACCTTCACCCAATCCGCGATGAGCAGCAACGAAAGCAGGTTGTCAAGAAAAAGACTTTCGCGGAAATGCAGCAGGATGCTCGATAAGACAATTGCCGACGCTGCTGCGACAATGAGTCCGAGCAG
>Ga0153915_10007319_pt1 | contig 10406 bp, 9 predicted proteins | sample Opewatmetagenome_2_FD_107003 | JGI IMG/M metagenome (GOLD analysis project Ga0153915, IMG submission 107003) | Freshwater wetland microbial communities from Ohio, USA - Open water 3 Core 3 Depth 3 metaG | ecosystem: Environmental > Aquatic > Freshwater > Wetlands | place: USA: Ohio, Lake Erie... | reverse complement strand
GGGATTTTAAAGTAGAAAAATTAATCGATGTTGCGGAGGCCAAAACCGGAGATTTATGTGTAAAATGCAAAAGGGGGAAACTTGAAGAAAAAAGAGCCATCGAGTTTGGACACGTATTCAATCAGGAACAATTTTATACCAAGCCCCATCAAGCATATTTTATTGATAAAGACGGAAAAGATAAAATTATCTGGATGGGCGCATACGGCATAGGAATAGACCGGGCAATGGCTACGATAGTTGAAATCCACCACGATGAAAAAGGCATTGTTTGGCCCAAACAAGTGGCTCCTTTTGATGTTCATCTTATTTCTATCGAAAACACAAAAAAGATAAAAGATCAGACCGAAAAGATATACGATAATCTGATAAAAAATAACATCGATGTTTTATACGACGACAGAGATCTCACTCCGGGAGTTAAATTTGCTGATGCAGACATCATAGGAATTCCTTTAAGAATTGTTGTAAGTGAAAAAACAGTTAAAAAGCAGAGTGTAGAATTCAAAAAAAGGAGCCAAAAAGAAATTAAAATCGTAAAAATAAAAGATATCCTAAAAAATGTTCAATAAAATTCTCGGAAAAATTTCAAAAGATGTCGGAATCGACCTGGGAACTGCCACAACGCTGGTTTATGTGAGAGGCAGAGGCATTGTTATTAACGAACCATCCGTTGTGGCCGTCAATCAAAAAACGAAACAGATTCTGGCTATCGGAGATGAGGCCAAAAAAATGGTCGGCAGAACACCGGCACATATTTCGGCAACCAGACCCCTGATTCAGGGAGTAATTTCGGATTTCGAGGTTACCGAGCAAATGCTACGTTATTTTATCCATAAAGTTCATAAAGGAAGTTTCAGCGTTTTACCGAGACCAAGAGTAATTGTCGGGATTCCTTCGGGAATTACCGAGGTAGAAAAGAAAGCGGTAAGAGACGCGACGCTCAACGCCGGGGCAAGAGAAGTGTATTTGGTCGAAGAGGCTATGGCAGCTGCAATCGGCGCGCGATTACCCGTACAAGAGGCTGTAGGCAATATGATAGTGGATATCGGCGGAGGAACCACTGATATTGCCATAATCTCTTTGGGTGGAATCGTTGCCTCAAGAACTTTAAAAATTGCCGGCGACAGGCTGAATCAGGATATCATCGATTACGCACACGAAGAACTCAAGCTCGTTCTGGGAGAAAGAACTGCCGAAGACATCAAAATTTCCATTGGCTCGGCATATCCTTTGGATGGCTTACTGGAAGCGCCGATGCGCGGAAGAGATTTAGTTACGGGCCTGCCTAAAGAAATAATTGTCGACAGCGATCAAATCCGTGAAGCGCTTTCAGAGTCCAATCACATAATCGTAAACGCGGTCAAGGACACAATCGAAGAAACCCCTCCGGAATTGGTGGCGGATATTATGCACAGAGGAATTATGCTTGTGGGTGGAGGAAGTTTATTGCGGGGACTGGACAAACTTATAAACAGAGAGACAAAAATGCCCACAAAAGTGGTGGATGATCCTTTAACTGCGGTTGCGCGCGGAGCAGGAATTATTTTGGAAGAACTGGACAGATTAAAGGATGTTTTGGTTTCTACTGATTACGGAGAAGTACCCAAATAATTCGCACTTATCGATTATGAAGCTATTTTCGAAGAAATATTTAATTATTTCCGTTGTCCTGATTTTGGGACTCGTTTTTTTAAATCTTTTTCCAAATGTCTCGAAAACTTTGGAAAATTTTATTTTCAAAATATTCTCTCCCGTGCAAAAATTATTTATCAAAACGGGAAACAGAATAACCGGCTTTTTCCAAATTTTACTTTCGATAAAAGATTTAGGTGATGAAAATATCCAATTAAAACAAAAAAACATTGAACTGGAAACACAGCTGAGCGAACTGGGAGAAATCAAAAAGGAAAACGAGACATTGAGGTCGGCACTGAATTTTTCCCAGAAAGACGCAATAATATACGAAATGGCGTCGGTTATCGGTAAAAATATTGCTGGCGGGCAAGATTGGATATTAGTTGACAAAGGAGCAGAGAACGGAGTAGAAAAAAATATGACGGTTGTTTCCGAGCAATTTTCCCTCGTAGGAAAAGTTATCGAAACTGGAGAAAACTTTTCCAAAATCATGCTGATTACCGATAAAAACAATGTTGTCGCCGCATTAATCGAAAACAAGAGAAGCGAGGGGATAACCCGAGAAGAAAATGGCAGCGATAAAATTTTCCTCGACTTTATTCCCAAAAACGAAAACGTCGAACTGGGAGAAAAAATTATAACTTCCGGAATGGATAGTATATACCCTAAGGGTATTCTTATCGGAAAAGTAGAAAATATCGATTTATCGGAAAACCAACTATTTCAAAAAATCAGCATTCTGCCGACGGTTGATTTCAATAAACTAGAAACAGTATTCATATTAAAATCCAGATAACGAAATTTATATGTCAAAAACAATAAAAATTTTTTTGTTGATTTCGTTGGTTTTATTTTTCCAGGTAGGAATATTCCCGCATATCGCAATTTTGGGAGTTTATCCGAACCTGATTCTGATTTTAATCATATCGTTAAGTATCCTGAAAGGATTTAAGGAATCGCTGTTATGGACAATCATTGCCGGATTGTTTTTGGATTTTTATTCATTAAGCAATCTTTTGGGAATTTCAGTAATTTGTTTATTAATTGTTTCTTTTGTCGCTTTCTTCCTAGCCCGAAATATTTTCAAAAAAACAAATCCTTCGTCTGTAGCTTCGGTTTTTTTCCTAACGATTATTTTGTATAATATACTGCTTTTGGTTAGTTATAAAATTATCGGCAATGATTTCGAAATCGTGTTCCTGAAGATTTTAATCAATGTTTTATACAGCTCAATTATTTCTGTGCCAGTTTTTTATATGATTAAAAAATTATTTCCAGTAATCAAACCTTAATCTAATTATGCTTTGGGGCGGAATAATAAAATACAGGATAAAAAGAAAATATCCCGATGACATAGAACCGGAGGAAATTTTTCTTGATTCGAAAAGATTAAAAGAATCTCCAGAAGGCGAAAAGGAAAAAATAGAAAATCCAATCAAAGAGAAGGTACTTAAAATATTTCTAATAATAATTATTTTCGTGTTGGGAACACTTATTTTCGAAAGCTTCAGATTACAGGTTTTTAAGGGTAATTACTGGCAAACGTTGGCGGACGAAAATAGAATACGTTCCTATCCGATAAGACCATTAAGAGGTATTATTTACGATAAAAACCGAAAACTACTCGCAATCAATATTCCGAAACTTGACCTAACAACTGTTCCGGCCGACTTGGAAAAAAGACAGGATTTGGGACAAATTATCGAAAAATTATCCCAAGCACTCGAAATTCCCAAAGAAGAAATTGAAACAAAATTAACCAAAAACGCTGCAATATCTTATCCAATTATCATTGCCGAAGATATCTCAACTGAAAAAGCAATGTTATTGGAATCGAGCTTAAACGATATTCCGGAAATCAGTATAGTTAAAAACAGCATCCGCCAATATGAGAACGGTCCGGTATTTTCCCACATTCTGGGATACTTGGGAAAAGCCGATGAAGAAGAAGTTTCCGGAAAAAAATATCTTTTCGACGATTATGTGGGCAGAACAGGAATTGAAAAAATATACGAAGAATCTCTTAAGGGAACAAACGGCGAGCAATTAACCGAAGTAGACAATTTGGGACGAAGTCAAAAAATATTGGCAATAAAACCAGCCGAAACAGGCAATGATTTAACGCTTTCCATCGATAGTGGGCTCCAGGAAGAAATTTACACCACTCTGAAAGCAAAACTTAAAACGCTTTCTACTTCGCGTGCCGCGGCCATCGCAGTCGATCCAAGAAACGGAAAAGTTTTAGCAATGGTCAGTTTTCCGGAATTCGACAATAATCAATTCGTGAAAGGATTATCGGATGAAGATTATAACAAAATAATCAATAACGGAAATTGGCCGCTTTTGAATCGAGCAATTGCCGGACTTTATCCCTCCGGTTCGACCATAAAGCCGATTATTGCATCCGCAGCCCTAACCGAAGGAGTAGTCACTTCCACCAAAACGATAAATTGTCCCGGATACCTAACTTTAACCGATGCCTATAACCCCAATATTGTTTGGACCAAAAATGACTGGAAAGCGCACGGTCTAACAAACATCATCAAAGCTCTTGCCGAATCATGTGATGTTTATTTTTACACGATTGGAGGCGGATACGGCGACATCAAGGGACTGGGCATAGAAAAAATTCAAGAATATTTAAGCTTGTTCGGCTTGGGGAAATTGTCGGGCATAGACTTAACTAATGAAAATCCTGGATTTATTCCCAGTCCGCAATGGAAAAAAGAAACAAAAAATGAACAATGGTATATCGGCGACACCTATAACATATCCATAGGACAAGGAGACATTCTTGTCTCTCCGCTGCAAATTACGATGGCAATCTCCGCTATAGCGAACAACGGAACGCTTTTCAAGCCACAGCTGATTCAGGACAAAGAACCGGAAATACTTTCCCAAAACCTAATCAAGAAAGAGGTTTTAGACATCGTAAAACAAGGCATGCGGGAAGCGGTAATATCGGGTTCTTCGCGTTCGCTTGGTGATTTGCCGGTACATGTAGCGGCAAAAACCGGTACAGCTGAAGTCGGAAAAAACAAATTATCGCATGGATGGTTTATCGCGTTTGCGCCTTACGAAAATCCCGAAATCGTACTCACAATTTTAATTGAAAACGGAGGCGAAGGAAGTACTGTTGCCGCGCCAGTGGCGAAAGAAGTGCTGAATTGGTATTTTCAAAATCAAAATGTAAATGTTCCGTGATTTGCCATGTTGCAATTTTTTATAATATATAATATCATTAACATTAATAATTTTGTGAGCGGTTTCAAAATTAATAAAGAAATAATAAAAAGGTAAAACAAAAAGATGAGATATATAACATCGCAAAAATTGAAAGAACTGATAAAAGAACTGGAAGAATTAAAACAAAAAAGGGGAGAAATAAGCGAGAGAATCCACATTGCGCAGGACATGGGAGACCTCTCGGAAAATGCCGAGTATGCCGAAGCGAAGGAAACTCAAGCATTCAATGAGGGAAAAATCAAAGAATTGGAGGAAATTATAAAAACTGCGGTCATTATCTCCAAAAAACCGGCATGCACCTCGGTTGAGGTTGGATGCGAAATAACCGTGCAGAACAAAATCGGGAAAAGAACTTTTTGTATCGTTGGCTCACAAGAGGCCGATCCAGCACAAGGAAAAATTTCCAATGAATCGCCCCTGGGGCGAGCTTTTTTAGGCAAAACAAAAGGAGACGAAGTGTTAGTCCAAACTCCCAGCGGCAAAATACATTATAAAATCTTGGATATTAAATAATTTAAATTTCAATATGAACAGAATTAATGTCGTGGAAACAATCAAACACGTCGGGGAAAAAGTAAAAGTTTCCGGTTGGGTCCACACGCGAAGAGACCACGGAAAAATTATCTTCATTGACCTGCGCGACCGTTCCGGTTTGCTACAGGTTGTCTTTGACCCCAAGACATTCGAGATGGCGCAAAACCTGAGGTCGGAGTGGGTAATATCTATTGAGGGTACAATCAATAAGAGGCCGGAAAAAATGATTAATACTGAACTGGAAACTGGAACCGTGGAAATGATTGCAGAAAAACTGGAAATTCTCAATAAAGCCGAAACACCGCCATTTGCCATCGACACCAACGGTTATGAGGTCGGGGAAGACAATCGTCTGAAATACAGGTATTTGGATTTGCGCAGAGAAAGAATGAAAAACAATCTGATTTTGAGACATCAGATTATCCTGCTGATGAGGAATTTTTTGAACGAGAAAGGATTTGTGGAAATCGAAACCCCGATTTTGACCAAATCCACACCCGAGGGAGCGAGGGATTATGTTGTTCCTTCGAGATTGTCTCACGGAAAATTTTACGCCTTGCCCCAATCTCCGCAGCAATACAAGCAACTTTTAATGGTCGCCGGCATGGAAAAATACTTTCAAATTGCCAGATGTTTTCGCGATGAAGACAGTAGGGGAGACCGACAACCCGAATTCACACAATTGGATTTGGAAATGAGTTTTCCAACGCAGGAAAAGATAATTTCTTTAACTGAAGAACTTTACATTAAAATCATTAAAACCCTGACTCCGGAAAAACATATCACCGAAATTCCTTTTCCACGGCTTAGTTATAACGAAGTAATCAAGAAATATAAAACCGACAAACCAGATTTAAGGAAAAATAAAAAGGATAAAAACGAACTTGCTTTTGCCTGGATTTTGGATTGGCCGTTGTTCGAATGGAATAAAGATGAAAAGCGTTGGGACCCCATGCATCATGTTTTTACCGCACCGAAAGATGAAGATATCCCGCTGCTGGATATTGACCCTGCGAAAGTTCGTTCCTGGCAGCACGACCTTGTTTTGAACGGCTGCGAAATCGGGGGAGGAAGCATTCGAATTCACAGACCAGAAATCCAAGAAAAAGTATTTAAATTAGTGGGACTGAAAGAAGAAGAAATAAAAATAAAATTTGGTCATTTGTTAACGGCATTCAGTTACGGCGCGCCACCGCACGGAGGAATCGCTCCGGGGATAGACAGACTGGTGATGCTTTTGACCGGAGAGGCGAACATCCGCGAGGTGATGGCTTTCCCTAAAACTGGGGACGGAAAAGACTTAATGATGAATGCTCCAAGTGAAATTGACAAACAACAACTCAAAGAGCTAGGCATAAAATTCGAAAAATAAAACCACAAAATAAATCCGCGATTATGATTGCGGATTTATTTTATTTTTGCTTTTTTTACTGCTATAATTAGAGAAATGCTGAAAAAATACTTTTTACAAACAGTGAGTGTTTTAATATTGTTGGGAATTGCCTGGGCATTATTTTTGTTACGGCACCCATCACCGCCGAAAAATGCGCTAACCGAATCCGTAAAAACCCAAATTCAGGCCAATGTTTCGCAAAAAGAGGGCGACACGAACACGAACAGCATCGGCTCTGACTTTTTCCCGATGAGAAATTGGATGATTGACGAACCGGAAATCTCGGCAAAGTCGGCAATTGTCGTTGATTTCAAAACAGAACAACCGAAAAACAATATTCTTTACCAAAAAAACGCGGAGCAAAAATTATCTATCGCCAGCCTCACCAAGATAATGACCGCAATTGTGGCCCTGGAAAATCTTAATCCGGACCAGGTAATAAAAATCTCCAAAGAATCGGTATTCACCGACGGAAACAACGGAGGGTTGATTATTAGCGAAGAATTAACTGTTCAAGACCTGCTTTACATTATGCTTGTCGAATCGAGCAACGATGCCGCAATGGCCTTGGCAAACGACAACCAACATCTGCATTATGAGGAATTTATTAAACTAATGAACGAAAAAGCAACTGAACTGCAAATGGCGAACACGCATTTTGAGGACGCAAGCGGATTAAGCGAAAAAAATTATTCGACGGTTTCGGAAATGATCGATTTGGTAAAATACGCCATGAGAACTCCTTTGCTTGCCCAAATTCTTGAAACACAGGAAACCACGATAAACTCCGTAGATAACAAGATTATTCATAATCTTTTCAGCACGAATAAACTTCTGGGTAAAATTCCCGTAATTTTAGGTGGGAAAACTGGCTATACGGACGAAGCGGGGGGATGTATGCTTACTTTCTCGAAAATCGACAGCAGTTATTTGGTTACCGTGGTTTTGGGTTCGCAAAACAGGGAAGATGACACGGAAAAATTAATCAATTGGGCACAAACCGCATGGCTATGGCAGTAGATATATTCCCTATAATTAAAATTTTAATTCTCAGCGCAATCTCTTTTATTATTGCGATTTTTTTCACGCCTATTTTGACGCATTTTCTCTACAAATATAAATTAGGAAAAAAAGTAAGAAATGAGGGGAATACGCCGATTTACACGTCTCTGCACTTAAAAAAAGAAGGCACCCCGACAATGGGAGGAATTCTGGTTTGGTTTACGGTAGCCATTATGGCCACGGGTATTTTGCTTTTGACCAAAGTATTCGGACCCGACACTATTTTCTCGGACTATAATTTTTTAACCAGAAAACAAACACTTTTACCTCTGGGAATTCTGCTTTTTGCCGCAGTAATCGGACTGTTCGACGACCTGATTGGAGTATTGAAAATCAGGAATCTGGGCAGAGGACTGCGCATGAGGCATAGGCTGATTATTTATACGGTTATCGCGGCCCTCGGTGCTTATTGGTTTTACTTTAAGCTTGATTGGGATTTGATTCACGTTCCGTTTTTCGGAGATTTCAATATCGGGCTTTGGTATATTCCAATATTTATTTTCGTAATTGTCTCGAGTGCCTTTTCCGCTAACGAAACCGACGGCCTGGATGGTCTTGCCGGAGGAATTCTGTTGATTGCCTTTACCGCATATGCAGTAATCAGTTATGCGCAAGGACGTCTGGAATTGGCCGCTTTTTGCGGAGTGGTTGTCGGTGCGCTTTTGGCGTTTTTGTGGTTCAATATACATCCTGCGCGATTTTTTATGGGCGATACGGGCTCAATGTCTTTAGGAATCACTCTGGGGGTTATTGCCATGCTTACCAATTCATTGTTTTTTCTTCCTTTCATCGGTTTTATACTGGTAATTGAATCGCTATCGGTGATAATTCAGGTAATTTCCAAAAAAATCCGCCATAAAAAAATATTTCTTTCCGCGCCCATACATCATCATTTCGAGGCATTGGGCTGGCCAGAAACCAAGGTTACGATGAGATTCTGGATTATTTCCGGCGTAGTGGCGATAATCGGATTGATTTTGTTCGTTATCGATAAGCACATATTTTAAAAAATTTCGCCAAAATCATGCAAAAAGGAAGTTCGGACAAAGGATTAAAAATAATCATTTTTTCTCTCTTGATTTTCGGACTGGTGATACTTTTCAGTGCTTCGGCAGTGATTTCTCTGGAAACAGCCGGAAATCCTTATTATTATTTCTTCCATCAATTGATTTTCGGGTTTGCCCCCGGACTGGCGGTATTCTTTATTTGCCAAAAAATAAACTATAAGTTTTGGAAAAAATTTTCTCTTTTAATATTCTTGATTTCTTTGAGTTTAATGGCCCTGGTTTTTGTTCCGGGACTGGGATTGATGCACGGAGGAGCACAGCGTTGGCTGAATCTTAAATTTACCTCGATCCAACCGGCGGAATTTCTTAAACTTGGAGTAATAATTTATCTTTCCGCTGTTTTTTCAAAAAGAGACGTTCATAAAAAACAGGGAGTGATAAATCTCGTATTTTTTTTGGTAACAATGCTTATAGCCGGAGGCTTATTAGCGCTGCAATCAGATGTCGGAACCTTGGCATTAATCGTGATTGTGGGTTTCATTATCTATTTTATCAGCGGCGCGAACTTATTGCATTTGGGGATAATTGCCATATTTTATGCCGGAGCATTTTTTGCGCTCACTAAATTTTTTCCTCACCGCGTAGCAAGGTTTATAACTTTTTTCAATCCTGCATTCGACCCGCAAGGCATAAGTTACCAGATAAACCAGGCACTTTTGGCAATCGGTTCCGGAGGATTTCTGGGCCGGGGACTGGGCAACAGCCTGCAAAAATACAATTATCTGCCCGAACCAATGGGAGATTCGATTTTTGCCATTGCTGCTGAAGAGATCGGTTTTGTCGGCGTAATGATTTTCATCATTCTTTTCGTTGTTTTGGTTATTAAGGTAATGAGAATCGCAAAAAAAACCTCTGATGGTTTCGGAAAATTAATGGCAATCGGCATAATCTCGTGGTTAGCTTTTCAGGTAATTATCAATGTTGCCGCAATAACCAAGCTGATTCCCTTAACCGGGATTCCTTTACCTTTTGTCAGTTATGGCGGCTCTTCTTTAATTTCAATTATGGCTGCTTTGGGAATTTTGGTTAATATCTCAAAACAAGCCACATAAAATATATGAGAATACTTTTTACCGGCGGCGGAAGTGGAGGGCATATTTTTCCGATTATTGCTGTACGGCAAGCATTTAAGGGGCTGATTGAGCTTCCCGAAAATGAACGGGAAATAAATTTTTATTATCTGGGTCCTGATAAATTCGCCGTAGAAAACTTTGAAATCGAGGGAATAAAAACGAAATTTATACTCAGCGGAAAATTGAGGCGCTATTTCAGCTTGAAAAACCCCGTAGATTTAATCAAGGCATTCTTCGGAATCATCCAGTCGTTTTTTTATCTTTTTATTTGGATGCCCGATGTGATTTTTTCCAAAGGCGGATACGGCAGTTTCCCCGTGGTTTTAGTCGGCTGGATTTATCATATTCCCGTGATTTTACATGAATCGGACAGTATGCCCGGCCTAGCAAATC
>Ga0153915_10007318_pt1 | contig 10406 bp, 9 predicted proteins | sample Opewatmetagenome_2_FD_107003 | JGI IMG/M metagenome (GOLD analysis project Ga0153915, IMG submission 107003) | Freshwater wetland microbial communities from Ohio, USA - Open water 3 Core 3 Depth 3 metaG | ecosystem: Environmental > Aquatic > Freshwater > Wetlands | place: USA: Ohio, Lake Erie... | reverse complement strand
GAAGATCAAGGATATTACGATCGTTTGTTAGATCAACCTACACATATTGTGAATTTTACAGTTGGATTTGACTACGAAGGATTTTCAATAAGAACTTCAATGCAGTACAAATCTAATGTTTTTGTTTCGAACAACTTCTATGAAGAATTGCGTTCAACAACGGATCCGTTAACATTGTGGGACATGAAAATTCGTCAAAAATTACCGGTTGAAGGATTACAAGTATTCCTCAACCTAAATAATATATCTAAATCTGTCGATCAAACATCCAACTATGGAACTGGATGGTTTACCAATAGAGGTTATTACGGTATGACGGCAGATCTGGGAATATCTTATTTGTTGAATTAAAATGTGAAAGACAAAATCTATGGAAAGCAAAAAAGAAAAGGAGGTAGATATTATTAATAATAGTAATCTAGAAAAGTTTTAGGTGAGAGTTCTAAATGAAATACTTATTTAATAACTAAGGAGGCTGCACATTATGAAAAAGTTATTTTTTACAAACCTGTTTTTGTTGGTTTTTTTAGGAGCTATGTTTGCACAATCGGCAGATACAGTTTATGTAGCTGCGGAAAATGCGGACGGAAGCACTTACTTCGATTCAATAATTGATAAAGTCGTTGCCGATACAAACGCTGCCGGCGAACAACTTCATTCAGTGTACAAATTGGAAAGAGGTAAATTTTATATTTTGAACAAAGCAATTAGCTTAAGAAATCCTGTTGAAATAGTTGCTGATCCGCCGGTTGCAAACGACGATGAAAAAACACCGCCTAAAATTATGTCCAATATAAATGCAGATGGCGGTACATCTACCGGAAGCTTGTTTATTACTTGGGCAGATATTACTCTTAAAAATCTTTGGCTTAGTGGAATTGACCTTGGCGGTGTAAACCATGGTTGGGGAACCTGCGGCGCGTTGCGCGTTAATGATTCTCTTGTTACTGTTAAATTAGATGGCCTCTGGTGCGATTACAATAGTTGGGCGGCATTCGGTTCATATTCACCACATACAAGATGGTTCATTAATAATTTCCACGCAAGAAATGAACAAAACGAAGGTGATCAATGGACAACATTTTTGTTCTACCTTGAAGGTTCTACAGTTGTTGACACTTTTGTTGTAACAAATAGTTCTTATTTTCAATCAAACAGCTGTTTCCTTTTCCCTCCGTCTGTTGTAAAATATTTGGAAATCGACCATTGTACATTTGTTAATTCATACAAATGGCCTTTCCATCAAACACAATGGTTGAATGCTACATTCACAAATAATATTTTCTACAATGAAGGTGGACTTTCATTAACGCCAACAGAAGCAGAATCACAGGATCCGGATGGTTTAATGTTCGGGTTAATTAACGTTGATACTTTAGCTGCAAATCAAGCTGGCGGCGATACATTGGCAAGCCAGTACACAATTCCAGAAAACCAAAGAAAAGTTACAGTAAAAAACAATCTTTGGTACTACAGCCCGGAAATACAAAGCTATCTTGCAGCAAATGATACTGTTATGCAACCAATATTTATGAATGACAGAACAAAATCAATGTTTGCTAATGACGCAACATGGCCTGGTTTGGTTGAAGAAAATACATGGAATCAAGATCCGCTGTTTAACGACTTTGCAGATCTATCCGGAGCTGTTGCGAAATTTGCACAGGCATGCATCGATGTTCGAGCTGGAAGCACTCATGGCTGGGATTGGGACGGTGACCAAACAACGGATCCGGATTATTATAAACTTCTTATTCAATATCCAACGGCTGAAAACTTTAAATCATATGCAGGCTTAACCGGAACAGACGGAAAACCAATCGGCGATTTAAGTTATTGGTCAGAATATACTGCTGTTGAAGAAGAAACTGCAATTCCAACAGAATATACATTGGAACAAAACTTCCCGAATCCATTCAACCCGACAACCACAATTAATTTCTCTTTGCCGGCTTCAGGTCATATTTCTTTGAAAGTATTTAACGTACTTGGACAGGAAGTTGCAACATTGGTTAACGGAGAATTGACTTCAGGTAATCATGAAGTTACATTCAATGCAAGCAAATTATCTTCAGGTTTGTATATCTACAGATTAAGCGGCAACAACGTAAGTCTTACAAGAAAAATGATGCTTCTTAAGTAATTTATAAAAGAGCGCCCTTGAAAAAGAGGGCGCTCTTGTTTTAAACTGTTCTTTATTGCGAGAACTGGTTGAGCGCATTCATAAAATTTTTATATATGAATTGCACAAAATCCTTTTGAATAAACCTTCTCAAAAATTCCCTCTTTAATAATTTTTATCTCTTAAATAATGAAAAAGGAATTGTACTATGCATTGGGATAAAATGAAATTTATGAAAACACTTTCCAGAGTATTTTTTTTAACGTTGGTATTATTTGTATTAACTTTTTCATCTGGTTTAAATGCTTTTTCAAATAGAAATAATTTCTTATCATCACAAAACAAATCGGGACAATCTTTTTATACCGAGACTCTTCTCGATAATAAAGCTGTTTATTTAACGCCGGAAAATTTTCACGTAACACCAAATAAAGACGGCGATGATTCCGATGCTCTTCAGGAGGCAATTAACAAAGCCGAAGCTCAATCTGGTTTCGGGATTGTTATGATTCCCGAAGGCGAATATCAGATAACTAAAACAATTTATGTGTGGAGCGGTATTCGTTTAATTGGTTATGGAAAAGACAGACCTGTTTTTGTGTTGGAAAAGAATACGCCCGGTTTTCAGGATTCTTCATCAAAATATATAATCCATTTTGCAAGCAATAAACCCCGAGGAAATCAACCTGTACACGATGCAAATCCCGGAACATTTTACAGCGCTCTCAGCAATATCAATTTTAAAATTGAAAAAGGAAATCCTTCCGCTGTTGCAATTCGTTCACATTTCGCGCAGCATTGTTATATAGCTCATTCGGATTTTTATATTGGCAAAGGTAAAGCAGGAGTAGAAGAAGTTGGAAATGAAATTGACGACTGCCGTTTTTTCGGTGGTGAGTATGGAATAATTACTACAAAACCTTCGCCGAGTTGGCCGTTTTTATTAATAGATAGTTATTTCGAAGGACAAACCAAAACTGCAATTTCCACGGAGGAAGGCGGATTAACAATTATTAGAAATCATTTTAAAAATGTACCGAGTGCGGTTGTTGTTAATCAGGATAGAGCCGAAGAATTATTTGTTATCGATTCCCGTTTAGAAAATATCGGCGGACCCGCTTTGGTAATCAGCGATGAATATAACGCGCGTCCGCAATTCAATTTGAAAAATGTCGTTTGTATTAACGTTCCCGTACTCGCTTCATTCCGCGAAAGTAAAAAACAAATCAAAGTACCGAATAAAATTTATCAAATAAAAGATTTTTGCCATGGCAACCAAATTGCGGATTTAGGTTGTGAACCGGAAATAAAAACAACATACGATATTGTTCCGCTTGATAAAATTCCTGTATTTGTTGAATCTGATATTCCGCAACTACCCAACGCGAAAACATGGGTAAATATTATTTCTCTTGGCGCCAAGGGAGACGGTAAAAAAGATGATACGGAAATAATTAAAAAGGCAATTGATGAATACAATGCGATTTATTTCCCAACGGGAAGATTTCTTGTCTCGAAAACAATTGAGTTGAAGAAGAATACAGTTTTAATAGGATTGAATCCTATGTCAACACAAATTGTTTTAGCGGATAAAACACCGGAGTTTTGTGGAACAGGAAATCCGGTTGCGCTTTTGCAGACTCCGCAAAAAGGAAAAAATATTGTTACTGGAATAGGTCTTGACGGCGGCGCATATAACGAACGAGTTGTAGTTGCAAAATGGATGGCCGGTTCAAACTCTTTTATGAATGATGTTAAATTTATCGGCGGACACGGGACATATAACGCAGACGGATCTTTTGTTCAGGTATATAATCAATTTAGAACGGGTGACCCGTTTGTTGACCGCGATTGGGATTCGCAATACTGGAGTTTATGGATTACCGAAGGCGGCGGCGGAACGTTTAAAGATATATGGACGGCAAATACTTTTGCGCAATCAGGAGTTTATGTTTCGAACACAAATACACCCGGACGTCTTTATGCAATATCCAGCGAGCATCATGTACGTAATGAAATAATTTTACGCAACGTTTCAAATTGGAGAATTTTTGATATGCAGATGGAAGAAGAGAGCAGCGAAAGCCCTCAAGCCCTTCCGTTAAGAATTGAAAATTCGAGCAATGTTTTATTTGCCAACTTATATCTTTATCGCGTTATTAGAATGGTTTCACCATATCCAAACGCTGTTGTAATTAACGCATCAAAGAATGTAGAGTTTTGCGGAATGCATGTTTACAGTCCGAGTAAGTATTCATATGATAATACTCTTTATGATCAATCATATAATTCGCAAATACGCGAAAGAGAAATTGCTCGTTTAAATATTTCTGGTAATCTTCCTAGAGAAAATAAAAATATATCTGCTGTTGAGAAAGTTGCCGGCGGCTTTGAATTTATAGACGGTGCGGCAGCGGACTCGAAAGGAAATATTTATTTTATCAATTCGCATTGGAGAAAAATTTATAAATGGTCGCCGGAAAACAAAACTCTGTCTCTTATTCGCGAAATGTTGATTGTTCCGGTTGCCCTTGCATTCGATGAATCTGATAATCTTCTTGTGACAACGAATGACGGGCAGGTTGTGGTGTTTAATCCTGAAAACGGTGAAGATGATTTGTTTGTTATTAAATCGGTAGCGCCGGAATCTCATAACGGAAAAATTGCGATTCTTCCCGGTCACCGTTGGCGCGATGAACATGATTTTCTAAAAATAACAACTTATTCAAAAGATAATCCGCCGGTTACCACGTCATCTTATATGGATTTCCCGTTTGAAAAAAATAATGCGAATCCGTTAACGGATCATTTTGTATCGCCGGACGGTTCAACGTTTATTCCTCAATGCAGCGATCTTCGCAGAGCTTATTCATTAAGAAAAGCAATTCCCGGCAGTAAGTATTATATGGCGGATGAGTTCGGACAGAAGACATATAAATTCGATGTAAATCCGGATGGCTCACTTTCAAATCCAAAACTTTTTGCAGAGAAAGGCGAACTTGATGTTGCCGTTGATTCAAAAGGCAACGTTTACATTCCTGCGGGCAGCGTTTTTGTTTATGATCCATCAGGCAAATTAATAAATGAAATAAAAATCCCCGAACGCCCAACCAACGCTGTCTTTGGCGGAAAGGATCAAAATACTCTTTATATAACGGCACGATCGTCGCTTTATAAAATTGATATCAACCGAAAATAAAATTTATGCAGAAAGAGATGAGAAGTGGCTGCTTATATTAACCTGAGAAAGGATGATTGACTCTTAAAAAAACGTCATCCTAGGCGGTTTGGAAAAGAGTGAAGAACCATCGGCAAATTAATTATTGAATTATATTCAACGGAGAATTTTTGAAAAAATATTTACTGCTCTTTCTTTTGGTCGTTCCCGTATTTTCAATTGCTCAGGTTGCAATTAAAGATACTACGATTTCATGGCACACATTCAAGTATTCTTTAAATGCGGATAATACCGTTGCATCAAGCAGTACTGAACCAAACGATACGGTTTCGGTTACATTTCGTGGATATGTTTTAGAAAACGAATATTTGAAAATTATTCTTGTGCCGGAATACGGTGGAAGAATTTTATCAATGATATATAAACCGACGGGTCACGAACAGCTTTATCAAAACCCGGTTGGATCTCCGTATGGGATTAATCAAGGTTGGTTTTATTATAATTGGCTTATGGTTTACGGTGGAATATTCCCGACTCTTCCCGAGCCGGAACACGGTAAAGCATGGTTTCTTCCGTGGCAATTTGAAATTACGAAAAACACTTCCGATACAGTTCGATGCAATATGACATGGCGGGATACCGTTGTTCACAAAAGTACTTATTCGCAATCTTTTACATACGGTTTGACTAATATCAAATGTGATTTTACTTTAACGCTTGTCCGCGGGGCTAGCGCTCTTGAAGCTGACATAACTTTATTAAACGATGCAAATACCCCAAAGAATTATGAATACTGGACGTGTTTAACTTTAGCGCCGGGTTCCGAACCGGGAAATCCTAAAACAACAAGCGGTGCCGAAATTATTTCATCTACACAAACAGTAAAAATTCCTTCATGGTATCCTGATATTATAAAGCAGGAAAAGGCAATCTCCGGTCAAAAGGGAATATATACTTTTAACAAATTGCGCATGTGGGAGAATTGGACAAATGATGGTATTGCATATGCCTGGGATGATGAAAAAGCAAATTATTGGGGAGTGATAAATCATGACAATCAGGAAGGAATCATCAGGGTTGCAGATAACATTGATTATACACCGGGTTTAAAAATGTGGGCTTGGGGATACAGTCAAAGTCAAGACATTGATTATTTTGCAAACCCGCTTGTTGTTCGCAGACCTTATATTGAATTATGGGCAGGTCATTCAAAAGAATTTTTTGCTTCGGCGCAATTCGAAGCGAATTCAAAAAAAACATGGAAAGAGATTTATTTCCCAACTGTAGGACTGACGAATGTAACAAATGCCAATGATGAAATTGTTGCCGATTTCGAAATTGATTCTTCAAATACTTCTTTAGCGGCAAAGTTAAATTTTATCACTGCTTTTCCGAACAATGATTACAATTTATTATTGGAAATCACCGGGCAGAATCCGCAAGTTTTATTTAATCAAAGCATTGTGCCCGATCCGCTAAATGGAAACAACATTACAATAAATCTCCCGGCAAATCAAACATGGATATCCGGCGATAGCTTGGTTTGTAAAATCGGAAATTCCGAAAAAGAGAATTGTTTGAACGCTTCTATTTCATTAAATGGAATTACAACAGGTATAAACGAATACATTACCGATATTCCAAAGAATTTTAATTTATTCCAAAATTATCCGAATCCATTTAATCCCGAAACTATAATTTCTTTTAATCTGATAAAGAGAGAGTTGGCAACATTAAAAATCTATGATATTCTTGGAAGAGAAGTAGCTGTTTTGGTTAATGAAATTAAGAATCCAGGAAATTATAGAGTTGTATTTGATGCCTCATCGGTAGGAATATCTTCAGGAATATATTTTTATAGACTTATCACACCAAGTTATTCTTTAACAAGAAAAATGAGTTATATAAAATAATCCCCACTGATTAGATAAAATATAGCAACACCGTATAAGCTTTTATGAATATAAAGTAGTAAGAATGTTTTTAGATAATTTTACATTAACAGATCGATTAAGAATATCGATACCGACACAAAAATAAGTATCGTTGTTAAGTTCTCTAATAGTTCCGACTATATCTTTAAATGGACCTGACTCTATTTTTACTTTTGTTCCTGGTTCTATTTCGTTAGTTATAATAATCTCCGGATTTTCATTCAATACTTTCCTTAAATTATTCATTTCCCAATCGGGTATAATAGAAGCCTTGCCGGCAAACTTAACGGCGCATACAATTGCATTTTGTCGAATTGCACGATTTAGTGTTTCGTCGTTTGCATAGATAAATATATAATTCGGGAAAAGTACCGATTCAATTTTTTTCTTTCGATCACTCCATTGTCTTGTATATAAAGTCGTTGGTAAAAAGAACTCGATCTTTATGTTTTGCATTTGCTTCGCAGCTTTAAATTCATGTTTCGCTTTTGTGTATAAAGCATACCATTTGAAGTTGATGTCTAAATTTTGATTCATAACTTTTCTTAGTCTCTTATTATTAACAAATTTTTTTTAATAATTGATTAAAAACCAAAATTATACTTGACAATTTGTTATAAACGAAATAATTTCCTTAAAGGATTTCGAAAACGATATAGTAAATGTATAATATGTTTGATTATAAAAGCAAATCAAGCATTTAAAGATGGATTAATAGGCTATATCTACAAATTTAAACGATTCGAGATAGAATAATAATTAGAACATATGATTATCGTTTTTTAGGGTAAGGAGTAGATGATTCAACAAATGTAAGTGTTTAAATAATACCAACGCTGCTTTTGAATAATAATAATAATAGATTGGGAGTATCTTTTGAACTCGAAAAATAATTGCGGATGCAACACTAATTATATTCATTATTCCGACGAAGAATTAATTGAAATAATTGTTAGAGAAGTTCAAAATATTCTTTTGCATGAATCGGTTGGAAACGAAATACCGAAAATATCCTCAAACGGATTACTACTGATTCCACTCGGGATTTCAAACCGGCATATTCACCTCACATCCGATACCTTTCATATATTATTCGGTGCGAACGCAGAATTTGAAATAATGCGACCTTTATATCAACCGGGAGAATTTGCATCAAAACATACTTTAACAGTTGTTGGACCAAAGTTAAGAAGTATTCCAAACGTTAGAATACTTGGCCCACTTCGTAAATATGACCAAGTTGAAGTGTCTCTTACAGATGCAATATTTCTTGGTATCGCTCCTCCTGTAACAAATTCCGGAGAACTTGAAAGCGCTGTGCCGTTGACATTGGTCGGACCAAACGGTTCGATTTATCTTGAAAAATGTTCAATAGTTGCAAACAGGCATATTCATATGACAAACAAAGATGCTGAAAAGTTTGGAGTTAAAAACGGCGACTTTTGCAAAGTGAAAATCGGCGGAGAGAAAAGTACAATTTTTGAAAATGTTTTGATAAGAACAAATGATAATTGGCGATTGCAAATTCATCTTGATACCGACGACGCAAATGCTGCAAATGTTCGCGAGGAAACTTTTGTAGAATTCCTTGGGAAAATGTAGATATAAATGAAATTGGGGAAAGTAATCGGAAAAGTAGTTGCAACAAAAAAAGCAGACAACATCGTTGCGTTGAAAATATTGGTTGTCGGCTATTTAAATGAAGCGATGGAAGAAACAAAAACAACGGCAGCGTGCATTGACGCAGTTGGCGCTGGAGATGGCGATATCGTTTTATTGTGCTCTTCTTCATCTGCAAGATTAACCGAGATTACTAAAAATGTATGTACAGATAATATAATTATTGGAATAGTGGATTTGGTTTCATTGAATAGTGAATATATTTACAGAAAGAACAGAGATTGCGGCGAAGCGAAATGAAAATATCCATTGAACGATTGATTGAATTAATAGTTAAGCAAGTAGTTGCAGAGTTAACTAAACGCGGAGTAGAAATTGACTTCGGAGATGAAAATAAATTATTGTTAAATACAAAAGTTGAAATAGATATGAGCTGTTACAAAACTCCGGTTCTAACGGAAAATAATTTTCAGTTCATTTCTGCGGAAGGAGAAATAATCATTCCCGAAAAGACAGTAATAACTCCGGGAGCGAGAGAAATAATTAAAAAGAAAAAATTAATTGTAACTCATAAAACAAATTAAAATACAGGAGAATAAAATGTCGCGAGGAGTAGCATTAGGATTTGTTGAAACGCGCGGAAATACCGGTGCAATTAATGCAATCGACGCTATGCTTAAAACAGCAAACGTTGAATTTGTAAAACGTGTTGAAATAGGCGGAGCGTATGTAACGGCGCTTGTCCGCGGTGAAGTTGGCGCAGTACGCTCATCTGTTGAAGCCGGCGCAGATGCGGCCGCAAGAGTTGGCGAACTTGTTTGCACAAACATTATACCTTCGGCACACGAAGAGGTTTTTGAATTAATCGGCGTTGAAAAATAAGGAGAAATGAAAATGATTGATGCTTTAGGAATTATAGAAACTCTCGGTTTCACTGCCGGAATTCAAGCAGCGGATGCCGCAGTAAAATCTGCAAATGTAAAATTAGGAAAATGGGTAAAAGTCGGTGGCGGAAGAATTAGTATAATAATCCGCGGAGATGTTGCAGCTGTTAAAGCGGCAGTTGAAGCTGGCGTGCAAGCGGCATCGAATATTGGCGATGTTAAATCCGAAGTCATTATTCCGCGCCCGTCGGATAAACTTTTACCGAAGTTTCCTCTAGAACCGATTAAACAAGAAAAGAAAACGACCAAATAATATAGGCGAGGATTATTGTGGATATTAATGAAAATCAATTGCAGGATTTGGTCGAAAGCGTTGTGCGCCGTGTAATGTCGGAAAATGTTGCATCGAGCTCTGCAAAATCATCTTCATCAAAAGGTGATTGGGGAGTGTTCGATGATATGAATGATGCTGTCGAAGCGGCTCACGAAGCTTTTTTAGAATATAAAAGAAGAAGTATTCAGTGTAAGAAAAAAATTACAGACGCCGTTCGTCAGATGGCGCTTGATCATAAAGAAGAATTAGCAAAGATGACAGTTGAAGAAACTAAGATGGGACGCGTTGAACATAAGATTTCGAAATTTGTTAATGCAGCAAAAAACAGTCCCGG
>Ga0153915_10007317_pt1 | contig 10407 bp, 6 predicted proteins | sample Opewatmetagenome_2_FD_107003 | JGI IMG/M metagenome (GOLD analysis project Ga0153915, IMG submission 107003) | Freshwater wetland microbial communities from Ohio, USA - Open water 3 Core 3 Depth 3 metaG | ecosystem: Environmental > Aquatic > Freshwater > Wetlands | place: USA: Ohio, Lake Erie... | reverse complement strand
GCGGCCACCTCGCCGTCGACCCGGGCCTCGCCCCTCACCTTGAAGATGGCTCCCCGCTGCTTCGTCACCTCCACGTGCAGCTCCAGCCGGTCGCCGGGCACCACCGGCCGGCGGAAGCGCGCGGCGTCGATGCCGGTGAGGTAGGTGACCTTCTTCGAGTAGTCGCCCTGCACCGACCTCAGGGCCAGGAGCGCCGCCGACTGCGCCAGCGCCTCCAGGACCAGGACCCCGGGCATCACCGGGTGGCCGGGGAAGTGGCCCTGGAAGAAGGGCTCGTTCATGGTGACCGACTTGAGGGCCACGAGCCTCTTCATCTTCTCGAAGGCCACCACCCGATCGACCAGCAGGAACGGGTAGCGGTGCGGGATGAGGGCCTCGATGGCCACGACGTCCAGGACGGGCGGCTCCGGCTCGCTCATCTTCCCTCCTTCAGCCTCTCGATCTCCTTGCGGAGCCGGCGTACCTCGGCGGTGAGGTCGGCGAGGTGCCGGAAGGCGGCCGCGTTCCGGCGCCATCTCGCGTGCGGCTCGGCCGGATACCCGGTCCAGGTCTCGCCGGGGGGAACGTCCTCGATGACGCCGGCCTGCGCGCCGAGCCTGGCACCGTCGCCGATCTGGACGTGGCCGACGATGCCGACCTGACCGGCGCAGACCACTCCCGTGCCCAGCGTGGTGCTCCCGGCGATCCCCACCTGCCCCGCCAGCAGCGACAGCGGGCCGACCTGGACGTTGTGGGCGATCTGCACCAGGTTGTCGATCTTGGACCCGCGCCCGACCACCGTGGACCCGAGCGTGGCCCGATCGACGCAGGTGTTGGCGCCCAGCTCCACGTCGTCCTCGATCACGGCGTTCCCCGCCTGCGGAACCTTGTGGTGGCGCGGTCCCGAGCCCTCCTCGCCCTGCGGATCGAAGGCGAAGCCGAAACCGTCCGACCCGACCACGCAGCCGGGCTGGAGGATGCACCGGTTCCCGACGAGGCAGCGCTCGCGGACCACCACGTTCGGGTAGAGGATGCAGTCCTCGCCCACCCTGGCCTCGGCGCAGACCACCGCGCCGGGGTGGAGCATGGTGCGCGCCCCCACCTCGGCCCCGGGCCCCACCACCGACAGCGGCATGAGCTGGGCGCTGGGGTGCACCCGCGCCGACGGATGGACCACCGCCTCCGGGGCGATCTCCGGGACCGGCTCCACCGGCGGGTGGAAGAGCGTGGAGATCCTGGCGAAGGCCAGGTAGGCGTTGCGGACCCTGAGCAGCCCCTTGCCCGGCGGCGCCCGCTCCTCGGGCTCGACGATGACCGCCGTGGCACGGGTGGTCTCGAACGCCGCCCGGTACTTGCGGTTGGCGAAGAAGGAGATGTCGCCGGGGCCGGCGTCCTCCAGGCCCCGGACGCGCTCGATGCGGGCGGTCCCGTCCCCCTCGACCCTCCCGCCGACGCGCACCGCCAGCTCCGCCAGCGTCCACACGGCGCCGCCTACTTCTTCTTCTCGGGCTCGGCCTTCTTCTTGGCCGCGTCCTTCTTGGCCGTGTCCTTCTTGGCCTCGCCGGCGCCCGGCCGGTAGCGCGTGTTGTACCGGCGCACCAGCTGATCGGTGATGTCCAGGCTCGGCGGGGCGAAGAGCAGGCCGGCGTCGTTCTTCTCGAAGACCATGGTGAAGCCCTCGGCCTCGGCGATGTCGCGGATGATGGCACCCATCTTGTCGAAGATGCCGCGGGTCATCTCGCGCTCGCGCTCCGACAGCTCCTTCTGGAGCTGCACGAAGAGTCCCTGCACCTCGCTGAACTTGCGGTCGAGGACGCCCTGCTTGTCGCGGCGGACGTCCTCCGACATCACCACCGCCTGCTTGTCGAAGTCGGCCTTGAGCCGCTTGAACTCCTCCTGCGCCTCGTCGAGCTTCTTCTGCTTCACGTCGAAGTCCTTCTTGAGCTGCGCCTTGGCGGACTTGCCCTCGTCCACGTCGTTCAGGGCCTTCTGCAGGTCGACGTAGCCGATCTTGAGATCTGCGGGGGAGGCGGGGGCCGGGGCCACGAGCGCGGCGAGCGCCAGGGCGGGCAGGAGGTTCGGGAGACGCATGTTCTCGTCCTTTCGGCGGCTGTCAGAAGAAGTTTCCGATGGTGAACTGGAAGTCGATGTCGTTGTCGTAGTAGAGGCCGCTCAGTGGATCGCGGCGGCGGTTCAGGGGGATGCCCCACTCGAAGCGCAGGGGGCCGATGGGGCTGAACCAGCGGAGCCCGAAGCCCCAGGATTTGTAGAGGGACAGTCCCACGTTGGGATCGCTCCACTTTCCCGGCATGAAGGCGTTGCCGGCGTCGAAGAATACCACCCCGCGCAGGCCCACCTTCTCCAGGAAGGGCAGCTCCAGCTCGAAGTTGAGGATCAGCTCCTTGTTCCCGCCCACGTTGACCAGGGCCAGGGCGGAGTCGCCGGAGAACCCGGTCCCCGCCGGGAGGCGCGGCGAGAGATCGAGCATGCGGTAGCCGCGGACCGAGTTGATGCCGCCGAGGTAGTACCGTTCCGAGATGGGAATGGGGTGCTGGTCGTCCCAGGGCTTGATGAAGCCGGCGGTGAGCTTGAAGCGGAAGACGATGCCCCAGAACAGCGGCCGGTAGTAGCGCGAGTCCAGGCTGTAGCGCGTGAAGAGGTTCACGTCCTTACCGAAGAGGGCCCCGGGCGCCAGCAGCGGCGGCGCCACCTCGGCGCTCACCATGTTGTAGGTGCCGCTGGTGGGGAAGAGGCGGTTGTCGCGCTTGTCGTACTGGAGCGAGAAGCGGATGGCGCTGGTCGTGCCGGACCGGAAGCTGTTGTAGAGGCGCAGCTGCGAGATGGCCGAGCTGACGACGACGTGCTCGTTGGTGTAGGTGGCGAAGAGCCGGAGATCGTCCAGGTGCGAGGCCCACGGGAAGAGCCAGGACAGGCCCGAGAGCTCGTAGCCCCAGGTCATGGAACCGCCCAGGGAGCGCCGCGTGAAGTTCGCGTAGAGCGCCTCGGTGGCGTAGATGTCGAAGGCGAAGGTCCAGCGCGAGTCGAAGAAGTAGGGCTCGACGAACTGAATGGTCCCGAGCTGGCGGATGGAGGACCACTGGACCGAGAGGGAGAGGGTCTGGCCCCAGCCGAAGAAGTTGTTCTGGGCGATCTGGCCGGTGAGGATGAAGTTCTCGTAGGAGGAGAACCCGGCCCCGACCTGGAAGGTCCCGGTGGAGCGCTCCTTCACCTCCACCGTGGCCACCATCTTGTCGTCGGCGCTCCCCTTCTTGGTGCTGATCTCCACCGTCTCGAAATATCCGAGGGCGGTGACGCGCTGCTTCGAGAGCTTGATCCCGGTGGCGCTGAAGAGCTCTCCCTCGTAGATGCGCAGCTCGCGCCGGATGACCTTGTCGCGGGTGCGGGTGTTGCCGGTCATCTCGATCTTCTCGAAGTAGACCTTCTGCCCGGGCTGGACGTCGAAGGTGAGATCGAGGATGCGCTTCTGCTCGTCGAGCTGCGTCAGCGGGTTGACGTTGGCGTAGGCGTAGCCCATGTCCCGGTAGATGTCGCCCACGGCGAAGAGATCGTGGCCGATCTTGGACCGGACGAAGAGCTCGTCCGGCTTGGTCTGCAGCAGTCCCTCGAGAACGGGCCGCTTGTCGAGCAGCTCCCCGGAGAAGCCGATCTTCCCGATGTGGTACTGCTCGCCCTCCTCCACCGGGATCGAGATGTAGATGTAGCGCTTGTCCGGGCTGAGCGAAGTGGCCGGACGGCCCACCTTGACGTTGACGTACCCCCTCTCCAGATAGACGGCCTGCACCGCCTGGACGTCGCGCTGGATCGCCTCTTCCTTGTAGGTGCCCGCCGAGCTGAGGAAGGCGAGGAAGCCGCCCTCCTGCGTCTGCATGTAGGGGACGATGTCCTCCTTGGGCACGTGGGCGTTGCCCACGAAGCTCACCTGGCGAACCTGCACCTTGGCGTGCTCGTTGACCGTGAAGACCACCACCACCTGGTTGTCCGGCTTCTCCTCGAGCCGGTAGCCCACCTCGGCCAGGAAGTAGCCCTTCTCGATGTACTTCTCCTGGATCTTCTTCACGTTCTTGCGGACCGCGGTGAGGTCCAGGATGGAGAAGGGCTTGACCTCGAGGACCTCCTTGAGGTCGTCGTTGGAGAGCTCCTCGTTCCCCTCGACGCGCGCCTCCTGCACCGACGGCCTCTCGACGACGCGGTAGACCAGCGTCGGCGCCTTCGGGTCGCCGCGCGACTCCACCACCACGTCGGAGAAGAATCCGAGCTTCATCACCTCCCGGATGTCCTTCTGGACCTTGTCCGGGTCGAGTGGCTGGCCCTTCTTCTGGGAGAGGGCCGCCTTGATGGCGTCGATCTCGACGCGCCGGTTCCCCTCCACCTCGACGGCCTTCACCACGGACTCCGCCGCCGCGCCGGCCAGCGGCGCGACCAGCAGGAGGGCCGCGAGGGAGGTCTCGAGGAGGCGTCTCACGGAGCCGCGGAATCTAGTAAAAGAATGGGAAAACCTCAATCGGCGCGAGGCGAGGGCTGGAGGAGGCCGCCCTGCAGGCGGAGCCGGCGTGGGAGGGAGGCGGCGAGCGCCTCGTTGTGCGTCACCACCACCTCGGTGATCCCCAGGCTGCGGTTCAGGTCGGCCAGCAGCGCGTGGATCCCCTCGGCGGTTCCGGGGTCGAGGTTCCCGGTCGGTTCGTCGGCCAGCAGGAGGCGCGGGTGCAGGCACAGGGCCCGCGCCACCGCCACCCGCTGCTGCTCGCCCCCCGACAGCTCCCCGGGCCTGTGCTCCACGCGCTCGGAGAGCCCCACCCTCGCCAGCATCTCCTGGGCGCGGCGGCGCGCCTCCCCGCGGGGCACCCGCCGGATGAGGGCCGGCATCATGACGTTCTCCAGGGCGGTGAACTCCGGCAGGAGATGGTGGCTCTGGAAGACGAAGCCGATGGTCTCGTTGCGGAAGCGGGCCAGGCCCTCCTCCCCCCGCTCGAAGACGTCGGCGCCCTCGAAGAGCACGCGGCCGGAGGTGGGCACGTCGAGCGTCCCGAGGACGTGGAGGAACGTGCTCTTGCCGGCGCCGGAGGGGCCGGTGAGGGCGAGGAGCTCGCCGTCTGCGATCTCCAGGTCGAGGCCGCGCAGGACCTCGACGCGCTTCTCCCCCATGAGGTAGGTCTTGCAGAGCCTCTCGATGCGGACGAGCGCGGCCATCATTCGCCTCTGAGTCCCTCGACCGCGTGGAGGCGCGCGGCCTTGCTGGCCGGATAGATGGTGGCGAGATACGAGAGCGCCATGGCGAGCAGCGCCACCAGGGCGAACTGCGTCGGGTCCATGAGCACCGGCAGCTTGTCGATGTAGTAGATCTCCGGGTCGAGCGGGATCCCCACCGTGTCGATGAGGAGGCAGATCCCCCAGCCGAGCAGGAGGCCGAAGGCGGTGCCGATGGCGCCGATGACGAGCCCCTCGGCCACGAAGATCTTCATGATGCCGGGGAGACCGGCCCCCATCGACTTCAGCACCGCGATCTCCCGCCGCTTCTCCAGCACCAGCATGATGAGGGTGGCCACGATGATGAAGCTCGCCACCAGAACGATGCACCCGAGGATGACCGCCATCACCACCTTCTCCATCATCAACGCCGAGAAGAGGTTGCGGTTCATCTCCCCCCAGTCCTTGACGCGGTAGGGATGGCCGTCGAGCCGCGCCAGCACCCGCCGCATGATGAAGCGCGCCTCGTCGACCGGGGTCACCCTCAGCTCCAGGCCGGTCACCGAGTCGCCGGTCCCGAAGAACCGCTGCGCCTCGGCCAGCTGGAGGTAGGCGAACTTGGCGTCGTACTCGTACATGCCGGAGACGAAGATGGCCGCCACCCGGAACGGACGGCTCTTGGGCTGCGGGCCGCTCGGCCCCAGGTCTCCGAACGGCGAGACGACGTTGACGGTGTCGCCGACGAAGACCCGGAGCTGCCGGGCCAGCTCGCGGCCGATCATGATGCCCGGCAGCACGCGGGCCGGCGCCGCGGCCCGCTCCCCGCCGGGCGGCCGGGCGAGCACCGACTCGGGGATGTCGGCCGGGTGGTCGAGCCAGGCGAGCTTGCCCTCCTCGACCCACCTCGGCAGATCGGTGGCCCCGCCCACCGTCGCCGGGTCGATCCCCTTGAGCGCCGCGCCCTGCAGGTTCTGGCCGGCGGCCAGCATCACCTCGCTGAGGAGGACCGGCGTGGCGGCGACCACGCCCGGCACGCGCAGGACCCGCTGCTCCACGTCGCGCCACTCGGTGAAGTCGTTCTGGCCGTACTTGAGGACCACGCCGTGGGCGTGGACTCCCAGGATCTTGCGCTTCAGGTCGGCCTCGAAGCCGCTCATCACCGACAGGACCACCACCAGGGCCATGACGCCGATGACCACCCCGCCGATGGAGATGAGCGTCATGAGAAGCGTCGGCGAGAGGCGCTGGCGGGCGAAGGGCTCGCCCCGCCGCGCCGCGCGTCGCTCTCGCGCCGCCTGCCGGGCCGACCAGGCCCCGGCCACGAGCAGGCCGGGCAGGACGCCGGTCACCACCATCCCGAAGAGCGCCAGGAGCAGGCGCGGGGAGAGCCGCAGGTGGCTGCGGGCCATGAAGAGCTCGTAGGAGATGGAGGCGTCGAAGCGCCCGCCGCCGGTGAGCAGGTAGGAGGCGGTGGCGCCGATGAAGGCGACGGTGGCCGAGAGCCCGGCGGTGAGCAGCAGGCCCAGCACCAGCACCAGCTTCCCCTGCGCCTCCCATCCGGCGACGGCGAGACCGTGCCCGCGCAGCAAGGGCAGGGCCCGCGCCAGCGGCCCGAGCTCCAGGACGAGGAGGAGCAGCGCCGCGACGCCGATCTCGAGGACCGCCAGCCTGCGGCCCACCGCCGCCGCGGCCGCGCCGCCGGCGGCCGCCCAGAGCGCCGCGGCCGAGATGGCCAGCCCGGCCGCCGCCGCGGGCGGCAGGGCCAGGCGGTCGCCGAGGAGGACGTGGCCCAGGCCCGCCACCGCCGGGGCCAGCAGCACCCCCAGCGCCGCCAGGACGAAGGACGCGCCCGAGAAGACCGGGGGGACGCGGCGGACGGTCACCCTACTCCCTCGGCTTGAGCAGCGGGAAGAGGATCACGTCCCGGATGGACGGCGAGTCGGTCAGCACCATGGTGAGACGGTCGATGCCGATGCCCTCGCCGCCGGTGGGAGGCATGCCGTGCTCCAGGGCCCGCACGAAGTCCTCGTCGTAGGGCATGGCCTCCTCGTCGCCGGCGGCCCGGGCCTTCACCTGGGCCTCGAAGCGTGCCCGCTGGTCGACCGGATCGTTCAGCTCCGAGAAGGCGTTCGCCATCTCCATCCCGGCGACGAAGAGCTCGAACCGGTCCACCAGCCGGGGATCGGCGTCGCGGCGGCGCGAGAGGGGGCTCGTCTCCAGGGGGAAGTCGATCACGAACGAGGGCCGGTCCTGGGGCAGCTCCTGCTCGCCGAAGACCTCGAAGGCCAGGGCCACCGCCTCCCCGGGGGACCTCCGGGCGGCCTGCTCCAGCTTCCAGGCGTCCTCCGAGTCCTTCTCGCGGGTGGCAGCGCGCGAGAGCGCCTCCTCGAGCCCCTTGCCGGCGAGGGCGTCCGCCGGCGAGAGGCCCAGGGCCCGCGCGCCCAGCTCCACCAGGGAGAAGCGCGGGTACGGAGGGGTGAAGTCGATGGTCCGGCCCTGGAAGGTCACCGCCGCCGACCCCGTCACCTCCACCGCCAGCGTGTGGAAGAGCTCCTCGGTGAGCTTCATGAGGTCCTGGTGGGTGGCGTAGGCCTCGTAGAACTCGATCATCGTGAACTCGGGGTTGTGGCGCCGGTCGATCCCCTCGTTGCGCCAGATGCGCCCGATCTCGTAGACGCGCTCCAGGCCACCCACCACCAGGCGCTTGAGGTGCAGCTCGGTGGCGATGCGCAGCTTGAGGTCGAGCGAGAGGGCGTTGTGATGCGTCTCGAAGGGACGGGCCGCCGCGCCGCCGGCCTCCTCAGGCTTGTGGAGCGTGGGGGTCTCGACCTCGAGGTAGCCGCGCCCGTCGAGGAAGCGACGGATGGAGGAGATGACCCTGGCGCGCCTGAGGAAGGTGTCGCGGACACCCGGGGTGGCGACCAGGTCGAGGTAGCGCTGCCGGTAGCGCGCCTCGACGTCGGTGAGGCCGTGCCATTTCTCGGGGAGCGGCCGGATCGCCTTCGTGAGGATGGTGAAGCGGGCCGCCTCCAGCGTCAGCTCGCCGGTCTTGGTGCGCGTGGCCGGCCCCTCGGCGGCGACGAAGTCGCCGACGTCCAGGAGCTTGAAGACCTCGAACCCCTTCTCCCCCACCTTGTCGCGCTTCACCCAGACCTGGATCTCGCCGGAGCGGTCGCGGATCCTGAGGAAGGCGGCCTTGCCGAAGCTGCGGATGGCGAGGACGCGGCCGGCCAGGGACCAGGGACCCGGATCGCGGGCGATCTCCTCCGCCGGCCGCTCGCCGTACCGGCGGGAGAGGTCGGCGGCCAGGTGCTTCGGGGACCAGCCGTTTCCGTAGGGGTTCACGCCCAGCTCGCGCAGCGCCTCGGCCTTGCGCTGCCGCTGAGCGATGATCTCCCGCTCGGTCGCTCCCAGATCCTCGGCCATGGGGGTCGGGCCTCGCATCCTCTCGTCTGCAGGAGGGAAAGTCTGGCGCAGGCTAATCGCGCGAGGGGTGTGCGGTCAACGCGGGAGCGATCAGGGCATTCCCGACCGCGACCGCCACCAGGCCCGCGACCTCGACCCGGAGCGCGATCCCTGCCCGGGCCCCACGTGCCCGGGTCGGGCCGCGTCCGGCATCCAGGTGTCATACCCCCAGGGGGCACGGGATCCATCGTCGGTTCTGATAAGGTGACTGGCTGCGGGGAGACCGTGTTGGCGGCTCAAGGAACGGCGAGTCACGGGAAGTCCCCGTGTCCGGTGTGCGGCGACCGGCACGCGGAGGGCGAGGTCTGCCCGAAGGCCCGCGGCGGCAGCGGCGCCGGCACCACCCTGGCCCTGGGCGGGCCGTCGCTCACTCCGCTGCCCGAGGTCGCCATCCCTCCCGCCGATCCCCTGGTCGGGTCGATGGTGGGGAGCTTCCGCGTGATGCGAGCGCTGGGGCGCGGCGGCATGGGAACGGTCTACCTCGCCGAGCATCCGATCATCGGCTCGAAGGTCGCCATCAAGTTCCTCCACGAGTCGATGTCCGCCGACGCCGAGCTGGTCGGGCGCTTCTACGACGAGGCGCGGGTGGTGAACCTCATCGGCCACGAGAACATCGTCGGGATCTTCGACCTGAACACCATCCCGCCGAACCGGTACTACATCGTGATGGAGTACCTGGAGGGCGAGACCCTCACGGCGCTCATCCGCAGGGGCCCGGTGGATGGGCGAGTGGCGGTGGAGATCCTCCTCCAGCTCTGCGACGCGCTCCACTGCGCCCATGGGCGGGGCGTCGTCCACCGCGACCTCAAGCCCGACAACGTCTTCCTCCTCAAGACCCGTGCGCAGTCGCACTTCGTCAAGCTCGTCGACTTCGGGATCGCCAAGCTGCGCGATCGGCCGAGCGGCGGGCACACGGCCGTCGGGATGATCGTGGGGACGCCGGAGTACATGGCTCCGGAGCAGTGCGACAACCGGCCGGTGGACGCGCGCACCGACGTCTACGCCCTCGGCGTCATCGCCTACGAGCTCGCCACCGGGGAGCTCCCCTTCTCCGGGAAGAGCATCGCCCAGCTCCTGCTGGCGCACCTGCACGAGACCCCTCGGCCCCCGCGCCAGCTCAATGCCTCGGTGCACCCGCTCTTCGAGGCGGCCATCCTCAAGGCGCTGGCCAAGGCTCCGGAGCAGCGCTTCCCCGACATGGGCGCGTTCGGCGACGCGCTGGCGGAGGTCCTGGACGCGCTGTCGTCGGGCGCCGAGGCGCCCGCCCCGCCGCTTCCCCAGGAGATCCCGGCCGGAGCGGCACCGCCGGCGGTCGCCGCGCCCGCTCCGGCGGCGCCCCCGACGCAGGTCGAGATCCAGGCTTCCGGCGAGGCCGCGCCCCGCCGCCTGTCCGCGGGGGAGATCACGCGCGGAGGCATGTACGTCCATTCCGCCGGGAAGCAGCCCGCCCTCTTCTCCCGGCTGCGGGTGAGGCTGCCCCGGCCGCCGCCGCAGCCGCCGATCGAGCTGGAGGCGGAGGTGGTGCGCCTGGTCAGCCCGGCCGACGCGGCTTCCTGGGGAATGGTGCCGGGGTTCGCGCTGCAGTTCGTGAGCCTGAGCCCGCAGCAGCGAGCCGCGCTGCCGGCGGCCGGGGGCGGTGCGGCCCGCATCGGCCAGGCCCCTTCCACGCCGACGCCCGGAGCCACCGACGACGCCGCCGCCGTCGCGCTCCTGGAATCGCTCCTGAAGCGCGCCGAGGGGAGCCACTACGACCTGCTC
>Ga0153915_10007316_pt1 | contig 10409 bp, 8 predicted proteins | sample Opewatmetagenome_2_FD_107003 | JGI IMG/M metagenome (GOLD analysis project Ga0153915, IMG submission 107003) | Freshwater wetland microbial communities from Ohio, USA - Open water 3 Core 3 Depth 3 metaG | ecosystem: Environmental > Aquatic > Freshwater > Wetlands | place: USA: Ohio, Lake Erie... | reverse complement strand
CCCGTGCAGTGAAATACGGCACGGTCAGGCGCTTTCTGACCGGGCTGCAGGTGGTGACAGCGAGCGGTGAGACGCTCGACCTGGGGGGAAAGCTCCTCAAGTCCAGCATGGGATACAACTTGATGGGCATGATGATCGGTTCGGAGGGCACCCTGGGCATCATCACGCGGGTAACCTTGGCTCTGCTCCCCAACCCGGGCTGCATCCGGACGCTCGTCGTTCCCTTCGAGACGGTCGATCAGGCCACGGCGGCCGTCGAGCAAATGCTGGATGTCGGGGTGATTCCCTGTGCCGCGGAGTTCATCGAACATGCCCCGTTACGCTGTGCCGAGCAGCTTCTCAAGAAGAGCTGGCCCGCGCATCAAGGGACCGCTTCTCTGATGTTCATTCTCGACGGGCCCAGTGAAAGTGAGGTGATGACCGCCGCGGAATCCGTTTCATCGGTTATGGACGCCAACAAGGCTCTCGACGTGCTCCTTGCCGAGCACGAGGACAAGCAGGCGGAAATCCTGGAAATCCGCAGCATGATCTATGAAGCCCTTCGCCCTGGCACCATCGAGCTCTTCGACGTGTCGGTGCCGAGATCGGAAATCTCCAATCATGTACGGCGGGTTCACGAGCTGGAGCGCGAATGCCAGCTACCCCTTCCCACTTACGGGCATGCCGCTGATGGAAACGTTCATACGCATACGATGCGCCTGTCGATTGAAGACGGTGTGCTGGGCAAGGAGATCGAGGGTTGGCAGGAGAAGCAAGTGAAGGCACGGGCCAGGATTTACTCGGACGCGATTGCCAGGGGCGGCGTCATCTCCGGCGAGCACGGCATAGGGCTGGTCAAGAAGCCGTTCCTCTCTCAGGCCCTGGGCGCCGCGCAGGTGGACCTAATGAGGGGGATCAAGCGGCTCTTCGACCCGGACGGCATCCTCAACCCGGGGAAGATATTCGATTGAATCCCGCCCGGGGGTTGACCTGGGCAGCGTTCTGTGGCATCTAAAGAGAGGAGAGAGAGGAGAATGTTCCTCGATACGGGGGAGACATGGAAAGGATAACCGAAATCTTTGTCATCCTTGAGAACAGGCCGTCGACTCTAGGAGAGCTGTGCAGCCACCTGGCGGAAAACGAGATCAACATCGAAGCCATCGGCGTTTTCCATGACACGGCCAAGCTCTACGTCAAGAACGTCAGCAAGGCGGTCAAGCTGCTCAATAAGCTGAACTACGCGACGGAGCTCCGGGATGTCCTGAAGGTCGACCTGGAGAACCGTCCCGGCGCGCTGGCCGAGTTGACGACCCGCCTGGGCAACCGGGGGATCAATATCGAGTATTGCTACGGGACGCTCAGCCGGAAGGGAAATATCGCCTCTTTGATCCTGGATGTCTCGGACATCGAAAAGGCGACCTCCATCTTGATGGGCGATTGACCGACGGCTCCCTGCCTAACCGGCCGCATCGGGGGAGCGCTTCATCCGCAGCGTGCTCTGTAGAGTCTCCAGCAGCTGGCTGTAGTCGACCGGCTTGACGAGGAACTTCTCCAGGTTCGCGGTCCTGGGGTCGATCCGGTCCATTACCGACCGCGGCGCCAGGATGAAGAGGGGGATGTCCTTCATCACCTCGTCGTGGGTGATCACCTTGATGCTGGTGTGAGCATCATCATGCGAGGTCTGGAAATCGAGCAGGATGATCTCCGGGTGAGATTCGCGGGCGGTCCTGAGCCCTTCCTCCGCCGTCGGCGCCAGGACGACCTCATAGCCGGCCTGCTTAAGCTTGGCTTCACAGTCGCCGGCAAAAGCCAGGTCCTTATCGATCAGCAGGACCCGGCCTTCCCTTTTCTCGGCCTTGTCCTCGGCGGCCAGGGCGCTCTTGACCATCTCCAGCAACATCGCCGGGTTATAGGGTTTGGTGAGATAGTGCTTGGCCCCCTTCTCCATGGCCAGGAGCTCATCGGCCTGACTGGTCTTGGCCGTGAGATAGATGACCGGAATGGACCAGGTCAGGGTGGATTTCTTGAGGGTGTCATAGACGGTGTGCCCGTCCATGCCCGGCATCATGATATCAAGGATGATCAGATCGGGCCTCTCCCGGCGGGCGATCTGCACGCCTTGGATTCCATCCTCGGCCACCAGGACCTCGTAGCCCTCGATCCGCAGCCTGGCCTGGAGCATTTTGACGAAATCCATCTCGTCATCCACCAGCAGGATCCGCTTCTTGGCCATCGAGCTCACCATCCGATCACGGATTCGATGATATAGAGAAGGTCCTCCGGGTCGACGGGCTTGGAAATGAAGCCCTCGGCGCCGAGCTCCCGCGCCTTCTCCTCAAGTTTCTTTGAGGACAGGAGGCTCGACATGATGAAGACCGGAACCCCTCGTGATTCCTGGGACTTGCGCAGGCTTGCCAGTGCGACCTCCCCGCCACCCGCGGGGAGGATCAAGTTGAGGAGGATCAGGTCGGGCCTTCCCTGGAAGGCTTGGTTCAGGCCGGTGACTCCGTCGAACGCCAGATTCACCTTATATCCACGGCCGGCCAGGTGCTCGGAGATGGCCCGGCCGAACGACGCATCGTCGTCGATGATCAAGATTCTCTTGGGGCCCGACCGGACTTCCGCGGCCGGCAGCGGAGCGGACGACGGGGCGGGGGGCTTCTCTTCTCCCGGAACCCGGAGGTCCGCCAGGGCGCCCTTGAGCATCTCGTCGATGTCCTTTTTAGGACGCGTCTTGTTTTCCGCCCGCGCCGCGGGATGAAGGGCGGCGGGCTTGGGCGTGAACTGTCTCTCGATTTCAGAGAGCCTATCCTTGTAGTTTTTCTCAGAGGGCGCGGCCCGCTTGGGCTTTGACGCCTTGGGAACTTCCCCGGGCCGGACGTATTTTTCGATCGTTTTGAAGAGCTCCCGAGGGTTATAGGGCTTGCGGACGTAGGCGATGATGCCCTCCTGAAGGCAGGCCTTGGTGAAATCGGGCGAGCCCACAGCCGAGATGGCGATGACCGGGATGAGCCGCGTATCCCGATTTTGCCTGAGCTTGATCGCGGCATCCAAGCCGTGCATATCAGGCAGGATCATGTCCAGAAGGATAAGGTCCGGCTTTTCCCGGGCGGCCAACTCGATGCCTTCCTTGGCTTTGCTCGCGTTGAGGACTTGATGGCCGCGGGCCTCGAGCCGGAGCCTGATAAGCCTGAGCTGGTCGGGCTCGTCCTCGATGACCAGAATCCTGCCCATCCTTATCACCTGACAGCGGATAGCCGCTTCCCAAGTTCGACCGCATCTTCGGGGTAGGAGAGGAACTCCGTCCTCAATTCCAAGCTGTCCTTGATGAAATCATCGGCGGCGATCGCCTGTTTCAGGTTCTCCTTCATCCTCTCCAGGACAAAGGGAGCGTCCGACTTCTTGGTGTCGGGGAGGATGAGATAAAAGCGGCCCTGGTTGTACATGACCGTGTCCGCCCGCCGGCGGAGCGACCTCTTGAGCACCTGAACCAGCTCATTCATCGCCCGCTCCGTCTTCTCCGGTGATCGCCTCTCCATCTCCTCCAGCTGCCGGGCGGTGAAGATAAGAAGGGAGAAGACGCCCTTCCGTTCGGCCGCTTCCTGGATCATGCCGGAGATATATTCCTCGAGCCTCTCTTCGAAGCTCAACTTGGGAAGGCTGAAGGTCAGGGACGTCCCCCGGCCGAGCTCGCTCTCGACGCGGACCTCTCCGCCGTGGACCTCGACCAGTCCCTTGACGATCGACAATCCCAGGCCCGTGCCCTTTTCTCCGGGGCCGTCCTTGCGGCCGAATTGAGTGAACTTGTCGAAGATCTTAGGAAGGTCTTCTGGCGTTATGCCGATCCCGGTATCGCGGACCCGGCAGACGATCTCCTTGGCCCCTTGCACGGCAGAGACCTCGATGGTGCCCTCGGCGGTGAACTTGACGGCGTTGTCGATCAGGTTGGTGAAGATCTGGCTCAGTTTGTCTTCATCCGCATAGACCCGGATGGACTCTTCCGGGAGGTCCAGCCGAAGCTCAAGACCCTTTTCCTTGACCTTGCCCTCGAAGCCCTGAACGATCTCGCGAACGAGAGCCTGGAGGTCGACGTCCTGTTTGCGGAGCTCCACCTTTCCGGCCTCGATCCGGGAGACATCGAGCAGCCCGTTGATGATCCGGGCGAGCCGTTCGACGTTGTTCTTGGCGATGCCCAGGATCTCGCCCTGCTGATCATTGATCTCTCCCGTTGCCTTCTCCAGGATGAGGCTGATCGCCTCCTTGGTGATGGAGAGAGGAGTGCGCAGCTCATGCGAAACCGTGTTGATAAAATCGTCCTTGAGCTTGTCCAGCCGGATGTGCTTTTCCACCTCGAGCCGGAGTTCCTCGGCCTGCTTGCGCTCGGTGACGTCGCGGACCGTGACGAGTCGGGCCGGCTGCTCCTGCCACTCTATGTCGACGACCTGCATCTCGCCGGTCCGCGTCGGCCGCCCCGGCGAGAGGATCTCGATCTCGGTCACCTTGCCGCTCGTCAGCGGAAAACCGAACGGCCGGTCGTCCTGGCCGAATAGAGCGACGGCGGCCGGGTTGGCGAAGACGACCGTCCCGGCGGGGCCCACGATCAGGATGGAATCGGTGTTCCGGCCGATGATGTTAAAGAAGCGGGCTTCGGCCGCGGCCAGAAGCTTGGCCAGATGTTCAGTGTCGGGCAGACCAGTCTCTCCGGACTCCGGCTGCTTTTTGGCCTGAAATAGGTCTTTGATCCCCAAAGGTAAACACCGCCTATGATATTAGTCGCAGTTCCCCTTCATTCTACAGAAGTAGGGCTTCCAAGGCAAGGAAAACAGCGGCCCCGGAGGCTCAGATGAACAGGCTGATGGCCGACTGCTGGGCTTGCTCGAGAAAATGAGCCACGCCCACGCAGGAGCTGACCTCGTCGATCAGGGACTCCCGGGGGATCTCCATGACCGTCATGCTCGTCTGGCAGCCGTAGAACCGGACACCGAGGTCGATGGCCGTCTGGCGGAGTTCGGTCAGCGACGGGACCCGCCTGGCCTTCATCATCTTTTTGAACATCCACCGGCCGATCCCGCCGAAGCTCATCCGGCTCGGGGTTGCCCGCTCGATATCCCCTCCATACATCCGGCCGAGCAGCCGCCCGAAGAGGCTCCGGCCGGTGGACCCTTTCTTCTTGAGGGCGCGGAGACCCCAGAAAGTGAAGAACATGACAACGTCCATACCCGCAGCGGCCGCGCCCGCGGCGATGCTGAAAGCGGCGAAGAGCTTATCCTGGTCGCCGCTGAAAACGATGAGGGAGATTTTTTTCTGTTTGGGCTCTTCCATCTCCGCACTCTCCTCCCAAGGAATTTAGAGACTCCGCCTCTATTTTACCAAATCTATATTGTCGATGGGAATACTAGAGAGCAGGCCTCTGGCTCCGTCCCTTCCCCGGCTCAGGATCTGGCGGTCCGTTGGGTTCTAGTCACCCTCGGGCTGCGGATACAGCAGGGCGTTGAGAAGGAACTTGTAGGTGCCGTGCGTTTGGGCCCTGTTTTGGCAGGGGAAACCGATGAGGACGATCCGGCCTTTTTTGTACTGCGTATCGACGACCGCCGCCTTCCGGGCGATCATATCCTCCCCCAAGAGCCAGCCGCTGAGAAGGACATCGCTCTCGGAGTAAGTCGCCACGACTTTGCGGTTCCAATCCGTCGAAGGGGGAACCCAGGTATTCAGGGCGAGGCCGTCCGAGAACATCGCCGCGGCCTTTTTGGGCATCCCGTAGCCAAGCGGGCTCGTGTTGTCGACCATGATCTGGAGGAGCGAAGTCGGGCAGAAGAACTTGCTCCGGTCCACTTTCTCCAGGGCGTTCCGGGCGGGAGGCTGGAATTCTTTGAAGGCCAGTCCGCAGGCGTTGTTCAGGGTGACAAGGATACCGCCGGTCTCGACAAAGGCCTTGAGCGCGTCCACGCCTTCCTTCTCGATGCCGCCTTCATATTCCGGAGGCCAATTGCCCATGAAATACCGGGCGTACTCCGAGGTGGGGTCTCTTTTCCCCGTCTTGATGATGTCGGCGTCCTCGTCCGGGAAGATGATGACATCATAGCTCGCCCTCAAGTCGACCTTTTTGTCCTTGGCTGCCTTGAAAGCATCGTTGTGTAGAGTGATATAAGGGATGCCCAGGTCGTCGAAGACGTAGCGCGTCCAGCCCTCGTCCATATTGCTCCGCCAGGACTGATACATCCCGATCCGGGGATTCTTGAGGGATGCCTTGGGGACGGCAGCTATATCGGTCAAGCCGTATGCCCGGAGGCCGTATTTTTCGGCAGCTGCCGCCAGGGTTTTCTGAACGGCCGGGCCGTTCTTCACCAGGAAGCTTCCGGGCGGCACTTCGAAACCCGGTCTCTTCACGGCTTCCCGGGAACGGAAGACCTCGGCCTTTTCTTTAAGCAGGGCGAACACGGCGCTGTAGGCGGCATTGACCCGGGAGTCAAGGACCGCGTACGAAGCGGAGGCGTCCGGGAGCTCGGCCGCCGGTTTCGCTATCTTCTCGATCTTGACCAGCTGGGCCTCGAAGGGCTCGTCCACCTGGTCGCAGGCCACTCCCATCTGGAGAGGTAGAGTCCACCCGGCGTTGTCATAGGGGGGGACCGGCGGTCCGCCGGGGTATTGCCGCAGGTCGGGATATTTTTGCCGCTCCAGGAGGGCCCAGGCATAGGGCTTGTACGGCTGGGCCAGTCTGACGACGAACGATCCGGCCGGATAGATCTTTCCTCCGGCCACGAAATCCGCCTTGGCTTCCTCGACCTCGATGCCCCCCATCATCAGGATATCGAGCATCCGGAGTGTCGTCGGATAATCGTTCTGCACGGCCGGGATGACGAAGGCATACGGTTGGTTCTTGTCGACCTGTTCGATGGAATTCTTGTACATCTGGTAGAAGTTGAACAAGAAGTCTTCTTTATGGAGAGCCGCCGTCTTGACCAGGCTGAGCGACAGCGTCAGCTCGTAGTCGACGAGGTCCCGCAGCCGCCACCATCCGCCCGGCCAGGGGTCCGGGAACTCCATCCTCTTCTCATAATAGGATTGGGGGATCTCGCTGGGCTCGACGAAAATGGGGCTGGCGACCTTCACCGAAGCCATCTCGCTGAGCAGCCCCACGACGTTATGGAGCCAGGAGGTGTCATCGCAGGCGCCGATCCACCAGCCGGTGAAGCTGCGGCCATGGTTGACGCCCCGGTAGCCGTTCTTCTGGAGGTCATAGGCCATGGTCGCGCCGCAAAGGTTGACGCCCCGCCAGAGGAGAGGCTGGACATTGGGCACGGGCGGGTCCATGAACGGCGGGATGAAAAGACGCGCTGCGGTCGAGCCCATCTGGTGCTCGTCGATGTGGATCTGGGGGAGCCAGTCGCGGTAGAGAACTTTGGTCACGGCCCTTGTCTCGGGCAGGTTGAACATGAACCAGTCACGGTTGTTGTCGTGGCCGGCGTAATGGTGGTAGATCCAGGGCATCGGGCCGCCTTCATACTTTGTGCCGACATGCTTGCGGTACCAGTCGACGACCATCTGGTTGCCGTCGGGGTTATGCGAGGGCACAAGGAGGACGATCACATCCCGGAGAATGCGGTCCGCCTCGAAGGGAGTGTCTCCCGTCACGAGCTTATAGGCCAGCTCCATCGCCATCTGGGTGGCCGCGACTTCCGAGGCGTGGAGGCTGCAGGTGATGAGCAGGATGGCTTTGCCTTCGGCTGCGAGTTTCCTGGCCTCGTCCGGGGGAAGAGTCCTGGGGTCTCGAAGCTTCTTGACGATCTCCCGGCAGCGGTCGAGCCGGGCCATATTCTCTTCGGCGGTGATCACGGCCATGATCAGCGGTTTCTTGAGCGTCGATTCGCCGATGGTCAGCAGCTGCAGCTTCGGTGTCTCCTGGTCCAGCTTTTCGAAATAGGCCCTGATCTGGCCGTAATCAGCGAGTTTCCGGTCTGCTCCTACCTTGTGTCCCAGGAACTGCTCGGGGGATGTCTGGGCCGCACCCGCCGCGGGGATCAAGACGATACAGAGGACAGCGACAGCGGCTCTTCGGATGATCGTTCCTCGCTTCATGGAAGCCTCCTCGATGAAAATGACAGACCCCTATCTATCACTTGACTTCTGCAGTGTCAAGAATTGCGGGGACCGCCCGGCGGGCTGAAGAGAGCTGATGCGGCAAAGGCCTCGGATCGATCAGTCTCGCGATTGACGGAGCAGGAACATGCGGAGAAGTTGCATGGCGGCCATGGCCGTGGAGGCGACATAGGTCAGCGCGGCGGCTGAGAGGACTTTACGGGCGCCGTCGAGCTCCCGGCCCTGGAGGTAGCCTCGCTCTCCCAGCAGGGCTACGGCCCGCTTGGAGGCATTGAACTCCACCGGCAGGGTGAGCACGCTGAAAAGAACGGCCCCGGCAAAAAGAAGGATGCCGATGTCCATCAGGATGCTCGGCCCCTTTTGGCTCATGAAGAAACCGATAAGGAAGAGGGGAAAAGCCAGCGTCGAGCCGAGGCTGGCCACTGGATAGATGCCGTTCCGGAGGTGGAGCGGGGCATAGTTCGTGTGGTGCTGGAGGGCGTGTCCGGCCTCATGGGCGGCGATCCCGAGGGCGGCGATAGAGTGGCTCTCATAAACGCCGGCGGACAGACGGAGGACCCTTTTCCGGGGATCATAATGGTCGCTGAGCTGGCCGGGCGTCTCCTCGACGGGCACCTGCCCAGCGCCTCCGAGGTTGAGGATCTCCTTGGCCATCTGGGCTCCCGAAATGCCCGACGAGGCGGCCACCTTGCTGTACTTGGCGTACGTTCCCCGCACCTTGGCTTGAGCGTAAAACGCCAGAAGGAGCGGCGGTATGATAATAAGATAGGTGTAGTCCCAGAAGAACATCGTCTCTTCCTCCTTGGCCCATGATACCCGCTTCCTGCCGCTCCTGTCAATGAATCCGGCAGCTCAGGGCCTCGTTCCCCGACTCAATGAGTCGGGCTGCTAGAATTGACAAATCGGGTCACTGTCCCTAAGATGGCGGTGATTCCTGACGCGGACCCGGTCATGGAGGCGAGATGAGATCGAAGAAACGGAACAGCTGGCTTGTCCTGGTCGCCCTGCTGTTCGCCCCGTTCCTCCTGGCCGCCCAGACGGCGCAGGACAGGGAGGCCCAGGCCGCCGCCTCCCTTGTTCAGGGCGATGACGCCTATGCCAAGGGCGATTATCAGAAGGCTATCGAGGCCTATCTCCTCGTCGTTCAGACCACCGGGATCAAAATGAACCTTTCCCGGGCTCATATGGGTCTCTCACTCTGCTATTTCTATCTCGGCGAAATCGAGACGGCCAAGACCCATATCCTGAAAGTGCTGGAGAACGACCCCCAAAAGGAAGTCTCGCCGCTTTTCCACCCCCAGACCTATGTGGACCTTTTCAATGAGGTGAGAAGGGAGAACGCAGGAAAGCTCGGCCAAGGTCTCTTGGACGCGCCGGTTGAGGTGGCCCCTCCGGCCAAGGAAAAGCCGGGGGCTGTCCAAGCACAGCAGATCACCCTGGAAGGCACCTCGGAAGAAAGGGGAGGGCGCTTCGAGATCGAAGTCCATTTTTCCGGCTGGAGCATCGACCTGGCCAAGGGCGCCTTTGAGGATACATTGACCAAGAGGGCGGCCAACGAGATCCGAGAGCAGGTGACCGATCAGCTTCGGGCGAGCTATGGCGGGGATCTGGTCCCCTCCACCTATGAGCATGGCCTCGCCCTTGATTCCCAAGGCTCCAACTACGGCCTCGAAATCCGCTACTATCCTCTGGGCCGGCGCGGCTCCATGAGCGTCGGCTTGTCGCTGGAAAAGACGAGGATCAAGGTGATGATGAAGGGGCCGGTCGTCCAGAGGTACACCGATGGGTCAGAGGCGGTGGTCGAGGGGGACGCTCATATCGAGACGAACCCGGTGACCGCCGGCTTGAGTTTTCGCTGGGATTTCGTCCCCTCCTGGCGCGTCACGCCCTATTTTGTTCTTGGCCTGGGACTCGGCCCGCTGGAGGGAACAGCGGCCTACCTTTATGCCGGCACGTACCGCCGCGGCAGCGCCCAGGCCGGTATCACCGGTGAGGAGAACAAAACGTTCGACCAGTTGAGGGAGGAAGGGGAGATCGACCTCAACCGCTTCATCCTCCTCCATACCGCCCTCGGGGTTAAGGGCCGTATCTATAAAGGACTCAGCCTCAAACTCGAAGCGGGCTTCTGGGACGGCTTGATCCTGCGCGGCGGCCTGGCCTATCGTTTTTGACCGCGCCGGGACCTTTCCATTCCTGTCCACCAGGCGTATAATGGACCCGACCGTGCTAGACGGGGAGCTAGCGGTGCCCTGTAGCCCACAACCCGCTCCAGTGGGGTCGAAGGCCTGACCGAGGCCGGCCCTTTTCTGGTCTGTGTCAGGGCGAGAGGCGTT
>Ga0153915_10007315_pt1 | contig 10409 bp, 8 predicted proteins | sample Opewatmetagenome_2_FD_107003 | JGI IMG/M metagenome (GOLD analysis project Ga0153915, IMG submission 107003) | Freshwater wetland microbial communities from Ohio, USA - Open water 3 Core 3 Depth 3 metaG | ecosystem: Environmental > Aquatic > Freshwater > Wetlands | place: USA: Ohio, Lake Erie... | reverse complement strand
TACCGGACGCCGTCATACCTGGCCAGGTTGGAGCTGGCCTCGGAAGGCGCGATGATATAATAGCAGGGAAGGGCATACTCCCAGACAGGGAAATCCATTTCGATGAACTCTCCGCCCAACTCTTGGAGGATGTTTAATGTTTTCAGGTAGACGGCTTTCACGTCCGGGTCGATCTTCCCAATCAGTTTATCCTTGAGATGGGCGGCCTTGAACGGCCCCAGCCTTTTCTTTACGGCCTTGGAGAAATCCGGCACCGGCTGGTCGGCCAGCGTGGAATCTCTCCCGTCAGGGCCTGAGATAACCCGGGTCAAAAGGGCACAATCCTCGACGGTTTTGGTGAGCGGGCCGATCTCGTCGAGGGACGAGGCAAAAGCAACCAAGCCGTATCGCGAGACTCGGCTGTAGGTCGGTTTCAGTCCGACGACACCGCAAAAGGACGCAGGCTGCCGGACTGAGCCTCCCGTGTCCGATCCCAGGGCTGCTGCCGCTTCGCCGGCAGCCACGGCCGCCGCCGAGCCCCCGCTCGAACCGCCGGGGACGCGGCTCAAATCCCAGGGATTCCGGGTAGCCAAGAAGGCCGAGTTCTCCGTCGACGATCCCATGGCGAATTCATCCAGGTTGGTCTTGCCGATGAAAATCGCGTCTTCGGCCGCCAGTCTCTCGATGACGGTCGCGCTATAGGGGGCGACATAGTTCTCCAGGATACGAGACCCGCAGGTCGCCCGCATGCCTTTGATCAGGATATTATCTTTGACCGCGATCGGGACGCCCGCCAGGCAACCTTTTTTCTTTTTCCGGTCCACGGCCTTGGCTTGCTCCAAGGCCTTCTCGCCCTCCACTGAAATAAACGCCCGGACCGCCGGCTCCCTTTTCTCGACCTGTTCGAGGAAAGCCCGAACGACCTCTTCCGCCTTGACCTCCTTTGCCGCGACCAGAGTCCGGATTTCGCTAACGCCCAGTGAGGTCAGGCTCATTTTTCGTCAATCACCTTGGGGACTTTGATAAAAGGCGTTTCTTTTTCCGGGGCGCCGGCTAGGACCGATTCCAAAGGCAGGGATTCCTTGACCTCATCGGTACGGAGGGGCAAGGAAAACGGAAGATGAAAATCCGGGGCTTCCGACGGAACCGGCAGCTGGATCTCGTCGAGCCGGCCGACCCATTCCACGATCTTGGCCATTTGAGGGGCAAGCACCTTCTTTTCCTGCTCCGTCAAACGGAGGTGGGCCAAGGCGCAGACATAGTCGATATCCAGGCCGGGTTTCATGTGATGGCATTATAGGAAGAACGGCCGGAAAAATCAATTTGGCCCCGGTCCGGATGGATGAGTCTTTGCGGTCGTGATGTCTGTCGTGACCAAAATTGTTTTTCCATGATTCCGGACATTGAGTGATCAAGCGGCCAAAGGAGACTCTTATCCTGATAATCAGAAAGCGCCGAGCTGGCACCGCTTGATTTTGATGTTTAAGCGGCTGGCGAGGAAACCGACCCGAGCCCTGCCGACGCCGAAGCGTTCGGCAACGATCCAAGCGGCGGCGCAGGAGAATCTTCCATCCGGATCGAGCGCGGAGCGAACGGCTGCCTCGAGACCTTGGGGGATGTCGGCTTCCTTCCAGCCCGGACTTTCCCAGGCCTTGGCATGTCCGGGAAACCCGAAAAGCCCCAACTGGCAATGGCTGAGGCGAATGCCGAGAGAATCGGCCGCCTCGCCCACAGCGAGTGGAGCGATGCCCTTTTCTTTAGCCAGGTCAAACGCCTCGGCACAATCGAGCTTCCCATCCTTCAACCGAGCCCGGAACGCTTCTGCCAGGGCGGGTTCGATTTTACGGCCCCCAGGGATCTTTTTTTCTTTAAGCGGCATGGATGCTCCTTGCCATGATTTCCCCCTCAGGTTGCACCATCGGGCGGACTTTCTGTTTCGGCCGGACTTGTCTTCTTGTGTCCAGACTTTTTCTTTATGCTTTTTCGTTAAGCAGAGCGAGCCTGGGAACTCCGGTTTCCCCGGCTTAGAAGTCGAATTTAAAAGCCAGGCCGACGGTGGTGTTCCCCGCGTCCGCTCCCACCAAGGACGCTCCATCAAGCTTCTTATAGGATGTCCTAATATGGTTGAGCTCCAGGCCGCAGGAAAAGTTGCTGAACGGCGAGTAGCTGATCAGGCCAAAGAAGGTCAGGTTCTTATGCATCGGAGTGGCGCTCTTGAAGATGGCATCCTGGATGAGCGAATCCACATCGCTCTCCTTCAAGGCTTCGTATCCCAATCCGGCTCCACAGGTGAACTTGGAATTTTTGGGCTTTAATGACACCTCCAACCATCCTCCCATGGATCCTACGCCGTCGATTTTATACGTGCCATCCGACTCAGCCACCGACTTCAGATAGGCACTGCCGAAAAGCATTGTCAAATTTTTCCCCCAGAAAGCTTCCGCAGAAAACGTGGCAATGCCGGACTTGATCTTTGCGTCTCCGGCCATGGCCAACGAGCTGGTATTTTCGTCTTTGATCGGATAACTGATAGAATCGACCTTTTTTTCGCCATTCCAAGCCTTAAAAAAGTCCTCTTGGCCATAGTGGACAGAGGCGCCGACCGTCGCGGCGGGGCCGATTTCGGCTGCCACACGCATCTCCAAGAAAGGAAAAACGGACAACTCTCCCGCGCCCAGCTCATCGGTTTGATTGACGGTGGGGGTGATGTCTGCTCCCAAAGGCCTTAAGAAAGCCCCCTGCAAGATAAGGCTGTTTTTCTCGTCGATTTTATATTTATATTCGGCGCGCACCTGGGGGAATCTGTTCCAAAGGTTGCCAGAGGAAGAAAACTTGGGAATGCTCACGTGCATCATCGAGGTCGGGTTCAGAGGGGCAAAGACGGTCCAATCCTGCCCGATAACGAAGGACCAATCGCTATTTTGCTTCTGCAGCTTCACGTTGGCCAGCCTCAGCCTGGGCGCCGACTGCATAACCCCACCGTTTGAGCCGCTCCCTTTGAGCCCGAAAAAGTCAATCTCGATGACGGCCGTGACTTTCCAATCCTGTTCGTAGGTCATCCGAAACCCAAACCGGGTCTGCCTGGGAGTGATCAGGAAATTGGCTGAATTATCGGCCAGCCCGACCTTTACGGGGACATCAGCTTTTGTGACCGAATTGTAATTGGCATTTGTCAGCACGAAACCGTATGGCTTGATGGCGATATCCTGCGCATAGCTGCCTGCTCCAAAAGACAAAACGATACCGAAAAGCAGAAAGATCATAATTTTTTTCATAGAGGTTCCTCCTTCTTGAACTCTATATAGATGTTTGTCGTTGCCTCGTCTCATCTTATTTCACCCTGTCGACGGCGCTGTATATATTGAACCTGTTTTCCCGGGCAAAACCGATTAAAGTAATCCCCTCGCGTCTGGCCATTTGAACTGCCCTATCCGTGGGCGCGCTGAGCGAAGCCAACAGTGAGACCCGGGCCCGGGCGATCTTGAGCAAGACATCCGCAGGAACGCGGCCGCTGACAAGGATGAAACCATCCGCTGCTTCACGCTTTTCGACGAGGGCGGCGCCGATGACTTTATCCAGCGCATTATGGCGCCCCAGGTCCTCCCTGAAAATGAGAATTTTATCGCGGCTACACAGGGCGGCGCTGTGAATCCCGCCGGTCTTGAGGAATTCGGCAGACGTTTTCTGAAACCTCTTTATCAGACGGAAAATAGTCTGGGGTTCTACCCGGAATCCCGACCCCCTCCTGATTTTTTTCGGGGAAGACTCCAGGGGAGCGAGGGGTGGTCGGATCTCGGCCGACGCCTTGCGGCGGTTCCGGGCGATTCTCAGGGAAAGCAAATCCTCCAAGCCGTTGATGAATCCGCTCGTATAAAGGAGGCCGACAACCAGGTCTTTCAGATCTCTGGGCGTACAGGCCAAGTTGGCCACTTGTCTCGAATTCACTTCAACAGTGAGGGGGAATTCTGTCGTGACCAAGTCGCTCCGTTGTCTTCTCCGGCGGCCGGCAATTTCAATGATTTTGAATCGTGTCACGGGATATCTGCGGGAATTCTCTATCCGCTCCTATCTTTTTTGATTTTTCCGCTCCGCCGCCGGCCAGAACGATCGCTGTCATCGGCTCACATTCTCCCGGGATACTCGGAGAAAACATCCCGATGCCACATCTTCCGCGTGAACAGAGACATCTCACCGCCGACAACAGCCTGCTGGTTGTGACTTTTTAAGAAATCAGCTCTCTTTAGGATACTCTCCTTTGAATGCGAAATGGTAAACGACCCCGATAAAGAGCAGGCCCCCGACAATATTTCCAATCGTAACCGGGATGAGGTTCCAGACAAAAAACTGGCCCCAGGTGACCTTCGCGCCGCAGAAAATTCCGGCGGGAATAAAATACATATTGGCCACGCTGTGCTCAAACCCCGAAGAAACAAAGGCCATAATCGGAAACCAAATTCCAAAAAACTTGCCAATCATATTTTTGGAGGTAAAAGACATAATAATGGCCAAGTTCACCAAAAGGTTGCAGCCGATCCCTTTCATAAAGGCCGACCAGAGACCTGCTCCTCCGGCGGCCAAATAGGGCAACGTTTTTGCCTCGGCAATCCCGATGGCATTCTGCCCGAATACGGTCAACTCAGGCGTGCCGCCTTTGCTAAAGGGCCCATGCGCCATGAGATACGCCCAGAACAGAGACCCGACGAAGTTGGCGATATAAACCCAGAACCAAACCGTAAAGACTCTTCCCCAGGTGGTTTTTTTATTCATGGCCGCCATGGGCAGGAGCATGGCGTCACCGGTAAAAAGCTCCATTCCCGTCAAGACGATCGCGATCAGTCCGACCGGGAAGACCGAACCGGCTATAAGACTTTTGAAACCCGGAGACACGCTCTCAAGTCCTGTTGAGCATACAGTTGCCAGGGCAGCTCCAATGGCAATGTACAGGCCTGCCATGAAGCCTCTGAGCAGATAGTTGCCAGTTGACAGGCCGGCTTTGTAGGTTCCTGCAGAACATGCAATCTGGACACACTCTACGGGCTTGTTAGCCATAATACCTCCTTTTTAATTATGATTTTGTAGGACCCCAGGGATTTTATGACTCTCGTTCAAACGCGCCGATTGAAGGCTGGGTTGGTAAAGACGAACTCGATAGCCCCTCTCTTTGTGCCGCATGGACGCTTGCTCCAACCATAAACTCCGCTGCAAAAATAGGAAAAATAGTATATCGGGACGATGAACGATGTCAAGGGAATTATGGCCTGATTTTCGGAGCTTTTCCAGACAGGATAACCCTAAGAATTTCGGTCTTAACATCCTGGCGTCCCGGGAAAAAACGGCAACAGGATGATCTGAGGCAAGCGGCATTTTCAATTTCTTTTCCTTTCTTTTCTTGCTTTCTGTTTAGGTCCTCTCGACCAACCTTCTCTTCGCGCAGGCAGCCCGAAGGTTCGGAGCCCTGCTGGATCGAATCGTTTGGCCCTCTTGATCCATCAACGTCAGATGAGAATATTGACGATGATGGTCAATTCCGACATAATTCATGTGTGTACCTCCTGAAAAAATATTTCCTCTGGAGAGTTTATCAAACGCCCCGAGGCGGCGCTTTACACTATCATGTTATTTATTCCCCTCACGAGATCGTCAAAATCGATCACTTTCTGTCCGGCTGCCCGCCGTCTGCCGACCTTATCCGGGAAGCCCTGAAAGGTTTTCTTAAAACTCGGGCGTGAAGCCCGATAAGAAAGGCACATGTCCAAGAAAGGCGTGAAGCAAAAAGAGCTCCTCGTCATCGAAGATATTCTCGGCTCCAACAAAAAGATCGCCGCCGAGATCCGGGCCAAGCTCGACGCCCGGGGAATCCTGACCATTAACTTCATGAGCTCACCCGGAGCGGGGAAGACCACGCTCCTCGAAAAAATCGCCGATCGGCTGAAGCCCGGCTACCGGATGGCTGTGATCGAAGGGGATATCGAAACCGAGCGGGATGCAGAGCGGATCAGGGCAAAGGGCGTTCCGGCCTGGCAGATCACGACGGGCGGGGCCTGTCATCTGGAAGCCAAGATGGTGGCGAAAATCCTGCCCGAGCTGCCGGCCAGGTTGGATTTGCTGTTCATCGAAAACGTCGGCAATCTCGTCTGTCCCGCCGGCTACGAGCTGGGAGAGCGCCTGCGCTGTGTTCTTCTTTCGACCCCCGAGGGAGAGGACAAGCCCAAGAAGTATCCTAAGGCCTTCATCACTTCCGATTGTCTGATCCTGACCAAAGCCGACCTGATTCCCTATCTCCCCTACGATCAGGATAAAGTGAAAAAAGAAGCCCTGGAGCTCAACCCCCGCTTGAAGATTTTTGTGACTTCTGCCGTCACAGGGCAGGGGCTTGACGAGCTCGCCGATTTCTTCATCGCCCGGCTGGACCGGCCGCCGCATGCATGAACTTTCGATCATCGCCAGCCTCTTCGAGATCCTGCTCCAAAAAGCCGGAGACGCGAAAGCCTTGAAAATCACGGGCGTAAAACTGAACGTAGGCAAGCTTTCCGGCGTCGTACCCCAAGCCCTCGAGACGGCCTTCGAAGCCTATAAAAAAGGGACGATCGCCGAGACCGCCCGGCTGGAAATCGAAGAGCTGCCGCTCAAAGTCCTGTGCCAGGATTGCGGTCTGGAGACGTTCCAAGACAGTTATATTTTCGTTTGCCCCGGCTGCCGCTCGACGAGCCTTAAAATCCGGCAGGGGACCGAGCTGTCCCTCGAAAAAATCGAGCTGGAAATCGAATAAAGAGCGAAGGAGCCCGTGTCAACTTGATATTTCGCCCACCATCGGATATCATTTCATAGCGCTATATCATTTTTTGGCGCGCTCAAGCGCCAGCGAAGGATATTGATACGCAATAATCTATGGATCCGAAGGGAGAATTTATATGGCAGTCAAAGGCTTTAACCCTTTCGAGATGGCCCAGAAACAGTTCGATACAGTGGCCGGCCTTCTTGAGCTCGACCAGCCGACGAGAGATTTGTTGCGCCAGCCGTTGAGGGAGTATCATTTCAGCATTCCCGTCCGCATGGACGACGGGACTGTGCGCGTCTTCCGCGGCTTCAGGTGCCAGCACAACGACGCCCGAGGCCCGTGCAAGGGCGGGATCCGCTTCCATCCCCAGGAAACGATCGATACAGTCCGCGCCCTGTCCATGTGGATGACCTGGAAATGCGCCGTCGTGGACATCCCGCTCGGCGGAGGCAAGGGCGGCGTGGTCTGCGACCCTCACGACCTAAGTCCCAGGGAACAAGAACGGCTCTGCCGGGGCTGGGTGCGGGCGATCGCCCAAGACGTCGGCCCGCTCCGGGACGTGCCGGCTCCCGACGTCATGACCAATCCCCAGCACATGCTTTGGATTCTCGACGAATTCGAGACCATCTCCGGCGCCAAATACCCCGGCTTCATCACCGGCAAACCCGTGGGCATGGGCGGATCCCGGGGCAGGACCGAGGCGACGGGGTATGGGCTCGTCTTCACCCTCCGTGAAGCGCTCAAAGAGATGGGGATCCGGATCGAAGACACCGTGACGGCTGTCCAGGGCTTCGGAAACGTCGCCCAGTATGCGATCAGGCTCATCTCAGAACTCGGAGGAAAGGTCATCTGTGTTTCGTGCTGGGACCAGGCGGATCGGATCTCATATACCTATCGTAAAAAAGCAGGCATCAACCTCGACGAGCTCTTAACGATTACGGACCGCTTCGGCGGCATCGATAAGGTCAAGGCCGAGGCCCTTGAATACGAGCGGCTTGCGGGCGAAGCCTGGATCGAGCAGGATGTCGATATCCTCATCCCGGCCGCCCTTGAAAATCAGGTCAATGCCGAGACCGTCAAAAAAATCAAGCCGCGGGTGAAGGTCATCGTCGAAGGCGCCAACGGCCCGACAACCCCTGATGCGGACGTCGTCATCAAGCAGCGGGGAATTTTCGTCATCCCCGACTTCCTGGCGAACGCGGGCGGGGTCACCTGCAGCTACTTTGAACAGGTCCAGGGCAACCAGAACTATTTCTGGAGCAAGGAAGAGGTCCTCAGCAGGCTCGACCAGAAAATGACGGCTGCCTTTCTGGCCGTAAGCGAACTTGCCCGAACCAAGAAGCTCTACATGCGCGACGCGGCCTACGTCATCGCCGTGAGCCGGGTGGCCAGCGCCTGCAAAGACCGCGGCTGGGTATAAAATTCGCATCGCCGCTTTTCCTGCGAAGCGTTCTGGGGAGCGGCAAAAGGAGGGTGCGATATCGTGAATATCCGGGAGCCCCCCAAGCCCGTGAGCGAGCTGTTCTCGACGCTCCACGAACGCGCCAAGGAGCTCAGCTGCCTTTATAACGTCGAAGAAATCTTAAGCAACTTCAACCTGTCCCTGGAGGAAATCTTCCGCCGCGTCATCAAGGCGCTCCCCCCCGGATGGCAATTTCCCGAATCTTGCCAGGCCCGAATTATCTACGGGTCAGAAATCTACGAGTCTTCCGACTTCGAGGAAACCCCGCACTTTCAATGCGCTGACATTCGTGTTCATGACACGACTGTCGGCAGGATCCTGGTCTCCTACAAAAAGCCGCAGCCCGAGGCCGACAGCGGACCGTTTCTCAAGGGCGAGGTGAAGCTTATCAAAACCGTCGCCGAGCGCCTGGGGCATTTCATCCTGCATCAGAGGCTGCGGCAGATGTATGATGAGATGAGCCAGGAGCGCCGCGATTTCGCCGAGGCCAAAGAAGGCTGGCGGATCGCACTCGGCCTCTTGCGCAACACGGATCAGAATCTTTTTTTCCAGATTTCTCGCAAGATGATCAACTATCTGGGCTGGCGCGGTGTCACCGAAGCCCGGGCCTTGATCCAGCGTCATGGAGAAGGCCGGGAGGGAGAGGGTTTATTCGGGGAGGCGAACTGGCCCCAGGAAAAAGAATCCCTCGACCGGCTGTTCAAGCTGAGCGAGGAGACCTTTAAAATCGCTTCGGCCAACCTTACGGACGACGAGATCCTCGGCCGGATTCAAAAGTGGATTAGCGAGGACCGGTCGAGCGCATCCGTGAAGACTCTGGAAGATGTCTATGCGTCCCTCAGCGATGTCCTCGACTCCATGAGGCGGTACAAACATGTCGTGCCCGAAGGGACGCAGCTTCCCAGGTCCAAGGCAGACAGCGTCCGGGTGGCCTTGATCCGCCGTTTTTTCACCGAGCAGCTCGAGTACATCAACATTGCCAAGAAATATGTCGAGCTTGAGGATTTCTTCGGCCTGATCGAGCGAATCGTCTTCCCGGCCGACAGCCACGGCAAGCTAGGAGGCAAAAGTGCCGGGCTGTTTATCGCCAGCCGGGTTCTCAAACAGGCCAGCCGGCGCGTCAAGGCCATCGGTGCGGTAAAGAAACCCAAGACCTGGTACATTACGTCCGACAGCATTATCGCCTTTCTCCAGTACAACAACCTCGAGGAAGTCATCGAGCAAAAGTATAAAGACATCGAGGAGATCCGCCAGGAATACCCCCACCTTGTCCAGGTCTTCAAGAACTCCACCTTCCCACCGGAAATTATCAAAGGGCTGTCCGTCGCGCTGGATGATTTTGGAGATGTCCCGCTCATCGTCAGAAGCTCGAGCCTTCTTGAGGACCGTCTCGGAACCGCCTTCGCCGGAAAATACAAAAGCCTTTTCCTGGCGAACCAGGGCGACAAAAAATCCCGTCTCGAGGCTCTGCTCGAGGCCGTGGCTGAAGTCTATGCCTCCATTTTCAGCCCTGATCCCATCCAATACCGAGCCGAACGAGGTCTGCTCGACTTCAATGAAGAAATGGGAATCATGATTCAGGCCGTGGTCGGAAGACAGGTCGGAAAGTACTTCTTCCCCGCTTTTGCGGGAGTCGCTTTCTCCAGGAATGAGTTCCGCTGGTCCTCCCGGATCAGGCGGGAAGACGGACTGCTGCGCCTCGTTCCGGGGCTGGGCACCCGGGCCGTGGATCGCCTGAGCGATGACTACCCGACCCTTGTCGCGCCAGGCCAGCCGAACCTTCGGGTCAATATTTCCTTGGACGAAGTGATCCGCTATTCACCCAGGAAGATGGATGTCATTGACCTCGAAAACAATTGCTTTGTCACAAAAGACATCAAGGAAATCCTGGCGGAAACCGGAGCCAGCTACCCGGCTCTGAACATGCTGATTTCCATCTACAGCGACGGGATTCTTCAACCTCCTATGGGACTTATCGCCGACTTCAAGAGAAGTGATGCCGTCGTGACCTTCGACGGCCTGATCTCCAGGACGCCCTTCATGCAGCAGGTCGGGTCCATCCTCAAGACCCTGGAAACGGCGCTGGGAGTTCCTGTCGATGTCGAATTTGCCTGCGACGGGACCGATTTTTATCTTCTTCAGTGCCGGCCTCAGAGCCAATCGATCCAGGAATCGGCCATGGATATTCCC
>Ga0153915_10007314_pt1 | contig 10412 bp, 10 predicted proteins | sample Opewatmetagenome_2_FD_107003 | JGI IMG/M metagenome (GOLD analysis project Ga0153915, IMG submission 107003) | Freshwater wetland microbial communities from Ohio, USA - Open water 3 Core 3 Depth 3 metaG | ecosystem: Environmental > Aquatic > Freshwater > Wetlands | place: USA: Ohio, Lake Erie... | reverse complement strand
GGCCCGCGGTTTTTCACGGCGAACGCTCGAGCTTTCCGGCTGCCTACGCCTTCAACTCCTTTGGCGCCCATTTCGCCGAAGTCGAAGTGGATACGGAGACCGGAAAGATCAAGGTGAAAAAGGTGGTGGCCGCCCATGACATCGGCAGGGTCATCAACCGCCTGACGGCCGAAAGCCAGGTCATCGGCGGGATCACTCAAGGGATGAGCGCGGCCCTCTTCGAGGAAAAAATCATGGACCACGAGACCGGGACCATGGTCAACCCCAACTTCCACGATTATAAAGTAGCCACGTCGATGGATATCCCGGAAATGGTGCCTATTTTCGTGGATATCGTCGACGACCGGCTGAACAACCTGGGCGCCAAGGGGCTGGGCGAGCCGCCGCGCATTCCCGCCTCGGCCGCCATCGCCAACGCCGTGTTCAACGCCATCGGAGTCCACCCCAGGGAAATCCCGATGACGCCCGCCAAAGTCCTTCAGGCGCTCAAAAGAAAGGAGGCCAGATCATGAGCAACTTCCAGTACGCCAAGCCCGCTTCAATCGAACAAGTGACCTCCTTTCTGGCCAAGGGAAAAGCAAACGTTTTTCTGATGGCCGGCGGCACGGACCTTCTGGGAGAAATCAAGGAAGGCATCATCGTACCGGATGTGGTCGTCGACCTGAGAGCGATTCCCAACCTTTCCTATATTAAGAAGGAAAAGGACGGTGTCGCGATCGGCGCTGTGACGGCCGTTGCCGAAGTGGCCGAGAACCCGATTGTCCGGCAGGATTACCCCGTGCTTCATCAGGCCGCCGGGGTCGTCGCTTCACCGCAACTGCGGAATATGGGGACCGTGGGCGGAAATCTCTGCCAGCGGCCGCGCTGCTGGTATTTCCGCGACGGCCAAATCCTGTGCACCAAAAAAGGCGGCACTAAGTGCTACGCGGAGAATGGGCGGAACAAGTACCATGCTATCCTGGGCGGGGGGATCTGCTTTGCCGTCTATCCCTCGGACCTCGCCCCGGCCCTCATTGCGCTCGACGCCAAAATCGTGATCGCCTCGCCCCAGGGGGAGAGAACCGTTCCCCTGGCCGAGTTCTATACCCCGCCGCTCGTGAATGTCCGGAAGGAGAACATCCTGAGCGAGCAGGAGGTCGTCAAGGAAGTGAGGATACCCGCGGTGAAACGGAGCGACAAGAGCGCCTATCTGAAATTCACTGAGCGGGGAGCCTGGGATTTCGCGGTTGTCTCGGTTGCAGCCAAGGGGACGATCTCCGGCAGCACGATCGAGGACATCCGGATTGTCTGCGGCGGCGTCGCACCCATGCCTTGGAGGCTCCGGAAAGCCGAGGACTTGATCAAGGGGAGAAGAGCGTCGGATACGCTCATCCGGCAGGCTGCCAAGGCCGCCCTGGCCGACGCCAAGCCGCTCGAGGAGAATGGCTACAAGGTTGACCTTCTGGAAACCGTGCTGGTCAGGGCCGTCGGCTCCCTCATCAAAGCTTAAAATCGGATGAGAAACGATCCTGGGACGGCTGAAGCGACCATGGAGGGTTTAGCCTTCCCGAGCGCTCCTTCAAGGGGAGCCGGCTCGGAAGAAGCCGGCCGGCGAAGTTGTCTGAGCTTCCCGGCAAACAACCGTAAAATCGAGGCCGGGAAGCGAGTTCTTCGCCGCCGAGAAGGAGGGCTTGGGAACGGCGTTAAAAACCCGGATCGGGAGCGAGGCCGGCCCTGGATCGTTTCTCTTCTCTGTTCAAATATGCGCGCCGAACAAAAAATAAGGGAATGAAAGGAAACCCATGAATAAGGCCAAGCTTTCAAAATCATGGATTCTTGCGCTTATCCTCCTGGCCTTGCTGGCCGCCGGCTTGTCGGCCCAGGCGCCCGACAGGTTCTTCGACACGGCGGGCCCTCCTGCCGGGCAGGTGCGGCTGGTGATTTTCTATCCGTCGCTCGGGACGATTACGGACCTGGTTGCTCTTAAGAACAACGGGCTCTTTCCGGCGGATAAGCTCGAAGTCGTCGGCGTCTATCATGAAAAGGAGAGGACAGACTACCTGAGGAGTGTCCGTTACGCCCAGAACAACAACCTCACCTGGCTCAAGTTTCACCGCGTGTCCGCGGAGCTCACCCCGCAAAATCTTTTTAAGAAAAACGCCTGCACCCCGGAATTCGAGACGATTTTCAAAAAATCCGACGGAATCATTTTCTTCGGCGGTCCCGACATCCCGCCCCCCATCTACGGGCAAAAGACAAACCTGTTCACGGGAATCGAAGATCCTTATCGCCATTTTTTTGAGTTGTCAGCCATTTTTCACTTGCTCGGCGGATCGCAGAATTCCGCTTATAAAGGGCTCCTGGAATCCAGGCCCGATTTCCCCATCCTGGGGATCTGTCTGGGCAGCCAGAGTCTTAATGTGGGGACCGGCGGAACGCTGGTCCAGGATATCTGGTCCGAGGTCTACGGGAAAAAATTTTTTGAGGATGTCGTCGAGCTCGGCCCGCCCAACTGGCACACCAATCCCCACCGGCGCCTCCACCCGGAAAACGGGCCGCTTCTGCCCTATATGCTCCATCCGATCCAGCTCAACGGGAAAGGCAAATTCTGCCTGGAGCTCGGCTTCAAGGTCGAGGACCAGCCCTATATCATGAGCGCCCACCACCAGATGGCGGACAAGCTCGGCAAAGGCTTTCGCGTGGCGGCGACGTCCCTGGACGGAAAGGTGACCGAAGCCATTGAGCACGAGCGGTATCCCAACGTCCTCGGCGTCCAGTTCCATCCCGAATTCTCGATGTTGTGGACCACGGAACCCAGCGTCAAATTCACACCTCAGGATAGGGATCTGATCGCCGTTAAGCCGTTTTTAGAAAGTCATGCGCCCAGCTTCGAGTTCCACAAGAAGCTCTGGGCTTGGTTCCTGGAGAAGCTCCAGGCCGGCCACGACCGCTGATTGATATCCGAGATATCCAAAAAATTGTTCTCCGTCTAAGAATCTCGGCATTTGTCCGTTTTTAAGGACACCGAGCAATCGCAATCCTGGGCTCTGTCGTCTGGCACGATGCTTGCATTATCGAGGTTGAAAACTGAAAACGACAGGAGGAACCGATGAAAAAATATGTGGTGGCCGGATTGCTGGGAGTCTTTTTAGTCGCCTTGGCTTCAGCGGACGATTCTGTTTATAAAACCAGATATCGAACGCCGGAGAATTATCTGACTTTCTCTTGCTTTGTTCGTCCCCTGAGCGTGGGCTACAAACACCTCACGTTTCCCGATGTCTATTTGACGGCGAACCTGGATTATTGGCGTTCCGAGGGCGATCTCCGGCTCCAGGCGGGGGCCGCCTATATGATCCCCCGAAAAATCTTCATCTTTCGGTTTTACGGCGGAGGCGGTCTGGAATTTTCGCGGAACCAGGGCTATATGTATCCCTATCTCATGATCGGCACGAACTTCTGGATTCTCAACTGGGATATCATTCATCCCCTGCGGGGCCATGAGTCTCCGGAGTATAGGTTCGGATTCAGCTTTTCTTTCTAGCCTTCGAAGAAAACGTCTTAATAATTTTTTTTATAATCGCCGAGCTGGAATGGCCCCTGAGATAGGGGACGATGACGACTCGGCCGCCGGCGGCCTCGACCTCCTCACGACCGACGACCTCGTCGGGGCCCCAATCGCCACCCTTGACCAAGACATCCGGGAGAAGGGCGGCGATGATTTTCCGGGGGGTTTCCTCGGCAAAGGACGTCAGAAAATCGATATAATCGATGGCGCCGAGGACCTCGAAGCGCTCCGCCAGCGGAAACACCGGACGTTGTGGCCCTTTGATCTTCCGGACCGAGGCGTCGGTGTTGAGCGCCACGATCAGCACATCGCCCAAACTCTTGGCCTTGCGGAAAAGCTCGATGTGACCGCCATGGATAAGATCGAAGCAGCCGTTGGTAAAGACGACCTTTTTCCCCTGCTTGCGCAGCCGGGCCCGGATCTTGAGGAGTCTGGCTAGCGTCTGTACTTTCGGATTCCGCATGTCTTTAAAAACGGGGACACGTACCTAATTAAGAAATTAGGTCCATGTCCCCATTATCGTCTGTCCCCATTCTCTGCGCCGTCGCGTCTCCACTAGGGGTGCCCAAACAACCAATTCGTGCTTCGCTTTCTTCCGCATCTTTTATAACGAGAAAAAAATTATCGTTTATCCGGCGGTCTAATCTTGATCGCGGGCGAAAAGGTCCAATTGTGCGGCAGCCTGGCGATGCCCACATCCTTGAGCGTGGAAGAAACCAAGAACGAGTAAAGGCTGCGGTGGTAATCATAAGGATAGCCGTCGCGCTTGTGGACGGCCACGTCCAGATAATAGGTTCCGTTGATGAGGCTGAGCTTTTCGATCCGGCAGGCCACTTTTCCTTCGCCCTGGAGGACGACCGGCTCATAATCCTCGAGGTTTGTATTCGTCCCGTAGCAGGAAACTCCCTGCGAGTTGAAGATCCCGATTCCAAAAACAAAATCCTTGATGGGTTCGTTGGCCGCGGTGTCGATCTCGATGACCATGCCTTCCTCCGGCGTAAAGACGTGCTTTTCCTCGCCCCGCAGGTTCTTGAGGGTGACCTTGCGAATTTCGACCTCGCGCTTGCCCCAGCGCTTTTCCCGCCGCTCGTCCTCCCATTTCTGCTCGAGGTCCACCTCGGTTTTTCGCTTCTGGAAATCCTCTTCCTGCATGGCGGCGATGTCCTGGAGGTAGGCATCGACGACCCGCTTCGGGTCGCTAAGCATCTGGATTTTGCCGCACTTCATCCAGGCCACTTTGTCGCAGATCTTTTCGACCGTGGCCAGGTCGTGACTGACAAAGAGGATCGTCTTCTTCCGGCGCCGGAAATCATCAATGCGGTCCAGGCATTTGGGGACGAAGGCCGCGTCGCCCACGGCCAGGACTTCGTCGATGAGCAGCACGTCCGGGTTGACGTTGATGGCCACGGAAAAGCCCAGGCGCATATACATGCCGGAGGAGTACGTTTTGACCGGAGCGTCGATGAAATCCTCGAGCTCTGCGAAACGGACGATCTCATCGAACTTCCGGCTGATTTCTTTCTTGGACAAGCCGAGCATGATGCCGTTGATAAAGACGTTTTCCCTTCCGCTGATCTCGGGATGGAACCCGGCGCCGAGCTCGATCAGGGCGGAGATCTTTCCTTCGACCTTGAGCCGTCCCGAACTCGGCTTGGCGATCCCGGCGACAAGCTTGAGCAGCGTGCTCTTGCCCGAGCCGTTCTCGCCGATGACGCCGAATGTCATTCCTTTCTCGACCTGGAGGCTGATGTCGTCGACCGCCGTGACCAGCTCGTCCGCTTTCAAAGAGCGGAACAGGTCGCCTTTGACCAGCGCGCTTTTGAATGTCTGGAAGCGGTGCCGGGCGGAGTATTTCTGGTAGACGCGGCTGACGCTCTCGAGCTCGATGGCGAACATCAGACTTCCTCCGGGAACGAATCGCGCAGACGGTCAAAAACCGCGTATCCGACATAAAAGAGGACGAGCGAAACAATCAGGGTAACGCCTAATTTTTTCCAGTGAAAAAGCTGCCCGTAAAACAAGCAGGAATGGTAACCCTCGATGATATGGGTCATGGGGTTGAGGTTGAGCAGGACGCGGAGGACTTTATATTTTTGGATGGATTCGAAGGTGAGGGGATAGACGATGGGCGTCGTAAAGAACCAGAAGGTCAGCAGGTTGGCCAGGATGTCCTTGATGTCCCGGAAATGGACGGTCAGGGCCGAGATGAGGAAGCTGAAACCCAGAGAGAACAGATACTGGACCAAGACGACCACCGGCAGCAAGAGCATATAAACCGTGAAAGGCTTGCCGAAGACGACGATGAACAGGAGCAAAATCGGAAGGCCGAAGCTGAAATGGATGAGGTTGCTGGTGACCGAGACGATCGGCAGAATCTCGGCGGGGAACAAGATCTTTTTGATCAGGTTGCCGTGGATCATCAAGACATTGGCCGATTCGATGGAGGACGAGGAAAACCAGACCCAGGGAAGCACGCCGCAGAAGAGAAACAGGGCATAGAGCCAGGGAGACTCTCCGAAGGCGGGATCTCGCGGCCGGATGATGAACCCGAAGACGACCGTATAGACGACCATTAGCAGGAGGGGGTTGAAGAACGACCAGAGGAATCCTAGGACCGTTCCGCGATAGCGGGCCTTGAGCTCGCGGCTGACCAGGTTCTGGATCAAGACCCGGTATTTGTAGAGCTCCTTGAGGTTTCTAAGCAGCCGGGCCACGGCGTCTCCCTTCGAATATTTTCCGGACTTCCGGCGTGTAGGCACCCCGCTCATCGTAGAGAATGAGGGGCCGAAGCGTCCGCGGCGAACCCGCTCCGAATCCGTATTCGGCCAGAAATAGATTGGCCGGGTCCCCGGATCGCGGCAGGATAAAACGCAGGGCGCGGAGGCTCAGCCCGGACTCGTCGGCGGCCTTTGCCATATCGTCCTGTCTTTGGGCGGGATAGATGAAATAGGCTCTTCCCATCTTTTCGAGCAGCTCTCCCGTCTTTCGCATTACGTCTAGTATATCGCATTTTATTTCGTGTTTGGCAACGGATTTTTCCGCGGAGGCGCTGAGAAATCCTGTTTTTTTCTTGATATAGGGTGGGTTGGAGAAAATAACGTCGAATTTTTTTCGCGGCCTGTATTCTTTAAAATCCTTCCGGACGACCGAAATCCTGTCCCCGAGCTTGTTCAGCCGCACGTTGCGGCGGGCCAGGTCGGCCAGCGTTTCCTGGATCTCGACGGCCGTGATATGCCGGAAAGGCTTGATGCTCAGAAGAAGGGCAATGACGCCGTTCCCGGTTCCCAATTCCAGGGCCTCATCGGCCGGCCTGGTCCGGATGAAGTCGGCCAGCAGCGGCGCGTCGACGGCGAACCTGTACCCCTTCTTTTTTTGAAGGACGAGGATCTGGCCCCGATAGAACGTATCCAGCGTCTCATCCGCTTTTGTCACAGACAGGTCAGGCTCGGATATTTTCAAAGCCGGTCCGATTTCACCCGATCCCTTCGATCTCCGCCCGCAAGGCATCATCCAAACACGCCGGGACTATAAAAGTACGGCAGCCCTTCATTCTTCCGAGCCGGCGTCTTTCTCGTTGAGTTCGGTGAAGATGATGACCCTGTCCGGCAGGATCTCGGCGGTGCCGCCCCGGACGGAAAAGCTCTCCTCGTCCCTGCCCTGCCGGTAGGTGATCGTCCCCTCGCCCAGCGCCGTCATCAGAGGCCTGTGCCCGGGAAGGACGCCGATATATCCATCCAGACTCGGAATCGAGACTTCATCGACTTCGGCCTCGACCAAGAGAAGCTTGGGCGTGATCACTTTGAGATGAAACGATGAGGACGGATTCGGGCTCATGCGTTCTTCAGTTCCTCGGCGCGCTGGATGACGTCGCCGATCCCGCCCACCATGTAGAACGCCTGCTCGGGCTTGTCATCATGAAGCCCTTCGGCGATCTCTTTGAAGCCCCGGACGGTTTCTTCCACAGTGACGTAGATCCCGGGCCGGCCGGTGAACTCCACGGCGACGTGGAACGGCTGGGACAGGAAGCGCTGAATCTTTCGAGCCCGGGCGACGACGAGCTTGTCCTCGTCGGACAGCTCTTCGATGCCCAGGATGGCGATGATGTCCTGGAGGTCCTTGTATCTCTGGAGGATCTCCTTGACCCGGCGGGCGATGCGATAGTGCTCTTCGCCGATGATGTTCGGGTCGAGAATCCTCGAATAGGAAGCCAGCGGGTCGACGGCCGGATAGATGCCCATGTCGGTCAGGGCGCGGGAAAGGCTGGTCGAAGCGTCAAGGTGGGAGAAGGTTGTCGCCGGCGCGGGGTCGGTGAAGTCGTCGGCCGGGACATAGATGGCCTGGACGGAGGTGATGGAGCCTTTCTTGGTGGATGTGATCCGCTCCTCCAGCTCGCCGAGCTCCGTGGCCAGGTTGGGCTGGTAGCCGACGGCCGAAGGCATCCGGCCGAGCAGCGCCGACACTTCCGAGCCGGCCTGGGTGAAACGGAAGATGTTATCGATGAACAACAGGATGTCCTGGTTCATCTCGTCGCGAAAATACTCGGCCACGGACAGGGCGGTCAGGCCGACCCTCAGCCTGGCTCCCGGAGGCTCGGTCATCTGCCCGTAGATCAGGGCCGTTTTATCGATGACTTTGGATTCTTTCATTTCGAGCCAAAGGTCATTCCCTTCGCGCGTCCGCTCTCCGACGCCGGCGAAGACCGAATATCCTCCGTGCTTGAGGGCCACGTTGTGAATGAGCTCCTGGATGATGACGGTCTTGCCCACTCCCGCGCCGCCGAAGAGCCCGATCTTGCCGCCCTTGAGGAACGGCTGGATGAGGTCGATGACTTTGATGCCGGTCTCGAACATCTCGAGCCGGGTGTTCTGCTCTTCGAGGCTGGGCGCGGGGCGATGGATGGGATATTTCTGCTTGGCGTTGATAGGGCCCATATGGTCGACCGGCTCGCCGATGACGTTCATCACCCGGCCCAGCGTTTCGATCCCCACCGGCACTTCGATCGGGCCGCCCATGTCGACCGCCCTCATGCCGCGGGCTAACCCGTCCGTCGGATGCATGGACACGCAACGGACGATATCCTCACCCAGGTGCTGCTCGACTTCGACGACGATGTTCACGGGTATCGGGCTTTCGAACCCTTCGCTAGTGATGCGGATGGCCGTATATATTTCGGGGAGCTCTATTCCCTGGAACGAGACATCGACGACAGGCCCGATGACCTGGACCACTTTTCCGATTCTTTCTTGCTTTTTTTCGTCGTTCATGAGCCGCTCCAATGCTTATTGTGTTTCTTTCAGCGCTTCGACCGCCGTCATGATCTCCAGAAGCTCTTTGGTGATGTTGGCCTGGCGAATCTTGTTCAGGACGAGGATCTGGTCGGTGATGATGTCTTCGGCGTTCTTCGAGGCGTTGTCCATGGCCATCATCCGCGCCGCCTGCTCCGCCGCCTGGGATTCGAAGAAAAAGTGGGCCAGCTGGTTCTCGACATAGCGCGGAACCAGGGTCTGAAGGAGCACGGCCGAGGCCGGCTCCCAGTCGGGGAGAACGCCCTCCCCGCCGGCCGATCCCTGCTTGGCCGCCACGGGCAACAACTGGGCGATGGTGATCCGGGGCGCCAGGAGGGATTTAAATTCATTATAGACGACGTAGGCGGCATCCGTCTCCTGGAACAAAAACTTTTGCATGACATGCCCGGCCATCCCGTCGAGCTCCCGGACGGTAAGCTTATCCACCCGTTCGGCATAGGCGCGTTCCACCGGGTAGGAAAATTTTTTAAAGAAATTAACGGCCTTCTTGCCGATGAGCGAGAGGCTGACCTGCGAAGTTCCCGCCTTCTCCTCGATAAAAGACAGGGCCCGGGCCAGCAGGTTCGAGTTGAAGGCGCCGCACAGTCCCTTGTCCGAGGTGATGATGATGAGGTGGACCTTTTTCACTCTTCTCACGGCGAACAAGGGATGGGATTCCGTCCCGGCCCAGCCGGCGACGCGGGCCAGAAGATCCGGGGAATTGTGCCAATGCGGCCGTCCTTCCAGGACAACTCGCTGGGCTTTTTTTAGCTTGGCCGAAGAGACGGTTTTCATGGCCTTGGTGATCTGCTCGGTATTCTTGACGCTCTTAACACGGCGCCTGAGGTCGATGAGCGTCGGCATCAAGCGGCCCCTTCTCTGAATCGCCCGTTGAATTCCGTCACGGCCTGGCTGATGGCTTCATCCAGAGCCCCATCGATCTGTTTGCGTTCGACCAGCTTGGCCAGGATATCGCGGTGCTCCCGGTCGAAATATTCATAGAGCTTCTTCTCATAGTCCCGGATCTGGCCGACTTTAAATTCATCCAGGAAGCCCCGGTTCCCGGCGTAGATAATCAGGATCTGCTTCTCCACGGGAAGAGGATAAAATTGGTTCTGCTTAAGGACTTCGGTCAGCCGCTCGCCGCGGTCGAGCTGGGCCTGGCTGATCCTGTCCAGCTCGGTTCCGAACTGGGCGAAGGTCAGCAATTCCCGGTACTGCTGAAGGTCCATCCGCAGTTTGCCGGCGATCTGTTTCATGGCCTTGATCTGGGCGTGGCCGCCGACGCGCGAGACCGAGATGCCGACGTTGATGGCCGGCCTAACGCCGGAATTGAAGAGCTCGGGCTCCAGGTAGATCTGGCCGTCGGTGATCGAAATGACATTGGTCGGGATGTATCCGGAGACGTCGCCCGCCTGGGTCTCGATGAGGGGCAGCGCGGTCAGGGACCCCCCGCCGTGTTCAGTGTTGAGCTTGGCCGCCCGTTCCAGAAGGCGCGAATGGAGGTAGAAGACGTCGCCGGGATAGGCTTCGCGGCCGGGCGGACGCCGGAGGAGCAGGGAGATCTCGCGATAGGCCGCGGC
>Ga0153915_10007313_pt1 | contig 10412 bp, 10 predicted proteins | sample Opewatmetagenome_2_FD_107003 | JGI IMG/M metagenome (GOLD analysis project Ga0153915, IMG submission 107003) | Freshwater wetland microbial communities from Ohio, USA - Open water 3 Core 3 Depth 3 metaG | ecosystem: Environmental > Aquatic > Freshwater > Wetlands | place: USA: Ohio, Lake Erie... | reverse complement strand
GCTTCAAGGGCCGGTGAGCTACCAGAAAGTCGTCGCCCTTTCCGAAATCCGCCAGGACGAGGTCTATCCGGCGAACGTCGACGGGGTGGACGTGATCCTGATCCGCCACGACTCGGGCATCGCCGCGTATCTCGACCGCTGTCCGCACGAGGGCGCCCAGCTCTCGTTCGGCGAGCGGCAGGGGGACGTGCTCATCTGCGCCAGGCACCTGTGGGAATTCGACGTGCGCACGGGCGAGCACATCAGCCGCGTGCGCCGGCCGCAGCACGATCTCAAGCACGTCCCGTTGCGCGTCGTCGACGACACGGTCGAAGTGGATGTCGCCGGGCTTGCCGGGTGAGCACCAAGAAGGCGCAGCGCGAAGCCAGCACGGCGCGGCTGCTGGACTCCGCCCTGCATCTGTTCGTCTCGCGGGGCTACCGCTCGACCAACCTCGAGCGGATCGCCGCGGCGGCGAGGCTGTCGAAGGGCGCCGTGTACTTCTATTTCGGCAGCAAGGAGCGCGTGCTGCTCGAGTTGCTGAAGCGGGTCCAGGCCGTGGTGGTCGACGAGGCGCGGCGCACGGCGCGAATGGCGGGGCCGAGTGCCGCCGACCGCCTCGTCGCCTTCCTGCACCATCAGGCGAAGCTCGGGGTGACGCACCGCGACGAGGTGCTGCTGCTCATCCTCATGTCGCTCGAGTTCGGCGGGCACCGGGGCACGGTGAGCCGCGCCATCGGGCGCATCTACCGCCGTCTTTACAGCTTCGTGGAAGGGCTGATTCGCGACGGCATCGCCCGGGGGGAGCTGCGCACCGACCTGAGCCCGCGCGAGCTGGCCGCCATCGTCATGGCCAACCATGACGGAACGTTCCTCGAATGGCATCGCCGCGCGGCGGCGCTTCAGGGGCCGGCGCTGGTGCGCGCGCTGAGGGAAGTCGTCCTGTCAGGGGTCAGCGGGAGGAGGAGAAAATGAGCGAGGCGAAATTCTGGAACCGGCACACGGAAACGCTGCCGCGCGCGAGGCTCGACGCGCTGCACCTGCAGCGCCTGCAGGCGCTGCTGCACTATGTCTACGAGCGCAGCGCGTTCTACCGCAAGAAGCTGGATGACGCCCGGGTGAAACCGGGCGACATCCGCTCGCTGGAGGATTTCAGGCGCAAGGTGCCGCTGACCGACAAGAGCGAGTTCATCGACCAGCAGCTCGCCAATCCGCCCTACGGCCCTACCCTCGCGCTTCCCGAAGCGCTCGTCGTGCATCATTGCGAGACTTCGGGCACGACCGGCAAGCCGCTCTCCATCCCCTACTCCATGTACGACACCGTGCGCTACGGCGAGTCCTGGGTGTACGGCCTGTGGGCGCTCGGCATCCGGCCCACCGACTCGTTCTACTTCGCCTTCGGCTGGGGCAACTTCGCGGGCTTCTGGAGCGCCTACTGGGCGGCCCGGCGGCTGGGGTGCCGGGTGATTTCGGGCGGCGGCCTCGATACCAAGGGGCACATCAACGCCATCCTGCGGCTCAAGCCCACGGTGCTCATTTCGACGCCGACTTTCGCGTTGCGCATGGCGGCGGTCGCGGCGGAAATGGGCGTCGACGCGTCGCAGTCGTCGATCCGGTTCACCTACCACGCCGGCGAGCCGGGGCCGACCGCGCTGCCCGCGATGCGCGAGCAGATCGAGAAGGCCTGGGGTGCGAAGGCCGGCGAGCTGCTCGGCATCGCGGAAATCGACGCCTTCGCGCCGGGCTGTCCCGTGGGCGACGGCGTCCACGTGAACGAGATGAACGTGTTCACCTGGTCGATGGACCCGGCGAGCGGCAAGGAAACGGCGGAAGGCGAGATCGGCGAGAACATCATCACGTCCTACGTGAACAGCGCACAGCCGCTGCTCAACTACCGCAGCCACGACCTGGTGCGCCGGCGCTCGAGCTGCGCCTGCGGCCGCACCTGGACGAAGCTCGAAGGCGCCGTGCTCGGCCGCACCGACTTCATGGTCACGGTGCGCGGCACGAATGTCTACCAGACGGCGGTGGAGAACCTGATCGGCGAGGTCGAGGAGATCAGCCACTCCTACGAGCTCGTGCTGACCCGCGAGGACGAGAACGACGCGATGACGGTGAAATTCGAGCCGGTCCGGACGGTCCATCCGCAGCGCTGGGACGACCTGGCGCGCCAGCTCTCGGACAAGATCCACCAGGCGCTGCACGTCAGGCTGAAGTGCGTGCCGGTCCCTCCCGACTCGCTCCCCCGCTACGAGCTCAAGACCAAGCGCATCATCGATCAGCGGCCGAAGGAGTTCCGCCGCGCCCTGGACCGTTGAGGAGACGACATGGAAGAACGCATCCGCAAGATCAGAGAGGCGCGCGCGCTGCTGGCCGCCGCCCTGCAGGGTTGCGACCTGCCGCAAATCGAGGCCATGCTGCGCAATGCGGACATGGAACTTCACTGGGCGCTGTGGAACCTCGGCGAGCCCGTGCCGCTGAGGCCCGAAATGGCGCCGACCTAGCGGACAGGCTTGCACGCTGCGGACATCGCTTCTAGACTCGGCGCACAACCACCGGAGGGGGATCATGAAACTGCCTTGGCATGCCGTATCTGCGGCGCTGATCGGCGCGTTGCTCGCCGCGTCGCCCGCTGTCGCTCAGCAGCAGAAGCTCAAGATCGGCTTCATCACGACGATGAGCGGCCCGCAGGGCGTCATCGGCAAGCACATGAAGGACTCGGTCGAGCTCGCGCTCGATCAGCTGGGCCACAAGGTCGGAGGGCTGCCGACCGAGGTGATCTACGGCGACGACCAGACCAAGCCCGACGTCGGCGTGCAGCTCGCCAACGAGATGCTGCAGAAGGACCACGTCGACATCATGGCGGGCGTCATCTGGTCGAACGTCATGATGGCGGTCGCGCCGGTGGTCAACGGCGCGGGCAAGATCATGGTCGGCGCGAATGCCGGCGCGAGCCCGCTCGCCGGAGCGCAGTGCAACCGCCTCTATTTCTCGACCTCCTGGAACAACGACGAGTCGCCGGAGGCGATGGGCAAGTATCTCCAGGACAAAGGCGTGCAGGACCTCTACGTCATGGCGCGCAACTATCAGGCGGGCAAGGACATGGTTGCCGGCCTCAAGCGCTACTACAAGGGCCGCATCGTCGACGAGGTCTACACCAAGCTCGGGCAGCAGGACTACCAGGCCGAGATCACGCAGCTGCGCGCCAAGAACCCGAAGGCGGTGTTCGTCTTCTACCCGGGCGGCATGGGCATCCAGTTCGTGCGCCAGTACGTGCAGGCCGGGCTGCGCGACCAGATCCCGCTCTACTCGGTGTTCACGGTCGACGAGACCACGCTGCCGGCGCTCAAGGAGACGGCCGTCGGACAGTACGAGGCGCGCTTCTGGAGCCCGGACCTCAAGATCCCGGCGAGCGAGAAGTACGTCGCCGCCTTCCGCAAGAAGTACGGCTATACGCCATCGAACTACGGCGCGCAGAGCTACGACGCCATCCTGCTTATCGACTCGGCGGTGCGCGCGGTGAAGGGCAATGTGAAGAACACGGACGGAATGGTCGCGGCGATGGAAAAGGCGGACTACCCCTCGATCCGCGGGCCGTTCAAGTTCAACGTCAACCATCACCCGATCCAGGACTTCTATCTGCTGAAGGCGGTGAAAGGCGGTCCCGACGGCGTCGAGATGCAGATCCAGCAGAAGGCGTTCGCGCAGCACAAGGACGCCTATTACCAGGACTGCAAGATGAAGTGAGGCGGTCGCCTCACACGTAGAGAAAGCGGGGCGCGGTACGCGCCCCTTTTTTTGTGACCACGATCCTCGTCTTCGAACAGCTGCTGAACGGCGTCCAGCTCGGCGTCATGCTCTTCCTCATGGCGGCGGGGCTGACGCTCGTGCTCGGGATCATGAACCTGGTGAATCTCGCGCACGGCGCGCTCTACATGGTCGGCGCATACCTCGCGACCGCGGCCATGCAATGGACGGGCTCCTACCCGCTCGGCGTGGCTCTCGGGCTTGCCGGCGCGCTCGTCGTCGGCATGGCGGTCGAGGTGACGACGATCCGCCCGCTCTACTCGCGCGACCACCTCGACCAGGTGCTCGCCACCTTCGGCCTGATCCTCTTCTTCAACGAGCTGGTCGCCATCGTCTGGGGCCGCGCCTCGCTCTACACCTCGCTGCCCGGCTGGCTGCAGGGCCACGTGAAGCTCCTCCCGGGGTCGAGCTACCCCGTGTACCGCCTGGCGATCATTGCCGTCGGCCTCGCCGTCGCCGCGACGCTCTGGTACGTCGTCGCGCGCACGCGGCTCGGCATGCTGATCCGCGCCGGCGCGAGCAACCGGACCATGGTCGCGGCGCTCGGCGTGAACATCCGCCTCCTCTACACGGTCGTCTTCGGCTTCGGCGCGGCGCTCGCGGGGCTCGCCGGGCTGATGGCCGGCCCGATCTACTCGGTGCAGCCGGGAATGGGCGAGCTCATCCTCATCCAGGTTTTCGTGGTCATCGTCATCGGCGGCATCGGCTCGATCCGCGGCGCGCTGGTCGGCGCGTTGATCGTCGGCATCGTCGACACGATGGGCCGGGCGTTCCTCAAGCCGGTGCTCGGCACGCTCATCTCGCCCACCGCGGCCGAGGCGGCCGGCCCCGCGCTCGCCTCGATGCTGATCTACCTGCTCATGGCCGTCGTGCTGGCCGTGAAGCCCGCCGGGCTCTTCAGCAACCGATGAGGCGCCTCGCCTGGTTCTTCTGCGTCCTGGCGCTCGCCGTCCTCCCGGCGGTGGTCACGGCGCTCGACCAGCCCTACTACCTGGAGCTCGCCCGGCGCGTCATGATCTTCGCGATCGCGGCGGTGAGCCTCGACCTGATCCTCGGCTACGGCGGCATGGTGTCCTTCGGCCACGCCGCCTACCTCGGCATCGGCGGCTACGCCGTGGGCATCCTCGCCTTCTACGGGGTGACGAACGGCTGGCTGCAGCTCGGCGTCGCCATCGGCGCCTCGGCGCTCATCGCCGCCGCAATCGGCGCCGTGTCGATCCGCACGAGCGGCGTCTACTTCATCATGATCACGCTCGCCTTCACGCAGATGCTCTACTACCTCGGCATCTCGCTCGATCAATTCGGCGGCGACGACGGCATGCGCCTCAAGGCGAAAAGCGACTTCGGCTTCCTCGACCTCGGCAATCCCGTGCAGTTCTACTACGTCGTGCTGGTGCTGATGCTCGCCGCTATCTACCTCACGCAGCGCCTCGTCAACTCGCGCTTCGGCATGGTGATCCGCGCGGCGAAGTCCAACGAGTCGCGCACCCGCGCCATCGGCGTCTCGCCCTACCCGTATCGCCTGCTCGCTTTCGTGATCGCCGGGGCGATGGGCGGCGTTGCCGGCGCGCTGCTCGTCAACCAGACCGCCTATCTCACGCCCGATTTCATGCACTGGACGCGCTCGGGCGAGATCATGTTCATGGTGATCCTCGGCGGCATGGCGAGCGCGGCGGGGCCGCTCGCCGGCGCGGCGGCGCTGCTCGTCGTCGAGGACGTGCTCTCGAGCTGGACGCAGCACTGGCAGGTGATCCTCGGGCCGCTGCTGGTGATCTCGGTGATCTTCTTCCGCCGCGGCCTCGCGGGCATCTTCTCCCGGCACGATGCTTGAGGTCCGCGGCCTGAGCAAGAGCTTCGGCGCGCTGCGCGCGAGCGACGGCATCGATTTCGACGTGCGCGAGGGCGAGACGCACGCGGTGATCGGGCCGAACGGGGCCGGCAAGACCACGTTCATCGGCCAGCTCGCCGGCAACCTGCGCCCCGACTCCGGGAGCATCGTCTTCGCCGGCGAGGACATCACCGCGCTGCCGGCGCCGCGGCGCGCGCGCAGGGGGCTCGCGCGCTCGTTCCAGATCACGAGCATCTACAAGGAGTTCACGGCGCTCGAGAACGTCGCGCTCGCCGTGCAGGCGTGCGCCGGGCACAGCTTCCGGTTCTGGCGGCCCGCCTTCCGGGACGAGGCGTTGCGCCGCCCGGCGGAACAGATCCTGGCCGACGTAGGCCTCGGCGGGCGCGCCGCGGTTCCGGCGGCGAATCTTTCGCACGGCGAGCAGCGCCAGCTGGAGGTCGCGATGGCGCTCGCCACGCGGCCGCGCCTGCTCCTGCTCGACGAGCCGATGGCCGGGATGGGAGCGGAGGAGTCGCAGCGCATGATCGAGTTCCTGGCTTCGCTGAAAAAGCGCCATTCGATCATCCTCGTCGAGCACGACATGGACGCCGTGTTCCGCCTCGCCGACCGGATCTCGGTGCTGGTCTACGGCCGCGTCATCGCGACCGACTCGCCGGAGAACATCCGCAACAACGAAGAGGTCCGCCGCGCCTACCTGGGCGAGGCCGCGTGATGCTCGACGTCCGCGGCCTGGAAACGGCGTACGGACGCAGTCAGGTCCTTTTCGGAATCGATCTCCGGATTGGCGCATCGGAAGTGGTCACCCTGCTCGGCCGCAACGGCATGGGCAAGACCACCACCGTGAAGTCGATCATGGGCATCGCCGCGCCCAAGGCCGGCGCAATCGTCTTCGAAGGCAGGCCGATCTTCGGCTTGCCCTCCTACCGCATCGCGCAGGCCGGGCTCGGCCTCGTGCCCGAGGGACGGCAGGTGTTTCCGAATCTCAAGGTGCGCGAGAACCTCGTCGCGACGGCGCGCCCCGGGCCGTGGACGCTCGAGCGCGTGCTGTCCCTGTTTCCCAATCTCAGGGAGCGGCAGCGGCACTACGGCAACGAGCTCTCCGGCGGCGAGCAGCAGATGCTGGCCATCGGCCGCGCGCTGATGACGAACCCGCGGCTGCTCATCCTCGACGAGGCCACGGAGGGCCTTGCCCCGCTCATCCGCACCGAGATCTACCGCTCGATCGAGAAGCTCAAGGCGGGCGGCGTCTCGATCCTGGTGATCGACAAGGATGTCGGCGCGCTCACCCGGGTAGCCGACCGGCATTACGTGCTCGAGAAGGGCCGCGTGGTTTGGACCGGCACGTCTCGCGAGCTCGCCGCCGACGCGAGCGTGCAGCACCGTTATCTCGGCGTCTGAACGGGGCGTATACTTTTTTCGTGAAGCGCGAAAACGTCGTCGGCCGGGCCAACGTCGAGGACACGCCGGAGCTCGAGGCCTATTACCGCAGCCTCGAAGGCGAGGAGCTCGGCGCGCTGTGGACCGTCGCCAACGAGATCGAGCCCTGGTACCCGCAGCCGAAATCGGTGCCGACGCTCTGGGCGTGGAAACGAATCGAGCCGTACGTCAGGAGGGCCGCCGATCTCGTCTCCGCGGAGAAGGCGGCGCGCCGCGTGGTCATGCTCGTCAACCCCGGGCGCAAGGAATGGAGCGCCGCGGCGGGGCTCCTCTATACCGGCGTGCAGATCATGAACCCGGGCGAGTTCACCTCCGCTCACCGCCACCAGGCTTCCGCGCTGCGCTTCATCATGGAAGGACGCGGCGCCTATACCACGGTCGACGGCGAGCGCATGAGCCTCGGCGCGCGCGACCTCGTGCTCACGCCGAACGGCACGTGGCACGACCACGGCGTCGAAGCGGGCGGCACGCAATGCATCTGGCAGGACGGGCTCGACATCCCGCTCATGAACTCGCTCGACGCCAATTTCTACGAGGTGCACCCGCAGATCGTCCAGACCCCGGCGCCGCCGCCTTCGACCCCGCGGCGCGAGAACTGGGCCAGGCCCTATTCACCGGTCTTTCTGTACAAATGGGATGAGAGCTACGCCGCGCTGAAGAATGACGGCGAGGCCTACGAGTATCGCAACCCGCTCACCCGTGGCCCCATCATGCCGACGATGGGGGCGCGCCTGGAATTGATTTCCCATCAAACCCGGAAGCAACGACATACGGGCAGCGTCATCTATCAGGTCGCGCAGGGACGCGGCTCCTCCGAGATCGGCGGCCGGGAGTTCCACTGGGAGGAGAAGGACATCTTCTGCGTCCCCTCGTGGACGCCTTATTCGCACCGCGCCGAAAAGGAGGCCGTGTTGTTCTCGTTCAACGATTTCCCGGCGATGCGCGCGCTCGGCCTGTGGCGCGAGGCCGCGCAATGATCAGCGCGGAGCAGAACGAGCTGATGACCCGGGTGGGCCCGGGCACGCCGTGCGGCAAGCTGCTGCGCCGCTACTGGCAGCCCGTCGCCCTGACGGACGAGATGACCGGGCCGCGGCCGGTCAAGGCGGTCCGCCTGCTGGGCGAAGACCTGGTCCTTTTCAGGCAAGACGGAAAATACGGGCTCATCGAGCGTCACTGCGCGCACCGCGGCGCCGACCTCGCCTACGGGCGCCTGGAAGGCGGCGGGCTGCGCTGCTCGTTCCACGGCTGGCTGTTCGACGCGGCCGGCAAGTGCCTGGAAACGCCGGCCGAGCCCGAGGGCAGCCGCCTCTGCGAGCACATCCGGCTTCGCGCCTACCCGGTGGCGGAGAAGAGCGGGATCCTCTTTGCCTACCTGGGCGAGGGCGAGGCGCCGGCGTTCCCGCACTTCGACGCGTTCATCGCGCCGCCCGAGTACACGTTCGCCTTCAAAGGCTACTGGGACTGCAACTGGCTCCAGGCGCTCGAGGTCGGCATCGACCCGGCGCACGCCTCCTGGCTGCACAAGTTCTTCGAGGACGAGGACCCGGCGGCGAGCTACGGCCGGCAGTTCCGCGGCACGCCCTCCGACAGCGACCTGCCGATCAGCAAGGTGCTGCGCGAATTCGACCGCCCGGAAATCCGCGTGGAGCGAACCGACTACGGCATGCGCCTGCAGACGCTGCGCCGCCTCAGCGACGCGCACACGCACATCCGGGTCACCAACATCCTCTTTCCGCAAGCCTTCGTCATCCCGATGAACGCGGAGATGACGATCTCGCAGTGGCACGTGCCGGTCGACGACGGCGGCTGCTACTGGTACTCGATCTTCACGAGCTTCGGCGCCAAGGTCGACAAGGACACGATGCGCAACCAGCGCCTGAAGACCTACCCCGCGCCCGACTACAAGCCGGTCTATGGCAGGAGCAATTCATGGGGCTTCAATCCCGAGGAGCAGCGCAAGCTGACCTTTACCGGCATGGGCTTCGACATCAACATCCACGACCAGTGGGCCTGCGAGTCGCAGGGGCGCATCGCCGACCGCACGCGCGAGAACCTCGGCACGACCGACAAGGGCATCGTGCTCTACCGCCGCCTGCTCGTCGACGCGATCCGCAAGAACGAGGCGGGTGAGGCGCCGCTGATGGTGGTGAGCGGCGACCAGGCGAAAGAGCTCAAAGGCCCGCCCGCCATCGACGGCATCGGCCCGACGCCGCGCATGGACGAGTACTGGAAAGAGGCCGACGAAAAGCGACGTCGCCAGGCAGCCTGGGCGGCGTGAACATCCTCAAGGAGATCGAGGCCCGAGGCCTCAAGACGGTCCGCTTCTCGTTCGCCGACCAGCACGGGGTGCTGCGCGGCAAGACGCTCGCGGCGGCCGAGGTCAAGGGCGCGCTCGAGCGCGGCGTGACGGTCACGAGCACGCTGCTGCTCAAGGACACCTCGCATCGCACGGTCTTTCCCGCCTTCACCCCCGGCGGCGGCGTAGGCATGCCCGAGCTCCAGGGCGCGGCCGACGTGCTGATGATCCCCGACGTCTCCACCTTCAAGATCCTTCCCTGGGCCGCCGACACCGGCTGGGTCCTCTGCGACCTGCGTTTCCAGGACGGCCGCCCGGTGCCCTACGATTCGCGCGCGGTCCTGCGCAAGGCGCTGGAAAAGCTCGACTGCCAGTTCATCGCCGGCCTGGAAGTCGAGTTCCATGTTTTCAGGATCAGCGACGAAAAGCTGAAGCCGGCCGATGCCGGGCAGCCCGGCACGCCGCCCGAGGTCGAGCTTCTTTCCACCGGCTACCAGTACCTGACCGAGCAGCGCTTCGACCTGATCGATCCCGTGGTCGAGATCCTGCGCAAGAACCTGGAGCCGCTCGGCCTGCCGCTGCGCTCCTTCGAGGTCGAGTTCGGGCCGAGCCAGTTCGAGTTCACGCTCGCCCCGCTGCCGGGTCTGCAGGCGGCCGACGCGATGGTGCTCCTGAGGAGCGCGGTGAAGCAGATCGCGCGGCGGCACGGCTACCACGCGACGTTCATGTGCCGGCCGAAGCTGCCCAACGTCATGTCGAGCGGCTGGCACCTCCACCAGTCGCTTTCGGCGGGAGGCAGGAACGCCTTCACTTCCGAGAAAGAGGACCTTTCGGACGTCGGCAAGCACTACCTGGCCGGGCTGCTGGCGCACGCGCGCGCCTGCTGCGCGCTCGCCGCGCCGACGATCAACGCCTACAAGCGCTACCGTCCCTACTCGCTCGCCCCCGACCGGGTCGTCTGGGGAAAGGAAAACCGCGGCGCCCTGCTGCGCGTGGTCGGCAGCCCGGGCAATCCCGGGACGCGCATCGAGAACCGCGTCGGCG
>Ga0153915_10007311_pt1 | contig 10413 bp, 10 predicted proteins | sample Opewatmetagenome_2_FD_107003 | JGI IMG/M metagenome (GOLD analysis project Ga0153915, IMG submission 107003) | Freshwater wetland microbial communities from Ohio, USA - Open water 3 Core 3 Depth 3 metaG | ecosystem: Environmental > Aquatic > Freshwater > Wetlands | place: USA: Ohio, Lake Erie... | reverse complement strand
GGCTGAACCCGCGAGCTCTCAGCGTACCGGGATCGGTATGCAGACGTGGTGAAGAAGGGCGCGCAGGTGATTGGCATCTCGACGGACGGCGTCGCGACCCAAAAGGAGTTCAAGACCAAGCTCGAGGTCCCGTACCCGCTGCTCTCGGACGAGGGCGGGAAGGTGGCGGAGCAGTACGGCGGGAAGATCCCGGTGGTGGGCCTCGCCAACCGCGCCACGTACGTCATCGACCAGGACGGCACCATCAAGGAGATCGTGACGGGCTCGTCCGCCATCGATCCCGCCGGCGCCATCACCTCCTGCCCGATGCACAAGAAGGGCTAGGCGCGACGAGGACGTCAGCAGCTCCCCTCGTGCACGATGACCCGCCGCACCACGGCCTCGCCGCCCCCGGTGGCGAGCCGCTCGCCTTCCTTCCAATGGGCGCGCCGCACGTAGCCGAGCCCGAGCCGGCCCTGGGTCGTCTCGGCCGCGCTCGTCACCCACCCCACGTCCTGGCCTCCCGCGAGGAGCCTGGCGCCCGGCTCCGCGCCCGGCGGCAGCGAGAGCTGCACGAGCCCCTTCTGGAGATGTCCCCGTACCGTGGCGCGGAGCACGACCTCCTGCCCGATGTAGCAGCCTTTGCCGAAGTGGATGGCCTCGCGCGTGAGGCCCGCCTCCATGGGGAGCCGCTCCGCGTCCATGTCGGCGCCGAACCGGGCGAGACCCGCCTCGACGCGGAGCGCCTCGAGGTCCGCCTCGTCCAGCGCGGTCGCGCCGCCCGCGACGAGCGCCGCCCGGAAGCCCTCCGCCTCGCCCGCCGGCAGCACCACGTCGAGCGCGGGGACGCCGCGCCTCGGGTTTCCGGCGAGCGGCGCCGCGCCGGCCTGCGCGCGCGCGCGCCGCGCCCCTTCTGGCCCGAGCGCCGGCACGACGCGGAGCTCCTCCGACCGGTCCTCCAGCGTCACGTCGTCCATGATGACGAACTTCTCGAGGTGTGCCCGCGTCGCCGCCACCGCCGCCGGGTCCACGTCGAGGAGCACCTCCTCGTCCCGGACGAGGACCATCCCCTCGCCGACGAGGTGTCCCTTGGCGGTGAGGAAGGCGCCGTACGCCGCCTCCCCCGGCGCGAGGCGGGCCAGATCCTGGGTGCACATCCGCTGGAGGTAGCCGAGCCTGTCCTTGCCGGTGAGGCGGAGGAGTCCGCGGTGGAGGACTGGTCCAACGGCGGCACCGTCGCGGGCGGCGGCGAGCTTTCCGGCGAGCGTCATCGGGTGTCATCTAACGGCGCTCGTTCGTCAGCGCACCGCGGCCCCCTCGATCCGGCCGAGCGCCCAGTGCGCCGCCTCGCGCACGCCCGGGAACGGGCTCGAGAGGTGCGCACGCACCGCATCGGCGTGGCGCGGATCCCGGCGCTCCCCCGCGACGAGGATCGCGTTGCGCAAGAGCCCGTCGTACCGCGCCCGGGCGAGCGCCGTTCCGTTGAAGCGCCGACGGTACTCCGCCTCGGTGAGCCGCAGCGTCGCGCCGAGGTCGAGCGCCTCCTGGCCCGGCCGCGGCAGGAGCTCCGGATCGGAGGAGGCCGGGAGCCCGTGGTTCCACGGGCAGACGGTCTGGCAGTCGTCGCAGCCGAAGCCCCATCCGGAGATCCGGGCGGCGATCTCCGGCGGCACGGGGCCGCGCCGCTCGATGGTGTGGAAGGATAGGCAGAGGCGCGCGTCTACGAGGCCGGGCTCGGGGATGGCGCCGGTGGGGCACGCCGACAGGCACGCGGCGCAGGAGCCGCAGCGCTCGGCGTGCGGCGAGTCGGGCTCGAGGTCGCGGTCGACGAGCACGGTCGCGAGCAGGACCCAGCTTCCGAAGCCGGTGGTGATGAGGCAGCCGTTCTTGCCGATCCACCCCACGCCCGCGCGCTCGGCCCAGACCTTCTCCATCACCGGTGCGATGTCGGCGGAGGCGAAGGTGCGCGCGTCCGGATCCCGCTCCCGGAACCGCCGGACGAGGTCCGCGAGCTTGCGCTTCATCACCGCGTGGTAGTCGCGGCCGCGCGCGTAGCGCGCCACCTTCGCCGCATCCGAGCGCTCCGGAGGGTCCTCGCCCGCCCCATAGGACAGGGCGAGGGCCACGACGCTCCGCGCGCCGGGGAGGAGCCGGGACGGATCGAGCCGCTCGGCCCGCTGCCTGCGAAGCCAGGCCATGTCGGCCTCGGCCCCGCGCGAGAACATACGGTCGAGCCCCGCCGGATCGAGGGGCCCCGACCGGGCGATGCCCACCGCGTGAAAGCCCGCCGCGCGCGCCGCCGCCTTGACGAAGGCGCTGTCGAGGGCGGGGGCGGCCATGCCGGGCCGGCGCCGGGCCCTAGGCCGCGGCGTCCCTCGCCGACCGATCCGGCGGCCGGCGCCGCGCCTGCGGGACGAGCTTGCGGCCGATGACGCCGGCGATCGCTCCCGCGAGCGCCCCGGTCATGGCGCCGAGGACCACGCCGCCCACGGCCGGGCCGGCCGCGGCGAAGGGCGTGGCGTTGTAGGCGACGAGGAGGCCGAAGGCGAGGGCCATGCCGGACGGCACGGCGGTGTTCCCCTTGAGGCCGAGCCGGGCGTCGGCCGCCGCGGCGAGCAGGAGCGCCGCCGCCGCCAACGCCCACAGCCATCCGCGCGGCAGCCACTGGTGGTACGCCGCGACCTCGAGGCGGCCGCCGAGCTGCCCCTGGAGCTTCGCGAGGCGCAGCGCGGTGGCGCCCGGAGGCAGGGTCCCCTCGAACCAGTCGGCGGTGTGGTCGTGGGCGACGCGCGCGCGGCCGCCGCGGCCGACGCGGGCGTAGCCGATGGTGCGCTCGAGGCGCCCCTCGATGGCCGGCTCGCTCCCGGCGAGGGTGAAGGCCACGGAGGGCTCGCCGCCCTGGCCGAGCTTGCCGTGGACGAGCACTCGCACGTTGCCCTGCACGCCGGCGGGAATGGGGATGGACTCCCCCTCGATCCCGACGTCGCCGTGGAAGAGCGGCTCGCCCGGCACGATGCTTCGCAGGGCCGGGACGGCGCTGGCGAGGAGCGTCGCCACCGCCGCGACCGCCACGAGCGACTTCCCGCCCCGGTCGCGTCCCGACTCGAGGAGCGGCCGGAGCATCAGCGCCGCGGCGAGCAGCGGCGCCGTCACCGAGACGAGCCCGCCTGCGGCCGCCTCGGAGACGAGCCCGGCGTAATAGAGGATGCCGGTCACGGCCACCACCGCGAGCGCGGCGACGGGGAGGAGCCAGCCGGCGAGCGCCTCCTCCAGCCAGAGGGAGAGGGACGAAGGGCCTGTCGCGTCGTTGGGCATCGTGTCGGTCCTCGAAAGCGGCGCGGAGAATAGCCCGTCAGCCGAAAATTTGGGAGCGCGCACTATCGCCCCTACCATGTCGCCACATGGCTCGCCGGCTCGACCTCCACGGCTGGGACGACATCCCCGGAACGGCCGAACGAGGCGAGGCGTGGGCGCTCGTCCAGGGCGACTGCCTCGGCGCCCTCGAGCGACTGCCGCCCCGGTCGGTGGACGTCGTCTTCGCCGACCCGCCCTACCACCTCTCCAACGGAGGCACCACCTGCCGCGGCGGACGGCGCGCCAGCGTGGACAAGGGCGCCTGGGACGCCTCGCGCGGCATCGCGGACGACCACGCCTTCCAACGGCGCTGGCTCGAGGCCTGCCGCAGGGTGCTCAAGCCGTCGGGCACCCTCTGGGTGTCGGGCACCCAGCACGTCATCTTCTCGGTGGGGTACGCGCTGCAGGAGCTCGGCTTCCACCTGCTCAACACCGTGACCTGGTACAAGCCCAACGCCGCGCCCAACCTCGCCTGCCGCTTCTTCACCCACTCGACCGAGATCCTGGTCTGGGCGAGCCCGATGCGGACGAAGCCCCTCGCCCACCGCTTCAACTACCGCGAGATGAAGGCGCGCAACGGCGGCAAGCAGATGCGGGACCTCTGGCAGATCACCGAGATCCCGCAGCCTGGCGGCGAGCAGGTGGTGTGGGCGCTGCCCACGCCGGGCCCCCGCGAGAAGCTGCACGGCCGCCACCCGACGCAGAAGCCGCTCGCGCTCCTCGACCGCGTGGTCGCGGCAAGCGCCGCGCCGGGCGACCTGGTCCTCGATCCCTTCTGCGGCTCCGGCACGACCGGCGTCGCCGCGCTCCGCGCGGGGTGCCGGTTCCTCGGCCTCGAGCAGGATCCCGGATACGTCGCCCTGGCTGCGCGGCGCCTGCGGTCCGAGCCCGGGGCGGGGCCGCAGGCCGTCGCGGGGAGCGTTGCCGCCTCCGGGGCCGCGTGGTAGGGGTGGTGCCGTGAAAGGCCCGCCCGCCCGTCACCCGGAGGAGAAGAAGGACGATGCCGTGGCGCTCGAGGGCGTCATCCGCACCGCCGCCGAGCTCGCACCCGGCGACCGGGTCGTCTACCCGAACCAGGGCGTCTGCCGCGTGGTCGGGCTCGAGCAGAAGGACATCGCAGGCCAGCGCCTCGAGCTCGTGCGCATGACGCGCGAGGAGGATGGCGCGTCGGTCCTGGTCCCGATGAACAAGGTGGCCTCGGTCGGGCTGCGCCGCGTCGCCAGCGCCGAGCTCATGGAGGGCGTCTTCCACTACCTCGGCGCCGTCTCCGACGATCCGGAGCTGGACTGGAAGGTCCGGCACCGCGACAACGTCGAGCGGCTCATCGCCGGCGGCGTGCTCGGCATCGCCGAGGTGGTGAAGGGGCTCCACTCGCTCTCTCGCCTGCGGCCGCTGCCGACCAAGGAGCGGGAGCAGTATGACAACGCCCGCCACCTCCTCGTGAACGAGGTCGCCGCCTCGCTGGGCGTCCCGCAGGGCGTCGCCGAGGACTACATCGACTACGCGCTCGACCCCCCGGCCGGCGTGAAGTTCCAGCTGAAGCCGCCGCCCAAGCCTTTCGTGCTCACCATCCCGCCCTACCGCCGCAAGAAACCGGCCGTCGCCGCCGAGGGCGACCTCGGCCTCGAGGACCTCGGCCTCGACCTCAAGGCGCTCGGCGTCCCGGTGCCGGACGGCGAGGAGGCGGAGGGCGAGGCCCCCGCCGAGGGCGAGGAGGCCGTGGCGGGCGAGGAGGCGGCCGCGAGGCCATCGAAGGCGGCCCCCGCGAAGCCAGCCCGCAAGGGCGCGAAGAAGGCGCCGGCGAGGAAGGCGGCCGCGAGGAAGCCCGCGGCGAGGAAGGCCCCGGCGAAGAGGAAGCCCGCCGCAAAGAAGCCGGCGCGCGGAGGGAAGAAGAAGTGATCCGGATCGTGACGCTGGCGCCGTTCGACGACGGCGACCTCGCCTTCCTCACGAAGACCCTCTACCAGGCCTTCGGCCTCGGAACCGAGCACGCCGGCGACCGCAAGCTCCCCAAGGAGGCGGAGGGCGCCCGCGAGGGCCTCGACGCCGTGCAGCTCCTCGAGGAGGTGGACCCGGTCCGCGTCATCGGAGACGACAAGGTCCTCTACCTCACGGCCGCGCCGCTCTCCATGAAGCCCGGCCCACTCGGCGAGCCGCCCTGCTGGGGCTACGCGCAGTACGGCGCCCAGCGCGCGGTGGTGTCGACGGCGCGGATGCCGGCCCGCGGCGCCACCGAGGCCTCGATCGAGGTCTTCCGCCGGAGGCTGGCTCGCGAGTGCATCCACTTCGTCGGCCACCTCTGGGATCTGCACCACTGCTACGACCCGCGCTGCGCCATGCACCCGTCGTGGGCGCCAGGCTTGCCCGCCGACCCCGAGTACGGCCTCGACACATTCTGCCGCGAGAAGAGCGAGCGCCGCATCCGGCTCGCGAAGACCTGAGCGTCCCGCGTCCCGGCTCGATGCCGCTTCCTCCCCATCACGGCCCGAGCTGGCGACTGGGCGACGTCCCGCCTCCACAGCTCTCTCCGCTCGAGCGCGCGCTCGCCCGCGTCCGCGATGCGCTGTGGCCGCCGCGGGCCGTCCACGGCGCGGCGCTCCTCGCGGCCGCCGTCGCCGGGCTGGGATTCGCCGGGACGCTCTTCCAGGCCACCCTCTCCGCGCGCCTTCCCACCGAGCTCGACTGGCGCGCCGTCTCGGCCCTCATCGAGCGCGACGCCCGGCCCGGCGACGCGGTGGCGCTCTCGCCCATGTGGGCCGAGCGGGCCCGGGAGGTGCTGCCCGAGCGGCTCGCCGCGTACCCGGAGTCGCCGCTCGTCGTCATGGCCTATCCGCGCTACACGCGCGCTGCCGAGGACCTCGTCGGCGTGCGACGCGTCTGGCTCGTCTCCCTCCCGAGAGCGCCCGGCGCCACCGGCCAGATCGCCGCCGACCTCGCCGCCCGCGCCGCTGCCGCGGACGGCCCGCAGCGGCTCGGCGCCATCGAGGTCACGCGCTACGACCTCGAGTCTCCGGTGATTCCCCTCGCGTGGCTCCCCGACCGGCTCGCCTCCGCCCGGGTGAGCGTCGGCGGCCGCCCCTGCGCCCTCGACGCGGGCGGCGTCTTCCGCTGCCCGGCACCCCCGTGGGTGCACGTGTCCCGCGAGGTCCGGGAGATCGAGTACCTCCCCCGCGCGTGCCTCTACGCCCATCCCGGCTCCGGCGCGGACGCGCCCCTCGTCATCGAGTTCCCGGACGTCCCCATGGGCCGCGTGCTGCGCGGCCACACCGGCATCGTCGGCGAAGCCATGCTCGCGGGGAACGCCCCGGTGCGCCTCGCGGTGACCGTGGACGGCGAGGAGGTGGGCGCCGCCGTCGAGCCGCCGCGCTCGCCCGGCTGGCACACGTTCCAGATCGACACCACCCGCCACGCCGGGCACGGCGCCACGGTCGCCTTCACCGTCACCGCCTCGGACACCTGGCAGCGCCTCTTCTGCTTCGAGGCCATGACGCTCCCGTGAGGCCCGCCGACGTCCTTCGCCGCATGCTTCCCGCGACCGAGCGCCACCGCGTCGGTCTCGCCTGGGCCGCGGCCGTGCTGGTCCTCGCCGCCGCCACCGCGCCGGCGGTGGGCGTCTCCCGGGACGAGGGCGCGTACTTCGTCGCCGCCGAGAGCTACGCCCGCTTCTGGCGGACGGCGCTCGGCGCTCCCGGGCAGGCGCTCGCCCTCGCCGACCGGCTCTACGCCCCGAACCACGAGCACCCCGGGCTCGCCAAGGGGCTCTACGGCCTCACGCACGCGGTCCTCGCCGAGGGGCTCGGGGTCGCGAGCCACGCCCAGGGCTTCCGCTTCGGCGCCTTCCTCTTCGCGGCGGCGCTCGCCTGGCTGCTCGCCCTGTGGGGCCGCGACCTCGCCGGCCGCGCGGGCTCGCTGGTCGCCCCGGCCCTCTTCTTTCTCGTGCCGCGCCACTTCTACCACGCGCACCCGGCGGCCCTGGACCTGCCGGTGACGGCGCTCTGGGTCGCGACCGCCTTCACCTACCGGGGGAGCCTGGCGAGGCGGGGCGAGCCCAGCGCCTACGTGCGCTGGTCGATCGCCGCCGGCCTCCTCTTCGGCATGGCCGTCTCGGTGAAGCACAACGCCTGGTTCCTGCCGCCCCTGCTCCTCCTCCACTGGCTCGCCGCGGAGGTCGCCCCTCACGGACGCGGGACCCTCGCCGGGCGCCTGCGCGCCGTCCCGCTCGCCTTCCCGGCCATGCTCGTCCTCGGGCCGGTCGTCTTCCTCGCCACCTGGCCGTGGCTGTGGCACGACGCCGGCGCGCGGCTGCGCGAGTACCTCGCCTTCCACCTCCAGCACGTGAACTACAGCTGGACCTATCTCGGCACGGTGATGCGGGAGCCGCCCTTCCCCGTCGCCTACCCGTTCGTCGTCACGGCGCTCACCGTGCCGGCGGCCTCGCTCGCCGCCATGGCCGGGGGCCTCGCCCAGTCGGCGGCGCGGCTCTGGACGGCGGCGCGGCGCCGCGCCGGGGATGTGTCGATCTCCGACGAGTTGCTCCTCGTCCTGAACGCGCTCTTCCCCATCCTGCTCATCGCCTGGCCGACCGTGCCCCACTTCGGCGGCGTGAAGCACTGGCTCCCCGCGATGCCGTTCCTCGCGCTCCTCGGCGCGCGGGCGCTCACCACCGCGGGGCGCCTCCTGTCGCCGAGGCGGGCGGGGCGCCTCACCGCCGCGCTCGCGGCGCTGGCCCTCGTCCCCGCCGCCTGGGCGGTAGCGCACGTCCACCCGTTCGGCACCGCCGCCTACAACGAGATCGCGGGCGGCGCGGGGGGCGCCGCCTCGCTCGGCATGCAGCGCCAGTTCTGGGGCGACGACATGGTGGCCGTGCTCCCGGCGCTGAACGAGCATGCCATCCCGGCCGCGCGGGTCTGGTACCAGGAGGCGAGCTTCGACGCGGTCCGGGCCTACCAGCGGGACGGCCGTCTGCGCGCCGACCTGCGCTGGGCCGACGGCCCGGAATCGGCCGACGTGTCCGTCTACCACTTTCACCAGGAGTTCCGGGACAAGGAGTTCGCGACCTGGTCGCAGTTCCGGACGGCGCGGCCGGTCGCGGGCGCCTACCTCGACGAGGTCCCGCTCATCCAGGTGTACGCGCGCGCCGGGGTGTGGCGGTAGCGACGCAAAGCAGCCCGTTGGGGTGCGGGAGGGGTACGGCGAAGGCGGCCGCGACGGTCCCGGACGACCCGCTCGTGACGCGTCTCGCTCGGTGGAGGGGGAACGCCCCAACTCGGGCGGCGGCATCCTCCGAGGAAAGGCTTACCGGTAGATCATGCGCTCGCGCGAGCCGATGGGAATCGTGGACACGGCCTGGCTCCACATGGACCGGCCGAAGAACACGGCCGACGTCGTGGCGATGCTCTCGCTCGCGGAGCCCATGGGGCTCGCGCGCGCCCGACGCCTCGTCGAGGAGCGGCTGCTTCCGCTCGCGCGCTTTCGCCAGCGCGTCGTCGGGAACGGCGTCTTCGGCGGCGCCGCCTGGGAGAACGACCGGCGGTTCTCCGTCGACCGACACGTCGTCCGCCGCCGGCTGCGGCGCGGCGGGGCGGCCGCTCTCCAGGAGCTCGTCGGGGAGGTGGCGACCGAGCCGCTCGACTTCTCCCGCCCTCCCTGGCGCATGGTCCTCGCCGACGGCTTCGGGGAGGGCTCCGCGATCGTGGTGAAGATCCACCACTGCGTCGCGGACGGCTTCGCCCTGGTGGGCGTCCTCCTGTCGCTCGCCGACGAGCGTGGGGGCGAGCAGCCACCGGCGCGGCGGGCGCCGTCCTACCGCGACCTCGCCTTCGGGGCCGGCGACCTCGCCCGGCACGCGGCGTCGTTCGCGGGCTCGCTGGCGCGCATGGTGGCCCTGCCCTCCGATCCGGGCACCATCCTCAAACGGCCCCTGTCCGGGCTGCGGCACGCGGCCTGGTCCGGGGGCGTCCCACTGGCGCGGCTCCAGGAGGCCGCCCACGGCCGCGGCGCGACCGTGAACGATCTCCTCGTCGCGGCGCTGACCGGCGCGCTGCGTGGGCACCTCGCCGCCGAGGGCGAGCCGGTGAACCGGATGGACGTGCGCGCGCTCCTCCCGGTGAACCTGCGGCCGCCCGGGGTCTTCGGCCCCGGGCTCGGCAACCGCTTCGGCCTCGTGTTCCTGGAGTTGCCGGTCCACGCCCGGACGGCGGCGAGTCGCCTCCGCTCGGTCCGGGCCCGCATGGAGGAGCTGAAGGGGAGCCCCGACGCGGTCGTGACCCACGCCGTGCTTGGCGCGCTCGGCGCCATGCCGCGCACGGCCGAGCAGCCCATCACCGACTTCTTCACCCAGAAGGCGTCGCTCGTGGTGACGAACCTCCCGGGGCCGAAGCGGCACCTGCACCTCGCCGGAGATCGCATCGACAACGTCATGTTCTGGGTCCCGCACCCGGCCCTGCTCGGCGTCGGGGTCAGCATCCTCTCCTACGCCGGAGAGGTGCGAATCGGCGTGCGCGCCGACGCGGCGCTCATGCCGGACCCCGCGGACCTCGTCACCCGTTTCGGGGGGGAGCTACGGGCCCTGGGCGCCGCGTGAGGCGGGGCGGCTTCCCTTGACTATCGGGCCGAAAGCGTTAATCGATCTCGCAGCTTCGCCATGGGGGCGAACTGGTTTCGACGGAGGATGGACTGCGCAGGACGCGCGCCGTGGTTGGTCACCAGGCCACGTAAAAAGGCGACCACGCAGAAACGCGAACGAGCCGATGGCTCTCGCGGCCTAAGTGCCGCGCGTCCCCCCGTGAGCGCCGGGTAGCGGGGTCGGACGTCAGCTCCGGCTGGATCCGGGCGGGAGGCGAGCCGCCTAGACCGGATCGAGACGTAAGGGCGAGGACGTGAGCGGTTGCAGGCCCGGAGGTTGCCGCCCACGTATCCACTCCGGGACACGCGCGTAGTGCCCTTCGCGGGAAGTCTTTCGGACCCGGGTTCGATTCCCGGCGCCTCCACTCTCCAACCCCTTGAGCTTCCGGGCGAAGCTCGTTGGGTGTACCAAGCGGTGTACCAAGCCCGCCTGCGCGGTTCGCGGCGGGCTTCGTC
>Ga0153915_10007310_pt1 | contig 10413 bp, 8 predicted proteins | sample Opewatmetagenome_2_FD_107003 | JGI IMG/M metagenome (GOLD analysis project Ga0153915, IMG submission 107003) | Freshwater wetland microbial communities from Ohio, USA - Open water 3 Core 3 Depth 3 metaG | ecosystem: Environmental > Aquatic > Freshwater > Wetlands | place: USA: Ohio, Lake Erie... | reverse complement strand
TGCAATTGTGAAGGTACCCCAGGGACTGTCGCGCAGTGCATTTACAACTGCCAGTCCCAGTCCGGCAAGAGCGATGATAATAATGATAAGAATAGCAATAGATGCAATTAATCCGGCAAGCGGGCTTACTTCATGCCGGGCGATCTCCGAAAGCGATTTGCCTTTTCTTCGCACTGATGCAATAAGAATTGTGAAATCATGTACACCGCCAGCAAGAACCGACCCTAAAAGCATCCATAGCAATCCCGGGGCATAACCGAACTGGGCGGCAAGTACCGGTCCAATAAGTGGCCCTGCTCCTGCAATTGCAGCGAAATGGTGCCCGAAAAGGACCCATTTATTCATCGGAAGGTAATTCTGTCCGTCTCGCATCGTATAGGCCGGTGTGATCCGGCTGTCATTTATTGTGGCAATTTTAGCAGCAATAAAAGCACTGTAAAACCGGTAGGCAATTACCATTATAAGGATCGCACCAAGAACAATCGGGACCGCATTCATATAAGCATTTTTAAATCTTTCTTCCTGTTACTCCCAAATTTCTATATCTCAACCATGAAAAATTTCAGGTCATAAATATAACAAAATAGTTATCGGCGAAACCATATGTACACGGGGAACTGTTGCTCAGAAATTAGCATATAACCCAACAAAAGTATTCTTTCAAAATTTAATCCGGTTCAAAGTTTAAAGTTTAAAGATTAAAGTTGACGATCTTTAATTGAATTTTATTTATTTTGAAAATTTGATACAACGGGATATGCATCCAGTGAATAAAATCTTGACATCCTGGCAAAAAAAGTTATGAATCCATTTTTTTGGAGTATTAGTATTATTACTTTTTGAGAAGAAACCAAATCGACTTGAAGATGAAAAATAAAAAACCTCTTTTCTACTCTATTGTTCTGCCTCTCGTAGGAATATTGTCAATTACAGTTATTTATTTCGGGATAAGATCATTTTTTTCATCCAAAAGAATTCCTGGTGAATTTAAAACTGCAATAGTGGATCGTGGGCCGGTTGTCCTGTCCGAGGATGCCAAAGGGATCGTCGTGCCGGGAAATGAGGTTGTCCTGCTAAGCCCGGCAAACAGTGTAATTATCAGCATAGTGAAACCTGCAGGAAGCCGTATTAAGGCAGGTGAAATAATCCTGAAACTCGATCCGAAAATAATCCAGGACAATATAGAATCACTCGAAGATCAGCTTGAAATCAAAAAGAATAATCTTTTGCAGAACAAACTCAACGCCCGCAGCACAACAATTGACCTGGATTATAATGTCGAGGTTAAAAAGCTCCGGATCGTATCCCTCAAATCTGAGCTGGCGGACCAGGAGCAATTGCTAGTTGTTGGAGGCATCTCCCCTGCTCAATATGAAAAGACAAAACAGGAACTGAACCTCGCTGAAAAGGAGTTGAAAATGGTACTTGATAAAAATTCCATACGCACACAGCAGCTTGCAGCTGAGGAGGAAGGATTAAAACTCCAGATCGAGGTGCAGGAAAAGGAACTTGAAGAAAGAAGAGCTGTATTAACGAGGATGAATGTAAAAGCCCCATCAGATGGAATAGTGCTTTCTGTAGAAGGCAATGAAGGAGAAAAGGTTAATACGGACCAGTTATTAGTCCGGATGTCTGACCTGACATCATATAAAATCAACGGGGCTGTTGATGAAAACAGAGCAAACATCGTCAAGACAGGTGGAATGGTTTATGCGATCATTGGTGATGAAAAACTTGAGGGTCGTATCGGGACAGTAAGGCCGCTTGTCGAGAATAATACAATACGCTTTGATGTTTTCCTTGAACAGAGCAATCATCCCAAGCTTATCCCCAATATGAATATTGAGCTGCAGGTTATTGTCAGCCAGCGGGACAGTGTCTTGAGAATGAAAAAAGAACTTATAGCGGGAAGGGGCAATAAGCATGACGTTTTCGTGGTACAGAACGGGAAAGCTATCAGGAAAAAAATAACCACGGGGCTTGTAGGGCTGGAATTTGTAGAAATAATTTCCGGACTGCAGGAGGGTGATCAGTTAATTGTTTCAGATCTGTCAACCTTGCGCAGAAAAAAAGAAATCGAAATTCCTGAATAATATCAATATAGTGATGAAAAAAAAATTTTTTAGATCTTCTATCAGTGCAGCAGGCTTGATTATTCTGGCTACCGGAACGGTATATTCCCAGGACAATAAGATTACGCTTAGCCTGAAAAATGTCGTTGATCTTGCCATAACGCAATCATCTTCAATTAAATATGTTCAGAATCAGAATGTAAATTCTTACTGGAGATGGAAGAATTTCCAGACGAGATTCAGGCCGCAGCTGACTCTGACAGGTGAATTGCCGGATTATACCCATTCGACCACACCGGTAACTCAACCAGATGGTGGTATTGAGTTCAAACAGGTATCTAACGCCCAGGCATCTGCACAGATCTCATTAAGTCAATCCATACCTCTGACCGGCACCTATGTCTATGCTGCATCAAACGTTTACAGGATTCAGGATTTTAAGAATCATTACATTGATTTTTCAGGAAGTCCTTTCCTGATAGGCTTTTCCCAGCCATTATTCGCATATAACTGGATGAAGTGGTCAAAAAAAATGGAACCGCTTGTTTATGAAGGAGCACAAAAAGAATTTATTGAAGGCATTGAATCAATCTCTCTTAATTCAGCCAGGAGATTTTTCAGGTACCTGAAAGTTCAGACCAGCTTTTACCTTGCAGAAAGCAATCTTAAGAACAGTGAAGACAATCTCAAGATTGCTGAAACTCGCCAGGGACTCGGACAGATATCTGAAAATGATTTCTCCCGAATTAAGCTTTCTGTCTACAATGCACAGAAGGCTCTTAATAAAGCCCGCATGGATCTTAAGAATGCAGACTTTGAACTTAAATCATATATCGGCCTGAGCCAGGATCAGCAAATTGAGCTCATAGTACCTTTAAATATGACTCTTTTCGAGATAGATCCATTGAAAGCACTTGAAGAGGCAAAAGCTAACCGTAAAGAAACCCTGGAATTTACCCGTCGCCTGATTGAAGCGGACGGGCAGCTCGTTGAAGCCAGGCGGAATTCAGGCCCCAGCATTACTCTTAACGGAAGTTTTGGACTGTCAAATAGTTCAGACGATTTTCCAGGGATCTATGAGAATACAGAAAAACAACGGCTATTAAGATTATACCTGAGCATCCCCATTTTGGACTGGGGCAGGTCAGAATCCCAGGTAAAGCTTGCTGAATCAAGAAAGGATCTCGTCGAGTTTGATGTCGAAAAAGACAGAGAAGATTTTGAACGATCGGTAATCGTCCAGGTAGAACAGTTCAGTCTTCTGAAGGATCAGCTGGTTACTGCCAAAGAAGCTGATAAAGTTGCTGAGAACGGTTACCTGATATCGCTCAAGAAATTCCAGAACGGAGAAATAAGCATCACAGATCTCAATATTTCCCTTGCCGAAAGGGAGGAAGCAAAAAATGATTATATGAGTTCACTCGAATCTTACTGGATCGCCTATTACAATCTCCGGATGTTAACACTATATGATTTTGAGATGATGCAGAAGATCACGTATAATAATCCAATGCTGACAAGCAGACAATAGTTCTGAGTTCCGGTCCCGATATTCATCGGGATGACATTCAGGGTAATATAAAAAAATGCTTCAAATATCTTATTGGATTTATAAAACTTGTAATTTAGTTAACCAAATTATCCATTATGAATTTATTCGTACGGCTGGCAGGAATATTCAATGTTGTTTTTGGGTCGGTCTTCCTGATTTACTGGGGAGCTTATAGCATTGCCCTTCCTGTAAAGGAATTAAAAACTTCCATTATTCCTCTGGTATCTGATCCAAACTGGGTCTGGGTAAATACCATCGGATTGACAGGTACATTATTCGGGGTGATTGGATTAACCGGACTTCACTACCTTCAGATCGATAAGAAAAAATTTTACGGTACTTTGGGCTTTATTTTGGGTGTTTTCGGAATAATCCTGCTCGGTGGTCAGCTTTTATGGGAAACATTTGTCTGGAAAATACTTGTAAACAGCGATTCCATGCTGCTTAATTATGACGGGCCAGTATTTACGAACAAGCCTCTCCTCGGAGTGACAATAACAGGTGGACTGGTATTCAGCATTGGATATCTCCTGATAGGTTTCGCATGCCGATTGGTAGATTGGCTCCCAAATTTCGGGATCCAGCTGTTCATCCTGGGGGCGCCGTTATTTGGTCTTGGACCGCTTTTTGGCCCCCTTCAACAGATTATAAGGACAGCTGGAATTGTTTTGTTTGCAACCGGAATAATATGGACAGGTTTAAGGATGGCTAAGACTAAATAAAAAAGGGCCGCCTGGCCCTTTTTTATTTTAAAATATTTTAAGCGAAACTGTGACAGGGGAATATCAGTTTCTTTTAAATATTACCGCACGTCACATCCAGAAAATTTTCATCCCAGCAATGCCATAAAGCATCGCCAAAATTTTCAGGAGCTTTAACCCGCCCTGATTTAAAAGTCCTGTTCCACTCAATATTAATTATGCCGGTAGGAACCGAAACAGTATAATAGGCATCAAATACCGGATCTTCTGTTATGCCATGTTCAATATAGCTGCCAGTTAAATCAGTTGAAGGTTTCACGTATGAATATTTAAGAACGTACAAATCTTGTTCAAAGTCTTTTTCCCATATTATGTTAAGAACCGGGTCAGCAACCGATGGGCTCTCGTACAAATTCCACGTTGCACTTGTACCATCGTACCTTACAGTACCTTCGAACCACGTGAAATTTTCAAATCCATCCTGACCTGATTTATTTACAATCATTTTCAGGGTAAACTCTTCATTGGATATGCGTTTGGAAACAAGATTTACAAAATAGGTGGACTGATTAGCGGTCGCGCTGTATGCCCATTGCCAGGAATTTTCGCCAAGGTATACAGCTTCATGATTAAATGCTTCTGCATATGCAGCTGCAGGTAATACAACAACTGATAAGGCAATTATATTCCAGGTAAGGACGCTTGATCCTGCATAAACAAAGTTATTATAGGAGGCAACAGCGCTTTTCTTTTGTGGACCACCTTCATTAAAAAACGAAAAATCCATCATCAAGGCTTCCACTGGCGGCAATTCTGGAAGCTTATCCTTGTCATCTTTCTTACAACTGTTCGATGTGATGAATATAAAAGCGACCAACAGAATAGCAAGGATTGAATTAATTCTTAATGAACTCTTCATATTATTTAGTTTTTGATTTATAATCCTTAAACGGTAAAAGACATAAATCGTTGCATCAGGGAAGAAAATTTTAATGGCATGGAGCAGAGAGCAAAGAGCAGGGAGCGTGGAGCAAAAAGAAAGTCTGCGAGTCCGCAGACTCGCGGACTCCTCCTAGGGTAGCCAGAAATCTGTTGAGGTAAGGCCGCATTCCTTCACCATATCAATGCAGTATTCAAGGCGCCCAAGATCATCTGCACCTGCATTATTGGTCCCGAAAGTGAATTTTACACCGGCAGCTTTGGCTTTTTTAATGAATTCAGAGCTTGGAAGTTTCAGTTTAGCATTAATTTCAAGAGCGACCTTATTTTTAACCAGTGCATTTATCACACGGTCCATTCTTTCAGGAGTCCACAGTACGTTGTACATTTCGTTTATCTCACCAGGAAGATAGGTAGGATTAACATAGATTTTTATTGGTTCATTATTCAGTATCTTTTCAATCTGGTTGACCAGCTGATTCATGAAATTCTGGGGATCCCCGACTTCAGTTTCTTCCTTTATCCAGAGCCTCATTCTCTTGCCATTATCATTGGTCCATGTCATCGCATCTGTGAAAACATAATCAAACTGATTAATGGTTTCCTTTTTGAACAGGTCGAGCCATTCTCTTCCTTCAGCCTGCATAGCAATCCATGTCGAGGTTGGTTTCTTATAATTTTTTATGAATTCCTGCAATGCTGAATCGGTCTCAAAACCCATTTTCAAACCGCAATTAACCGCAAATCCATATGAAAAACCATATTTACGTGCATTTTCCAGTGCTTTTTCTGCAGTAAGCCCGCCTTTCAGATGCGCATGCAGATCGACCAGTGGTATATTATTAGTCGCCAGCTCAACAAGTTTAGCCTCAAAAACCGGATCATCCTGAGGTTTACCCGGGGAAGGAAGATCATCAGGCAATACCTTTACCTTGATATCCTTAAAATATACTGTGCTTCCAGGATCATGGCATTGTAATGCAAATGTTCCTGAAGACAGCAATCTGCCTTTCATATCCTCAGTCCTGAAAGTATTTTCAGGTTCAGTATAATCTACAAGCAGTTCATCATTTATATAGATCCTGATAGTTTTGCCCTGAACGACAATATGATAGCTAAACCATTCATTGTCTTTTACAGGAGCTTTCCAGACATTACGAACAGCATAAAGGCTGCCGGTCAATTTGTGCTCGACGTACGCGCCAGGATCTTTATTAAGGCTTGAATTATTGACCTGGCATTCATACCCCTTTGATGGCCATCCTTCCTGCTGGAATTCAGTATGGATATAAATGCCGGAATTCGAGCCAGCCAAAGTCTTGACAGTAGCCATCAGCTCAAAATTCTTGAAATTGTGACTATTCACATTACCTGCATAGAACAGATGGGACCTGGGACCGCTGGTGATAATTGCACCATCCTCGACCTTCCAGGAATTAACATTTTCCGAAGGCTGCCATCCGTTCAGGGTTGTCCCATCAAAGAGGGAGATCCATTCATCAGATGTGCATCCTGCCATGGCAATCAATACGGTTAAGGCAAATAGATAATTAAATCGTTTCATGGTCCTGGTTGAATTAGTTTTTGAGTGTTATTGAAACTTATTTTTTATTTCTTCAAGGTTAGTCCTGGCTGAAGGATCTTTAATATAAAATTCTTCAAGGATATCACAGGTGTATTCAGGGCATAAGACACAACTTCCATATCCCTTTTCTCTTGCACAATTTCTAATTTTACAAGTCCTGCAGCCCGGGAAAAGAATGTCATTGTCCGTTGTGCATCCATCACAGTCAGTGATGTCCTCCACATTATACTGAAGGCCATATTCTTCCCTGCACATCCTGGCAATTTCAGTTCGAATACTTAATTGCTCGGATCTGTCTTTAATTCTGGACGCAGTATATATCGGGCATGTGCGGCAATTTAGTCCGCAGTAGCCAAGACCTGCAGGTATTATTAGATTCATTCCTGATAACTATATCAGGTTTATTGATTCTTTTTTGGATATCCAACCGTTTGTCCGAGGACAACTTTTTGCTCAGGTCTCAGCTTCAAAGCGGCTTCAAGTGTCGGCTTATCCACTGAACCTCTTACAACTGTTGCCAGTCCTTCGGATGCACAGAACAGGTAAACATTCTCGCTTATGAATCCTGTGTTGGCAGACGATGTGCTGTATTTCTGGTTGTCATCTGCGCCTCCCAATTTTGAGAAATCTGAAACATAAATAAGATTAACCGGAGCCTCTTTGACAAATGGCTGGGTTCCGGCAAGTTCGCGAAGATCCCCTGCAAGGACGGGATTTAATATATGGCCAACAGCATCATATACGTAAACTCCCTTAGCAGTAATTACATAAATGTCAATTTCCTGCTTGTTGCTCGCAGAAGGTGCAGTCCGCCGGCCTGATTCCGGTCGGTTAATTCCCCATGCAGCCCAGAGAAGATCTGACATGACCTGCACCGGTATAGTGTCGCTGCTGAATTCCCGCGATGAACTCCTTTCTTTCAAGGCCTGCATAAGCGGCATGCCTCCTTCAGTATGAGGAGGCGGAAGCTTGACAGGCATAAGATCCTGGGCAAGAAGGGAAAAAGAACCAAGGATCAAACAAGAAAACGAAAGATAAATGAAAATTGAAGTTTTTAGTTTCATGGCTAAATATTTTAAATTATGATGGAGCATGGAGCATGGTGCGGGGAGCGTGAGGCGTGAAGCGGAGGGCGAAGAGCAATAAGCTAAGGGAAAGAAAAACTAAAAATTTGATTATTGTAAAAGTACTTTTTTTATTATATCTTTCTTAGAAGGTCGTTCTTCCAGTTGTTCCCAGGACCAGAAGAAGACCCCTGAAGATGGAGGTTTGAGTGCTACTTTCAGAGTCTGTTCAAATTCTTCATCTGTAAGCACATTGGTAATATATGCCTCATTTACCTGAATGCTTGGGATAACCTTGCAATCAACCTGCCAGTCTATATCTTCGACAACTGATTGTATCCAGCCAGGTTCCCTTTTCAGCATATGGGAATATGTCATTGGCGATATTATATTAGTATATTCAGCTAACCCTGATATGTCCTGGCCAACTATACGCCTGATAGAATTATTAAAATCATTTTCCCTCCAGGGCACAGCATGCAGATTCACTAAAATTTCAGGTTTGACTGTTTTTACTGAATTCACTATGTCGTGTACCATCCTGGTGATCTGGCTGCACTTCCAATCCGTCCATTCAGCCTGGTGATTCTCTGATATCCACCTTGCAATATCTCTTACATTGTCGAGAGATCCTGGTATAGTTATCTTTTTATCCGATTGAAACTTCGCGAGGCAGACAGGACAGAAACATGTATTCGGTATGGAATCCGGATCCCTGTCAGGATATACCTTCTCCCAGAAACAAAAATAACGGATAAAATCAAGGCTGATTCCATCCGGATCCAGGTCTTGCACCAGTCGGACTATCTCTGCAATTTTTGTTTTCCGGTAGCCTTCCCTGGAAGGGCACACAAATTCAACCCAGTCATCGGCAGCCTTTTTCCCCATATTAGTAACAGCGTATAGATCCGGACTGACTTTAAGGAGGTCAGGATTATAGAAGATGGGTAAAATAAGAAAGGTTTTAATATCATGTTTTCTTGCCAGGGCATTGAATTTATCATTTATCACCGATGGACTGACAAGTACCGTATTAATGCCTAAATCATCCCATTCTTTAAAAAGCGGTTTTAATTCCCTTTCAATTTTATATACTTTAACTCCAATCATCAGGCCTGATCCCGATAGATGATGGTTCTCAGAATTGCATCCCGTAAATGCTAAAAACAGGAAAACCAAGCCAAGTATTATACTTTGAGATCTGTATTTCATGCTTTCGTGACTTCAGCAATCAGGCTTCGCATAAATTCAGAAGCGAGCTGCGCATTTTTATCAGCAAATTCAATACCTACAGTCTGGCCATCTACGACCGGCAAAGGATGGCATAATTCATAACTCATATATCCATTATAGCCTATCTCATGCATTGCTCCGATAAATGGTCTGTAAAAATCCTCCCCTACCGCTTTGCCATCTGAACCTCTTTCATATTCTCCGCCGAAATGCGATAGTACCTGGAGATCGCCAACTGCAAGCGCTGCCTTATGAATTGTTTCAGGACTTTTATCCACCATTATGGGTGCATCCAGCGATACTTTAAGGCTCGGGGAATTAACCTCCTGTACCATCCGAAGCACATCCGGATAATCCTTAATAACAGGGTGGTGATTCTGTAAAGCAAGGATAACTCCAGCATCTGCTGCATATTTAGCACTTTCTGTCATGCCTTCACGGCACCATGACCAGATCTCCTCTTCGGTGAATTTTGAATGAGTATTATTCCATATCTCATCAGCAATGTCATACCGGGCAATCTGGGGGTGAAGGGTGATTCCGGTCCATCCCAGGAACATCCTCAATGTCTTTGCTCCAAAATCAGATGTCATCCTTATTAGGTCTTTTACATATGCGATCTGGGCTTCCCTGTGTTCAGGTATCGGGCTGCTGAAATCGTTATTGGCCGCAACTCCATATATCTCTATACCTTCACCATTAGCCATTGTCTTTAAATCTTTGCATTTCTGTGTCGACCAGTCGAGGGGATTTCCATGAGGTCTTTTGCCGTCAATTTCAATTCCTGTATAACCATATTCTTTTGCCCGTCTTACCATATCTTCAAGAGGGAGAGCCTGTCCGCGGTACCAGGCTCCAAGGTAGGTAATACTGTACAATCCGACTTTAATATCGGACTTTTTCTGTGAATTGCATGATAATGCATTTGCCCCGGCCACCAGTCCGGCAGAAGCCGCGAGGGATGTGGCTACAAATTGGCGTCGGTTCATCAGATTAATTTTTTTCATGGTTTGATTAAGATAGTGGTTAAATGAAATTCAAAAGATCCATCCAAGATAATTAATTGGATCATAAAATTCAAAACGTAAACGAGGATTACTTTTTACTATCTTAGAAAGCCAGTTTAATATAAACCCACTGCTATGAATACGACATCAGGAAAGAATCAACCTCAAACAGTTGAAGTTAAAGGGAAGCCGCTTGTCTGCCCTATCTGCGGGAACAATCATTTCTGGTCGAAGCGGATCCTGCTGAATACTGCAGTGTT
>Ga0153915_10007309_pt1 | contig 10414 bp, 11 predicted proteins | sample Opewatmetagenome_2_FD_107003 | JGI IMG/M metagenome (GOLD analysis project Ga0153915, IMG submission 107003) | Freshwater wetland microbial communities from Ohio, USA - Open water 3 Core 3 Depth 3 metaG | ecosystem: Environmental > Aquatic > Freshwater > Wetlands | place: USA: Ohio, Lake Erie... | reverse complement strand
ATTCATCTTAATCGACTCTCCACCATCTATTAGGGAATTTTTTCTTTATAATACTTTCGCCTTCGCCGACGGGTTTAAGGCCGAGCTGGCGCATATCGGCATCAACCATAATCTTTACTAAGTCACCAAAGATAATCTTTGGTTTCCAACCCAAGATTCTTTTAGCCTTAGATGGATCCGCTTTAAGAATTTTTACTTCTGTTGGGCGAAAATATCTCTTGTCAATTAATACATATTTTTTCCAATTTAATCCCGTATAAGAAAATGCCGCCTGTACAAATTCTCTGACTGAATGCGCTTGGCCTGTTCCTAGAATAAAATCATCCGCTTTTTTCTGCTGTAGGATTTTCCACATCCCTTCAACATACTCCGGAGCAAAACCCCAGTCGCGCTTTGCCTCAAGGTTACCCAGATAAAGTTTCTTTTGCTTACCGGCTAATATACTGGCAAGGCCACGGGTAATCTTACGGGTAACAAATGTTTCGCCGCGCCTGAAACTTTCATGGTTAAAGAGTATTCCGTTACTAGCGAATAAACCGTAACCCTCACGGTAGTTTTTGACCATCCAATACGCGTAAACCTTGGCGCAGGCATAAGGGCTTTGGGGCTGAAATGGAGTATCTTCTGACTGCGGAGGTTGCGCAGCTCCCAGCATCTCGCTGCTGGATGCCTGGTAAAACTTAACTTTGTGTCCGCTCCTACGGATTGCTTCCAAAATTCGGGCGGTACCTAAAGCCGTAATATTACCGGTATATTCGGGAATATCAAAGCTCACGCGTACATGGCTCTGTGCGCCAAGATGGAAAATTTCATCCGGTTTGATGTTATAAACTAAATTATTAATTTGTTCTCCATCAGAAAGATCGCCAAAATGCAAGAATAATCTTGTCTTGGGATTATGCGGATCCGTATAAATATGATTAATTCTTCCGGTATTAAAAGTGCTGGCGCGGCGGATTATACCGTGCACTTCATATCCTTTAGATAGAAGCAATTCTGCTAAATATGAACCATCTTGACCGGTCACACCCGTAATCAATGCTTTTTTCATCTTACCCCCGTTGACTGGATAATATCTTTGAGCCTTCTCTTAGGAATCCAACCTAAAATCCGCTTAGCTTTTGAGAAAGACGCTACCGCGCTAGGGCAATCTCCGGGCCGCCGCGGTTCAACCTTAACCCGGATTACCTTCCCTGTAATTTCGCTGGCAACAGCAATAACCTCTTTCACGGAAAATCCCTTGCCATCCCCAAGGTTGAATATATCATTCACAACCCTCTTATCGCAAAGGGCTTTAAGCGCCAAAAGATGAGCCTCACAAATATCCAATACGTGTATATAATCCCTGATACAACTGCCATCTGGCGTAGGATAATCTGTCCCGAAGACGCCCAGCATTCTTTTACGGCCTGACACAACATCCATTACCCTTGGGATAAGATGCGTTGGCTGCCTCCTCTTAATGCCGGTTTTTCTTAAGAAACCCAAACCGGCCACATTAAAATACCGCAAAATAATAAAATTGATATACCCGGCCCGCCCTAAATCACGCAGGATCTGTTCAACCATTACCTTAGTCGCTCCGTAAGGATTCTCAACTTTTAAAGGCTCATTTTCAGTAATAGGATTTCTCAACGCATTACCATAAACGCAGGCGGAAGACGAAAAAATAATTTTATCTACGCCTGCCTGGATCATGGCTTTCAGCAGATTTACAGATCCGACAATATTATTCTCATAATATTTAAGCGGATTGGATACGGATTCCGGAACTACGATAGCCGCGGCAAAATGCATTACCGCGCAGATTTTGTATGTTTTAAAGGCTTTCTGGATATCTCCATAATTACACAAATCGCCTTTAATAAAATGAACGCCAGCCGGAACGTAATCGCGGTATCCGGTTGAAAGATTGTCAAAAACTACCGGTTTATAGCCATTCTCCAATAAAAGGCGTACCATATGCGCGCCAATATAGCCGGCTCCTCCCGTAACTAAAACGTTCTTTATTTTATCACTCATTATTTCCTTATCGTCCAGAAATCCGCGGCTAAGGTTTCCAGTATCTTATTTTTCTTTTCCCGCCTTTAGCTGCTCTAATCTTTTGTTAATATAAAAACGGGCCCTAGAATCAGGAATCCGCCGAACCCAGTTTTGGGCTTTTCTAAAACTAAATGACTCTGGAAACCGTAATTCCGGAAAATAGCTGAATTGTTTTCCCTTTTTTGTGGAAAGATATAAACAATCAACCAGCGCTTTTTCCGGTTCCGCTATTAAGAAATCCCCATCTCCTTTATACCAATCAAACCCTTTGAAAAACGCCGGGGATATCCTATGAACATAGAAGACGCCTAATTTTGTGCGTATAACCTTTGTATGCGCGGTCGAAGCTAAAGTAACCGACTGGGGTATCTGTTCAATTATCCCGTAAAGATGCAATGCGCTTAAGAACGACACATAAGCGCGGGAGCGCGGGAGTAAAAAAGGAACTACAGAATACTGGCTTATTTTTTGAGCGCCTATGTCAATACTCCAAAGCCCGCGGGCAATCTTAGCCACCACGCCTTCTTTTTCAAGATGGTTGAGCGCCTGAATGGTATTAGACAGGCTTCCTCCGGAACATGCCGCCGCCTCGCGTGTCCTAAAAATAGGCCGTTTTATTTTTTTAATTCCCGCTAAAACCGATACTCTAAGCATCTGCCCTTCCTATTTTATCAAGAATATCGGAAACTGTAAGTTTTATCTCATCCCAAACTTCAGGCTTATCATAAATAAGCTTGTCCTGAGGAGACAAATAGGCCAAAACCACATCCCTGAATTGTTGAAAACTTATCCCAAGCGCGTTCTCCATAGCTTTTTCTGTCAAAGCTCGCGTTACTTCCTTCCTCTTACGGATAGCATCCGGCTCTAATTGCGGGCTCAGAATATAAAGATCAAAAATATCCCTTGCCTGAGTCGCCGAACGCAAAGCAAGCGCCTTAATTTTCTGGAGTATCGCGGCGGGCGCGTCGTAATGCGGGAAGAGCAACGGCGGAAGTTTATAAACCCGCAAAACTTTCCCGGAAACCGGCTGAATACTTATACCGTTCATAAATCCCCGGCGCGAGAATTCCACTTTTGTGAACAAATCCTCTTGCGAAACAGTAATCAGGTGCACTTTGAAACGCTGGGTTGTTTCTGTCTGCTTTGCCTTGGAGATATCCGGCGGAACTATTTTTTCGATGCCAAAAGGCATAAGCGAATCTTTAAAAATTCGCGCGTTAAGAATATCCATAACTATGTCTTTAAGGGCATAAACCTGAACGGCCCTGATATCTAGATCCATATCCTCGGAGTACCTAAAGCTGTTAAAGAAAAAACGGAGGTTAGCTCCGCCCTTAAGGACATAACATTCGGGTTTAAGTTTCCGGCTTAACCAAGCGAGAAATTCAAGATGAAAGATCTCGCGCAATTGCAGTTGGTCATAAAATAATTTATTCATAATATGTACTATAACTTAGCTACAACTAAATTGCAAGACATTTAGTAATAACGTTCATTTCCTTATTGTCCAAAAATCTGCGGCTAAGGTTTCCAGGTAGGCAAAAGGCATAGTAAAATATCCTGCCTTGCCCCACTGCCTGCCCCAGGAGTTGCGGACCAGGAATCTCTTCTCTTTCTGGTTATAGCCAACTGCCATTACCGCGTGTCCCCCTAAGACGCGTTCTCCTTTCTTAGGCATATTCGCCGCGCCCGTGCGCTTTACAGCCGGACTCTCAAAACTTTCATAGACCGTAAAACCAAAAACAAAAGGATATCCCTGGCTCAGGCAGATCAGCATTTCCTGTAAGCTATTAATGCGGTGATAAGATTGGATACAATGCTCTTTGGCTTCTGTGTAGCAGCGCAGCGGCGGCTTTTGGTCAAATAAGGCGATTTTATAGGGCCAGGACTTCTCCCAGCAATAACCGGTATTCTTGAGGGTTTTTATGCCATCGCGCAAAGACGCTCCGGCATCATAATCTTGCGTATCTTCAAGTTCTCTTTCGTTATAGTAGATAAAAAGCCGGCTGACGTCGGTATAGTTTGAATCCAAGAGGTTATCCAGGTATTCAATGTTTCCGGCTAAGGCGCAAGAAGTGCAGCTGCCTAATTTTCCTTGTTGTTCAACTTGTGAGCAAGCCTCGCGAAGGTCAACTGCAGGAAGAAACCTAATACGGGGCTTGATGGCGCTGTAGAGTAAATCGCGCTTATCCGGGATATCAGGTAACCAACCGTATTGTTTTGGCATACTAACCTCCCTAAAAATGGGCCATTTTACGCCTCAAAAAATAGCCGGCTATTGAAGGAATATTATACCATTAAAGCCTTGGAAATAAAGGGTTTTTTGCTCAGAAAGGAATGGTTATTCCGGCTTCTATTGCCTGCTCATTCTGGCGGGATTTTAGCCTGATAAAGGCTTCGGCATCAAAATCTTCTAAGAATTTATGTGTCATGGTAAGAGTTATGCCTAAAGGCTCGCCAAATTCGTTTTTAAGCGCGAAAGTAACCTTATTGCGGCCAAAAGTTGACTCTGCCCCAAAAACAATGGATTTAACCCTACCCTGGCCGTAATCCATCTGAAAAACCAACCCTAAATCGCGGCCAAACTTCCATTTTCCATAAAGAATGAGTATTTGGCCACGGGTCAAGCGGCTTTTGCGCAGGCCTATACCGATACGGTAGCGAATCTGTCCGGCTTTAGGGTAAAGCGAAGACGATTCAAGCTGGACTTTAAATTCAAAACGCGAGGTTGAGCTGCCCTCCAAGGCATAAACCAGCCGGTTGGCTGAAGATATATCCCAGTGACCTTTAAAGGTTAATACATCCGGGCCCTGGCCGCTGCTATATTCGATCTGCTGGTTATTGTTCAACTTCCAAGCGCCTTTAAAGGTATAGCTTTGCGGCAGGCCTTTGCGCAGAGTAACGTTAAAGACAAGCTCATTCTGGCTATTGGCGCGCCAAGTGCCTTTAAGCCTGAGAACGCGCAGGCGCTGGCGGAGAGTTTTGGATTCGGTTTGGATTGTTTCAATAAGGAGGGCGTCGGATTCGGCGCAGATAAAACGTTTGCGGATGGTATCTTTTAGTTTAATCATACAGGAATGCTATACTATTAAACTAACTCTGTTTTTTTATTAGCTATATTTAGGATTTCTCAAGCAAGCTGAGGAGAGTTTTCATCTCAAGCAGGTTAAGCTCGCTTCCATCTTCAAGAAACCTACTGACATCGTTCCTGACTTTCACCCAGTCTAAAGCCTCGACTCTTTTCTTGATTTCTTTCTTCCAATTATCAGAGGTAAGCTTAACCGGGTTGTGTAATGTCTGCGCCATAGCGTTGTTAAGCATGATAAAATTCGGCTCTAAACCCTTAAATTTTGTCAGGTACCAAAGTAAATCATACCAATCCCTACCTTTGGTGTATTCTCGGCATAAAAGAGCATGCACCTTACCGGCGAATAAAGAAGGTAAATCATAATGCTGCATATAAAACATAAAACTCGAATTATAAACACTGCTGGTTTCAATCCCCCCTCGCGGCGGATTAGTATCAACTTCTACCTTAATAGCGATTCTCTGGCTTTTTAAGGGGCTCAAGCCGGTCTCAAAAAGAATTCCGGAGAATTTTAACAAAGCGTTGTGCACGGCGCGGCTGTCATTATAATTAATCTCTAAGTCATACCCGGCCAGTTTAAACTCCTGCAGGATATTCTTTACCATTGCGGTAAAACTATAGTTATCGGTTTTCGCTGATAAGCTAAAATCAAGGTCTTCAGAAAATCTCTTGATTTTATAAATAAACCGCAACGCTGTTCCGCCGGTAAAGACAAGGTTTTGATAAAATTTATTTTTATAGACGATATTGAGAAAATATGACTGCAGATATTCTCGGACACGATTAAGGTTTTCGTTATTCGTCAAGCTATCATCGATGACTGATTCAAGGTAATCTTTCATTTGAGCGTTTTGGACCTCTTCTTCTCGGATTTGATAAAACCGATGAATGAACGCGCGATATCACCGGTTTTCTTGTTAAATTTTTTCCTGAATGCATCAAAACGCTTCAGGTTCAGGCTTCCGAGGTTTTGAAACCTGTGAGATTCAAATTCTTCCACGGATCCTTCCATTTCCTGATGAAAATAAAAGAAATCCAAAAGCGCCTTCTCGGGATAAGCGATAAAATAGCTTTGCCCTTGCTCCGTTGCCTTAGTGAACCCGAAGAAAAGGCTGTTTTTAACTGAATGGTACTCAAAAACCCCCAAGGAAGTTTTAAACTTTGTTGTCTTTTTGGTTGAAACTGATGTATAAACCGCCGCCTCCTCCGGAATCAAATCATAATAGCTCAAGGCGTATTCAAGGCTGATATAGGAAGGCGAAAGCAAAAAATTTGAAATAAATCCCATGGATAACGGCTGCTTCCTAAAGCCATCGTTCAAAACATAAACTCCGCGCTTGAGCTGAATAATATGCCCAAGCTTATGCCAATACCGCGCTTGGCAGCGGATATTTTGCGGGTTCTCGCCAAGCAAGGAAAAGGTTGAAGAATCAATAACTTGGGCTCTGCTGTATTTTTTGATAAACTCTGTCAGCTTCATTTCTGCATATATTATATTTTATATATTTACAGAAACAAGTATACTCGATTAATTGAATTCTGTCAAGTTAAAATATGAATAGAAAGTGGTTAATGTTGAGACTCATAAATTTGTTTAATTGTATCTTCTATGCCGTACCTGTAGCCCCAATCCGGATAATGCGACTTAAATTTGGAGACATCGCTTATCCACCAGATATGGTCGCCAACCCTGTTTTTATCAATATACTCATAGTTAAATTTTCTGCCGCTTATTTTTGCGCAAAGTTCAATCGCTTCCAGGACGGAAATATTGGCAAACCTGCTTCCGCCGATATTATAGACTTGGCCGCAACGCGGGGATTTAAAGAAATGGTAAAAAGCGTTTACCAAGTCATAAGAATGGATATTATCGCGCACCTGCTTACCCTTATAGCCGTAGATAGTATATTTATTGCCGGATAGGACGCATTTTACCAGGTAAGATAAGAATCCGTGCAGTTGGACGCCGGAATGCAGCGGTCCGCTAAGGCAGCCGGCGCGGAAAACCCCGGTTTTAAGTCCGAAATAGCGGCCGTATTCCTGGGTCATTATGTCCGCGGCTAATTTTGAGGCGCCAAAAACCGAATGCAGGCAATTATCAATGTTCATTGACTCGTCTATGCCCTTATAATATTTATGTTCGGGAGAGAGTTCAAAACGCTTCTCTTTCTCAATTAGCGGAAGGCGGTTGGGGGTATCGCCGTAAACTTTGTTGGTAGAGGTAAAAATAAAGACTGACTTGGGGCAGGACTTACGAAAAGCTTCCAGTAAAATAAGGGTTCCGTCGGCATTTACCCTGAAGTCCACCAGTGGATCTTTTGCCGCCCAATCATGGGAAGGCTGGGCTGCGCAATGGACGATTAGAGAGATATCCGAAGCGTATTTCTTAAATATTTTATTAATTTTAGCTTCATCCCGGATATCTACGGAATAATGCGTATAGTTCTTATATTTCTTCTGCAGGCGTTTTTGGTTCCAGATAACCGAGCCTTCCTCGCCAAAAAAGGCTTTACGCATATTATTATCAATCCCAACAAGGTCAAACCCCTTATCGGCAAAGAAGCTTATTGTTTCAGAACCAATTAAACCGCAGGAACCAGTAACCAGGACTACCGGCATTCTTTTCTCCCTACCTTGCCGAGCGAGCGCGGCCGTACTTAAAATATAGAAACAAAAGTATCGCTAGAGTCGCTAAGGTTACTAAATTTGCGGTTATTATTATCGGGTCCTGAAGGTAGATTCCGTAAATTGTCCACAAAACAGCTCCGCAGGAAAGTTGAAATAAGGTGACCGGGCTGACGTCTTTGACGGACTTGGTCCGCAAAGACCTGGCTATCTGCGGGATAAAAGAAAACATGGTTAAGGTAGCGGCGCTGGCGCCGATTATTTTCCAGAACATAATATGACCTCCAGGAACCTGCGGGAGCCGGCCCTGAGGATGCCGGACGTTTGCGGGACAAAATTTTCCTTATCTATTTTTTGATTATCAAAAGTTACCGCGCCCTGCTTGATCAACCTGCGGGCTTCGTTGCCGCTAGCGGCTAATTTACTTTCGGTAAGGATCATCAGGATACTCTTCCTGCCGTCAGTTTTATATTCCGGCATCTCTTGGGGGATCTCTTTCTGGGAAAAGACGCGCTCAAACTCCAGCGCTTCCTTTTCAGCAGCGGCTTTTGAATGGTATTGAGTAATTATAATCTTGGCTAAATTGACCTTGGCTTCCTTAGGATGCAGCTTCTTAATCTCATCCAAATTTTGGTCGGTCAATAATTCGTAATATTTAAGCATTAGCTCGTCGGAGATTGACATTATTTTGCCGAATATCTCTTTGGCCGGCTCATTTACGCCGATGTAGTTACCGAAGGACTTGCTCATCTTCTGCGCGCCGTCAGTTCCCACCAAGAGCGGCATAGTGATAACCACCTGCTGCGGCTGTTTAAAATCCTTCTGGAAATCCCGGCCGACCAGGAGATTGAAGATCTGGTCTGTCCCCCCTAATTCCACGTCTGCTTCCAGGACAACGGAATCATACCCTTGCATCAAAGGATACATGAATTCCAGGATAGAGATATTCTCTGCGTTAGCGTGGCGCTTTTTAAAATCATCCCGAGCCAGCATCTGCGAGACTGAAGCGTGGGTAGTGAGCCGAAGCATCTCCACCACGGACATCTTGTCAAACCATTTGCTGTTAAAAACTATTTTAAGTTTACGGATATCCAGGATTTTGGAAACCTGTCTTTTATAGGTCTCGGCATTGCGGCTGACTTCTGCCTTGGTCAATTGTTTCCTGGTTTCGGACCTGCCGGTAGGATCGCCGATCTGTCCGGTAAAATCACCGATGAGAAAATAAACTTCATGGCCCAGATCCTGGAACTGGCGCAATTTACGCAAGAGCACGGTGTGCCCCAGGTGTAAATCCGGCGCCGTAGGGTCAAAACCTGCCTTGATCTTGAGCGGTTTATTAGCCTTAATGCTTTGCTCGAGTTTTCTGCGCAGTTCCTCTTCGGAAATTATCTCAACCGCGCCCCGCTTGATTACATCTAATTGTTCATTTATATTCATTTTCTCTCTCACCAACCAATTCCAATCCGGGTTTGGAATTGGTTCCAAACCCGGATTGGAATACGGTATCAGATCCTAGCAGTTAAGCCGATCTTGGCTTGCTCTACATCTACCTTAATGACCTTAACCTGAATTTTGTCGCCGGGTTTTAGCTGGGAAACTGTATCCTTATCGATCTCGCTGGAATAGATCAATCCTTCCAGTTCATCGTCTAGCTTCACAAATACACCGAAATCCGTAAGGCTGACTACCTCGGCCTCTAAAACCGTCTCCAAAGGATACTTCTCGGCGATCTTCGACCAGGGATTATCCTGCAGCTGCTTTAACCCCAACGCGATGCGCCTGTTCTGAGCATCTACAGAAATCACTACTACATCAACCTTCTGCCCCTTTTTTAATACATCCTGCGGATGGCCGATCCTCTTGGTCCAGGACATATCCGAAACATGGATCATCCCTTCTAAAGAGCTGTCCAATTCCACAAACGCCCCGTAATCGGTAAAACCGCGCACCTTGCCGGAAACTGTAGAGCCCTGCGGGTATTTTGCCTCAGCCTCTAGCCAGGGATTCTGCTCCAGTTGTTTTAAGCTAAGCGAGATCCGGCGCGAATCCTTATCCACGCTGATGATCTGCGTCTCCAGCATATCGCCGACGGCAAACATCTCGCCGGGGTTGTTAATCCGCTTGGTCCAGGATATCTCCGAGACATGGATCAAGCCTTCAATCCCTTTTTCCAGTTCCACGAATACGCCGTAGGGAAGTATATTGACTACCTTGCCTTTTACTTTTGAGCCGACGGTGAATTTACTGACAATATCCGCCCAGGGATCAGGCATTCTTTGCTTTAAGCCCAGGGATATCTTTCCGGCTTCCCTGTCCAGGTTGAGGATAGTCACTTCGATTTTATCGCCTAAAGCGACGATCTCCGAAGGATGGCTGATCTTGGACCAGGACATATCCGTGATATGCAAAAGCCCGTCAACCCCTCCCAGGTCGATAAAAGCCCCGAAATCCGTAATGGCCTTAACCGTACCCACAGCGATACTTCCGGTTTTTAATTCCTGCCAGATTCTATCTTTGGCAACATCTCTTTCTTTTTGCACTGCTTCCCTGCGGCTTAAAATAATACTGCGCCTGAGGTTATTGACTTTAACGATCTTGAACTGAAACGGTTTATAGAGAATATCTTTATCCGCGATATTTTTAAAAGCGGACAATGAT
>Ga0153915_10007308_pt1 | contig 10414 bp, 7 predicted proteins | sample Opewatmetagenome_2_FD_107003 | JGI IMG/M metagenome (GOLD analysis project Ga0153915, IMG submission 107003) | Freshwater wetland microbial communities from Ohio, USA - Open water 3 Core 3 Depth 3 metaG | ecosystem: Environmental > Aquatic > Freshwater > Wetlands | place: USA: Ohio, Lake Erie... | reverse complement strand
GGAAAAGGCCTCAATGCCCGAGGGCCGGAGTTCGGCACCACCCTTTCTCCGGACGGCCGATTCCTTTTTTTCACAAGGCAAACTGAAGTGCAGATAGTGAGATCCCCGGACAGGCCTTTGACCTATGATGATTACTTCAAGATGCACAACAGCCCGGACAACGGTTCATCGAATATCTGGTGGGTGGACGCCAAAGTCATCGACGAATTGAGGCCGGAAGAATTGAAGCAGGAGCTTCCGAGGGGGAGAGAATAGAATGAAAAAAAACTCACCATGGTTGGTCGCTCTCACGCTTCTTGTAATGATGTCTTGGCCGGTCACTGGGACGTCCGGCCAAACAAAAGATGAGCTTCCGCTGCATACCGAGAAGCTAGGCAATAAGGTCCTTTTCGCCTGGGTCGGCGACCGCATGCAGACCATCCGCGTTGTCGCCCTCTCGACGGCCCGCGGGATCGTCGTTATCGAGACAAACCTCATCCGGTCGGCCGATGTCAGGATCAGGCGCGCCATCGAAACGGAATTCGGCCGCAATGATTTCAAATATCTCATCAACACACACTTTCACCACGATCACACCTGCGGCAACCAGGTTTATGCCGACGCGACGATCGTCGGGCACGAAACCGTTCCTAGGGGTATGAAAGGGGAGCTCACCGGAGAGGGGTTGGTCAAGCTCGTCGACGAGTTTAAAGCGATGGTCCAAGACTGGGGAGAGGGGCTTAGGAATGCAGCGCCGGATTCCAGGGATTATCATTTCCTCCGGGAGGGAATCGTGCTGCTCAACACCGCGATCGGTGAACTCCAGGAAGGGTTCAGGCCGACGTTCCCCTCGGTCCTTTTCGACAAGGGCCTGACCCTTGACATGGGGGACATGACCCTGGAGTTATACGCGGTCGGAGGGATGCATACAACGAGCGACATCATGATATTCGTCCCCGAGGAGGGGCTGGTAGCGGTCGGAGACATGACGCCCGAGCAAATGCTGCCCTATTTGTCCAAAAAGGCGCCCTGGGACCTGGGACTGATCCTGGAAAACTGGGGCCGGATAGTGGCCAGCGGGCGGGAGATCAGGCACGTCAACATGGCCCACTCCGACATGAGGCTCAACGTCGAAACCTTCACGGAGCAGTACCGGTATCTCAGGACGCTGTGGGACGGACTTCGCGTGATGCGCAGTCAAGGAGCGACTCTGGAGGACGCCAAAAGGAAATTTACGATTGAAAAAGACTTCCCGTATTTCAAAGACAGAATGCTTAAAGTCAGAGACACGAACATCCACGAAAATAACATCGAAGCAATCTGGGAGAGAATCGCCGAGACGTGAATAATGGCTATGACCGCCCTCGACCCTATGATCGCTCGGATGGCCTGCCTATTATTCGACTAGCAAGGAGGGACGATGAAAGACATATTCAGAGCCGGTTTGATCTTCGGTTTGGTCACGTTTATGTTCGCCGGACACGGATTGGGCCAGACGCCCTCGGAAGCGGAGCCGCGGCCCTTGAACGTCCTCGTCCTTCTGGGAGAATGGTTCGGCGATGCCTATTTCCCTCTCAAAGAGGAGCTCGAGGCCCGAGGCTGGACGATGAAGCGCGTCGGCGTCGATGTCGAATACCGGGGGTGCTACAACAAGAAGCGGGACATCATGCTCCGCAGCGATATCCTCATCCCGGACATGAAGGATTTCTCCGGGTACGACTGCCTGATCATCCCGAGCGGCCCGCAGTTTCGGAAATTCAAGGAAAACCAGACGGTCTTGAAATTCGTGAGAGACGCCCATGCTGCGGGGCTACTGATTGCGTCGTTTTGCGTCGGGAACAACCTCGTCAAGACCGCGGGCCTGGTCGACCTACCCATCGGACCGGCCTTGTTTCCCGACAAGGTGACCTTAGTTAGGGAGAGAGTCCTTCTCGGCCCTCGCGGCGGCGGGCCTCCGCCTGGGGATGGTTTCGAAAGCGCGCCCATCAAAGAGATCTGCGACGCCATCGCCCGAGAATTGGCTGCGAAGGAACGCCCCGCAACCGAATTTGCCGCTGAGATCCACGACGCCGTCAGGGCAGGGGATCTGGCCAAGGTCAAGGCGCTTGTCGCCGGAAATCCCAAGGTCGTCAACGAAAAGGACGCCCGGGGCCGGACTCCTCTCCATTTCGCGTGCGACGCGGGGAAAATGGAGATCATCGCCTTCCTCATCGACAACGGCGCCGATGTCAAGGTGACCGACCCGGATGGATTCACGCCCCTTCATTGGGCGGCTTCAGCGGGACAGGCCGGCGCGGCCCGGGCCCTGATTAAAGCCGGCGCTGACCCCAATGCCCTGAGTGCACGGGGCGTATCCACACTCGAATCGGCCTTCTATGGGCGCCATCCGGAGGCGGTCGGGACGCTTCTTGAAGGCGGCCTTAAGGTCGAGACCAGGGGAGAGGCGGGGAGAGCCCTCCTCCACCGGGCGGCCTCGGCCGGATTTCTCTCGCTGGTTGATTTCCTCCTGGACCACGGCGCTGACGTCTCGTCGAAAAACTACGGCGGCGGAACCATGCTCCATTCGGCGGCCGAGGGAGGGCTGACCGTCCTGGTTAGAAAATTGATCGAGGGCGGGGCGGAAGTTAACGCTGTAGATGACCTTGGCCAAACGCCTCTCCATCTGGCTGCGGCAAGGGGACATAACGAAACCGTGGACTTCCTGATTGCCAAAGGGGCTGCTCTCAAGGCCGTCTGCCGCGACGGCCGGAATCTGCTCCACTCGGCGGCAGCAGGAGGGCAGGTCGACTTGATGGACCGCCTGGTCAAGGGTGGATTCGCCGTCGACGCTCCCGACCGCTATGGCCGCACGCCGCTTCTCAAAGCCGCGGAAGGCGGGTCGGACAAGGCCGCGGAGCTCCTCCTTGCTCTGGGGGCGAACGTTATGAGCCGTGATTACTATAGCCAAACCCCCCTCCATGAAGCGGCGTTCTCGGGGAATCTTCGGCTTCTCGATATTCTGGTTAAACACGGCGCCGATGTTCATGCCGTGAACGAGGAAGGGTCGACGCCTCTGCTTTATGTCTCCCAAGCCGGCCGCGAAGAGGTCATCGACTGGCTGCTCGATCATGGCGCCAGGCTCGACGTCAGGAACAAGTACAACGAAACGCCGCTGACCTTCCCGCTGGGGAACGGCTTTGTGGGACTCGTCCAGAAGCTTTGGCCCCGGGCTGAAGCCCTCAAGAACAGGGATCTGCTCGAGAAATATCCGCTTCATCGGGTGGCTTATCTCGGCCTGACTCAGCCCGCATCGTTTGTCTTGGGGAAAGGGGTTCCCGTCGACTTGAAGGACGAATCCGGCCGGACGCCGTTTCAGCGGGCTGCCCAGGGGGGAAGCGTAGAAATCGCCCAAATGCTCCTCGACAGGGGCGCCAAGGTGGGCGCTCCCGATCCTGAAGGATCGACTTCTCTGCACCTGGCCGTGAAGAAAGGCCGGACGGACATGGTCCGCTTCCTCCTTCAGAAAGGAGCGAATCTCAAGACGAAAGACGACCAGGGCCGGACCCCGCCGGACCTGGCGGAGGAATACGGCTATCCCAATATTGCGACCATCCTCAAAGAAGCCGGGGCTGTGCCGACGCCTGGATCCGATTCAAGGGACGTCCCCTCGCTCCTGGCCAAGCCTCTCCAGGACGGAGAAGCGATCGTCTGGTCCCTCGGCCATTGCGGGTTCGCGGTCAAGACCGGGAGCCGGCTGCTCATCTTCGACTACTACAGTCGAGGCTGGCCGCGGCCGGAAAAACCTTCCCTGGCCAACGGCTTCGTCAATCCGGACGAGATCAAGGACCAGGAGGTCGTTGTCTTCGTCTCTCACGCCCACGGGGATCATTTTGATCCCGTGATCCTTTCTTGGCGGCCGATGATCAAGAATATCACTTATGTCTTCGGCTGGAATGCCCGGAGGGGAGAGCGGGCTGTCGACATGCCGGCGCCCCGGGCAACTCAGAACCTCGGGGGGATGGAGATCTTCACCGTCAACTGCGAGCACAACGACGTTCCCGAGGTCGCCTATTTGGTTAAGGTGGACGGCCTATCGATCTATCATTCGGGCGATTACGTGGGTCCGCTCGATACCTACCAGGACGACATGGCCTACCTGCTGAACAAAGCGGGGACGATCGACCTTGCTTTCATCGGGAAATTTCAGCAGGCCGAGTCGCTCAAACCCAAGGTCGTTTTCCCCATCCACGCCTATAATCGGGAATACATATACGGCGCCTTCGCCCGGCAGGCTGTCGAGAAAAACCTTCCTTCCCGGGTGATCCTTCCCGAAAACAAGGGTGACCGGTTCATGCTGTTCAGTCGACAGAAGGAGTCACTATGAAGGGGCTAGCTTGCTGTTTAATCCTAATCTTGGCCACTGCATTCCAGCCCGTTGCATCAGGAGAAAAACGGCTGACCACGAAACAGTGGTTAGAAGATCTTGAATTCGTCGTCTCGAAATTGGAATCCAACCATCCCCGTCTTTTCTATAAAACAGACAAAACAAAATTCGATTCAGTCGTTTCGGAATCTCGTCGTGAAATCGCTCAATCAAAATCGGATTTAGAATGCTACTTTGCCATAAGAAAAATAACGGCCGTTATTGAAGACGGGCATACGGGTTTATTAGATGATGGCATTTTCAATCTCCTTGATTTAAGGTTCCCATTGCGGGTGGCTGAATTTACGGACGGTGTCTACATCACGATAATCATGAAAAAATATGAGATGTTTCTGGGCTCTCGTCTAAGAGCCATCAATGGCAAGCCCATAGAAAATATCCTAGCAACGACAGAAAAAGTCGTAGGTGCCGACAACGTGTTTGGACGAAGATATTGGGCTTTGAATGGAATTACCTTTGCCCGCGTATTGTATGGTCTGAAGCTTATTGACAATCCTGACCATATGGATTTGGAGTTGATTACGGAAAGTGGAGAACGTGCGAACCTAACAGTTTATTCTATCTATGATAACAGCCATATTGACTACGGATGGAGTCAGCCGCTTCAGGTGGGCCCGACAAAAGGGGAATATATTAGTCCCTTCGATAGGCTCGGTGAAAAGCGGCCGCTGTATTCTAAAAATCAAGGACAGCGGATTAAATTCTACTGGTTTGAACACCTGGTCAAGGAAAAAACCCTATATTTTCAATTCAATCAGATCATGAACCAGCCCAATCATGAGGAAAGCTTTGCCCAATTCTCAGCCCGGATGTGGGATTATGTTGACCAAAACGCTGGGAATATCAGCAAATTCATTATTGACCTGCGATATAACAATGGTGGCAACGGTTTATTGATAATTCCCTTTCTGAATCAGCTCATAAAAAGAGACTTCATCAATAAAGAAGGAAGTCTTTATGTTATCTCGGGTAAGAAGACGTATAGTGCAGCTTCGATATTCATGTATGAGCTTGCGGTTCATACTCGAGCTCTATTTGTGGGAGAACCAGATGCCTGCGGCGCAGACCTGTTCTCCGACAGCCGGCCTGCGGGCAATCTGCCCAACAGCGGCTTTCCTTTATGGATTGCCAGTCTGCAGTTTACAAATAGATGGCCGATCAGCAATTCGGAATATTTTATCCCCGATTTTCCGGCGGCGTTTTCGAGCCATGATTACTTCAACGGAGTTGATCCGGCCGTTGATTTGATCTTAGGTGGAAATTTGAGATCGGTTGCCGAATTCGCTGCCGACGAAGGAGCGGAAGCAGCGGTCGCCTATTATCGGCAGCTGAAGACAAAATACAATGAATATGAGTGGTGGACAGTATTGGATCCCGAAATTCTTGGGGACAGTGTCAACGACAAAGGCTATGTTTTGATGCAAAACGGCGATTTAGAGAGAGCGTTTCGGGTTTTTACTCTTAATTCAAGGCTTTTTCCGAGCTCCTATAACGCCTGGGACAGTCTGGGCGAATGCAGCTACAACATGAAAAAGCTTGACCTTTCACTCCAGTACTACAAGAAATCGGTGGAGTTGAACCCTGATAACAAAAATGCCAAACTAATGATGGAGAGAATCAAAAGGGAACAAAGAGGGAGGTAAGAGTCGACATGAAAGGCCTGTCCCGACTGTGTTTGTTTTTTGTCATTGTCTCCCTCGGGCTTACCGGATCGGCTGTGGACCGCGCTTCAGAGGAGCCGCTCGGGTTAACCTATGTCGCCAACTCAGGCGTTTTGGTCACCTCCGGCGATTTCAAGGTCCTGGTCGATGCCCTCTTCGATAAGCCGAATCCCGAGTACCGGGCCCCCGTTCCACAGGTGCTCGACAAGATCATGAAGGGCGAGGCGCCCTTCGACGGCGTGGACCTGGTTCTTGTCACTCACAATCATCCCGATCATTTTGATGCGCGCCTGGCGGTTCGCTACCTGGAGGCGTTGCCAGAGCCGTTACTTCTGGCCCCCGCGGACGCCGTGGTGGAGATGCGCAAGGTGGCGGCGGACTGGACGAGAATCGGGCCGCGGGTCGTCTCGCTCGACCTCAAGGTCGGCGAAAAGGAAAAGAAAGACCTGAAACGTATCCCCCTCACGGCCTTCCGTACGCTTCACAGCGGCGGGCAAGAATCCCCGATGAATCTGATGTATCTCTTCGAGCTCGACGGCTGGCGGGTCTTCCATGAGGGCGATTCGACGGGAAAACCCGATGATTTTCAAGTTTTCGGGCTGGGTGGCACTCCGGTCGACTTGGCCCTGGTCCATTTCTGGTTTCCCCTCGAGCCCAATTGCGCCCGCTTCCTTCAGGAAGTCCTCAAGCCGGACCACATCGCCCTGACGCACCTCCCCATCAGGCTTGAAAGCGACGCGCCCGGCAAGATCGGCCAGGTCAGGCAATTCTACAAAGACATCTTCCTGTTGCTGCCCGGCATGCCGGCCAAGGTTTTTCAAAAGAAGAATCCGGACGAGCCGATTTCATCATGGCCGGCTGGCGCTGGGGAAAAACCGGGAGCGCGGTTTTCCTACATAGTATTGAGGTGTTCGGATGAGCCAATATCCCGACTATGTCGCCCGGTTTTATGATGTCGTCTATAGGCAGGTGCGTAACGCCGCCGATAAGACGTACTATGTGAACAAGTTGGTGGCGTGCAAAGGGCCTTCGCTCGAAGTGGGCGTCGGGACCGGCCGGATCTTCCTTGAGGCGCTCGATAAGGGTGCGAATGTCTACGGCACGGATAACAGCGCTGAGATGCTCGCCGTGTTGCGCCATAAGCTAGAGCCCCCCCATCACCATCGCATCAGGCAGTGCGACCTGGTGAACATGAACCTGGGGAACTGCTTTGATCTTATCGTCGCCCCGTTTCGCGTTTTGTCGCATATCACCGACATCGATGACCAGATTCGGGCACTCAACGCCGTATATGATCATCTTATTCCGGGCGGGGTTTTTATCTTTGACCTGTATGTTCCCAACCTGAAGCTGCTTCTCGATGGACTACCCCCCACCGTTGATTTCGACGGTGAATATGAACCGGGCAAGCATCTCAGACGGACCGTCTCGGCGAAATCTGATCTTACGACGCAGCTCACCTCGGTGACCATGGCCTTCGCCTGGGAGGAGGGAGGACATCAGCATAACGACGAATGGTCATTTCCCATGAGATTCTTTTTCCGGTACGAACTGGAGCACCTGATCGCCCGTTCCAGGCTTAAACTCAAGTCCATCTATGGGGATTTTGCCGAGTCGGCACTCGAGTCCGGTTCGAAAGAATTCATCGTGCACTGTATCCGAACGTAAAGAAAGGCAGGTTTTCGCGACATGGTCGGACTTAAGAAGTCGGCCGCAGCGAGGCTCGTTCTTCTGCTCATTGTTATAGGATGGACGGCGATTGCATCCGACCTGACCGGCGTCCCAGCCAATGCCGTCGATACCGAGATCATTTTCGCCACCTTTGCCGAGCAGGAGTCTGACCTCGAGCGTATTCATATCATGATCGATAGCATCCGGACTTTCGCCGGCCGGTTCAAGGATGCTCCCATCTGGGTTTACCTCACTGAGGGACTTCTGGCCTCGGAATCCGAACAGCTGGAGGAAATCGAATCTCTCGGCGCGGAATTCAGGCTCGGTCAGGCGCCCGACAAGGCAACCTGGTTTTATCTTTCGCGCAAAGTTTTTGCTTCCGCCCAGGCGGAAGAGGCGGCGGCTGAGAAGGCGGGCATCCTCGCTTGGCTCGATGTCGATACCGTCTTTCTACAAGAACCCAGCGAGTTCGTTCTGCCGGAAGGAAAGAGCCTGGGCTACCGTCCCGTCACACATAGGAACATCAGCCCGTTATACGGCGAGCCACTGGATGACTTCTGGAAGCGGGCTTACGAGGACATGTCGATCTCGCAATCGCTCGTCTTTCCCATGTCGACAGTAGCTGACGGCGAACCGATCCGGACCTACGTCAACGCCGGGTGTCTGATCGTCCGGCCGGAGCGAGGGCTGCTGAGGAAATGGGCGCAGACTTTCCCGCTCCTTTATAAGGATCGGGTCTTGAAAGAGATGTGCCGGCAGGACGAGCGCAAGAGAGTCTTCATCCACCAGGTGGCCCTCGCCGGAGCTATACTCAAAAACCTCAAACGAGAGGAGATGATTGAACTCTCCGCCCGTATCAATTACCCGATTTTCTTCGGTGAGATGTTCGGCGCGAAACGGGATTTTCACGATATAAAGGACGTGGTGACGATCCGGTATGAGAGCTTTTTCGATAACGCGCCGCCCGACTGGGACAAGGTGCTCAGTGGGCCTCCAGACCGGATTGCCTGGCTGAAGGCAAAATTTCAGCGAGGGCCGATGCCCAAAGGATAAGCTCCCCCTTTGCTACATCAATCTTATTATACAACACCGAGGAGGAACTCATGAGACGACGGGATTTTTTGGGAAAATCGGGCTGCGGGATGGCGGCTTTCCTTGCCGCGCAGGGCTTGCCGAGTCCGCTTGAGGGCGGCCAGCAGCAACAACAGCAAACGCCTCCGCCCCCGAAACGGAAAAAATACAAACTCGAGATTGAGATCTACGAAGCCCGGCCGGACACCTGGTGCCATAAAAAGGGTGATAGGTTTGCCTATCCGGCGGACATCGGGAAAATCTGCCCGTGGCTTCTCGGCAGCCTGCATGATTTTCTGCGCGTGCTCGAGCAGGGTGCGACGCTGCCCTGGAAGTACGAGGGCACCCCATATGAGAAAGTGATCGATCCTGACGGTATCACCACCGAGTATGTCCGCTGCCCGGACCCGACTTCCGCACTGGTGGCCAAGATCACCCGCACGGCGATGACCTGACGGCCGGTGGCTTGGCCCGAGGCAGTGGAGACGAAAAACGGATCCTTTTGTCCTCCCCTTCTGCAAAACCGAATAGCGAGGGGTGGGAGGAATAAGAGATGAGGAAGAAATCAATATTTCTATTGATTCTTGCTCTGTTCATTGTTAATTGCGGAAGGAATGAAAGGGATGCTTCTTTAAGAACAGAGCTCATCGATGGGATAAAACACGTTTACAATACTGGAGAACCCATTAGGGGAAAAACTTCTCTTGAGGTCACCGAGATCCTCAGGATTGACCCCTCCGAGATAGACCGGGAGAATCCTCCCCTTTTCCAGACGGCAGTGAAAGACGACTTGGGAAACTTGTATCTGGCAGACAACCAGAACGTCAGAGTATACAAATTTGACTCCGGCGGCAAACCTGTTGCCCAGTTCCTTAGCAAAGGACAGGGCCCGGGCGAATTCCCCAGGTTCGGAGACTTGCAGATCGTTGATCGTCATGTCTGGATCATCGGGAACTGGCCGATGAAGATCGCCAAGTTCACGCTGGACGGCCAGTTTATTAACGAGTGGACGTTCCCGTCATTTCGGAACTTCTACCTTCGAACCCAGGTGATAGCCGAAGACAAGTTTTTAACCGTCAGCTATCGAGAAGGACCAGAGGGCCAAGACCGCCTTCGAGTCTCCGCGCTCATAAATTCGAAGGAAGAAGTTCTTTCTCTCTATTATGAAGATAAAAATGCTGGAATCTTTCGAATCCGGACCGGGGAGACGGGAGGCCCGGCCATCGCCTCCACCAACCCTGTCGTGGCTGCCGACATACACCATGCCTATGACCGCAATTCTGGGGTAGTTTTTGTCTGTAACAACAGGGACTATGAAATCCAGGCGAAGAATTCTGATGGAACGACCCGTCTGGTCATACATAAAGCCCACAAAAAAATAGACCTGGACGAAGTGACCAAGGAAAACATCCTTCAGTTGATCGCTCCCCGAATTCCCGGGGAGGCCAAGCAGCAAGCCAAAGAGCAACTTCCCTATACGCTGAATGCGATTTGGGGAATGACGGCCCTCCCGGGCGGACACCTGGCCGTAAAGAGGATTACGAGCCTAGAATCAGTTGAGATCGATCTCTTTGACAGGGAAGGACGTCTCCTTTACACGATCCTCCCG
>Ga0153915_10007307_pt1 | contig 10414 bp, 8 predicted proteins | sample Opewatmetagenome_2_FD_107003 | JGI IMG/M metagenome (GOLD analysis project Ga0153915, IMG submission 107003) | Freshwater wetland microbial communities from Ohio, USA - Open water 3 Core 3 Depth 3 metaG | ecosystem: Environmental > Aquatic > Freshwater > Wetlands | place: USA: Ohio, Lake Erie... | reverse complement strand
TCATATAAACGTATCACATGACGGTGGACTTCCTCACGCAACGGGTCACATTGCAGCAATTGTTGGGCGAAGCTCAGCGCAGCGGCATAATCACCAGCATCTTCATTCTGCCGGGTGAGACGCTCGAGCGTTTCCCGGTAGGCCTGGAAGAGGCGCTCACGTTCCGTCTGAATCCATTCGTCAAGATAACCAGGCAGGAAGTCGCCGGTGTACAGCGCTCGGGCTTTCTCGAATGCCCCGGCGGCCAAGGCGGTTTCAAAGTCTGCAACATCCAGCGTAAACGGAGCATCCACACGCCATTGCAACATGGCGCCATCGCATTTCAGAAAAACATCCGCCTCCGGCAGAGCCTGCCGTAAAAAGAGGATGACCTTGCGCAGATTGGTGCGCGCCTGAGCTTCGGAGGAGTTGGGCCATAGCAGCGCCGCCACCCACTGGCGCGGCTGCGGGGCGTCGCGGTGTAAAACCAGGTAGGCTAACAGAGATTGCAAGCGAGGCGAGTGGAAACCGCTAACAGGCTGGCTGTCCACGGTTAAACAAAAACCGCCAAAAAATTTGATATCCAATCTAGGAGACATACTATCTGGCTATGAGGTGGTTCACAACACGCCTGGATTATACCTCGGAACGCTTTCGGAACGCCCAATTGATTATACTGTGAAGTGTGAAAACCCAAAAACGTGCACCTGGAGATGAATTTTACCTGGCTTCGCACCTGCTTCTCCTGCGGATCTGGTGCGAAGACCTGGGGGATGGTCGATCCGAGTGGCGGGCATGGGCGCGACATGTGCTCAGCGGTGAGACCGTTTTTATCCGCAGATGGCAGGATCTGGAGGCTTTCCTGAGCACCTTTGACAATTTTGCGAACTTGTTTCACGAGAATGACAGGCCATAAGATTATGACATCCTACCTGACATTGATTACATATCAAACGAAAGGAAGAAAACCATGAGAAATAAACTGCTCTCTCGCATATTCACCTGTAACCGAATGACCTTGAGCCAGTGTGGCTGCCTGGTCGGTCTGTTGGCGCTTTTGTGGGCTGGCATGTATTATTCAACACCAGCCCGAGCCAAGGTTAACACCATTGCACCCCATTACATCACGAGTCCCACCACATGGACAAAAGCGAACAGCCCCTATTTGATTGATAGTTTCACCATTGTAAATCCTGGCATTACCCTGACCATTGAAGCCGGCGTGGAGGTAAATGGCGTCAATGTCTCCGGGTACAACTATCTATTCCAGGTCGATGGCAAGCTAATCGCCCTGGGAACAGCCGCTGAGCCCATCCTGTTTCACAACACCGTCGGTCCATGGTCCGGGATTGGGATTAACGGAACCTCTATCAACGATTTCAACCAGGGTTCCGACCTGGAATATGTCATCCTGGATGGCGGCGGGTCTGGAGGTTCAGGGGTGGGAGCCAACCTTACACTCTATTATGCTGAGGCCGATGTTCACCACTGCCAGTTCATTAACAGCCCGGGCGATGGCATATTGGGCAACGATGCCGGGACTAAAGGTGTGGCGAATGTGTATGACTCGAGCTTTACTGGCAACGCTGGTTATGCGATCAAATTCGAGGATGGCTCAGTCAACCCGATGCTTTCCAACCTCACCGCCAGTGGCAACGGCGCATCGCTCCCCTATGAGGGCAACCTGGTGTTCGTGAACAGTAACACGCTGCATGGCGCTCACACCTGGGAAAACATGGGGCTGCCTTACTTGATCCTGCAAACAAATGTCGGCTCCGACAGCGTGTTGACCATCGAGCCGGGTGTGCAGGTGCTGGCTGAACCCGGCAATGACGGCCTGGATGTGCAGGGCAGGCTGGTGGCAAACGGCACGGTCAGCCATGAAATCCGCTTCGATCCCGCAGATCCGGCCAGCGGCTGGTCGGGGATTACCATCATGGGGACGGATATACAACCCAGCACCGGTAACCTGCTCAATGAGGTGACCATTACCAAGGGCGGTTTTACGGGGGGCACATGCGATCTGTATGTGACTTATGGAAACGTAACCGTTACAAACAGCCACCTGGAGAGCGGCCAGGAGAGCGGGGTGTGCCTGAATACTGGTGCATCCCTCAATATGTCCGATACCCAGATCGCCAACAACCAGCAATATGCCATGGATGTGATTGACGCCAACGCTCAGTTTACCCTCGCTCGCTTGACTGCGACCGGCAACCTGAGCAACACCATCGGTGTCGAGGGGGGTATCATGACCGGCTTGCACACCTGGTTCAAGTCGGGTATCAACACCTATGACCTCCATTATAGCTACTTGACGATTGCCCCCACCGGCACACTGACGGTTGAGCCGGGGGTGACCGTTCTTCTGGGAGAGACCAGAGATATCACGGTGAAAGGCACTTTGACAACCATTGGAACGCCAGCGGATCCTATTGTTTTTACAGGTGAGATGCCGACACCTGGCCTGTGGGCTGGCCTGAACTTTGAAGGTACGCCAGCACAACACGCCGTGGGTCGGCTTGCTTATACGACGATCGAATATGGCGGCTATGGCGGAAGTGCCATGGTTAATATTGACAATGCCGATGTGAACTTTACCCACTGCATCCTGCGCTACAGTGCGTATGATGCCATAAAAATCCTGTCAAGCCGGGGACTTACCGCTTTGCCTGCCGTTGGGCTGGCTACCCAGCTCGTTCAGATCAGTTGGAGCAGCTTGATTAATATCAGCGGCTATGCCATCCATAACGTTTCAGACCAGGCTGTGCTGGCGACTTATAACTGGTGGGGAGCCGCCAACGGCCCGACGGCGGGCGATAACCCCGGCGGCACAGGCAGTGCGTTAAACGGCCAAGTGCTCTACCGACCTTACCTTACTGGACCCAATGAAATGTCCTTATTCCTGCCAATGGTCAAATAATTCAGAGAGCCCATATCCAGAGATAACGTAACGAATTTTCAAACATCAGAGGCGGCTATTCACTGCGTAACGCCTGACAATGCAGTGATTAGCCGCTCTTTTGTTGCGGAATCAACGTAATTGAGATGTAAATAACGCCTCACCTTATTTGCACTTACGGTGTAAAATGTCAATAGGCGTTCTGGTTATTGACATTTGCATTGAATTATCTTGAGGTCGGCCTTCATGAACCCTGCGAACTTCCGTAACAGCGCTGCTGGCCAAATCATCCGTCATCCTAAAGGGTATTGGGCTTTCATTCCCTCACCATCAGCTTGAAAAATTCATCCACGCGCCATCCGATCTGCCAGCACTTGTCCGCACGGGTATGATCCACTATCAATTTGGAGCCATTCGTCCTTTCCCGGATGGCAATGGCCGAATTGGACGGCTCTTGGTGATTTTATTGCTGTGCGAATGGGAGCTTCTGCCGCAGCCGCTTCTTTACCTAAGCGCCTATTTCGATGCCAATCGTCAGGAGTATTATGACCGCCTGCTGCAAGTCAGTCAGCAAGGGAGTTGGGAGGGTTGGCTCAACTTTTTCTTGTTTGGCGTAAGCGTCCAATCCTTGGAGGCAGTGAAGCGTGTTATGCGCTTGCAAGATTTACGCAGTGCCTACCGGCACCGCTTGCAGCCCGAACGTTCCGCTGAGCGGTTGATGCAAACGGTGGATGTGCTGTTCGAGCATCCCATCCTCAGTGTGCGCCAGATGGAGGCAGTGTTACAGGTACCCTATCGCACGGCCCAGCGCTACATCGAGAAGCTGCTAGATATGGGTCTACTCCGCGAGATCACCGGCCAGGCGCGTAACCGCTTGTATCGCGTCGATGAAATCCTGCGCGCCATTGAAGGACCGTTGGAAGATGGTTGATTTGAAGCTAACGAGGAGTTGCTCTCATGACAAAAAAAGAACTTGGTTATGTTGAATTGGAATGGACCTGCAAACGTTGCAACACAAAAAATCCTGGTATGAATCGTGTCTGCACGAACTGCGGCGCGCCCATATCGCTGGACGACAAGTTCGAGTTGCCTGACCAGCAGGAGCTAATCACTGATAAAGAAAAGCTGGAGGAAGCCAAAAAAGGCCCGGCCATCCAGTGCCCCTATTGCAATGTACTCAACTCAGCAGGTGCAACTATCTGCATCCAGTGCGGCGGTGATATCCAGGCCGGCCTCGCCCGGCAGGCCGGGGAGGTGCTTGGCGCTCATGAAACTGGCCTTGTGCCTGACAAACCCTGCCCATTCTGCAACCAACCGGTTAAAGCCAACGCCCAGCGCTGCCCCAACTGTGGTGGCAGTCTGGTGGATACCGCGGCGCCCACTGCCACCCCCGCCCCCACCAAACCTCAGAAAATTCCTATCTGGCTTATCATCGGCGGTATTACCCTGGGGGTGCTATGCTGCGCATCCATAATTGCCTTTATCGTCATGAGGAGTAAGACCAGTGATGTCACGGCCAGCGTCTCGGATGTGCGCTGGCAGCTCTCCATTGATATTATGGAAAAGCAGCCTGTGCAAAAAAGCGCCTGGAGCGACGATGTACCGTCGCAGGCACAGGCTGTTTCATGCCAGGAGAAATACAAAGAAACTAGCAACCTCCCCGCTCTAAATGCTACCGAAGTGTGCGGAACCCCCTACGTCATCGACCAGGGCAGCGGCGCCGGCGAGGTGGCGCAGGATTGCGAATATCTCGTCTATGCCAGTTATTGCGAATTCACCGTGCTGGATTGGACGGCGGTTAACACCGCCGTCGCACAAGGCCGCGACAATAACCCACAGTGGCCCATAACCAGCCTGCAGGCTGGTCAGCAGGAAGGTAACCGCTACGAGACGTATCAGGTCACCTTTGATGCGGATGGACAAACGTACACATACACCCCCGTTGATATGGTGGAGTTCCGCCAGTTTGAGATTGAGTCGCAGTGGATATTGGCCATCAATACCTTCGGCGAAATCAATGACATTCGTAGAAAGTAGCTCAGGCTAGAACATAAAGACCTGTCCAAGCTGTAAATGATATAGCGTTGATTTTCGTAGAGTAGAGGGAAATTACGGGTGTGTGGTTTCTCAATCACCAGGTATTCTGCCTGGTAGGTGCAAGCCGCTTGTAAGAGAGCCTGGTCTGTCAGGCTGTAATAAGCCTGGCGGGTGAGTCGCACGCTGTCGTAAATATTTCCGTTGAATTGCTCCACCGCGCCGGGGGCTAAGGTGTTAAAACGCGCCAGCCAGGTATTCAGATATTGGGGCGCTAGAGCGACCTCCAGCAGATCAGATAATTCAACCAGCGTTGATCTCTCAGAAAAAACTCTCCATTCTGGTTCGAATAGCCACCATTTTTCAGGCGGGGTGATGAAGACGGCCTCAGGAGGGGTATGGTCGCGAGCCCAATGCTGCACCTCATACCAGGTCGTCTGACGGGCGAAGACATGGATTCCGGGTTGCCAAAGACCCCCGGCTACTCCTATTGCTATCGGCACACAAAACCCAATAGACCCGATAATCCCGGTCGTGGTCCACCCCATGTTTAATCGTCCAGGCTTAAGCCGGCGCAGCAGTCCCCAGACTGCCAGCGGGAAGATGGGAAAAGCGCTGACATAGAACGTTCCAGCTAATAGGACAAAGCTGGCTTGATTCATTCGCCGGGCGCGATATTCCCTGACCAGGTAATTGGCAAAATGCAGGTAGGCGAAGATCAGGATGAACAGACCCACCCGGTTAACTTGCGATTCGATCAAGATTGTCACCGGCAGCACTTGGGCAGTAAACACCCCCACGCCAAAGATCAAGAATGCCGCGATAAGCATGAGGCAGATGGTCCTTTCGTGGTGGGGCGCTGGATTCACGCCATGGGCGACCAGAAACAGTCCCACGGCGCAGAAACCGCATATGGTGGGCAATAAGACGTAGAAGGTGGGGGTGAAAGGATAAAAAATTTGAGAAAGTACACCGCGGACGACTATAGATAGCCATTCCGGGCGCAGGCTCCAATCGCCAAGCTGGCTGCTGTTTGCTTTCATGAGTAAGACAGGCGCCGCAGCGATCAAAAAGAGTCCTGCTCCCTGGAAAACCTTTGTGATACCGACGCGCCGTATTTCAACCAGGCTGACAAAGATCAGCATGGCTGTCACCAGGTTGGCCGATAAAGCGTGTAAATTGGTCATCAGCCCCAGGAGTAGGAAAGCTGCCAGATAACGCTTCTGCAAGTATAAATTAATTGCAAACAACAAGAACGGCAAGACAAAGGTGCGGTTGAGCAGGCTGAACTCGATCACCGGGAAACCCAGGAAGCCGATATGGGGGAAAACGAATGCCGCCATCCCAAACAGGCTCGCCAGGGCATCCTTGAAAAGGGTGATGCTCAAGTTCCAAGCAGCCCAAAAGGTCAGGTAGATTGCCAGTAAGTGAACCGCGAACAGGGTCACTTCCAGGTGCCCCCAAAGGTAGAATGGCCAAAAGGCAAACCAGAAGAATGAATATTGGGTCTGCCGCAGGGCGATGAACGCGTCGCCTGGATAAAGGGATGGGTCAGCTCCCGCCTTCAAGAAGGGGATGTGAATGGCCTGGTCGAAGGTGCCGAAATGGTAACCAATGATCGTGATGCTTAAAATGGCTGCTGCCAGGAATAAGAGATGGCGCAGCAGCCTTTGGTGCGCTATTCGATTGGCAAAATCCTCCAGGCTCATGGACAGGTGCTTGGCAGCGTGATAATGATTTCCTGGTTGATGTCTTGAACTTCGATGTAGAATTCAGTGTGCATCGTCTTGGTGTTGGCATCGCCTTCCGGGCCGTTACGGGTCTCCAGCACGGCAGAATACTTGACGATGTATTGACCATCCTGTGCTAACCAGTATTCCCCATCCGAAGAAATAACTTCAGCGCCCGAGTCATCCCCTAATCCACTTACTGTGAACTTGAAATGGTTGGTTTTGACTCCGTTAATCTCTTCCTCGCCGATAAAGACCGGATCATTCACCATAGGGACCAGGTCAATCATGTTGTACCAGACATCCATCATTTCTTGTTGCATGGGATCGACATCGGACGTTGTAGCCTCCTCACTGTCGCTTGAAAGATCACAAGTGCGATTGCCAACCCGGTATTGGTCGCTGGTACTATTTGTTTCATCGGGGTTGTCGGCAGTGCTTGAAATGGTTTCGTAATGGATGTGCGAGCTATTCCCATCCGTCCCGGATTCGATCATTGTGGTTATTTGACTCTTGTCCTGGGCTGTTGGCCCGTTGATTATCGTCCGGGTTGTCAGGCGATAGCTGTTCAGGCTCGATAAGCCCTGACGTAGCCCGATGGGGCTAGATGGAATTGCGGTGGGATTTTTCGGGGAAGACGGTTTTTTTTGTTCCGTTGTAGGTTGTAGGCCTCCTGGTGGTACCGTGCCGCCGGACTGGCTGAGGTTGCAGGCCATTCCAACAAGCACCAGGACGCTGATTGCTATGAAGAACCATTTTTTATGCATCATAACTTCCTCCTAATCGGTATGGGTTTATTCGGATCTCAAGAGTGTTGACAAGTTTAGACGGTTCAACCACCAGACTGGCACAGACGTTCCCGCTAAGGTGATACAAACGGCAAAAGCCAGGCTGGCCAGAATAACCTGTACATCAAAAACAGCCTGGATCGAGATACCAGCGGTCCTGATTGCGGTCAAATTTCCCAGGCTTAAGGCTCCTAACCCTGCAAAAAGAAAACCAAGGGACATGATACCACTACCCTGGGTGAGCAAGTAAGCCGCCAGGCTGCGTTTCCCAAAGCCCAGACTGCGTAAAATGGCCAGCTCACGTCTCTGCAACCAGGCCAATCGCCATAGGATGCTGGCCAGAGCCACAGCCGCAGCCAAGCCCAAAGCGCCAACCACGAGTGAGAGCAGCCGGAAGACTGGTTCCCATTCGTCTATCAGGGCTGCACTGCTTGCTCCTTTTCTGACCACGGAAATTCCACCCGGCAGGGAATCTCCTTCTTTGTAAATTTCTCCGTTTGGGATCATATATACGGAAACATCCGTGCCCCAACCTAACAAAGTCTGGGCATCTTCCAGCGAGATCCAGGCCTCATTGCCGGCATAAGTACCCACATCAAAGATCCCGACCACCTGGAAATCCCTACCCCGGATCTGGATGAAATCTCCAGGGACGAGACCGCGTGTTTCGGCCAGGCGTGCACCAATCATAGCCAGGCGCGGGGGGTCCTCCGGTAAGAGAGGTCGCCCGGCTGCCATTTTGTATTCTTCTACTTGAGTGTAAGATTCGAGGGGGATGCCGCGCAGCAGGATTGCGTTCGCCGTTGTTGTGCCCACGATAGTGTGGATTTCAGGGATTACCAGGCTGACTCGGGCAGCCCGTAACTCGTCGCCTACTTGGGCGGGTAGCCGGCTGCCGTAAAATTCCCCGAGGCTGCCGCTCAACTGCACGACCAGGAAATCCCCGTATGCGTCCGAATAGCGGGAAAGCAGCCCGGCATGATAAGCTCCGAGCGTAAAATAACTCATTAAAGGCACACCTACCGCCAACGCCATGACCAGCGTCAAACGAGCGTGGTTCAATAGCTCGCGTAAGCCCAGGCGCAGTGTGGTCATGAATCGCTCAGCAATTCTACAACCCGCAGATTGAACAATCGGCGCGTGGACAGCCAGGCACCCAAGAAGGCCAGGCCAACCACCCACGCCAAGCTAGAGGCTGCCATCCCAGGCGTGATCTTCAAGGAGAAAGGTAATCCCAAAATAAAGAACGGGGCCAAAGCTTGCTGGCTAACAACATAAAGCCACGCTGCTGCCATCCCAACCCCATAGGCCAGCAGTCCTTGAAGCGTAAATTGAATTAGAATAAAGCGGCGCACGGTTCGGTGAGAAAAGCCAATCCCCAGCATTATTCCAAGCTCACGACTGCGCTCAATTGTACTCAGGGTGGTGGCGTTAAAAATCCCAAAGATGATCCCCAGTAGGGCTATCCCGCTCACGATGGTCATCATGCTGCTAAAGTCTTTGAGAGCCTGGATATTACGATGGGTGTAATTGTCTTCAAAATACACCGCGTAACTGTTGGCAAGGCGCGGGTCGTTTTGCAAGCGCGAGCGCACAGTTTCGGGATCGACACCAACGGCAGCTTGCACAAACATCGCCTGGTATCCATGTTGGGTATCGAACAACGACCAAAAAGTATGAATTGGCATCCACACGGAAGCGAAAGCGGTGCCGGGCGAGCGAAAAATACCCGAGACCCTGAAGTTACAGCCAAAAACCTGCACGACAGAACCTACCTCCCAGGCATTGGCCAATGAAATGCCTTCGCCGACAACGACTTCATTGTCATTGGTCGGCCAAGCGCCCTTCAGCAGCACCAGGTGAAAGACCGGCTCCCAATCTTGCTCGGCGACCGCACGCAACTGCACCACATTCTCTCCGACGCGGGTGTGGCGGAAGACGATAGGCGAGATGCGGCTAATTGTGCCAGGGATCAACTCCTGGGCTGCCTGGATAACCTGAGGCTCGAGGGTGGCGTCCGAAGGATCTATCAGATCGTTTTGAATCACAATCAGGTTGCGGCTAACTGTGGTTATGTTCAGGTAGCTGGAGAAGGCCCCTGCTAAGGCGGACAAGATGAAATAGCTGGCGATTACCACGGACAGACCGGTAATACTAAGCAGGGTACGGCTGCGGTCGTGAAGCATATTTCTAAAGGAAAAACGCAGTGCCAGAAGCATTTATCTCGCCCTTAGTTCTCCATTACACAGCTCGAACACGCTATCACCGATCCTGGTCAGGGCTTCGTTGTGCGTGGCGACCACGAACGTGGCGCCAAAGCTACGATTCAGGTCATGCATGAGCTGCATTACCGCTTTTGCGTTGTCTGCATCGAGATCCCCGGTCGGTTCGTCAGCTATGACCAGGCTGGGATGGCCAACGACCGCGCGGGCAATGGCGACGCGCTGCTGCTCGCCTCCCGACAACTCAGCAGGCTTATGGCGTTTACGCGACGTCAACCCAACCTGGTCCAATAAGTCCGCGGCCAACTTGCGCGCTTCTTTGGGTCGGCAGCCCCTGGCAAGTAATGGCAGGGTCACGTTATCGAGTGCGTTAAGAGAGGAAAGCAGGTTATAGAACTGGAAAACGAAACCGATGTTCTCTCGTCGGAAGCGGGTTAGCTGATCTTCGCTGGCCTTTTCCAGGGAAAAACCGTTGATAAAAAGCTGTCCGCTGCTTGGGCGGTCCATCCCACCCAGAAGGTGCAGCAAGGTGGATTTTCCTCCCCCACTAGGACCAACGATGAACACGAAAGAACCAGCGGCAATTTGCAGGCTAACTCCCCGCAGGGCGGTTATTTTCTCCTGGCCGCGCCAGTAGATCTTCGTGATCTCTTGTGCAATTACAAGCATACCGTCTCGCTTAGCTTACCAGGAAAGATTATACCTGGATACGCCCGGTGATCGAACGCGATTATCCTTTTGAATAGAAAACTATCAATT
>Ga0153915_10007306_pt1 | contig 10414 bp, 3 predicted proteins | sample Opewatmetagenome_2_FD_107003 | JGI IMG/M metagenome (GOLD analysis project Ga0153915, IMG submission 107003) | Freshwater wetland microbial communities from Ohio, USA - Open water 3 Core 3 Depth 3 metaG | ecosystem: Environmental > Aquatic > Freshwater > Wetlands | place: USA: Ohio, Lake Erie... | reverse complement strand
GCTGGATCGGCGCTCCACCCAGGCGCTCCAGTTCCGTGATGATCCGGCGATATTCTTGCTCCAGGAACTCAACGCTGGAATCTGAAGTGCTGTGCGGCAGGGGTAGAAAATCCACATACATCTGCGGATAGTTGCGCTTGATCACGAAGCAGAGATTGCGGGCGGAGTCGCAGATGGAAGAAAAAAGCACGCTGTCAAACGGCTCCAGATGGCCGGTCATGGCCATTTCCATGGTGGTTTTGATGATGGAGCAGATGAAGGACCCGAAGCGGGAATCGGCATGCTGAATGTCCAGCCGGTCGCCCGCGCCGCTCAGCAGCACGGGAAGCATGCCCGCGGCATGTACCAGTTCCATGGGAGCATACACGGGAAAGAAGGCCACAGATTTCGCGCCGGGATGCTGCTCTTTCCAGCGACGTACGCCGGCAAAGGAAAGGTCCTGCATCCCATCGTATAGACTATCGAACGTTCGTTCGAAGTTTTCCATGTAAGCCATGATTGGCCAACGCCGGGAGAAGGGCTGTGATGTCCGTCACACATGATTGTGAGGGGGATAAGACGGACTTGGACGAACAGGAGGGCGATCAGCGATTGCGAAGTGCGATCAAGGGCCGACTACAAGGGCACAGCAGGCGTGACACGCATTGAGGTCGTTCCTTCACGATGCTGAGAGCACCGCAGAAGCAGGATTTAGAAGGAAAAGCCGGACGGAGGGAAGGTCTCTGCGGCCACAGATCGCGGTGTTGCTTGCCCATGCACCGCGTCTTTTCATTCACCAGGGCGCGCGTTCGACTGTCGCGGCAAGAGCGGCATCAATCGATCTCGGTAATTCAAAGTCATTCTATGACGGTGAGCTTCCATGTGCCAATTCGAAGGATGTAGGCGCTGTTCTGCTGTCGCTGACGATCTGCCCTTCATCCAGCCTGATAACGCGGTCTGCAACGTGATAGTACCTGTCGTCATGGCTGATCACCAGGACTGTTTTGCCCATGGCCTTAAGTTCAGGCAGTAAATGCGTGTAAAAAATGTTCTTAAAATATGGGTCCTGATCGGCGGCCCATTCGTCAAAGATATAAATTGGCCGGTCTTCCAAATACGCCGTGAGCAAAGCCAGGCGTTTGCGTTGGCCCTGGGAAAGGTCGGTCGTGGAAAATCTATTATTGATGACTTTGACGGTGTGCGAGAGTTTTAACTCAGCCAGATACTGCCGCGCCTCTTCCTCAAGGTCCGGACGGGCCAGTCCCAGCAGATGCTCAAACAGGTAAAAATCGGCAAATACCACGGAAAAAAACTGGCGATATCTTTCGCAGTCGTGGTTCTCAACTCGCTGGCTATCGAGATAAATGTGACCGGTTTCCGCCACATACAATCCCGTAATCAACTTGACTAATGTCGTTTTTCCGCTGCCGTTGCCCCCAGTGATAAAGACCAGTTCTCCCGCTTCAATCGCCAGGTTAATCGGCCCCAGAATAAAACTCTCCGGTTCATTCTCGCGTTTGTAGGCATGGGTCACAGACCTGAGTTCCAGTCTTCTCCACGGGCGCAACGAGAGACTTCCTTCGGCGATCTCCTCAGGGCGGTCCTTCGCCAGGGTGAATCCGAGTTCTTGCACGGTTCGCAAGGCAACCTTGGCCCGCCCTAACTGTGGCATGGTGTTCATGATCACCTGGAGAGGAGTCATTAGATAAAGCAGCGTCAAAGTGTATCCGGTCAGCGTAATGCTGCTTGCATGGCTGAATCTGGGCAGAACAAACAGAGAAAAGCCTATAACAACAAAGACCAGCGTTTGCCCCCAGCTCGCAGCCCCTGCATATAGACTGAGTGCCGAGATATTGTTCCGCATCAGCGAATCGGCAGTCACTTCCAGCTGCTCGCTGACAAATGCCTCCCGCCGGTCGCGATGAACCTTCAATTCTTTTATGCCGTGAGTCAATGCACGCAGATGACCGCCCAGCGTGTCTGCATCCTTTCTCGCGCGTCGAAATATCTTTTGTACTCTTAGGATCGGAACCTGGTACGTTGCAATCCCAACGACCATGAAGCTGGTGACAACCAGAAAAAGGAGCCGCGATAACGAAGCCATGTAAATAAGACAGCCGATCACAAGGGCTGCATTGATGCAGATGATCGGTATCACACTTACGGCGCCTGTAATGTTGGGGATATCGTCCGTCAAGGTCGTAAGCAGCCGCGCAGCCCCGATCCGCTCCAGTTGCCCCAGCGGAGCAGCCAGCACTTGCCGGCACAGTTTCATGCGAGACGTATACATTGCCTGCTGCCCCAGGCTGGTTAAAAGCCGCTCTGAGGTAAAGCGCGCAAGAGGAAGCAGCACGCACAGGCCGCAAAACGTCCACAGCAACATTGCGCCGAAGGAATTGTTCTTCAGCGCCGTATTGATCACACCCAACAGGGCAGCGTTGCAGGCGCCGCTGATAATCGCCGCGGCCATGCTGAATAAAACGGCTTTGCGTGAGTGTTGCAGGAAGAAACTGATGATTCCTCGCCCCGCGGTGCCACGAGAAACAGGCGGTATCCAGCGCTTTGGCAATTCAGCAGCGATCTGCCCAATCAGCAAGGCCAGCAGCAGGCCAAGAAAAACGCTTAGAATCAGGGTTGACCTTGCGGCGAAGGCAAAGAAGATCTTGTGGACCATCGGTATCACCAGAACAACAGCTGGTATGCCGCTAAGGGCCACAAAGGCGTTCCTTCTGCTTGAGGGTGTCTCTTTCTTCGCAAAGATCGCAGCCCATCCTAATGCCGTAAAGAAGAGAGGCCAAACGCAAATGTAACTTGCGCCGGGAACATAAATGCTGACCACTAGCGCCAGAATCAGCCACCCCAATAAGGCGCCTGCCACCACGTTCTCGGAACCGATCCGTTTGCAAACGGCAGAATAGAAGGCGACGCCGCACGCCAGACCAATGGCAGAAAAGCACAGAATGTAAAACCCAGGGTGATATCTCAATCCAAGCTGGAGACTGCGCACTTTTGTCGCCAGGGTGATCCAGGAAATGAGCCACGCGCTCAGGACCGTAATAGCCACGCCCAGGATCATGAACACAACTCCAACTCCACAAAGACGCGGTTTCAGCAACCCTCTTTTAGATCCAAGATAAAGAACCAGCACCACCAGCATGCTTGTGAGTCCCAGCATAAAGCGCGCCATGCCAGATCCATAGTTCACGAATATTTTGCCAAGGACATCAAAGTAAACTACATTCGCGGGGCGAGGATCATCAGATGCCTCATTGCCAAATTGTCTGGTGAGTTCAACCAGGTAATCTCCCTGGTGTTGCAAGCTGCCAAGGTCCAGGTTTTGGATTGAATCCTGAGACGTGTGGTAATAACCGAGACCGTCAATGAAAGCAAAATTTAACCCTGAGAACCCTGCCCGCCGGAAGATCGTAAAGTCTGTGTCGTTCGGTAAGCGTTTATAAATCTCGTAGGAAAGTGAATTAGCTACCGGATGGGAGGCCGCCCGCCCGAAGTTCCTGATTAACCAGCCATTTCTATCGCTGGTTTCAAACATAATCGAAGGGCCGCTGTTCCCCCGCGCTTCGAAATTCAGGACAAATCCAACATCCTTGGCCCACGGGTGCGACATAAAAGCGCGTGCGCCCAGCAGTCCCTTTTCCTCGCCATCGGTAAACAAGAGTATTACGTCCCGCTTTAACTGCGGAAGGGCCTGGAGCGTCCGTGCGCCTTCCAGCAGCGCAGCCACTGCAGAGCCATCATCACTCGCGCCTGGTCCCGCGGCTACAGAGTCATAATGCGCAACCAGTAGAACGGCCTTCTCCTGGGTGCTTCCTTTCAGCCGGCAAACAATGTTTTCCAGCGCGCCCGGAATGCCATAGCGCTCATTGATCGCCGTTGTCCGTTGCACCTGGGGACTGAGTTCCAGTCCTCTGAGGACGCCGAGTATATAGTCCCGAACAGCGTCATGCTCGGCAGAATTGATGGGGTGCGGGGCACGGGCAATGCTGGCAAGGTGTCTCGCGGCCCTTTCGGCCGAGAAAGTGGTAATAGACGATTCTGCCGGCAATGGACGGGGCGCCTGGTCGAACGCAATCGTGACCAGCGCGCAAACAACAAAGAACACAAGTAAAACCAGCCCGCTTTGCGAAGCTCCGGGCTGGCGTTTTTCTTGAGGACTTGAAGACACTGGACGTGACGCAGTAGTTACCATAGGCTTTTGACCTTGTGCAGTGGCGGATGGATTAAGTGAGAAGGATATTTCTGGTGCGCAGCGTAAATCCTGGCAACTATGTCTGGGCGGCTTGTTCCATTTTCTTTCTCAAACTGAGAGGACGCATGTCAGTCCATACTTCCTTGATGTGCTCCAGACATTCCGCCTTGGTCCCACTCTTGTTGGCATCGTTCCATCCCAGCGGATTTTCCTTGTGCTTCGGCCAGATTGAGTACTGTTCCTCGTGGTTCACAACAACTTTATAAACGGTATTGTCATTCTCTTCATTCGGCATCGGAGTTCTCCTTTTTATAGAAATAATGGCGAGCGCCGGCAGGCATTTAGCTTTTGTAAGAGGGCTACCTCGCCTTCAATGGCTGTTTGTTGCTGCGTGGAAAATGCGCGTTCGTTAATCCGGTACGGACTCAAGGACTCCTCGAAAATACAGGAATGTCTGATGAACGAGGGCCCCCAGCATCTTGCTGTTATCATCTGCTATCGGCTTGTATTGTCGGGGATACTCCAATTAACGGCGAAGTGTCACGAGTGGATCCACCATGGATGCGCGCCGGGCGGGGATGTAACTGGCCGCCACAGCCACTATGATCAAGACCACCGGCACGGTCAAGAAGACCAGCGGATCAATGGCGTGAATCCCGAAAAGCTGGCTGGAAATCAAAGGCGCGACCAGCCCCGCACAGACCAGACCCACCAGGACCCCTAATCCTGCCAGCAGCACACCTTGATTCAACACCATCCTGCGAATATGAAACGGGTGTGCTCCCAGCGCCATGCGAATTCCGATCTCGTGAGATCTTTGGCCCACCATGTAGGCCAGTAATCCGTAGATGCCAATGGAAGCCAGCAATAACGCAAGGGCCGCAAACACGCCTACAAGTTCCGCTGAAAAGCGATGCGGCGACAGAGAAGCGCCAATAACCTCATTCATCGTGCGCACATTGAATATGGGCAGGTTAGGGTCAACCGCCTGGACCTCACGCCTGATTTGGGGCTCAAGAGCAGATACCTGCAGAGGCGTCTGCATAACAGCAATCATGGACCTCACGAGCGGGGCCTGGTTGAGCGGAACATAAACATGGGGAACGGTCTTTCTGGAGTCCAGTCCGTCGGTTTTCATATTGCTGACTACACCTACAATGCTCAGCCACGGCGCTGTCGGTGAGCGGCCAAACCGAATGCGTTTGCCAAGCACATCCTGGTTTGACCAATAGCGGCGGGCTGTGGTCTCGTCAATAAGGGCTACGCGTTCCTTGCTCGCATCATCGTCTTCCTTGAAGAAACGGCCACTCAGCAGCGGTGTCTGCATTACTTTGAAATAATCAGGGCTCACACTTGTAAGTTCGCATGCCTGGTCTTGCGCGGACTGTATGGGATGGCCCTCAATGTTCAGTATGAGCCGAAATGCTGAAGCTGTGGTGGGCAAATCGGTGGTAAGCGCAACCGCATTGATCCCCGGAAGCCCGCCCAGGCGTCTCAGCACTTCGCGAACGAAAAGGGTTTGCGCTCCGGGCTTTGCATAAGGATCCAGTTCCGGGTTGTTCGGCACGGGCAGCCATATGCTGGAGGCCACTACGCGCGAAGAATTGAATCCTGGATCTTGCCGCAGCAGCTCCCAAAAAGTACGCAAAAGCAGACCTGCGCCCACCATCAGCGTTACCGCCAGCGCCAGCTCAGAAACAATCAGGGCGCGACGGAGACGATTGGTTTTTGTACCGTATCCGGATCCCTGAGCGCCTTCACGAATGGCGGAGGTAAGGTCTGTTCTTGCTGATTGAAACGCCGGGGCAAGTCCAAACGCAATGCCGGTAAGAAGCGAAATGAATAAGGCGAAAGCCATCACAGCCCAATCAACGCTGACTTCATGGAGTCGCGGGATTTTTGCCGGCACAAAGTGGAGGAATTGGAGAGCGACCATCGCGGTCAACACGCCCGCCACGCCGGCGACCAATGACAGCACAATTGATTCCGTCAGCATCTGCCGGAACATGCGGCTGCTGCTCGCTCCCAGGGCTTGCCGCACCGCCATCTCGCGCTGCCTTCCAGAAGCCCGGGCAAGTAAAAGGTTGGCAATATTCACGGAGGCAAGAAGCATGATCAGAATGACCGCTCCCATAAGCAGCAGAAGCATCGGTTTCACATTGCCCACAAGCGATTCTTGTAAAGGCTCCAGTTCAATCGACCACTGTGTCCGGGCGGGATAATCATTGGGATACTCACGGCGCAAGGTGTTCACAAATGCGTCCACTTTTGCTTGTGCCTGCGCGATGCTCAGATCGCCTTTGAGGCGGCCAATCGCTCCCGGCAATATCCTCAGGTTGCGTGCAGGTTTCGGAAACGGATTGGCGTGAAACCCAGCCGTTGCCCACACGTCAACATCCGTGGCGACCGTTTTTCCGGGATGCCGAAATCCGGGTTCGAGAACGCCGACAACCGTATAAGGATCATTATCAAGCTGTAGCTTTCGTCCCAGGATATTGGGGTCCTTGCCAAAAGAGCGCCGCCACGCGCTGTCGCTGATTACCACTGATTCAGCAAAGCCTTCTGTCTGGTCCTGCGGGCCAAATACACGTCCAATCTGCGCTTTGACTCCAAGCATGGAAAAATAGTTCGGGCTCACTCCCAACATTTCCAGACGGTCCGGGTGTTCGGAGCCTGTCACGTTCGCATTCGCCGGCCATGTAACGCTTACGTCTTCAAAAATATCGGACTTTGATTTCAAGTCGTCCAGTTCAGGTACTGAAAGCCCGATGTCCCGTGTTCCGATCGCCCGGTTGCTCGTTACTATTTTTACGAGCCGATCAGGATTTCGAAAAGGAAGAGAACGCAGCAAGACCGTATTGACGATGCTGAAAATTGCGGTGTTCGCCCCGATACCAAGGGCCAGCGTCAGGACGGCTACAGCGGTGAAACCGGGATTCTTGAGCAATATGCGTATGCCGTAGCGTATGTCTTGTAACAAGGTTTCCATGTACCTCTCCCAACCTAAGCGATCATATTGTATGCGACTTTCTAGATCAGTCTGCATGCCTAATTACATTTGTGGCTTGCTCAATCCTCATCAATGAGCACAAAGACCGCATCGCGGTCGACAGGCTCAATCTGGGGCAAGGCCGCCATTGACCTGCCGGACCCATTACCCTGCTTAAGCTGGTCGACTACTTCAGCCAGTTTGGTTATAGTCGTGGCCTGGAATAAGAGCGGCAGCGGAACATCCATTTTAAATGTATCTCTCATGCGTGCCACCACGCGTGTGGCCTGCAATGAGTGCCCTCCGAGCATAAAGAAGTTGTCCTCCGCACCAATGAGATCCAGCCCCAATACTTCAGACCATATCTGCGCCAATAGCGATTCTGTGGAGGTTCGGGGAGCAATGTACTCATGCTTTGATCGCAGAATATCCTTCGTCGGTGGAGGCAAAGCGCGCCGATCCACTTTTCCGTTAGGCGTCAGCGGCATGGATTTCAGCATCACAAAGTCTGACGGTATCATGTACTCGGGAAGATTCTGCTTGAGAGAATCCCGCAACTCCTGCGGCTCGATTTCCTTGCGCGCAACCACGTAAGCCACCAGCCGCTTTTCCCCCGGTTCATCTTCGCGCGCCAGAACAATCGCCTGTTCCACGTTCTCCAGATGGCACAGGGCAGTCTCAATTTCACCCATTTCAATCCGGTAGCCGCGGATCTTAACTTGGTGGTCGATTCGTCCCACGAAGTCAAGGGTTCCATCCGCACGCCATCTCGCCCAATCCCCTGTGCGGTAAAGGCGATCGCCTCCCCGCTTGCCGAACGGGTCTGGCACAAAACATTCCGCCGTGAGCGCAGGATGTCCAAGGTATCCGCGCGCCAGGCCTGCGCCACCAATGAAAAGCTCGCCGGGTGCACCAATAGCAAGCGGCTCCATCCGTTCATCGAGAACATAGGCTTGCTTGTTCGTTATAGGTTTGCCGATAGGTACATTGGCCGCGTTGTGAGTGCGCGGAATCTGCGCATAAGTGGAATAGGTGGTGTCTTCAGATGGCCCGTACAGGTTAAAAACATGCTTTACTTCACTTACTTCATAAATCTCATGTACCAGGCTGCCGGGAAGGGCTTCGCCCGCAAGATTGACGATACGTACTGAAGCTGGCACAGCTTTCATCCGCGCCAATTCCCGCATAGCGGAAGGAACTGTATTAAGAAGTTTCACCTGCTGGGCTGCTGTCTCTGACAATTCCGCCAAAGCCAGGGCGTTCTTTACAACGATAGCCGAGCCGCCGCAGCTGAGCGGCGCAAAAATTTCAAAGACAGAGAGATCAAAACAAATAGAGGTTGATGCCAGCACTCCTGCCAGATCATTCCTGGAAAACACTTCATGAACCCAGTGCAGAAACGCGACAGCGCTACGATGGCAAATAGCCACCCCTTTCGGCTTGCCGGTGGACCCAGAAGTATAGATCACGTAAGCCAGATTTTCTGGCGTGGTGACTCTGCTTAAGTCTTGCGTGCTGTTGCGCGCGATCTCCGGCCACTCGCGGTCCAACTGCACCACCGTTCCAGAGAATTCAGGCAGTTGCGAATGCAGCCGGTGCTGCGTCAAGAGCGCCTGGGACTCGGAATTTTCCAGCATATAACTCAGCCGTTCAGGAGGATAGGTTGGATCCAAGGGCACGTAGGCTCCGCCGGCTTTCAGAATTCCCAGAATGCCGACGATCATTTCCAACGAACGATCCAGACAGACACCAACTCTCACTTCCGGCCCAATGCCAAGAGTCCTGAGATGATGTGCCAACTGATTTGCGCGTTCATTCAGTTCCTGATAACTCAGCCATCCCTGCTCGCTGGCGATCGCCTTTGCTTGTGGAGTTCTCGCGACCTGTTCTTCTATCAACTCTGGCAGGCATTTCTCTTGGTGATAGGGCGCTTCCGTCTGGTTCCACTCGATGAGGATCTGCCGGCGCTCCGCCTCAGTCAGGAACAGCAACCCGCTCAGTTTCTGTTCTGGGTTCGCGGCCATTGCCCTCAACACTGTCCTCACGTGATCCAGGATCCGCGTGACCGTGGCAGCGCTGAACCGGCTGCTGTCATACATCATGCGTAAGCGCATCTGCTCACCGGGCTCGGCAAGCAGCGTAAGCGGGTAGGCGGCGCTTTCCATTACGCGGCTGGAAAGAAAACGCAGGTTTCCGTGCAGCTCTTGAATTCCTGTCGCGACCGGATGGTTCTCAAAGACCACGAAAGTCTCGAACAGGGGCAGCATTCCGGAAACTTCACTCCAGCTTTTTACTTCCACCAGCGAGCTGGCTTCATACTGCCGGATGTCAAGCTGGTGCTCTTGCAGCCTCTTCAGCCAATCCAACAATGGCCGATCATGGTCCAGGGACACACGCATGGGCAAGGTGTTCACCAGTAACCCAACCACTGATTCCACGCCACTCAACGAAACGGGACGGCCTGTGACTGTAATTCCAAAGACTACTTCCTCCGTGGCGCTGTAGTGGCTCAGCAACCACGCCCATGCTCCCTGCACAAAAGTGTTGAGGGTGATCCGGTGTTGGCGTCCCACGGCTTGGAGATTGGCGGTAGTCTGCCGGTCCACGTCAAGGGCCAGTTCCAGATGTTGTGGCCCTTCACCGGAGAGATGCTCCGTTTCAACCGGCAAGGGCGTGGGAACAGAAAAGCCCTTCAGCGTCTTGCGCCAGAACGTTTCAGCCTTGGTCTTGTCCTGTTTCTGCATCCAGGCGATGAAGTCGCGGTAAGGGCGAGGGCGTGGCATCTTCAACTCGCGCCCCTCAGCAGCGGCCTGGTAAAAGGCAAACAGTTCTTCAAACACAATTTGCACTGACCATCCGTCCAGCAGCAGGTGGGAGTAATTCCATACCCATTGATATTTGTTGTCATCAAGCCGCATCAGCGCCATCCTCATGAGGGGCGCTTGCGACAAGTCAAAGCCGCGGCTGTGCTCTGACCACAAATAATCCTGCAATTGCTGTTCCTGTTTCTGTGCCGGCAACCCACGCCAGTCCGGCTCATACCAGGGAAGCGTAACTCCTGTGCGGACAACCTGGAGTGGCTTATCAACCTTGTCCCAGAGATAGGCGCTTCGCAGAATGGGGTGACGATCAAGGATTTTCTGCCATGCGCGCATGAAGGCATCAACGTTAAGGTTGCCTTCAATGCGGGAGCTGATGTGAACAACATAAGCCCCTGATCCCGGCGCATACAGGGTATG
>Ga0153915_10007305_pt1 | contig 10416 bp, 8 predicted proteins | sample Opewatmetagenome_2_FD_107003 | JGI IMG/M metagenome (GOLD analysis project Ga0153915, IMG submission 107003) | Freshwater wetland microbial communities from Ohio, USA - Open water 3 Core 3 Depth 3 metaG | ecosystem: Environmental > Aquatic > Freshwater > Wetlands | place: USA: Ohio, Lake Erie... | reverse complement strand
GGCCAACACTTCTAAGCCACTTGAAATGCGCTTCGGCGTCTTCTGGGCGAAATAGGGCGCAGTCGCCCCCAGAAGAGGGTACTTGGCCGGCCCAGCCTATTCCGCCCTTATCGACCACTAGAACTTCCCCCACCACTTCCTTCGCTTTAATGCCTGCCAGTAACCCGCTGATGCCGCCCCCGATGATCAGCACGTCGGCGGAAATGAATTCCGGAATCGAATTCACCTGTTTCATCAGCTATATCTCCATTAAGTAGCAGATTCTATTTACCTGCAAAGCCATATAGAAAATCAGTAAGGTGCGGGTAATTTCATAGGCCGCGGTTCTGATACCTTTATGCAGTGGGTAGGGCAAAAGAGCTGACAGTTCCAGCAGGCTACGCAATCCCCGGGATATTCAATTACCCCCTTCTGAGTCTGGCCGTCCATGCGAAACACGTCTTGGGGGCAGATAGCGAAACAGATGCCGCAGCCGGAACAGCGTTCTTTATCTAAGGTATCAATAGCCACATGTATTTCCGTAACAAGCCTTGACCGGGCACCCCCCAATTTCATCACGTGGGGATTACCGGAAGTAACAAGTACGACATATGTTTCTTACTGTGATAAATCTTATGATTCGTCTCTTTGATGTTACAGAAGTGGAACCAAATGGGGTCTTCAGAAGGTGCATCCTGACCCCTGATCACCAGTTCGATCCTGTGGCCCGCCTTGAATACGTTCGACGTCTCCCTTATTTCAATCGCGTACTCGTAGATCTTTCCCTGCTCGACGGGTACGCTCTCCGTGTGCGGATGAAAGGGCTGATACGCCTTGGACCGTTGCTGGTCGATGGCCCTATGAGAAGCCCTCAACCACCCCTTGCTGACCAGGTGCGCTGACCCGTCCGGAGCTAAGTCGTTGACTGCCACTACCCACGTAGCATCTGGCTGGTCGAGCGATGCGTAAAGATAGAGCGCGACAGGTCCAGTGACTTCTGCATCCTGTTCCAGCGGGGTTGTCACATATCGAACGCCCCGCAGGACATCGCGCGCGAGGGGCCAGGGCTTATTTACAAAAGAATCGCCTCCTTCATTTTGTCCCGGGGGAACTTCGCTTAGAACCCCTTCCGTCCGCAAATAAAACTTGGTCCATTGCGTGCGTGCCAACGGCCACTCGTGTTCATCACGCCACTCATTCTTCCCTTTGATGAATAACCTGATAGGAGGCTCATCCATGATACCCGTATCGATGCCCTTCAGCCAGTGATCGTACCAGCGCAGAATAATGTCATGGTGATCGCTCCAGGGGCGAAGCGGGCCACTTGGGTATTCAGTTTCTATAATCATCATCTTTTTGGGTGCGTCGATTCCGTTATAGGCGGAAAATGCACCCGGAAGATGAATCGGCCACGCGCTCCATCGACCGACAATGTAGCAGGGGATCTTGATGCGATCAAATTTAGTATAAGGAGAGACTTCCCAATAATAGGGACCGTCGAGGGGGTGGGTCAGTCCTTCGAACATCGGCACGTTTTTCTCGGGATAGTTGAGGGTGATGTACAGCGTTGGATGCGTTTCGATCTCCTCCGTTTTCTTCAGTTCTTCAACAATCTTTTTTATCTCATCAGGGTTTTCCCTCAGGGTCCGAGGCATCCCCGTACTACTGACGTGGGCCCACCACTGCATGTAAAACATGTTCATAATACCCCCATGGTAAAACATATGCCGGTATCGGTCGGTATGCGCCTCGTAGGGGAATATCGCCTTGAGGTGGGGTGGAACCTGGGCAGCGACTAGGAATTGAATCATTCCGAAGTAGGACATTCCGAGCATTCCAACGTTTCCGTCACACCAGGGTTGTTGGGCGATCCATTCGATCACGTCGTACCCGTCCTCGTGTTCCTGCCTGCCATAGAAAGGATACTCGCCTTCGGATTTCCCCGAGCCCCGGGAATCTGCAATGACATGGACGTAGCCCCTCGTGACAAAATAATTTGTATCACCTGCCTCCTGGCCTCCATTCCCTCTGATTGGGTTCAGCGGACCCAAAGGCGACTTAAGCTTTTGGATCTCCTTCCCATACGGTGACGTGGAAAAAAGGGCGGGGAACCGACCGGGTGTATCCGGGCGATAGACGTCGGCTGCCAAACGAACCCCATCTCTCATGGTTACAAAAACGTTTTTCTCCTCTTTGACCCCATGCTGGGGTTTCGAAAGCTTCCTCATCCAATCTTTGTTCATTAGAATATCCCCCTTTCTCCGACCGCTCTGTCCGGGTACAGCCCTTATCCTCTCTTGTCTCCCTCTTCCTTATTGGGCCTGAACCTGAAATTGTTCCTACGAGTCCAAGCGTATCTCGGAGTAACGTTTTCCGTTCGGAGAGGCTTTTTCTATATCGTACGGCCTCGGCATCTCTTCACTCCGGTGAAAATGGCCGATGGTCATCTAAGAATTGGAGGCTTCTGTTTCACCTTCAGCAATTTTTCCCTGTCATATGTCTTCACTTTCTTTTCAGCCTCACTTAACACTTTCTCTTCATACAGTCCCGATTTTTTCATTGCCTGGTATAGCATCTCCACTTCCACTTTAGGCCTCGGTAATCGAGGGTATCTCATGTGCATTTCCGGGATTAAACCCGCTAACCAACCATGTAGCTTATACCTTTCTACAAAACCTGGATATTCCATGCCTGGAAAAGTACCATAAACAACGTCGAATATTACTTTCAGTTTGGATGCAAGTGCCAATGCTTCTTTAAGGTTTCCTTCCATTGCTTTTCGCATCACTTCCATATCCCATTTTGCAGTGAAATTTGAACCGCCACTGAGAGCCCCCTTTGCCCAGCCCATTGCATGGGTGATGAAGAGCTGGGGTTGCGAGCTGCCGGCGGGGCACGTATTGACCTGAGTCCCTTTCATTGTTTCATGAGCCCTGTAAAAGAAATTCAAATTACCCCCGGCGATCTTCCAAGCTTGAATATTCTTAACTTGCTCAGCAGCCTTTCTATACGTCTCTGGCCTCACCGTATTATGATTCTGTGCCCCGCTGCCAGGAGGGTTGCCGAAAACGGCGATGGGCAGACCCACTTCCTCATCAAAACGTTTCAGATGTTCGACGATGAATTCTTCGTTCTGTGGAGTCGTGAATCCAGGATAAAGACTCGGAGGGTGAAAGAGAACACCCTTTGCGCCCAATGCTTTTCCGTCATTAGCCATTTCAATCTGATCCCAGAGGGAATCAGCATGCGCTCCACAGAAAACCGGGACCTCGCCTCGCGCTTCTTCAACCGCCAGTTTGATGATCTTCTGCTTCTCCGCCCTGGTTGTAGTGTCTATTTCGGTCTCCACACCCCCCGCTACAAGGTATCCCCAACTTTTGATCTCGCCCACAAGTCGGCGGAGATGTTTTCTCGTTTCTCCCTCGTCGATTTCCGAACATGTCTCGTCTTTCCAAACGACAAAGGCTGAAACTCCACACCCTTCTATTGCCATTTTACTCTCCTTTCTCATAGGAATGAAATTGTTCCAATTTCCCGCATTATCATTGGTTAAATCACCCTCCCGAAATAAGATCCCTCATGAATCGCTTCTAATGCTGTTCTAGGCTTGACACAGTCCCCAATCGAGAAACATTCAGGTACAAAATTCCCTATTTGATGAACAATGTCGTTATTGGGAACAGTCCCCGCTGCAATTACAATATCGTCGGATTCGATCAGCGAGGTTTTTTGTTCTTTACTTGTGCAGACGACACCCAAATCTTTAATCTCTATGGCTTTGGTATTTGTTAAGACAGTAATATCTGATTCTTTGATTTTATTTAACAAATATGCTCTATTGAGAGGATCCATATTCACAGCCAATTGGGGCAAAATCTCAACCAAAACAATCTTATTTTTTCTCATTCTTAAAAGCACTCCGATTTCCGTTCCAATTAATCCCCCCCCGATGATCACGATCCTTCTATTTTCCAACTTCATTTCCTCAGTTAGGATATCGGTGAATTTCCACACATTCTTGTGGTGGGTACCAGGGATATCTGGAATATATGGGGAGGCACCCGTTGCAACAATAACGGCCTCTGGTCCAAATGCCTCTATATCCTCTACACTTGCATTCTTATTAAACTCAATTCTTACACCAGCCTTTTCACATTGACGGACAAGCCATTGAATCGTGTATGTATCAAAGACCTCTTTCCCAGGAAGTTTTGAAGCAAGGAGCAACTGCCCGCCTGGTTTCTTTTCCCTTTCCCAAACAGTGACATCATGCCCTTTTAAGGCAGCAATTCTTGCTGCCTCCAAACCGCCAGGACCTCCACCAATCACCAATACCTTTTTCTTTCTGAGCATTTTTCCTGGGTACTTATATTCCAGCTCCTTTCCCATTTCGGGATTATGGAAACAAGTTACCGGCCATTCCCTAATCAGATACCAAAAACATTGACAACAGTGGGTACATTTCCGCACTTCTTCAACTTCTCCGCGGAGGACTTTATTGGGCAAATCGGGGTCAGAAAAGAGAGGCCTAGCCAAAGCAATTAAATCTGCTTTACCTTCGCTTAAAATCTCTTCCATCATTGCGGGATCGTTAATTTGACCGTTTGTCACAATAGGAATTTTAACTTCTTTTTTTATTCCTGAAGCGACGGGAACAGACGGAGCCAGTGGAGACCTGATAGACCACATGCCTTCTCCATCAAAACGGGTTTCCATTGTTCCGGCGGTAATAGATAAGTAGTTAACACCAACTTCTTCCAGTCTTTTGGCAAACAATTTTGCTTCTTCTTGAGTGAAACCATCGGGCAGTAGTTCGTCTCCTACAAGCCGGAATCCTACTGGAAAATCCTCACCACATTTATTCTTAATCGCGTCAACTATTTCGAGCGGAAAGCGTATGCGATTATCGAAACTGCCTCCGTACTCGTCTGTCCTCTTATTCGTCCTGGGTGAATAGAATTGTAGAATCAGGTATCCAGTCGCTCCATGCAGTTCGACCATATCAAAGTTGGCTCTTTTTGCTCTTAGGGCGGCGTCAGCAAAACATTCAACCATTTCTTCTATTTCTGCTGTGCTCATCGCTCTCGGTTTAAAATACTTTTGCCTCAGATTATACCCCGGGATATCAGACGCAGAAATCGGTTCGTCTTTCGAAAATCTTCCAGGGTGAAATAACTGAGCGCAGGCAACACATTTATGAAGATGAATTCGTTCTGTTAGCTTGTATAGGTCTGGAATATATCTATCTTCGTCCATTCTCGGATAGGCCGATCCAGTTTGGTTCTTGCCTTTCACCAGACCCACCCCCATGATTGCCATTGAGACTCCGCCTCTTGCCCTTGCTTCCATGTAACTAATAAATTCTGGCCCGATTCCTCCACCCGGGGTGGTCAGGCCGACGTGAGCAGGAGCCAGGACAATACGATTCTTAAGAATGAAGCTCCCAATCATAATTGGTTGAGAGATGTGTTTACAAGAATCCAATTCTTTCTTTAGAATCATACCTTAGCCTTCGAAGTTACTTCTTATACAGATCTTCCATCCCCTCGAACTTTTGGTCTGTGCGAACCCTGATCTTACAAAACCTAGTGGGCTGAGAAGCCTTAAAACGGTGACTTTGTATTCTCGATAGGCTTGAGAGAGCCCTTGCTCTCTGGACTTCTCCCTTTGGAGGAGTCGAGGATTAACCCAGAAATATAAGAAAAGACCGCATCTTAAGGGTTGGCCCACCCGGCCGCGAAATTTATGCACGTGTCGGGTAAATTATGGTCTCCTTAAAGTCTGCAGTGGACATCCAAACCGACTATTTTTTTGTGCCACGGATTTTGTCAGAATATGTTTTCAGATTCGGATCCAATTTGGCTTTTATATACTCCATTGCTAAAGGCCGAAAAGTGGCGTCTGTAATATAGTCCATAGTGTAATATTTCTCGACGTCTATCTTCTCCTTTAGGATGCCCACATCGACAAGTACGTCTTGTGTAAATTGCATTACATTCTTATCGATCCATCCAAATCCATGTTTCTCTATAATTTCACTTTTATACTTGTAATGCCAGCGCGTATAATTCTCAGCCATGCGCACATCGTATACCAAACGTTGATCTGGCCGGTATTTAATCATATCCTCGATCAATGTTTTTACGTCTGTCTTTGCCAGAATAAAACTTCTTGCAATTCCCCGGATATATTTCATTACTGTTTCTCGGCCAACTTGCTTGGCCCAGTTCGTATTGATAATGACCCCATCGCTGGGAATGGGTATGCCATATTCTTTTATGGAAAAGACCGTAACTTCGTGTCCCATTGCTAACAATTGAACATCCTGGGCACCAATCATGCCACAAAAGGCATCCAGCTTACCTGTCGCCAATAAGGGGACTTCGTTGCCCACGGCAACATTGGTGAATTTGATTTTTGTCAGGTCAACACCGTTTTTTTTAAGCATGCCTTTAACCAATGGCCCGGTATATCCGAATGGAAAAACACCGACTGTTTTCCCTTCAAACTCCTTTAAGTTCTTAAACCCTCTTTCTTTTAATGTAAAAAGTGCACTTGTATCATTTTGCGTTCCTATTAATACCGTCTGGATGGGCATCCCTTTTTGTACACCAGTCATGATAGCCGCCATCTGAGTATAGCCCATTTGGGACGAGCCAGACCCGACGGCCATCACAACATCAGCACTTCCTTTACCGTCTTCAACCTCACCATAAACACCCTCTTCGGGCCAAAAGCGGTCTTGGCATGAAAAAAACATCGCCCAGGATCCTGTCGGGCTAAATGGATTCCTGAATTTAATTTCTATTTTCCCCTGGGCAAAAGCTCCTGATGGAATACTCATGATTGCAAAGGTAACCACGAGAATTAATAAACCCGTTAGAAGATTCCCCAAAACACTTGATGTTCTCCCTGCCCTTCTCATTTTAGACCTCCTTTAGAAAAATATTTGCTATTCTGCACGGGGTATCCATGGGCTTGGAATGGCCCCAGCCTCTCACGTTACCCCTTTCGAGTTTTTCTAGAACCTTCTACCTCAGACTGCAGACAAAAATTCCTGCATACATGAACACACATAAGAGACTCAATTGAATTTTATAACAGGTCAATCATATATCAGGCTGCCACATATTAGCTTTAGGCTCTTTTCTATTTCTCTTTTGTTCTACTCAATCATATCTATCTCAAACGCTTAGCATGTCTCTGAATCTGTCAATGTAAGCATGGGCCTCAGGAAGGCGCAAGCTTTTCCTGCTCCGCGGTCTTGGCAGGTCGATCGTCACGATTTCGATGATCGTTCCCGGCCGTTTCGACAAAATAACCACCTTATCGGATAATAAAACGGCTTCAGAAATATCGTGTGTAATAAGAACAATGGTTGTGCCTGTTTCCTTCCATATTTTGAGCAGTTCTTCGTTCATCTTCTCCCTCAGTAAAGCATCCAGATTCGCCAATGGCTCATCCATAAGCAAAATAGGGGGGCTATAGGAAAGGGCTCTTGCAAGGGAAACGCGCTGTTTCATTCCACCGGATAAATCTCTTGGATAGTTTTTCTCAAACCCCCTCAGCCCAACCAGCTCTATTAACTCGGATATTCTGTCATTATTTCTAATGCCCATAATTTTTGACGGCAAAGCGATATTTTCTAATACGGTTTTCCAATCCATGAGCGTTGGGTCCTGGGGTACGTACCCAAACATCCTATTCTTTCGGGCTTCCTGGGGACGTTTGCCATCAATCACGATACTGCCCCTCGTTGGCTCCAACAGATTTCCGACACAATAAAGCAAAGTCGATTTGCCGCATCCTGATGGTCCAATTATACTGGTAAAAGATCCCTTCAGCACTTCAAAACTAATATCATTTAGCGCTTCTATTCCTCCGCCCGGAGAATCAGGATTATAGGTTAGGAAGACATTTTTGAGAACGATATACGACATAATTATAGGCCGCTTTCCGTGCCAGTTAACGTTTTTGTCCTTGCGGCCCAAGGCATTAGGATCTTCTGCAAAAAATCCACGATATGATAAAGAACAAATCCAACGATCCCTAAAAGCAGCAAAGCGCAGAACATCATCGGCGTTTCCAAAGTATTATTCGCTAAGATAGTCAAATATCCCAATCCCTCATTACCAGCGATAAATTCTGCGACAATTGCTCCGGTAACAGATAGTATGATCCCTAGTTGAAAGCCAGCAAAAAGAAAAGGAAAGGCTCGAAAAAGCCGAACGTGGAAATAGATTTGATTCTTTGAGGCGTTGTAAGATGCCATAAGGCGCTCTTCGTTTTCATTAAATTGGTCCAATCCTGCAAAAAAGTTTACAAGAATCGGGAAAAATGAAATTGACGTAACGATAGTGATATTTGTAAACAATCCAAATCCGAACCAGATGATAAAAAGAGGCGCTAAACCGAGCTTTGGCATAGTTTGAAACGCGACGATGTAGGGCAAAAAAATCTTTCGGGCTAACGAGAAGTAAGATATGAAAAAGGCAAAAAACGACCCCACAATAGATCCAATGACAAAACCGATGAATGTTTCATTTACCGTGACGAGTAAGTGGTGTAACAAGGTAGGCCAAATTTCAATGCCTTTTGAAATGATAAGCAGTGGGCTCGGAAGAATATAAGTAGGAATCTTGAAGTATCCCGCTGCGAGCTGCCAGACTAGCAAGAAGATGACTAAAGAGAACCATGGATAATACGAATCAAAATTATACTTGAGTGGGCCTTTTTTCACTATAACTCCTTTTCTTTGACCCCATAGCGAGGCTTCGAGAGCTTTCTATCCAATTTTCACTCATTTGAGAATTCCATTTTACCTATTAAAAAGACTATGAAATAGCTCACATTCTAATGCCCTAGAATTGTCATTGCGAGCCGGAAGGGCCGTGGCAATGGTATTATTGTTGAGGATTGCTTCCTCGCTAGATCCTCCTCACAATGATGAACACGCAATAGATGCAAACTATAATGCGCTACCAAGCCCAAACATCCATTTACAATAATGGGTTCTTTGCAGCATTCTTGCCAATTATGGGACCAAAAACAAAAATATTTGCGAAATGAGATCCGGATCCCGGATAGCCTGGGTAAATACTCGTAACGGCGCCAACAGCATACAAATTTGGGATAGCTCTTCCGAATACATCTAATACTTGTCCCCCAAGATTTATTACCAGACCCCCGGTTGGTGACCCGATAGCCGGGACACCCTTAACAGCGTAAAAAGGGGGGTAACAAATTGGTTCAACGAAATGAACAGAACCAAATTCTGGGTCTTTCCCTAACTTAGCGTTTTCGTTATATTTACGAACGGTGGTTTCTAATGCGGTAGGGTTCACTCCGATTTCTTTTGCCAAATTCCCGATTGTAGATGCTGTCTTAACCAATCCTTTCTCGATTTCAATGCTTAGGTCTAAACTCAAATATGGGTGAAGGATATTCCCTTCCCTGGTTTTTCTAGCCAGTTCATCAAAGATTACAAAGCACATGCTCCCTTCTTGCTCAATAATAGCTTTTGCTAAAGGGCCATATCCTGCATGATCGTTAATAAAGCGTTTTCCTCCTCTATTTACCAAGATGCAGGGACTCCACCGAGAGATCATTAAAGCTTTTCGCCCCTTATACGGCATGCCTATATTTACTCTGCAGTCACTAATATTAGCCACAGCAGCTCCGTGCTCTTGGGCCATGATTAAACCATCGCCTTCAAGCCCATCAGCTGTAAAAGTCGGAAAAGTTCTATATTCAGGGGCATACAAATCTATCAGTTTCTTACTATGTGCGAAATGGCCACTGCATATGACTACACTTCTCTTGGCCCTAATAGTCACCTCCTTCCCCTTTTTTTCAGCTTTAATGCCAACGATTCTTCCCCTGATATCGGATATCAGTTCATGTGCCCTCATGTCAGTCACAATTTCGATACCTTTTTCTCTCGCCCTGTCAAGCAGGATTTCCTGAAACACTTTCCCACCCCCTTCGCAAGCATGCGCTCCGGGCACGGGAGAAACTACAGCAGCATATTCCGGGAGTAACTCAAGGCCTCCGTATGTTATGCCTGGTGCCCCATATTTGGCAGGAAATTTCACCCCCAAACTACTCAGCCAATTTATCGCGCCAGCTGAGCCATACGCAATTATTCTCATTTTCTCTCTTTCTTTTCTATTCGCTTTCGGGCAAGAGGCTACATACAGTCTATACATCCGTTCAGCCGAGTCCTTGATATTTAGTTTTTTCTGAATCAATGTGCCAGCAGCATAAACACAACCTCCCGAAATCCGGATATCTCCACTCGGATTAGGCATCTTCTCCAGCATCAGGACTTTAGCGCCCGCAGAATGGGCCGAAATTGCCACGGTCGGACCTGCTGCTCCAGCCCCTATTACAGCGACTTCTGTTTCGAGGTCCCATTTTTTGGGCAAACGTCCTTTC
>Ga0153915_10007304_pt1 | contig 10416 bp, 3 predicted proteins | sample Opewatmetagenome_2_FD_107003 | JGI IMG/M metagenome (GOLD analysis project Ga0153915, IMG submission 107003) | Freshwater wetland microbial communities from Ohio, USA - Open water 3 Core 3 Depth 3 metaG | ecosystem: Environmental > Aquatic > Freshwater > Wetlands | place: USA: Ohio, Lake Erie... | reverse complement strand
GAAGACAAAGCGGCGGACGCGGCCGTCAACAAATAGCGCGCCCAGCCGCACCGTCGACTAGAATGGCGCGTCCCCCAACGACGCGCCCATGCCCATAGCCACAGGGACCCGTCTGGGTCCGTACGAAATCCTTGCTCCCCTCGGCGCCGGCGGCATGGGCGAGGTGTATCGCGCGAGAGACACGCGCCTCGACCGCACCGTCGCGATCAAGATTCTTCCGGCGGCGCTGGCCGACGATCCGCAGTTCAAGGAGCGCTTCGATCGCGAAGCGCGGGCGATCTCGCAGCTCGACCACCCGAACATCTGCGCGCTCTACGACACCGGCCAGCAGGACGGCACGGCGTTCCTCGTCATGCAGTACCTCGAAGGCGAGACGCTGGCCGACCGGGTCGCGAAGGGGCCGCTCCCGCTCGAGCAGGCGCTGGCGATCGCGGTGCAGATCGCCGATGCGCTCGTGGCCGCGCATCGCGCGGGCATCGTCCACCGCGATCTCAAGCCCGGGAACGTGATGTTGACGAAGACGGGCGCGAAGCTGCTCGACTTCGGCCTCGCGAAGAGCGGCGCGTCGATCGTCGCGGGCTCGGGCGGCTCGATGCTGCCGACGACGCCGGCGGCGCTCACCATTCAGGGCCAGATTCTCGGGACGTTCCAGTACATGGCGCCCGAGCAGCTCGAAGGCGGCGAGGCTGACGCGCGCACAGACATCTTTGCGTTCGGCGCGCTGCTCCACGAGATGGTGACGGGGAAGAAGGCGTTCGAGGGGAAGAGCCACGCGAGCCTGGTTGCGGCGATTCTCGAACGGCAGCCGCCGCCCCTCTCATCGCTGCAGCCGCTCTCGCCGCCGGATCTCGATCGCATCGTCTCCAAGTGTCTCGCCAAGGACCCGGACGATCGCTGGCAGAGCGCACGAGATCTGAAAGACGCGCTGAAGTGGATAGGCACTGGAAGTGCGTCCGCCACGACGGTCGGATCGACGATAGCCGTCGCGCCGATCGCGCGAAGACGTCCCGGCGGGATGGCGTGGACCGTGGCGGCGCTCGCGGTCGCTGCCAGCGTCGTCCTCGGCGTTGGCTGGTGGAGTGCCGCGCGGCCCGTTGAAAAATCCCTGGTGCGCGTGAGTGTCGACCTCGGGCCCCAGGCGGTTCGCAGCGGACGGGTCACGGCGGTGCTCTCTCCCGATGGCACACGACTCGTGTACGTAGCGAACGCACCTGGCGGCGTGGTGCAGTTGATGACGCGCCGGCTGGATCAGGTGGAGGCGTCCGTCCTGTCGGACACGGAGAGCGCCAACCCGCCGCAGCCGTTCTTCTCGCCCGACGGCCAGTGGATCGGGTTCGTCGGAAGCGGTGTGATCAAGAAAGTCAGCGTCAACGGAGGCGGGGCCGTCAGCCTCGCAGTACGTCCCGACACCGTGTTCGGCGCGGCGTGGACCGATAGCGGCGAGATCCTGCTTGGCTCGGCGAACGGACTCGCCAGAGTTCCGGAGGCAGGCGGCGCTGCGGCGCCGGTGAAAACCTACGCCGGGGCGATCGTGTTCCCGGACCCGCTCCCCGGCGGCAAAGTGGCGCTCGTAAACCTGACGCCGCGGGGCGGCATCGGGTCACTGGATGATCTGGATATCGCCGCGGTGACGCTCGCGAGCGGGGTCACGAAGACGCTGCTGCACGGCGGCCATGGGCCGCGGTACTTTCCGGGCTCCGGGGGCCTGGGCTACATCCTCTACGTTCGTCGCGGAGTCCTCTTCGCTGTGGCCTTCGATCCGGAACGCCTCGAGGTGCGCGGGAATCCTGCGCCTCTCGTCGAAGACGTCGCGGCCGACACCTCGCAGGCCGGCGGCGGACAGTTCGCGTTCTCGAGGACCGGCACACTGGTGTATCTCCAGGGCAAGCCCACCGCCACGCGGCGCGCCCTTCAGTGGCTGGACGCCGCGGGACAGCTCAAGACGCTCGTGCCGGAGGAGGGCGATTACGCCGCACCGCGCATCTCACCGGACGGCAGGCGGGTCGCCTACACGGTCGTGGGAAGCAAAGGCACGGACGTCTGGGTGTACGAGTCCGGCCGCGACGCGCCGACACAGATCACCTTTTCAAGTCCCGGCGGCAGGGAACTGGCGTGGGCGCCGGACTCACGGCACCTGGTGTACGGCGACGTCACGGCGCTGTGGTGGACACGGGCCGACGGCTCGAGCCAGCCGCAGAAGATTCTCGACGGCGCCGCCAGCCCACGCCCCGGTTTCTTCTCCGCAGACGGTCGCCTGGCCTATTCGGTGTCACCCTCCGGCCTGCCCGACGCGTTCACGCTGCCTCTGGATCTGCGCGACCCGGAGCATCCTCGCCCAGGCGCGCCGCAGCCATTTCTCACCGAGCCCCAGGTCGAGGTCGATCCGGCGTTCTCGCCGGATGGCAAATTCATCGCGTACGCCTCGAACGAAGGGAATGCCGAAGACGTCTATGTGCGGCCGTTTCCTGGACCGGGCGGCAAGTGGAAGATCTCGACGGGCGGCGGCAAGTTCCCGACGTTCGCGCGCACGACGCACGAGCTGTTCTTCCTTGGCAGCGACGATCGGATCTGGGTGACGAGCTACACGATTCAGGACGGCGCGTTCAATGCGGGCAAGCCACGCGTGTGGTCACCGGTGAAGATCTTCCGCGACGGCGTGCGGCAGAACTTCGATATCTCCCCCGACGGCACGCATGCCGTCGTGTTTCCTTCGCCGCAGGCTGAGACGCAGGCGGGCAGCCTGCACGCGACGTTCCTCTTCAATTTCTTCGATGAAGTCCGAAGGCGGGTGAAGTAGCCCGTGGCGCTCTCTCCCGGTTCACGTCTCGGCCCGTACGAAATTCTGGCCCTGCTCGGCGCGGGCGGCATGGGCGAGGTCTACCGCGCGCGCGACTCGAAGCTGAAGCGCGACGTCGCCATTAAAGTACTGCCCGAGGCGTTCGCGCGCGATCCCGAGCGGCTCGCACGGTTCCAGCGCGAAGCGGAGGTCCTGGCGACGCTCAGCCACCCCAACATCGCCGCGGTCTACGGCTTCGAAGATTCCGCCGAGGGCAGCGGCATCGTCCTCGAGCTTGTCGAAGGCTCGACGCTCGCGGACCGAATTGAAGGGCTGCGGGCTCAGAGCAAAGGGCTGCCGATCCACGACGCGATGGAGATCGCGCTGCAGATCGCCGACGCACTTGAAGCCGCGCACGCGAAGGGCATCGTCCACCGCGACCTGAAGCCGGCCAACATCAAGATCACGCCGGCGGGAAAGGTGAAGGTCCTCGACTTCGGCCTCGCGAAGCTCACGCAGGAAACGCCGACTGACGACGTGCCGACGCTCATGGCGACGACGCAGGCCGGCATGCTGCTCGGGACCGCGGCGTACATGGCGCCGGAGCAGGCGCAGGGCGGACTGACCGATGCCCGCTCGGACGTCTTCAGCTTCGGCGTCGTGCTCTACGAAACGCTATCGGGCAGGCGCGCGTTCGGCGGCGACTCGGTGCTGGATACGCTGAACGCGGTCGTGCACCGCGAGCCTGCGTCCTTCGAGTCGCCGGCGGCCGGGATCGTCAAGCGGTGCATGGAGAAACAGCCGTCGCAACGCTTTGCGACGATGGCGGATCTGAAAGCCGCGCTCGTGAAGCTGCGAGAGAAGCGGGATGCGCCGTCGCAGGCCTCGCCGTCGATTGCCGTGCTGCCGTTCGCCAACATGAGCCGCGACGCCGACGACGAATACTTCAGCGACGGGCTCGCCGAGGAGATCATCAACGCGCTTGCGCAGATGCCCGGCCTCAAGGTCATCGCCCGCACGTCCGCGTTCGCCTTCAAGGGGAAGAACGAGGACATTCGGAGGATCGCCGACACGCTCGGCGTGACGACGGTGCTCGAAGGCAGCGTCCGCCGGGCCGGCAGCCGCATTCGCGTGACCGCGCAGCTCATTCAGGCGAGCGACGGCACGCATCTATGGTCGCAGCGGTACGACCGGGAGATGTCGGACATCTTCGCCGTACAGGATGAGATCTCGGCCGCGATCGCGGGCGCGTTGAAGGTAAAGCTGTCGTCGGCGCCGGAACGCCGGATGCCCAAGCTGCCGGCCTACGAGGCGTACCTGCAGTACCGTTCGTATCAGTGGAGGTTCACGCCTGAAGCGTCGCAGCGCAGCCGCGAGAGTTTGGAGCGCGCGATCGCGCTCGACCCAGATTTTGCGCTGCCTTACGTCGGCTTGGCCGACTACCACCTCGCCCTGGCGGCCGTTGGCGGGCTGTCGGCGCGGGAGGCGATGCCGCGGGCGCGCGAGCTGGCGCAGCGTGCGCTCACGATCGATCCGGATCTGCCCGAAGCGCACGCCATGCTCGGGATTGTGGCGGGCCAGCACGACTTCGACTGGGGTGAAGCCGACCGCCGATTCCGTCTTGCCGTGGCGCGCGAACCTATCTCGCCCCACCTGCGCCAGTGGTATGCGCTCTTTCTGCTCTTTTCGACCGGCCGCATCGATGAGGCCCGCCGCCAGATTGAGCGCGTGCTCGACGAAGATCCGCTCTGTCAGATGTGGCACAACATGCACTCGTATGTGTTGCAGGGGGCGGGGCTGACAGGCGAAGCCATGGACGCCATTCGAAGGTCCGTGGACCTCGATCCCCAGTTCTGGTGGGGCTGGATGCAGCTTGGCTTGTTGTGCGGCATCATCGGCCGTCACAGCGAGGCGCTGCAATGCGCGGAGAAGTCCATGGCGGCCGCGCCGTGGTCGCCCTACAGTATGGGACTCATGGCTGGCGCTCTCGAGAATCTTGGCCAGCACGAGAAGGCCGAGCCGTTGCTCACGGCGCTTCGAGGCGACGTGTCTCGCGGGCCGACCGGACTCGCATGCTGGTGTGTCCTTCGCGGGGACATCGAAGGCGCCGTCGACTGGGTTGAAAAGGCGGCGGATCAGCGATTTACCGGCGTCGTCATGATTCTCGTCCGGGTGTTCGAGCCATTGCTCAGGCAGTCGGCTCGATGGCCGGCCTTGCTGAAGAAGATTAACCTCGCGTGATTGGTACGCGCCTCGGTCCGTACGAAGTCCTCTCCAAGCTTGGCGAAGGCGGGATGGGCGAGGTTTATCGCGCGCGCGACCCGAAGCTGAAGCGCGACGTCGCGATCAAAGTCCTGCCCGAGGCGTTCGCGAAAGATCCGGAACGGCTCGCACGCTTCGAGCGCGAAGCGGAAGTTCTCGCGACACTCAATCATCCCAATATCGCCGCCGTGTACGGCTTCGAGGAATCGGCCGAGGCCCACGGCATCGTCCTCGAGCTCGTTGACGGCCCGACGCTGGCGGAAAGAATCGAAGGGCTGCGGGCGAAGGGCACAGGGCTGCCGATTGACGAGGCGCTGCCGATCGCGAGGCAGATCGCAGATGCGCTCGAAGCGGCGCACGAGCGCGGCATCGTCCACCGTGACCTCAAGCCCGCCAACATCAAGCTGACCGCCGGCGGACAGGTGAAGGTGCTCGACTTCGGTCTCGCGAAGATGCTCGAAGGCGACCTGGCCGATCCCCGCGCGGCGGCGAACGTCACCGCGTCGCCAACCATGATGTCGCCGGCGATGACGGGCGTCGGGATGATCCTCGGCACGGCGCCGTACATGTCGCCGGAGCAGGCGGCGGCAAAGCCCGCCGACAAGCGCGCCGACATCTGGTCGTTCGGCGTGATTCTCTGGGAGATGCTGACGGGCCGGCGCCTGTTCGACGGCGAGTCGGTGTCGCACACGCTCGCCGACGTCCTGCGCGCGCCGCTCGATTTCGCGGCGCTGCCCGCGGACACGCCGCCGGCGATTCGCGAGCTGTTGCGGCGCTGCCTCGAACGCGACACGAAGAACCGGCTGCGCGACATCGGCGAAGCGCGCGTGGCGATCGATCAGGAACTGTCTGGCAAATCGCTCGTCGTTGCCGCGCCGGCGCAACCGTCGTCGCGCGCCGCGCTTGTCGCGTCGGCCGTCGCCGCGCTCGCGATCGCCGCCGCGGCCGGCCTGGCGTTCGCGTACCTCCGCGAGCAGCGGCCGGTGGACGGACCGATGCGGTTTCAGCTCCTGCCGCCCGAGCAGACGGCGTTCCCGCAGGGCGTGCATCTCTCGCCTGACGGACGGAACATCGCGTTCGTCGCGCCGGGCAGCGACGGCCGGTCGATGCTCTGGATACGTGCCATCGACTCATTGAATGCGCGGCCGATGCCGTCGACGGAGAACGTCACCGCGAAGCCGTTCTGGTCTCCGGACAGCCGCTCTGTGGGCTTTGGCGTCGACGGATTTCCGGGAACGCTGAAGAAGATCGACGCCGCCACCGGCGTGATCCAGACGTTGTGCACGTACAACGGGCCGTTCCGCGGAGGGTCATGGAACCGACGCGGCGTGATCATCTTCGGCGCAGGCATCGGCGGCCTGGTCCGCGTGCCGGAGGGCGGCGGCGCGACGACGCAGCTGACGCGCCTCGAGGCCACGCGCCAGGAACTGCAGCATGCGGGCCCGGCGTTCTTTTCCGACGGGCGGCGGTTCTTCTACGAGCGCGTGTCGCGAGTGCCGGAGAACTCCGGCATCTACGTGGGCGCCTTCGATCTGTCGCCAGAGCAGCAGAGCACCACGAGGTTTCTGCCGAGCGACACCGAGCCGGAATGGGTACCGTCGGTTTCCGGCCGCGGGGGATGGCTGCTGTTTCTCCGGCTTGGCACGCTGCTGGCGCAGCCGCTCGACACGAAGGGTGCGCTTGCTGGCGATGCGACCCCGCTCGCCGAAGACATCGCCGGCATTGGGTCGTACGGGTGGTTCTCGGCGTCGGAGACGGGAACGCTCGCGTATCGAACCGGACGGGCACAATCGGAAACGACCGAGCTCCGATGGGTCGATCGCGAGGGACGCGCCGTCGGACAGGTCGGCCCGCGCTCCGATTACCTTGGGAGCGGGATCACGCTCTCCCGTGACGGCAAGCGCGTGATCGTCACGAAGATGGACAACGCGTCGGCGTCGCGCGGCATGTTCAACTTTCAGGCGTCGCGCGTCTGGACGGCGGACGTCGATCGCGGGATCTTCAGCCGCCTCTATTCGGGCGACGGCACCGAAAGTTCGCCCGCGGTGTCCCCCGACGGGCGCATCATCTTCAGCTCCACGATCAACGGCGCGGTCGGGGACCTCTACGTCATGCCCGCCAGCGGCCTCGGCCAGCCGCAGCCGCTGATCGGCAAGTCCGTGACGATCAAACATCCGAACGACGTCTCGCCCGATGGCCGGTTCCTGATCTTCGACGATCATTCCGCGCAGCAGCGGCAGGATCTCTGGGTGCTGCCGCTCGATGTGCCGGCGGGCACGGCGAAACCCATTCCGTTCCTGGTGACGTCGGCGGATGAAACCTTCGGACAGTATTCGCCGGACGGGAAGTGGATCGCGTACAGCTCCGACGAGTCGGGACGGCGTGAAGTGTACGTGCAGGGCTTTGCGCCTGATCGGACGCCGGCGGCGGCCGTCGGCAAGTGGCAGCTGTCCACGGCGGGCGGTGACAAGCCGCGCTGGCGGCACGATGGCAGGGAGCTCTTCTACATCGCGCCGGGCGGGAAGATGATGGCGGTGCCGCTCAAGACCGGGCTTTCGTCGTTTGTACCGGGGATCGCCGTGCCGCTGTTCGACATCAAGGCGACGGGATTCTTTCCCTATGGCGTCAGCCCTGATGGCCGGTTCCTGATCGACGCGGTGACGGACAACCAGACCTCGGCGCCCACGCCGATCACGATCGTGGTCAACTGGCAGATGGGACTGAAGAAGTGATCGGCACGCGCCTCGGCCCGTACGACGTGCTCTCGAAGCTCGGCGAAGGCGGCATGGGCGAGGTCTATCGCGCGCGCGATACGAAGCTCAAGCGCGACGTTGCGATTAAAGTGCTGCCCGACGCGTTTGCGAAGGATCCGGAACGGCTCGCGCGGTTCGAGCGCGAAGCCGAAGTTCTCGCGACGCTCAACCATCCCAACATCGCGGCCGTGTACGGCTTCGAAGAATCCGCTGACGCCAGCGGCATCGTCCTCGAGCTCGTCGAAGGCCCGACGCTGGCGGAAAGAATCGAAGGGCTGAGGGCCAAGAGCTCAGGGCTGCCGATGGAGGAGGCGCTGCCGATCGCGCGGCAGATCGTCGACGCGATGCTCGCGGCCCATGAAAAGGGCATCATCCACCGCGACCTGAAGCCGGCGAACATCAAGATCACGCCGGACGGGAAAGTGAAGGTCCTCGACTTCGGCCTGGCGAAGCTCGCCGACCCGAGAGGCGTCGACAGCGGGATCAACGTGACGGCGCTCCCCACGATCACGTCGCCGGCAATGATGACCGGCGCCGGCGTGATTCTGGGCACCGCGGCCTACATGAGTCCCGAGCAGGCGCGCGCACGGCCCGTCGACGCGCGCGCCGACATCTGGGCGTTCGGCGCGGTGCTGTACGAGATGCTCACCGGCCGCCGCGCATTCCCGGGCGACGACGTGACCGAGACGATCGCGAACATCGTCAAGACCGAGCCCGACTGGAGTGCGCTGCCCGCGGGCACGCCGGCGGCGTTGCGCAGGCTGCTGCAGCGATGTCTGCAGAAGGACCCGGATCGACGCCTGCGGCACATCGCCGACGCGCGCCTCGATCTCGACGACGCGATCAGCGCGCCGGACGCGCCGGCAGCCGGCGCCGCCTCGGCATCATCGTCAGGCGTCGCTCGCGCGCTGCCGTGGGCCATGGCCGCCTGTGCGCTCGTCGCTGCCGGCGTGTTCGGCGCCATGCTGTGGCGGCGGACCGCTGAGCCGGCGCGAAGCGGCGGCGCGGTCCGGCTCGAAGTGAATCTCCCGTCCGGCATCGAGATGTTCACGACGAACACGCGTACGGTGGCCCTCTCGCCGGACGGGACGAAGCTGGCGTTCATCGGCGTGAGCGGCGGCACGCGGCTGGTCTACCTGCGTTCGCTCGATCAGTTCGCGGCCGTGCCGCTCAAAGGCAGCGACGGCGCGACGCTGTGTTTCTTCTCGCCGGACGGCCGGTCGGTCGGCGTTGAGAATGCCGGCGGCATCCTGACAACCATCTCTCTGGTCGACGGGCTGGCCTCCACCGTCGTCGACAACGCGAACTTCCAGTACGGCGCCGCGTGGATGCCCGACGACAGCATCGTGTTCGCGCGCGGCGGCGTCCTCTGGCGGATTGCGCGGTCCGGCGCCACGCCGAAGGCGATCACGACGCTGGACGCGGGGCGGCATGAGGTGGCGCATGCGTGGCCGATGGTGCTGCCGGGAGGCACACGGCTGCTGCTGGCCGTGCTGGCCGGCGATCAGTGGCGTATCGACTCGCTCGACCTCGCGTCCGGCGCACGCGCGACGGTCATCGAGCGCGGCACGTTGCCGCTCGTCTCGGTGCGAGGGCGGCTCCTGTATTTGAGAGACGGCGAGGTGCTGGCGGCGCCTTTCGATCCGGATGCGCTGCGCGTGACCGGTCCGGCGACCCGGATGATCGACAATCTCGCCACGGGTTCGCCGGGCGTGCCCATGCTCGACGTCTCGGTGACTGGGACGATCGTGTACGCGTCCACGGCGGCGGTCAGCCGTCTGGTGTGGACGTCGCGCGGCGGCGCGGAGCAGCCCGTGATCGACAGCGCCCGATCCGATGGGACGGATCTCCGGCCCTACGCGAACCCGCGGCTCTCGCCGGACGGCGCCCGCGTCATCGTGCAGGCTGGAAATCTGTGGGTGCAGGACCTCGCACGCGGGACGTTCACGCGGCTGTCGAGACGCGACGACGGCACGAGTGCGTTCCCGATGTGGAGTGCTGACGGACGCCGCGTGCTCGCGCGATCGTCGGTCGGCGTGATGCTGTTTGACGCCGACGGCAGCGGACGTTCGGAGGTGCTGCCCGGGACGTCCGTGCAGGACTACCCGACGTCGGTGACGGCCGACGGCGACACGCTCGTGTTCCAGCGCAGCTCGCAGGACACCGGCTTCGACCTGTTCGCGATGCCGCTGCGCGGGTCCCCGGCGCTCCGGACCCTGGTCAGGACATCCGCGTATGAAGGAGGCGCGCGGCTGTCGCCGGACGGCCGCTGGCTTGTGTACGTGTCGAACGACTCAGGGCACGCCGACATCTACGTGCGGCCGTTTTCCGGGGCCGACAGGCGGTGGCAGGTGTCGACGCAGGGTGGGACGCAGCCGGTGTGGAATCCCAACGGCCGCGAAATGTTTTATCGCGAGGGCAACAGGATGATGGCGGTGGACGTCACCGCGACAGCGTCCGGGCTCTCGCTGTCGCAGCCGCACGTGCTGTTCGAGCAGCGCTATGCGTATGGCGCCGGCATCACGCTCGCGAACTACGACGTCTCGCGCGACGGGCAGCGGTTTCTGATGGTGAAGGACGAAGCCGGCGCCGGGCGGCTGAACATCGTCCTGAACGCGTTTGCCG
>Ga0153915_10007303_pt1 | contig 10416 bp, 10 predicted proteins | sample Opewatmetagenome_2_FD_107003 | JGI IMG/M metagenome (GOLD analysis project Ga0153915, IMG submission 107003) | Freshwater wetland microbial communities from Ohio, USA - Open water 3 Core 3 Depth 3 metaG | ecosystem: Environmental > Aquatic > Freshwater > Wetlands | place: USA: Ohio, Lake Erie... | reverse complement strand
CGGCGAACATTATTGATAAGATTGTTGACGGCAAGATGAATAAATTTTTTGCTGAGAATTGTTTATTGTCTCAGGGTTTTGTAAAAGATGAGAAGGTTCCTGTTGAGAAGGTTCTTGCCGATGCTGCGAAAGTTGCCGGTGGAACGGCTAAAATAAAAACATTTGTCCGATTTGCCATCGGGTAATATAATATAAGCACCGTTAAGACGGTGCTTTTTTTATGTTTATTTTTTATGGGAACTAATATGGGCGAACTTCAATATAAGAGGGTACTGCTGAAAATCAGCGGCGAAAGTTTTTGTCAAACTGGCGGGTTTGGCATTGATGGCGGCCAGCTTGCCTCGATTGCCGAACGAATTATACAAATAAAAAATCTTGGTACTCAGATTGCAATTGTTGTTGGCGGCGGAAATTTTCTTCGCGGCGAAACTTTCAGCAAGCTAAGTCACATTCCCCGTCACACAGCTGATTATATGGGAATGCTTTCGACAGTTATTAACGCTTGTGCCTTGCAGGAAACGCTTGAGAAGCTGGGCCAGCCGACGCGGGTTTTGAGTGCCATTGAGATTTCTGCTATTTGCGAGCCTTTCATCAGGCGTAAGGCCATAAAGTATCTGGAGCAGGGGACGGTTGCGATTCTTGCCGGCGGTACAGGGAATCCTTTCTTTTCTACTGATACTTGCGCTGCGCTTCGTGCTTCGGAGTTGGATGCTGATGTGCTCATCAAGGCTACGAAGGTTGACGGAGTTTATGATGATGACCCGATTAAGAATCCAAGCGCTAAATTTTTTGACAAGCTTGCTTATCAGGATGTGCTCAAGTATTATTTGAAAGTGATGGATCATTCTGCCATAAGTTTGTGCAGTGAAAATAAAATTCCGATTATTGTTCTGAATATTTTTCAGAAGGGATTTATTATAAAAGCGCTTCTCGGCGAAAAAATTGGAACGATTATTTCTTAATTTTACAGGAGCGGATTATGCCTACTCAAAAAACTGTTAATGAACACAAAAATATGATGGACAAGGTGATGGAGCATCTTGGTAATGAGTTTAAATCGGTCAGGACCAGCAGGGCTTCTACAGGTCTTGTCGAGAACATCAGGGTTGACTATTATGGTACGCCTACGCCTTTGCGTCAGCTTGCCACGCTTTCGACTCCAGATGCTAATATGATTCTTATTAAGCCGTTTGACCCGGCTTCCATTAAGGAAATTGAAAAGGCCATTAAGAATAGTGATTTGTCGATTTCTCCAGTTAATGACGGCAAGGTTGTAAGGCTCAGCGTCCCGGCTCTTTCTGGTGAACGCAGAAAGCAGATTGCCGCCCAGCTTAAACAGTTTGGCGAACAAGCTAAAATCAGCATTCGCAACGTCAGAAGAGACGGCAACAAAATACTCGACGACCAGGAAAAGGCAAAGACCGTTACAGAAGACGATCGTGATCGCGGCAAAAAGGAAATTGACGATTTGACGAAGCTTCACATTGATAAAATTGACAAACTGACCAAAGCTAAAATAGATGAAGTGATGGAAAGTTGATTATTATTAAAAGTTGAAAAATTTATAAGGCTGATTCTCCGGGGAATTATCCATCTTCGGAGGAGTAGCTGCTTGAATTTTAGATTTTCAATCTTAAATATTCAATTTTTTGTGAGGGGCGATTTATGCAGACTGACAATAATGTCCCAGGTAAAAAATCTTCTAAAGTTTCGATTGTAAAAATTATTCTGTGGATGCTGTTTTTTATTTTCTTGTTTTTCCTCATACCATTTTTCGGCGTCCCGGCTTATTTATCTTCTGACAGCGGAAAAACTTTAATTCTTTCACGTGTCAACAGTGCCATTGATGGTCAGGTCAAAGTTGATTCTCTTTCGATGGGCTGGTTTGAGGGCGTGAAGGTTCAGCAGTTTGATTTTTCAGACAGCACAGGCTGTACGAAGATAACCGCAAAAGAACTTGCCGCGCGTCCGAAGTATCTCGATTTGCTTGCCGGCAGACTAACGATTGACCAGGCTGTTATTGACCAGCCGCGTGTTGTTATAAATATCAGCGGCGATTGCGCTCCAAAGACAGAGACCAGAAAGATAATTGTTGAATCACCCAATGCCGTTGCTTCGTCAACATTTGCGGAAACAAAAATTTCACAGGCTTCTGCGTCTTCAGTCGCCGATACTCCCGCTGCTTTGCTTGCTATGGCAAATATTGACCTTACGGTTAAAGACGGTGATTTTAAATTCACTGCTCCCGATTCGAACAATGATATGCAGACTCTCGAGCTGCGGAACATAAACAGCAAACTCGCGATAAGACCTCTCGGCTCTAAAACAAGTTTCGATGTATCGATGGCAGTTGCTTCCGGCAATGAGGTTTCGCAGATTAATACAGTTGGTTCCGTAAAGACCGGCAAAAATGAATGGTCGTTTGCAAATACCAGCGGCGAAATTTCGCTTGAAGTAAACGACCTTAATATCGCCACACTTGGCCCGTTGTTTAAGGTGTTAAAAATTGATGTGTCTGCCGTCGGCAGAGTGTCCGCAGTTGTGGACGCCAAAGTTCAAAAAGGTCTTTTTGAAAATCTCCAGGCACAGGTAGCTGCGAGCAATGTTGATATTTCCGGCGATGTTCTCAAGGGTGACAGAATTCAAACTCCGTCGCTCCAGGCCGATATAAAGCTTAATACAACTGAAACAGCCGTGAATATTGATAAACTTAAAATTGAAGCTGACGGCCTAACAGCTGATGTTAAAGGCACTATTCCAAAAACGATGCGAAGTCTTGAGGATTTCCTCAAAGCAGATTCACCTGATTCGCTACAGGCTCAGTTTGACTGCGATGTCGCAAAAACTTTCAAACAGGTGAAAACAATCGCAGGCTTCAAACACGATTTCGATATCAGTTATGGCAGACTTAGCGGCGATATAAACACTCAGGCTCAGAATGGCAAAAGAACTCTTGCCGGCAAAGTAAAACTTTGGGCACTTGAAGGAAAATTTCCGGTAAAGAAAATTGTGCTTTCCAAACCTGTCGAGTTAGATGCGAAAATTACATCGCAGCAGGACAAAATTTACGTTGAAAAATTTAATCTCGATTCCGCTTTCGCAAAAGCGAATATTACCGGCACAACCGACAATATGACATATCAGGCTCGTTTTGACCTTGCCCAAATGCAAAGCGATGTAGGCCAATTCTTCGAGATAAATCCAACACTCACCGGCGACGCCAATTTTGCAGGCAAAGCCGCATTTGCCAAAAGCATTCTCAGCAGCACCGGCTCAGGCGCACTTAGCAAACTGTATATAAAATTCCAAGATGGCAAAGAGCTTTCCGAATCTTCCGCCAGCATTACATACGATTTTACATCTGATTTCGAAAGCGGCAAACTTACTGTCCATTCAGCGGACATCGTCGCTTCGCCCGGTGTGGTTAATGTGAAGGATTCGATATTTTCTCTCAAAGACGATTCTGCCGTGCAGACTCAGGTTAATGCCGATATCGCCATTGAACTTGCGAATGCCCGTCAGTATTTGATGGTTTTCACAAGTTTAGACCCAAATGCTCTGTTCGCCGGCTCTGCTTCTGGCAATGTTTTGCTTAATGCTAAGGATAAAATTGTTGATGTGATTGTAAAACAGATTACAGTCAAGAATTTCAGTCTCGTGTATCCCGGCCAGGAAACTTTTTCACAGGAATATCTCAATATCGCTTTCAATGGCCGTTTCGATACCGTTAATAACACACGCACAATTGAAAATCTTTCGTTCACGAGTCCGCAGATAAAACTTACCGGCAAATTTACAGACACTGAAGTTGGCAAAAATATAAAGACGGAAGGTTCACTTGTCGCGGATTATAATCTCGCTGCCGCAAGTTCACTGATATCTCCGTTTCTGCCATCCGGCTTAGCCGCCACAGGTAAAAGAAGCGATTCTATTTGGTTTGCCTCAACGTATCCGAAAGAAACACCTGCTTTGTTTAAATCGAATCTCAACGCGAAAGCGACATTCGGTTTCGATAATGCGAAGTATATGGGATTAAATATCGGCAAAACAGATTTCAATATGAAGATAGACAACGGCCTTATGAGCATTACTCCGTTTACTTCGGTTGTAAATCAGGGCAAACTCAACTTCGCTGCCGATGCTAATTTGAGAACGACACCATCTATGCTCAAAGTGCCGGGCACAATGAAAGTTTTCGATGCGATTCAAATCGACAGTAATACTACTGATGCGCTTTTAAAATATTCGAATCCTCTTTTTGCCGACGCGACGGACATCAGCGGCACTTTGACTTTAAACACTGATAAAATGAACTTTCCGCTCCAGTCCGGCTACAAAAACGATATTGCCATAACAGGTACGCTTTCGGTTGCCAATATGCATATTGGTGGTTCATCTTTGCTCAGTCAGATTATCCAGCTTACAGGCGGTTCGCAGAATCCCACCATAACCGTTCAGCCGACGAAGTTCATTCTCGAAAAAGGCATTTTGAGTTACGATGATATGCCGATGACTATTGATGAAAAGCAGGTTAATTTCAGCGGTAAAATTGGCCTCGACAGAACAATGACAATGACAGTTACTCTGCCCTGGACGCGCAACAGCCAGAGAATAAAACTGCCTCTCAAGGGTACTGTTGATAAACCCGAAATCGATGTAAATCAGCTCCTGCAGGATCAGTTGAAGCAGGAATTTGAAAATCAAATTAAAGAAGGTTTGCAGAAAATGTTTAAATAAAGGAACAGGCTATGTTCGATAAATTAGTTTCGACGCCTACTAATGAGCTTGGCAAAATTGCACGGTTCGTAATCTTCCAGATAAAACTTTGGCCGCAGTGCATAAAGCTGCTGCTGAAAAACAAAGCCAATCAGCAGGCCTCTGTCCTTTCTTACAATACTATTTTCGGCATTGTACCTCTGGCTATTGTTATGCTGCTGATTTTTAATTCGCTCGGCACTTTCGAGGAGAGCGGCACAAGGCTCAGGAATTTTATTTACGAGCAGACTTTCATAAAAAATGTCCAGTATCCCGTTGACCCGAACACTACGAATGAGAAAATTACTCTCGCGCAGAAAATAGATGAATTCACAACCAGCTTTTATAATAATCTCAACAAAGGTTCGATTACGATTATAAGTTGTGTGATTATCATCTGGGCTGCGATTTCACTTTTGACCACGATTGAAAATGCGTTCAATTCTATTTGGGGTGTCAGTCGCGGCAGAAACATCATCAGGCGAATTACGAATTATTGGGCGTTCCTCACGCTTGGCCCGCTCCTCTTCGGCGTTGCTGTTTACGTCAATGCCAGTTACAGTATCGCAGGCAATTTGAGTAAAAGTGTTTTAATGTATGTCGGCCCTGCAGTGCCTTTCATTGTAACGTTTGTCGGTTTACTTGCTCTTTATGTTCTTATGCCGAACGCGAAAGTCAGTTACAAAGCCGCTTCGTGGGGTGCACTTATTGCTTCAATTGCCTGGCTCGTTGCCAAATGGGGTTTTGGCCTTTATATGGTCAAACTCATTCCATACAGTAAAGTCTATGGCGTGCTCGGCCTTATTCCGCTTGGTGTTTTATGGATTTACATTAATTGGCTGATTGTGCTTTTCGGTTTGCAGTTGACTTTCACAACTCAGAATTTAAGAACGATAGAGGAAGCTGAAAAAGCTGCGTCGAGCCGTCGCCAGGATTATTTCCTTGCCACGGATTTGCAGGTAATGGAAATTATGAAATTTATTTGTGTGGCTTTTGAGAAGAAGAAAGTTCCTGTTCCGTCGGAGCTTGTTTGCAGCCAGTTGAATTTGCCGGCCGATTTTACGGAGCGTGTTTTGAGCCATCTTGTTAAAACTGGTCTTTTGCTGAAGATTAGTGAGCCGCTGACAGGTTTTTCTCCTGCGACGATTGCGGGAAATCTGAATTTAGCCGAAATTTACGATGCGGTGAAGAGTGCGTCGTTTATCGCACCCGGCGGGCAATCTGTCGTCGTAAATCAGATTACTGAAAATTACCGCCATTCTCTTTCGCAGTACAGCGTAAAAGATTTGATGTAATTGTTGCTATTCCAGACCTGATTGAGAATACATAATTACAAATACAAAATTATCTTCGTGTTCATTCGTTTTTTTGTGGTGAAATTTTTTTTCCGCCACAGGCGGTTTCTTTTCGAGTTAATGCCGTGATTGGTATTGAATTTCGCATTATTAGTGGTTTCTTAACTTCTCATTCTTCACTTTTAGTTTTTAACTTTATAAACATTTGACTCTATGGCCTAATTGTGGTAAGTATAACAGGTTTATGGGTTTATCTCTATGGACCTTGAGGGTTTACGTAAAAAGATTGACCAGATTGATTCACGGCTCATTGAGTTGTTAAATGAGCGTGCGCAAGTAGTTATAGAAATTGGTAAACTCAAGGGTTCCGGTCCTGTTTATGCTCCTGACCGTGAAAAGGTGGTTTTGGAGCGGGTAGCGAAATTGAATAAGGGTCCTTTGCCGGATAAAACGTTACTTGCTGTCTGGCGGGAACTTATGAGTGGTTCGTTTTTTTTGGAAAGGCCTCTTAGGATTTCCTATTTAGGCCCGGAAGGTAGTTTTACTCACGCTGCGGCCATTCGTAAATTTGGCCAAAGTGTTGAATATGAAGCAGTTACGAACATTCGCGGCATTTTTGACGAAGTCAGTCGCGGCCATTGTGATTTAGGTGTTGTTCCGGTAGAAAATTCTGCCGGAGGCGGTGTTGTTGAGACGCTCGATGCTTTTATCGATACGAACGTTTTGATTTGTGCTGAAGTGTTTATGCCGATACACCATAACCTCTTGGCCAACTGTACCTTAGAAGAAGTGCAAAAAGTTTATTCCAAGCCGGAGGTTTTTGCTCAGTGCCGTCAATGGCTTGGTATGACTTTTAAAGAGGCAAATACGATAGCTGCTGCCTCGACAGCAAAAGCTGCGCAACTTGCGTCCCAGGAACAGTTTGCGGCTGCGATAGGTTCTGAAGTTGCCGCAGAATTGTATGGTTTGAAGATTATATGCGAGAACATTGAAGATATGGCGAATAATGTAACTCGTTTCTTGATAATAAGTAAGGAAGATGCCAGACCGACTGGCGACGACAAAACTTCGATTCTTTTCAGTACAGCGCACAAAGCCGGTGCATTGGCGGATGTGTTGGAAGTCTTTAAGAGCAAAGAAGTTAACTTAACAAACATTGAATCGCGTCCGAGCAAAAAACGGCAATGGGAGTATTATTTTTTTGTTGATTGCCAGGCTCATCGTAAGGATGAAAAATTTATTGCTTGTCTTGAAGAAGTAAAACAGCACTGCCTGCAGCTTTCGGTGCTCGGCAGTTATCCAAAAAGTGACATAATATTAGAATAATACAGGAGTTAAGAATAATGAGAAAGCCATTTATAGGTGGTAATTGGAAAATGAATACTGACAGCAAAACTGCTGTCGAATTAGCTAAAGGTGTTGCTGTAAAATGCGGTTCAATGCTTGGCAAAGTCGATGTTTGCGTTTGTCCGCCGTTTGTTTATCTTCCGGCTGTGAAAAACACACTCGGCACTTCTGGAATTGGCCTTGGCGCTCAGGATGTTTATTTTGAAGCCAAAGGTGCATTTACCGGCGAAGTCAGTTGCCAAATGTTGCAAGATGTTGGCTGTAAATATGTTATAATTGGCCACTCTGAAAGACGCCACGTTATAAAAGAGACTGATGCACTGATAAATAAGAAACTTATCGCGGCTATTGACGCTGGTTTACTGCCGATTTTCTGTGTTGGCGAACTTCTTGAGGAAAGAAACGCCGGCAAAACTGAAAGTGTAGTAAAAGAGCAAATACAGAAGGGTATGGCTGGTATTTCTGCTGAAAAGGCAAAAGTGATTACAATTGCTTACGAACCAGTCTGGGCAATCGGCACGGGTGTTAATGCTACGCCTCAGCAGGCTCAGGATGTGCATTTAATGATTCGACAGTTAATCGCTTCTATGTATAATAAGGCCTTTGCTGATAAGATGATAATTCAATATGGCGGCTCAGCGAAACCTGATAATGCCGCGGTATTGATGGCTCAGCCTGACATCGATGGTTTGCTTGTCGGTGGTGCAAGTTTGAAGGCTGACGATTTTGCTGCGATGATAAAAGCGGCTGCGGAAGCGAAAAAATAGTCATTAAGACTCGAAGTTAAAAAATAAACGAAACTTAATTTTCAGGGATTTTAAAATGATGGATTTTACATTGGCGGCTGTGCCGTTCGTAATGAAGCTTGTTGTTGGCATCTGGGCTTTCGCAGCATTGGTTCTGATTCTTGTTGTGTTGATTCAGAAGGGTCGCGGCGGCGGACTTGCCAGCGCTTTCGGCGGAATAGGCAACTCACTGCTCGGAACAAAGACCGGCGATTTCCTTACCTGGTTCACAATTTGCCTGGTTGCTGTTTGGCTCATCCTGAGCGTTGTTGCTGTAAAGTGGTTCAAGCCGCAGTCCAGCGAATATCTCCAGCCGATTCCTGCTCAAACGTCAACTGAATCGACAGCGACGCAGACGCAGCAGCAGAGTGCTGAACAAACCGCACAACCAGCGCAGTCTGAACAGACACAAACGGGGACAGAATCCACCGCTCCGGCGGCAAAATAAAGGTATATATATGTTGAATAGTATGACAGGATTTGCGAGGGTCTGCCGTGAGATTGACGGTGTAAGTTATGCCGTAGAAATTAAAACGGTAAACAACCGCTATTTCAAACCGACGCTCAGGCTGCCGGAAGCTGCTTCGTTTCTCGAACAGGAGATTGAGAAGCTGCTTCGCCAGAGTATTTATCGCGGCTCAGCCAATTATCTTTTGCGTTATAAGAGCACCAGCGGCGATTTAATGTACGATGTGGATTCTTCAGCGATGAAGAGTTACATTGACAAATTAAACAATATCCATAGCGGCACAGGCATACCGTGCAATATTAATCTCGCGGATTTACTGCTGCTGCCGGGCGTTGTGAAATCACAGGAGCCGGAAAGCGACAAAGCAGAATACCTGAGAAAAGCTGTGTTTGAAGTTACAAGTCTTGCTCTTGAACAGTTGAAAAAAATGCGTGCACTGGAAGGTCAGTCGCTTGCCGATGACCTAAAACAGCAGTGTAATCGTATAACAAGTTTGCTTGAAAATGTAAAATCACGTTCAAAAGTAGTTGTTGTTGAATATCAAACCAGACTTGCCGCAAGAGTGAAAGAGCTTTTGTCTGCCGGTCGGCTTGAACTTGATAAAGATACTCTCGCAAGAGAAGTGGCGCTCTTCGCTGACAGGAGTGATATAAGTGAGGAAACGATTAGATTAAGTTCGCATCTTGAGCAGTTTTTGGCGAATTGTCAGACCGGTGATTATGTCGGCAGGAAGCTCGATTTTATCGCACAGGAAATGCTGCGTGAGGCCAATACAATAGCGAGCAAGGCTTCGGACGCGAAAATTTGTCTTGATGTGGTTGAAATAAAATCCTGCATAGAGCGTATTAAAGAACAGGTGCAGAATATTGAGTAGTAAAAATCAACAATCTTCTGTCCGTGGAGCGATAATTGTCATCAGCGGTCCAAGCGGCGTTGGTAAAAGCACCATTTGCAAACAGGTTATAGAAAGATTTGACAATGTTTATCTGAGTGTTTCTGTAACGACTCGTGAAAAGAAAGCCGGCGAACAGGAAGGCAAAGACTATTTTTTTGTCAGCCATGACGAATTTAGAAAACAGATAAACGCTAAAAATTTTCTCGAGTATGCAGAAGTTTTCGGGAATTTATACGGTACGCCGAAGGATAAAACTGAGCAGGCTTTGAATGCGGGCAAAATTGTTCTGCTTGAGATTGATGTTCAGGGCGCACAGCAGGTAAAAAAAATATATCCTGACGCGAGATTGATTTTTATTATGCCGCCGAAGCACAGAGAGCTTGAAAAGCGAATTGTTGGTCGCGGCAGAGATGACGAAAAAGATGTTGAAAAACGGCTTGCCGGTGCCGGATTAGAAATAGCCGCGGGCTGGCAGCATTATGATTTTATGGTTATTAACGATAAACTCGAACAGGCAGTAGAAGAAGTAGTACAGATAATTAACAAAGCAATCGGAGAATAAATATGATAAGTGATTTAAAAAACAAAGCGATTTATGAAAAAATCGGTGGCGCATTCAAGGTTTCAGCGCTGATACAGAAAAGAATGGTTGAACTGCTTGAGGGTTCAAGACCACTCATCGAGAATACGGATGGGATGACACAGATGGAAATAGTTGTGCAGGAAATTCTTCAGGATAAGATTACTGCCGATTATTCAGCTCCGGATAAAATTGACGTACCCAAAATTTAAGGTGCTGTGATGGCGGCAGGAACAAATTCTGCGATTAGTGGCTTAAGGGTTTTGCTTGGTGTAAGCGGGGGAGTCGCT
>Ga0153915_10007302_pt1 | contig 10417 bp, 10 predicted proteins | sample Opewatmetagenome_2_FD_107003 | JGI IMG/M metagenome (GOLD analysis project Ga0153915, IMG submission 107003) | Freshwater wetland microbial communities from Ohio, USA - Open water 3 Core 3 Depth 3 metaG | ecosystem: Environmental > Aquatic > Freshwater > Wetlands | place: USA: Ohio, Lake Erie... | reverse complement strand
TCCGTCCGCCGCGAGCGCCAGAAGCGCCGCCGGAACAGCCCCCGCAAGGATCTGCCGGTTGTCCACGATCGCGATGCCGCGGTAGATCAGGACCCCCAGCCCCCCGGCGCCGATCGCAGCGGCGATCGTCGCCAGCCCGATCGAAACGACCGTCGCGATCCGGACTCCGGCGAGGACGACCGGGAGCGCCAGGGGAAGCTCCACCCACCAGAGCCTCTGCCGCGGCGTCATGCCGAGGCCCGTGGCGGCCTCCGAGATGGCCGGGTCCACCGACTGGATCCCGGCATAGGTGTTGCGCAGGACCGGGAGCATCGCGTAGACGAGCAGGGCCACGATCGCCGTGCGCGCCCCGATGCCGCCAATGAAAGGCAGGGGGAGCAGGAAGCCGAACAGGGCGAGGCTCGGGATCGTCTGCACGACGCCCGCGATTCCGAGGATCGGGCGCGCCAGGCGCGGCCGGCGCGTCAGGAGGATCCCGAGCGGAATTCCGATGGCGGCCGCGAGGAGCGTCGAGACGCCGACGAGCACGACGTGCTGCCAGGTCAGCGCGAGGATCTCCGCGCGCCGGTCCCAGAAGTATCCCGCGAGGTTCAGACAGCCTCCGAGACGAACTCTCGGACAAAGTCGTCCGCGGGCCGTTCGACCAGGTCCGCCTTCGCGCCCGCCTGGCGGATCCGGCCCCGGTCCATGACGGCGATCCGGTCGGCCAGCAGGAAGGCCTCCCGCAAGTCGTGCGTCACGAGCAGCACGGCTTTCTTCAAACGCCTCTTCCACTCGAGGAACTCCCTCTGCAGCGCGCGGCGCGCGATCGGATCGAGGGCCCCGAACGGCTCGTCCATCAGGAGAACGGGCGGGTCGGCCGCGATCGCCCGGGCGACCCCGACGCGCTGCCTCTGCCCGCCGGAAAGCTGGCGGGGCCGGCGCCCTCCAAACTCCCCCGGGGGCAGATTGACCATTCCGAGAACTTCGCTCGAGCGGCGGCTCCTGCGCTCCGCGTCCCACCCGAGAAGGCGCGGGACGACCTCGACGTTCGAGCGAACGTCCCAGTGAGGGAAGAGGCCTCCCTCCTGGATGACGTAGCCGAGCTTGCGCCGCAGGAGGATCGGGTCTTCGCGCGCGACCTCGCGACCCTCGACGAGCACGCGGCCCCCATCCGCGTCGAGCAGGCGGTTGACGAGCTTCAAAGCCGTCGTCTTGCCGCAGCCCGAGGGCCCGATGAGGGCCACGGTCTCCCCCGCCTGGACTTCCAGCGAGAAGTCTTCCAGCACAAGGCGGTCCGTAAAGCTCTTTCGTACGTTCTGGAATTCGATCGCGGGCGAGGTCAAGCTCTCAGCTCTCAGCTTTCAGCTCTCAGCGTCCATCCGAGCGCGAGACCGGCTGACAGCTGAGAGCTGACGGCTGACAGCTTAAAATGGCGCCGTGGCGCCATTCTACGACGCGGCGATCATCGGTGGAGGCCCCGCCGGCTCGACCGTCGCGACGGCGCTCGCGCGGGCCGGGCGCTCCGTCGTCGTCTTCGAAAAAGAGAAGTTCCCGCGCTTCCATGTCGGCGAGTCTCTCCTCCCGTTCAGCCTGCCGATCTTCGAAAAGCTCGGCGTCGCGGAGAAGATCCGCGCCGCCGGATTCCAGGAGAAATACGGCGCCTTCTTCTGGAACGAGACCACGGGGGGAACGCGGCCGGTCCGCTTCGCGGACGGCTGGGACAAAGGGCACCCGATGGCCTATCAGGTCAAGCGCGCGGACTTCGACGAGCTGCTGCTCCGCCATTCCGAGGCGTCGGGCGCCGACGTCCGCGAGGAGACGGCGATCCGCGAAGTCCTCTTCGAAGGAGGGCGCGCCGTGGGGGTCGTCGCCCGGGGCCGCGGGGGAGCGGACGAGCAGTTTCGGGCCGGCGTCGTCGTGGACGCCTCGGGACAAACGGCCGTCCTGTCGGGGAAGCTCGCCACGCGCCGCTTCGACAAGAAGTTGAAACGCGCCGCGGTCTTCGCCCACTACGACGGGGTGAAGCGGCAGCCTGGTAAACAGGCGGGCGACATCCTGCTCCCGACCGAGCAGGGAGTCTGGTACTGGATCATCCCCTTCTCCGACGGCACCTCGAGCGTCGGAGCCGTGTTCGACCCGGTGGCGACCCGGGGACCGGAAGGCGAGACGCTCGAAGGGCGCTTCGAGCGATTGATCGCGGCGAGCCGCCGGATGCCGGGCCTCCTGGAGGGGGGACGGCGAACGTCGAAGGTCTACGGCATCTCCGACTACTCGGCGGCATCGGCCAGGCTCGCCGGAGACGGCTACGTCCTCGTGGGAGACGCCGCCGCGTTTCTCGACCCCGTTTTCTCGACAGGCGTCTTCCTCGCCATGGCGACCGGCGTGCGGGCGGCCGCCGCCATCGATCGCGCTCTCGCCAGGCACGGCCGCGTGGACGCGCGCGATCTGAGAGCCTATGAGAAGGAGGCCAACCGGCTCTTCGCGCGATTCCGGCGATTCGTCTACAACTTCTACGACCCGGTCTTCTTCGAGGCCTTCTGCGCCGAGAATCCTCTGGAGGTCATGCGCTCCGCCGTCGTCACGGTGCTCGCCGGCGGCGTCGAGAAGGTGCCGTTCTGGGCCGGCTTCTGGATGAACCTGATGTTCTGGGGAATCGGCTTTGACCGCTGGCGCCGCCGGATCTTCCACGTCGACGGCGCGCCGGCAAAGAGCCGGGAATCCGCGGTGTAGCCCGCCTGCGTCATCCTCCGAGGAGGGCCTTCTTCAGGTCCTCCTGCACGGGCTTCGGGCCGAGCCAGACGGAAAAGAGCGCGTCGGAGAAATCCTTCCCTTCCACCGTTCCCTTCTCCGTCCCCTTGACCGAAACAGAAGTGCCCTTGCCGGGAACGTAGGTCATGAGGATCTGGTCGCCCTCGACGACGTCGGCGAACATCCCGCTGAACTTCTTCAGGCGGTCACTCAACGCACCCATCTGGGCTTTCGAGTTCTTCTCGAACCCTTCCTCGATCGCCTCGGTCACCTGGGAGGCTCTGAGACTCCGCAGGACGTGAAGCTGCATCCGTTTGGTCTGTTCCGAGGAGATGATCGCCTCCGGGGCCTTCGTCGGCGTCTCCACGTACAGACCCGCGACGTAGACCTTGAACATCAGCTTCTTGCGCAGACCCATGCCGTTCAGTTTCAGGGTCTTCCCCTCGACGGTCAGGGTATCGGGCATTTTGACGCCGGCCACCTCGCCGGCGAGCAGAATCGCCGCGACAACGGCGCAGAAGAAAGTCGCCAGGGTGATCCTTGCCTTCATGCGGTCTCTCCTCGGTTTACGCGGATTCTAATCCGCCCCTCGTTGAAGGAGAACACCAACCGGAGGCGGGCGGGCGCAAGGCCCGCCCCTACGGCACGAAAGGCACGGTCGTCAGGCGCCTTGTCCGCGGGGAGAGCACTGGCCATCTCGAACGGGTGGCTGATCCGGAGGGGCGGGCGGCCGCGAGGGCCGCCCCTACGGCGCGGGGATCACCACGAGAGCACACACGGGAGCACGACAAGAGCTACGAGGAGGCGTAGCGGGCTCTGGCGAGGTCCACGATGTCGCCGATCAGCTGGGAGTAGGATCGGCCCGCCTTGCGGGCGGCCATCACGAACTCGGCTCCGCTCGAGAGCCACGGGTTGGGGTTGGCCTCGATGACGAAAACTTCTCCCTTTTTCGAAAGGCGCATGTCGATGCGGCCGTAGTCGCGCAGCTTCAATGCCTGATACGCGGCGAGAGCGGTATCGGAGAGGCGCTTGACGGTCGCCTCTGGAAGATCCTCGACCGGCGCGGCCTTGGTGACCTTGTAGGCTTCGGTCTCTTTTTCCCACTTGACGTCGGTCCCGGCGATCCTCGGCGTTCCCTCGGGAAGCCTGGAGAGGTCGAGCTCGACCAGCGGCAGGACCTCCGCATTCTCGTTGCCGAGCACGGAGGCGTAGATCTCCCGCCCCTCGATGTACTCCTCGATGAGCGCGGGCGCATCGAACTCTTCGTGGATGTAGTGGATCTTCTCCATCAGCTCCTTGACGCTGTCCACGACCGAAGTGGCGTCGATGCCGATCGAGCCGTCCTCGGAGGTCGGCTTGACGATGAGGGGAAACGAGATGTCGTGCGAGTGGTCGAGCTTGCCGCGATAGGAGGTCGCGAAGTAGGGAGTCTTGATGCCGTGGAAGGCGAAGATCTTCTTGGCGAGCGCCTTGTCCTGAGCCAGGTAGAGGGCGTGCGGTCCGGCGCCGGTGTAGGGCTTCTCGAGCAGGTCGAGATACGCGGCGATGTTCATGTCCATGGTGTCATCGCCGGCGTAGGACTCGCACAGGTTGAAAACGAGGTCGGCCTCGACACGCGCGAGCGCCGTCAGCGACTGCGGCCGGCCGTCGAGCACGTGGTAGGAGGGTTCGTAGCCGAGCTTCTCCAGAGCCTCGAAGATCTCCTCCCGGTCGTGCTTCTCCTTCTTCTTTTTCTTCTTCGCCTTGCGCGCCGGCTTCTCCGGCACGGGCTCGGGCTCGCTCTCCTCCCAGGAGTCGTAGAGCACCAGGACCTTCGTCTTCGCCGCGTTCACGAAATCTCCATCAAGGTTGAACGAACTTCCCGCGAGTCAGGTAGTTCATCGCGAGGGCGGTCGCGTAGACGGAGACCTCGGTCAGGTGCTCCTTCTCCGCTCGCACATCCGCCCGCAAGCCCATCTCCTCGACCCGCGAGGCGATGGACTCGACGAGCTTCTTGACGACCGGCCTCCGGACCCCCGTCCAGTAGGCGACCTTGTCCACGATCGCCTTGCGGTTCTCCTTGAGCAGCTCTCCGGCCGGGCGCACCCCCTTGCGGCGGCGCGAAGACACCTTGAAGATGTCGGCCAGATCGGTGTCCAGGGCGAGCTCGACGGAGGCGTGCTGCTCTTCGAGCGCCTTGTTGTAGAAATCGGCGACCGTCGTCTCCATTTCTTCGACCGTCACGTCGGTCGCGCCCTGGGGCCGGACGGGCTCGGTCTCGCGGAACTTGCGGGCCATCCGGTCCACGTAACGCAGCTTCGCCATCGCGCCCCAGCCTTCGTATTTCTTCCGCCAGTTCGAGCGCGGCGTCAGCCACACTGCGAAGGTCTCCGCGAAGTCCTCGTCCGGGTGTTTCTGCGCGTACCAGCCCGCGATGTGGCGCACGAATCGGCGCGAGAAAGGGATCGGGCGATAGTTGTCCCTGTAGGGCCGCCGGAACGGGCCGAAGAGATCGCGCCACTCGCCCGTCTTGTACAGCTCGTAGGCATAGTTGAAGGCGTGGCCCGCCTCGTGGCGGAGGTAGAGCATGATCTCGCGCTCGTCCTCGAGGTCGTTCATCTCTTTTTCGAGACGGGCGAGCTTCGGGTTGGCGAGATAGAACGGGATCCCGATGACCGGCTCCCCCGAGGGACAACCCCATTCATCCGTCAGATAGCAGAGAGGGCGGAACTTCTTCAATCCCTTTCGCTCGAGCTCCCGGTAGAGGCGCTGGACGAAGCGCTCGAGCGGCGAGCCCTCGACCTTCAGGCCGAGCTCCTTGATGGGCTTGGCGAGGATCTCCTGGACGTCGGGAGGCGCTTTCTCGAAAGCCTGCAAGCGACGCACACAGAGTAGCATGGAGACGCTGGAATCCGGCGATTTGTGATTGGCGGCTCGTGATCAGGCCGAAAAATCCCGAACTTCGTGACGGCGAAACACCGCCCCTCCGGCGCGGACGCTCGGAATACCGCGCCGCGACCTGCTAAGCTGTCGGCAGGGTCGAATGCTGCTTTCCACCCTCGGACTTCTCGTGCAGATGGCGGGCGTCGGCCTGCTCGCCGCAATCTTCCTCTATCTCTCCCGCGAGCACCGCGACCGGGTTCTCGAGGCCATGGGGTACGCATGGCTCTTCCTCTTCCTGGCGCTCGCGTCGCTCGCGACTTTCCTGGAGGTCGACGTCCCGTTCTGGAACTTCCCCTATCAGTACCTGAAGCTCCTTTACTTCGTCACTCTCGTCGTCGCCGCCGACCGCATGTCGCACGAGTCGTCCCTGGCCCGGCCTCTCGGAATCGCGGCTCTCGTCTCCGCCGCCGTCTCCTTCGCCATCGTCTTCCTCGCGCATTCGGGCTCTCTCTTCTACGCGATCCACATGGCCATCGGCTCGGTGGCATGGCTCCTCGTGACCTTGCTCGTGATGCGCAGCCGTCTTCCCGGCCTGGGCCGCCCGCTTTCGGCCACCCTGGCCTTTCTGACCGCCCTTCTCCACATCGCCTATGTGATCCTCTTCGGCATCTCCGCCGCCGACAACGCCCGGACCTTCCCCTTCCTCGCCTACACGGCTTTCTACGATCTCTTTCTGCAGATGCTCTTCGGCATCGCGCTGATCATCTGGGCCATGGAGGACACCGAGCGCAAGCTCTCCAATGTGCACGCGCGGGCGCGCGATGAGACGATCCGTTCGCGCAGGCGCGCGCAAGAGGACTCCCTGACGGAGACCTACAACCGCCTTTTCCTCGACGAGAATCGCGCAGCCCTGTCGAGCGATCCGGCCGGGGGCACGATCGTCCTGGTCGATCTGGACGGTTTGAAGCTGATCAACGACCAGGAGGGGCACGAGGAGGGAGATAAGGCGATCTGGACCGTCGCCGCCGCGATCAAGAAGCTCGTCCGCGGGGACGACTACGTGGTCCGCTGGGGCGGAGACGAGTTTCTCGTCGTCCTTCCGGGGATGGACGAGGAGCTCGCCAAGAAGCGCTTCTACACGTTGCCGGCCAGGATCGAGGAGGTACGCCAGTCGCCCCGGCACGCCGGCCGCGCCTACAAGAAGTTCCTCTCGGCGTCGGTCGGCGTGACTCCCTACTCGCTGCAGGTTCCCTTCGATTCCGCCATCGAAGTGGCCGACAAGGCGATGTACGAGCGAAAGAAGGCGCGCAGGACGATGCGCGAAGAGGCGGCGAACCAGTTGCTGCCGAGAGAGACTCCCGCGCGGGGCGTGGACAAGCCCAATTGAAGTACCGCTGGGCCGACTGCCCGAACTGCCATTGCCATGTCGCTCTGAGCTACACCGAGTCGCCTCAGGGGCTCTCCGGTTCCCTGAGGCGGTGGTCGGCCGATCGGAGCATCAACGACGGCCGCGCCCTCCGCATGGCTCGAGCCGACCTCCCCGCCGGGGGAGGCTTCGTCACCGCGTGCGTGTGCGGGCAGGCCATCGAAGTCCCTGAAAAACCGGACGCCGTCAGCGCCGAGCGGGAGGGAGACCTGAGGGTGACGCTGGGAGAATGAGACGACTTTAGATTTTAGATTTTAGATTTTAGATTTTGGATTGAGCATGACGATGGTTGCGCCCATTCCGCCGCGTTCTGGCCCCGCATCGAAGAAGTCGAGCACGAGCGGATGCCCGAGTAGCCACCGCCTCACTTCGGCGCGTCGAACTCCTTTGCCCTTTCCGTGGATGACGCGGACCTCCCGGAAGCCCCGCTCATGGGCGGCCTCGAGGTAGTCGGCCAGAGCATTCTGAAAATCTTCCGGCCGAAAAGAATGAAGGTCGAAAGAGTCTTCGATCGGGACGTGTCGCATTCCCAATCCAAAATCCAAAATCGAAAAATCCAAAATCCCTAGACTCCCTCCACCACGACCGTGACCGGCATCGCGGCCCTGGCCACCTTCGAGATGATGCAGTACTTCTCGGCGAGCGAGAGGGTCTTCTCGACCTGCGCTTTCTGGCCGGCCAGCAGCGGGGCGGGCACGCGGGCGTAGATGACGGCCTTTTGCAGTTTGAAGCCTCCGGCCGGATCCGGACCCAGGTCTCCCGAGACGCGCACCGCGGGCTCGGCGTAAGCGACCTTCAGCTTGTCGAGGAAGATCGCCCAGGTGTTGACGAAGCAGGCCGCGAGGGCTCCGAGCATTAGCTCTTCGGGGTTGGCTCCGACGCCGCAGCCGCCGAGAGCCTTCGATCCCCCGATCGGAAGGGAAATGTCCCCCTGCGGAATCTTCAGCGTCCCGCACCCCGTGCCGTCCCCGGCCCAGACGGCGCTCGCCGTGAAGCGGTGCACATCGTCGGCCATAAGATCGTCCTCCACGATGATCTTCGCATGCTTCCGACCGCGGAACTCGCCTTGCGAACGGCGGTCGTGTGAGTTGAAGACGAAGCTTTCAGCCCGGGTGAATCGAGACCGTTGATTAAACGCCACCAATCGCTACTGAAGGCCCTCCTCGCCCTGGTGTGCGGCGCCTGCGCGACGGCTCCGGTCCCGACGGCCGCATCCCGCGCGCTTGCCGCGAACTCGCGGGCGACCGTCGAAGGAAGAGTCGTGGATCGCCAGGGCCTTCCTGTCTCCGGAATCTCCGTTTACGCGCTCCCGCGAGGAAAGGACATCGGCTGGTCTCCCCCCGCCGTCACGGACTCGGAGGGGCGCTTCCGCCTCTCGCTTTTTGCGCCGGCCGAGTACGGCTTTCTTCTGCGGTGGAAGGGCCGCACCGTCATGACCCTCGACAGAGACGATCCGGCGCGCCAGGTTCTCGCCGTCGGACCCGGAGAGCACCGCGACGGAATCGAGATCCTCTTCCTGCGCGACGCCTGGAGCGCGGTCCAATGACATCGCGCGAGAAACCCGAATACTGGACGCTGTTCGCCCGGTCAGCGTAGAAGGCCTCGGGGTTCCTCCAACCTCACAAGAGCCCGTCAGGCAGCCCGGTTTGGGCCTGCCCCGAAGTTCAGTTGACGGCCCTCCACGCGAGGCGTATCCAACTCCACGGATGCCATCTCCTGTGCGCGCGAGAAATCACAAGAAAGAGAGGCCGCCATGAAGAAGACAGATCTTCCAACCCGGCTCCGTTGGGGATCCGCGCCCATGTTCGTGATCGCCTGTGTGCTCGCGGGCTCTCTCGTGCTCGGCGTGGGAACTTCCCGGGCCCAGGTCCTCTGGGGCTCATCGTCCGAGCTGGCTCCCAACGCGAGCAGCCTCTTCGCGATTGACCCAGCCACGGGCCTGGCGACGCTGATCGGCCCGACAGGTTTCGCAGACGCCATCAGCGGCATCAAGTTCGATCCGCTGACGGGCACCCTGTACGGCATTCTCGGTAACGACTGCACCGGAGCGCGTTTGATCACGATTGATCCGGCGACCGGCGCGGGGACCCTCGTCGGCGTGTTGGTCGGCGCCGGATTCGACGGGGGCACCGGCAAGTTTTGCGAAGGCGGCTCCGACGGCCTGGTCTTCGCTCCCGACGGCACGCTCTACGCGGCCGGCTTCGACATGGGCACAGCCCTGATCCTCCGGGTGGACAAGAGCACGGGAGCGGTTCTGGAAGCGAACATCGCCACGGACAACCTTGCCGGGCTGGCATTCGATCCCGCCGGTACTCTGTGGGTCTCCCATGCGGACGCCATCGGATTCCCCGAGCTCCACACGCTGGATCCCGCGACGGGTTCCTACACCTCGACGCTCATCCTGTCGGAGTACGTCGTGATTTCGGACCTGGCGTTCGCCCCGGATGGAACCCTTTACGCCGCCATCTCCGACGAAAACAAGCTCGCCACGGTAGACACGACCACCGGAACCGTCACCCGAATTGGCTCGTTCGGAGACGCCGTCGGCGTGATGTCCGGACTGGCTCTGGCCACGCCGGCCAGACGGTTGACGGCTCTCGGGCCGGCGGTCCTGTGGGTCGGGCTGAAGAACAGCGGCGACTCCGGCGCGGCGTTCGATCTGCGCGTCGAACTTTCCCGCAACGGCGATCCGGTGGCCTCCGGCCTGGCGCGCTGCGTCACGGGGCTCTCCCGCGATCCCACCGCGGTTCCGATCGAGTTCGGTGCCTTCGACTCAGTTTCCACCGGTTCCGAGGACATGTTCTCCCTGAGGGTCTCGAATCGGATGGGGACAAACCCGGACGACTCGAGGTGCAACGCTCCCGGAAAAACTCATACCAACGCGGTCGGGCTGCGGCTCTACTACGACTCGGCTGACCACGCCTCGGGGTTCGCAGCCACGATCAGCCCGAATCCCGGCAAGAGCCTGTTCCTTCACTCGGATGGGAGCTCCTGCTCGACGCGGGGTCCGGCGAGCGAAAGTGTCACGAAGCTGTCGTTCGACGACACCGCACCGGCCGAAGCGAGCGAGAGGTGCAGAGAATCGGCGAGCGGCAACCCCGGCGGAGCCAATCCCTGGAAGGAGATCGGCACCTGGACCTCGACGAAATCCTAACGTCGCTCCGCGCGGGGCTGAGGATTGACCGTAGGCTTCGCTGCCGCGGCGCGACGGTCCTCGTTCCGTTACTTGGGAGACTCCCCGCGCCGCGGTGGCATTTTCTTCGTGCCGCGGAGCTCCTGCTCGACTGACTCGATGTTCTTCTCGGCGAACTGATCGAACCAATTCCACGAGGCATAACGCTTGCGCAGCAGGGGCAGCACCTGGCCGGTCAGCGCCGGGCCGGTTTTTCCTTCGGCGAG
>Ga0153915_10007301_pt1 | contig 10417 bp, 8 predicted proteins | sample Opewatmetagenome_2_FD_107003 | JGI IMG/M metagenome (GOLD analysis project Ga0153915, IMG submission 107003) | Freshwater wetland microbial communities from Ohio, USA - Open water 3 Core 3 Depth 3 metaG | ecosystem: Environmental > Aquatic > Freshwater > Wetlands | place: USA: Ohio, Lake Erie... | reverse complement strand
CTTTTAAATAAAATCCTTTTTAGCTTTGATCCGATCAGGATGCAGATGTTCCCGGGCTACGAGATGACGATTGAATGGTAGATCATCAGGCATAAAAAATAAATTCGGCGAGGAGAGGACGATGACTATTAAGCAAATGTTCGTCATGTATCTGATCACGCTGGCCGTCTTTTTTCTGATCGACATGGTCTGGCTGGTCGTCGTGGCCAAAGGATTCTATCGGCGGCACCTTGGACCGATGCTCAGCCCTAATGTCAATTGGGCGGCGGCCATTCTTTTCTACCTTCTCTTCATCGTCGGCCTGCTCGTCTTTGCCATCAGGCCGGCCCTGGTCGGCGGAGAGCCGCTCAAAGCGCTCTTCTTGGGTGCCCTGCTCGGCTTGATCAGCTACGCCACGTACGACCTCACCAACCTGGCGACGCTGAAAGACTGGCCTCTGGTCGTGACGATCGTCGACCTTGTCTGGGGCAGCGTCCTCGGCGGCGCGGTGTCCTTCTTGAGCGCCGTTCTCGGCCGCTGGCTTCTGAAGCTTTAGGGCCGGCCTTTTGAATCAAGAAAGAAGAAGAATATGTGCCCTCAGTCGGGCAGCCAGCTCATGATCCGCCGGGCGGCCTGGCCGGCCGTGGGCGGGTCGAAATTCGTCAGGACAATCACGATGTAGCCGCTGCGGGGATTCCATTCGACGTTGGAGTTGATACCCGGCGCCCCTCCGGCGATTCCCAGGCCGTTAGCGATGTCTGGGAGGAAGATTTTTCCTTCCTTCAAAGCCATCACGTACTTCAGCATATCCTGGGCGGTCGAATAGCCGCCCCCAGCCGAGCTTCCCCGCCCGGGCAATGTCGCGTGGTTGAGGACGCGGGCTCCGCTCGACCGTCCTTCCCTGGTATAGCCCAAGGCTAAGTTAGGAACGCCCGCGTCCCGGGCGTACGAATCCGTGTCCAGCATAGCGCACGGTTTAAAGATATTTTCCCGGACGTAGGAGTAATAATCCGTGCCTGAGGCTTTTTCAATAATGGCCCCCAGGACGACGTAGCCGCCGTTGGAATACCGGTTATTGGTCCCCGGCTCGAACTCGAGCGGCAGGTCGGCGAACAGCGGCAGGTAATCCTGAAGCGTCCGGATTTTATCCTTGGCTGTCGCCTCGAAGCGGCGGCCGAAGAAATCGCCGATGCCCGAGGTCATGTCGAGCAGATGACGAATCGTCACCTTTTCGGCGGCTTGCCGGTTGGCATAGTCCGGCAGAAACTTTCCGATCCGGTCGTCGAGCGCCAGCTGGCCCTGTTTTTCCAGTTGATGGATAGCGGCACGGGTGAAGCTCTTGTTGATTGAGCCGAGGTTGAACTTCGTATCCTTGCGGTTTGGGATTTTTTTATCCCGATCGGCGAAACCATAGGCCTCGTGGAGCAGCACCTGGCCATTCTTGGCCACGAGCACGACGCCGGAAAAATTGTCCGCTTTGGTTTGGGTTTCGAGAAAGGTTCTGACGGCGGTGATCAATTCCTGTTCATCGGCCTTGGGGTCGGGAATGGTGAGGTTGTTGGGGTCGTCGACGGCCTCGAAGAAGATATAGAGAAGCTTATTCGGCGGCTCTTTCTCAACACGGGCCCGGAGGAGGAAATCCTGACCGTTGCCGGCCTTGGCCAGAGCGAATGTCTCGGCGGACCGTTCAGCCACGATTTTCTTTAGTTGGACGGACTGGAGCCTGGCCTTTGTCGTCGAATAGCGTCCGACCCGCTGTTCGACCGAAGTCTCCTTAAGCGCGGATTCGGCATAATGCGCCAGGAAAAATTCTCGCAGCTTGTCCGGGCTGCCGGAGTTGAAAGCGTCGAGATAGGCTTTCAGTCGGGCTGTCGCTGGCGGGCCTTCCGAGCCTGAAACTTGGGCGGCGGCGCCCGCGTTAAGGATGCCCCCCAGGATAACCGCTAACGCGATAATGGAATATCCTCTGCGCATGGATTCTCCTCCTTGATCAACCATGGTCCGCTGCGTTCCAGGGGAAGCCTCGGCCGGTTTCATTCTCAGCCTGAGTTATAACGCCCGGTGGCGACGCTTCGTTTCAACGGACCCCGGAGCGGAAACCGGGCAAAAGTCCTGCCGGCGCGATCTTCCCGCTGTTCGGCAGAAGAGAAAAAATTAGGGCTGATTTCAGGAATAAGTCATAGTTCGCGGCCTAGCGGATCAGATGGAACACCGTCTGGCGGCCGTCCAGAAAATGGACGCCGTCCTTCATATAGACAACGTCCTGTTCGAGCGGCAGCCGGAAGTCCACTCCGCCCCACTCGGGCACGCGCGCCGTAACGCTCATCTCCGCCGTAAAACAGCTGTTGAGGACGAGCTTCACGTCGCCCCGGCCCTCGTTCTTCACTTGCTCCCAGGGGAGCCCGATGAGCGGTCCGGGCTCGTGGAGGAAATAGCCAAGAGAATGGGAATAGATCCGAGGGCCGGGAATACCCAGATCCGCGGCTTTCTTGAGCATGCGGCCAAGCATCTCGTTCCCCGAAAGGCCCGCTTTGAACTCGCCGCAATAGACATCCTGAAGCCGATTGGCTTCGGTCATCATTTTCTTGAACGTCTCCGGAGCATCCGACTCGCCGACCCTGAGCACATAGGCCATCTCCTGGTGGTCGGAGTTGTAGCGCATATACTTCAAGCCTACGTCGCAGTGAAGGAAATCGCCGGGCCGGATGACCTTATCGCTCTTTCCGTATTTCTCGACCTCCTTGGGATGGCGGCCGCGGATCGAGACGAAAGGACTGAAGGAGACTTTCAGGCCGAGGTCCGCTACCTGCTGCCAATAGAAATATCGGAGATCGTCGGTCGTGGTTTGTCCGGGTGTTACAACTCTGTTCGAGAACATCTCGGCGATAATGACATGGGAAAGCGCCGCCGCCTGCTTCATGAGATCGACCTCTTCGTCCAGGAGTGTCTCGCACCACAGCGTCGCCAGAGGCTCGGCCGACTGGATACGTGCGGCAAAATTCGGCCCGATCGCCCCGACGAGGCGCTTTTTCAGCACCGAGGTTAAGCCGCCCGCGACCCATTGGACCTCACCTTCGTTAAGTCCGATCTTTTTGGGATCCCGCTCGCGGACGATCCGCCCCAGGCAGTCCCACTGGCTTTCCTTCTTTTTAGTATCCCAGGCCGAGGCATCCCAGACGTTCTGGAAGAGGCCTTGCGTGTCTGTCCGAGAGACATTCAGCCGCTCGACTCCTTTCTCCTGGCCGCGGTCGTAGAAGACGATGATCTGGGTGATCGGACACCAGTTCTCGTAGGGCATCATGGTTTCGAACACGGGATCAAGGTTGTCCTCGTTGCAAGCGATGATCCACATGTCGAGGCCGGCGTCACGCATAAGCTTGGGGAGAAGCTGATCGAATCGTTTCTGGGTGATCCCCAGGACGAGACTCGCCCTGTCCCTTATTCCTAGGACCGCCGGGAGTTTTTGGCCGGGCGAGGCGACGACAGTGCCCACTGGCATAAAGACAAATAATGCCAAAACCGAAAATGCAATTCTTTTAATCATTCCTGATGCCTCCATCGATGGCCAGGATTATAACATTTTCAGAACATAGCGGCACCGGGAAGATTTGACAAGCCTTCGGGGGCGAGTGTAAAGTGACCCTCAAGGCGCCGCAGGAAGAGGCCCGGATCGGGGATACGGAGAATCAAGCCGCGGCGTGTCCCTTTGAGGAGGAAACGTTGATGAATGACCGTCCTATTCGCCTTATCTGCTTCTGGGCAGTACTCATCTTGTTCTGCGATGGATTAGCCTATGGTCAAGCGGCCTCTATGGCTTCGCACGACGAAGCAGCCAAATGGGCCGACAAGACCCTATCCGGGTTAACATTAGAGAAAAAAATCGGCCAGATGATCTGCGTGGAGATCGCCGGCGGATATATTACCGACGATGACCCTAGGCTCGCCGGATGGATCAAACAGGCAAGGGACCTGGGTGTCGGCGGTTTCGTCCTCTACGGCGGGACGCCGCACGACGTCGCCCGTCTGCTCAACCGACTTCAAAAAGAAGCGGCGCTGCCTCTGTTGATGTCGGCTGATTTTGAAGGCGGCCCGGGCCAGCAGATCACGGGCGCAACGGAGTATCCCGCGAACATGGCCTTCGCTGCGGCCGGCTCGGAGAAGCTCATGTACGAGGCGGCCAAAATCGGGGCGATCGAAGGCCGAGCTATGGGCATTCATCTGACCTACTCGCCGGTCGTGGACATTTCCGTGCGGCCCGAGAACCCGGCCGAAAGCGTTCGGTCTTTCGGCGGCGACCTCGACCTTCTCGGCCGGATGGTCCGATCCTACGTCCGGGGCTACCAAGAAAACAGCATGCTGACGACGGCCAAGCATTTTCCAGGCCGAGGGGATGTCGCCCGGATGCCCAACCTCCCGGATTTCAGCTATATCGATAAACCGGCCAAGGGAGTCGAATCCCTAGAGTTCCAAGCTTTCAAGCACGCCATCGATGCCGGGGTTACATTCATCATGACCGAGCACATCGCCGTGCCCTCAGTGACAGAGGGATCGGACCTGCCTGCCAGCGTCGAGAAGAAGCTGGCCACGGGATGGATTCGTGATCGATTGGGGTTTAAGGGCGTCCTGACGACCGACGACCTTTGGTACGATCATGTTATCAAGCGCTTCGGCTCGGTCGAGGTCGCGATTTCAGCCCTGAAAGCTGGGCACGACGTCCTCCTCAAGCCGAAGGATGCGGCCGCGACGATCCAGGGCGTAGCCGCGGCCGTCCGGTCGGGCGCTATCGCCGAAGCGCGGATCGATGAGTCCGTCCGGAAGCTTCTGTACTGGAAAGCCCGGCTGAACCTAAACAAGGAGCGCTTCGTAGACGAAGGCCGGGTTAGCGGCCTCGTCGGCACAGCCGCCCACGTGGCTGTGGCCCAAGAGGTAGCCGACCGGTCGTTGACCTTATTGAAGAACGCAGGTGCCTTGCCGGTTCGGATGGATGGATTTAAGACAATTGTGAATGTCAACATCCAGAAGCTGGAACCGGATCCATCGCCAGCCGCACTGGGAGCGAAGCTCGCGGCCGCTTTCCCGGGCGTTAAGAGTCACACGCTCCGGCCCGACATGGATCCGGCCGTCTATGAGAGAGCCTGGAAGGATATCTCCGGAGCGGACCTCATCGTCCTTTCCTTCTTTGTGCCGCGCAACCGGCTGAGCGACGCGGCGCCTCTCCGCGAGGCCGACCTGGCATTCATCGACAGGATCATCAAAGCCAAACCCAAGGCGGTGATCGCCATATCTTACGGCAACCCGCATCTCCTCCGGAAGCTCGAAGCCTTGCCGGCCTTCCTCGTCGGCTACGGCGAGCGCGGCTGGTTTGGCAACCAGGCCGTCTACTTCGACTCATTCGTCAAGCTCCTCAAGGGCGAGATCAAGCCGGGCGGCAGACTTCCGGTCAAGGTGAGCGATCGATATCCCCTGGGAAGCGGCTTGACCTATTGATCCGCCTTCATTGGGCGGGTGGGACGGACCTAGTTGCGCGTCTCGTAAATAACTTCCCTAAATAAAGATACTCCCCTAGACGCGCAACCGCCGGGGAGTTTGAGGGGGGCGGGACACTCTTGGAAGGAAACCCTTTCTCAGGGTTTCCTTCCAACGCTCGCTTTGCTCGCTGCCATCCTTCCAAGGAGCATTTGGCGATGTGTCTACAGGGCGGAGTGGCCCTCCTCAGGGATTCAGCGGAGCGAAGCGAAGCGCCGAAGGGGGAGCTTGACTCCCTTTTGGCAGTGCCCCGGCTCTGCGAAATACTGGAACAAGAAATTTATGAGACGGGGCACTAGCCGAGTGGACCTTCTTTGTTTGAATCGGGGGCCGACAAAAAACAGCACTCCCTCCAGATATCCCGGGGGTGTCACCTCATCGGGGAGTAAGAAATTCCGACTCCGAGCTCTCTCTGCAGGCCTTCGGGGGCTTCCTGTTTCGGCACCCAGGTCCGCGAACACTTGATCTCAAGCCCCGCAAATGGACGGCCCGGCAGCCTCAAAGATAATAAGTGCCAGTCATGATCGCTGAATTCGAGAACCTCCGGCTCGCCCTCGTCGATACGGAAGCTGACCCGGACCGGAGAGGACGCGATATCGGGGTGGTTACAGATAGCCCGTAGTTCAAGCTCCGTGCGGGCCCGGACTTCGATGGGATCCCAGGCTTCTTTTTTTGTCCAGCGCATCCATAAATCCTCGCTCCAGCGCTCCCAGCCCCAGAATCCCTTGGCCAAGCCCGGGACGGCCTTCATGCGTTTGATAAGCCGCCGTCCAGTTTTCCCTGATCTCCATCTCCCCGATTTGACATAAACGAAGAATGAACGCCGTGAATACTCGAGGCGCCCGTCGTAGCGTTGATGCAAGAGCTGCTCAACCTGGCCCAGGCGGCGCAGGCCGGCGCAGCGGAACGCCTCTTCCCACCAGCCAACCGTGGCATGCGTCAAGTGGCCGAGGTGCGGCCGGCCGCGGTCATCGAGGGGAATGTTGCGAAAGGGAATGCCCAGGACGGCATCCCGGCGCCACTCCTCGTATTGAAGAGGATAGAGCTCGGGGCCGAACACATTCGGCCCATAGGCCGGGATCACCGTGAACAGAATTCCTCCGGGAGTCAAAACGGAAGCTAAATTATTAAGGGCCAGAGGGACCTTCTCCGGCGGAAGGTGCTCGAGGATGTCCAAGGCTAACGCTATATCATAAGGAGCAGCCGGCTGCTTCAGGTCGAGGACGTCCCCCCAGCGGACCCAGGGCCGGACACCCGGAGGGGCGTTCTCAATGCACCATTTTGAAAAATCGAAGCCCTCGGCGTCCAGGCCGAGCCCTCGCAGGCTCTTGACGAGAAGTCCCATTGCGCAACCGGCCTCGAGAACGCGCCGCGGACCAAAATTCATGGCGATGAAAGAAGCCACCGTCCGTTTGTCTTCGCCGTCGTCATAGATAATGGCGCTGTCGATTTCGGAGAGCGGCGGTCGATAATAATCCGGGCCATAAAAATCGCCCTGGAGCTCTTTGTCATAGAGTCCGACATAGTCTGGGGTCGAATCCGACATCGGACCTCTCTGGCTTCTCTTTATGACCTCGGGGCTCATCGACGACGCGCTTTCGATGTCAGCCTGTATTTTTTGGCTTTGGGATCCGGACTTTGAGAATCCGGAATGACATTATATCGATATTTAAAAAAACAGGCAAAGGTATCGTGCCGGCCCTCATGGGTCACGGACAGGGCTGACGGGCAGAAAACGGGATGATCGTCTGTCCCTCAAGGAGGGGGAAAGGGGTCGAAAAGAAATAATCCGCTACCTTTTTCTTCGAGAGAGCAAGATGGCTCGTTCGATAGCCTGGGTCAGGTCGGCGACATTCAGAGGCTTGGCCACGTAGTCATCCATGCCTGCGGCCAGGCAGCGTTCTCGATCGCCTTTCATGGCATGGGCGGTCATGGCGACAATAGGGATATGAGCGCCCGTCGCCTTCTCTTTTTTCCGTATGAGCTCTGTGGCCTTAAGCCCGTCCATTAAAGGCATTTGGACGTCCATCAAGATGAGATCAAAGATATTTTTCTCTATGGCGTCCAAGACTTCCTCTCCGTTCTGGACGTACGAGACTTGGTGGCCCTGCTTTTCCATCATATAGATCGCCACTCTTTGGTTGACGATATTATCCTCTGCGATGAGGACTCGATACGCCCGACCGCGCTGTTGTTCGGGGAGCTTGGCCGGAGCCGGGGCGACAGCGGCTTCCTTCCGAGCCGTCGTCCCCGTCATTTCTTCGATTTTTTCCAGGAGGTCGGAGGGCTTGAGGGGCTTGTTGAGGTACATCGAGATCCCGAACTTTTTCCAAGGCGCCGTATCTCCATCGGTCCCGGACGAGTTCAACATCATGATGATGGATTTGGCCAGGTTGGGCTCGGTTTTGAGATAATCAAGAAGGAGGAAGCTGTCCTGGCCCGGCAAGTGGGCGTCGACAAGGATCACGGCAAACGCCGGACCCTTTTTTTGCCTGGCCCGGTCGAGGAGAACGGTCGCGTCCTCGGCGCTGTTTGTTTCGGTGGGGCTCAGGTTCCACGAGCTCACCAGCCTCTTCAAGAAGCGGCTCGTCGTCGTATGATCGTCGACAAGGAGAACGGGAAGGCCTTTAAAGTCCACGCCCTTGGCCCGGACGGGTTTCCCCGATTCGTCCTTCTGCAAGCCGAAGCACGCCGTAAAATGAAACCGGCTCCCTTTGCCGACGATGCTTTCGACCCAGATCTTGCCTCCCAACAACTCGACCAGTTGGGTCGATATAGACAAGCCCAATCCCGTCCCGCCGTATTTTCGGGTCATATAGCTTTCGGCCTGGACAAAGGCTCCAAAAATGGTCTTGAGTTTTTCCTCGGGGATGCCGATGCCGGTGTCGGTGATAGTGAAATGAAGGACGATTTGATCCTCGGTCCTTGATTCCTCCTGGACACAGATGACCACTTCGCCTCTCTCGGTGAACTTGATGGCATTGCTGATCAGGTTGATCAGGATCTGCTGCAGACGTTTTGAATCGCCGACCACGGTCCGAGTCACTTGGTAAGGAACATCGCAGATGAGCTCGAGCTTTTTCTTCTGGGCTTGAACGGCCAGCGGAGGCAGGGTCTCAAAAATGAGATTTTCCAGGTCAAACGGAGAAGCCTCCATCTCCATCTTTCTGGCCTCGATCTTGGAAAAATCAAGAAGATCGTTGATCAAGGACATCAGGGATTCGGCCGATGATTTGATGCCCTTGAGATAAACCCGCTGCTCCAAAGAGAGATTTGTGCCGAGGGCCAGCTCGGTCATCCCCAGGATGCCGTTCATAGGAGTTCGAATCTCATGACTCATCTGGGCCAGGAACTCACTCTTGGCCTTGCTGGCCGCTTGGGCCTGCTCTCGAGCCGAGACGAGCTCCGTGACATCGATGATGTTCAAGAGGACACCCTCATACTGCTGCCGGCGATAGATGGGCTTGATATGCAAAATGACTTCCCGGCCGTAGAAGTTCCTTTGAAAGACGACCTGGGAGGAGTAGGGATCGCGCCGGAATCTTTCGAGGTGGTCTCTGAGCTTGTCCGCGATCGGCCCGACATGGAAATCCCAGAGGGTATGGCCTAAGACCTCTCGTTTTTCCCGCTTCAAGAGCCTCAAGAAAAAATCGTTTACTTCCTGGATCCGGCCATCACGGTCCGCATAAACAATGCCCTCTTCGATCCCCAAGATGATGGCCCGGTATTTTTCTTCCGACTTGAGCAGCTCTTCGAGCGTTCGTCTCTGCTCTTCCTGTCTTTGTTCCGGGATCATTTTTGTCCTGGCTCCAATCTTGGCGTATCTATACCTCTAGCATTTTCATCTCTGATTCTAGCGAGTCGGGAAGATGGGGCAATCGCCTTTTTGGACGGAAACAGGGGTGATTTTTGCGCCGGCGATCTCACCCGTAAAGAGGAACGGAGATTAATCCCCGCGACCTAACGGACAGGGAGGTTGGATGCGAATCCCTTTTCAAAGGACGCCTCTTATGCTATAAATACCCCCTGGTTAAAAAATGAATATCGTCTTCATCATAGTCCAGATTTTTGTCGTCTTGTTCGCCATTACGGTCCACGAGGCGTCTCACGGCTGGGCCGCCTTCAAAATGGGAGACCCGACGGCCCATAACCTAGGCCGGGTCACCATTAACCCCCTGGCCCATATCGATCCCTTCGGAACTCTCCTGCTCCCCATATTCCTGGCTGTCATAGGCCTGCCGGCCTTTGGCTGGGCCAAGCCCGTCCCGGTCAATCCCTATAATTTGAGGAATCCCCGCCGGGACAACCTTATCATCTCGGCGGCCGGTCCCCTGTCCAACATCCTCGTGTCGGCCGTCTCGCTTTTCCTTCTCCTCATCCTCAAGTTCGCCAGTCCTGGCGTGAATTATTTTCTGAAAAGCAGAGAACTCTCGCGCGCCGTCCTCCCCCAGGGTTTTTACCCTCTCGAAGGCCTGGCCATGGTTCTGTACTTTGTGGTGGTGATCAATATTTATCTCGCCGTTTTCAACCTCATACCCGTGCCGCCCCTGGATGGGAGCGGCGTCCTGATGGGCCTCCTTTCGGAGGAAGCCGCCCAGAAGTATGAACGGATCCGGCCCTTCTCGATTCTGATCGTCCTGGCCCTTATCTACTTCGGTGTTCTGAAAATGATCTGGATCATTATCGATATATTCCTCAGTCTTCTTCTCCGATGAACGTACAAAACGCCGGGCCAAAAAAAGTCGTCTTGAGCGGGCTCCGTCCGACGGGCCCCTGCCACCTGGGCAACCTGGCCGGTGCCCTCTACAACTGGCTCAATCTTCAGGACATCTACCAGTGTTATTATTGCATCGTCACATGGCATGCCCTGAGCTCGGAATACATGAACTCCCAGTCCATCAAGGGCAACGTG
>Ga0153915_10007300_pt1 | contig 10417 bp, 10 predicted proteins | sample Opewatmetagenome_2_FD_107003 | JGI IMG/M metagenome (GOLD analysis project Ga0153915, IMG submission 107003) | Freshwater wetland microbial communities from Ohio, USA - Open water 3 Core 3 Depth 3 metaG | ecosystem: Environmental > Aquatic > Freshwater > Wetlands | place: USA: Ohio, Lake Erie... | reverse complement strand
GGGGGGCGGGGTGACAGGGTGGCCGCGCCCCGGCACAATGCCCGCCGCGACAATCGCTGCGACACGCGACAGGAGCCTTCCCCCATGGCCTTGCCCAACGCCTTCAATGTCGTCGAGACGACGATCGCCGACATTCACGCCGCCTACCGGGCCGCGCGGCTGACCGCGCGCCAGCTGGTCCAGATGTACCTCGACCGGATCGAGGCCTACGACAAGAAGGGGCCGGCGATCAACGCCGTCATCTCGGTCAATCCGAACGCGCTGGCGGAAGCCGACCGGCTCGATGCCGCGTTCAAGGCCTCGGGCCCGGTCGGCCCGCTGCACGGCATTCCGGTGATCATGAAGGACCAGGGCGACGTCGCCGAATTGCCGACCACGCTCGGTTCGGTGCTGTTCGAGAATCACATGCCCGGCAGGGATGCCTTCGTGGTCGCGAAACTGAAGAATGCGGGGGCGATCATCATCGGCAAGGCGACGCTGGGCGAGCTCGGCGGCGGCGATACGCACGGCTCGCTGTTCGGCTCCACCCGCAATGTCTACGACCTGGAACGCACGGCGGGCGGGTCGTCCGGCGGCTCGGGGGCCGGCGTCTCGGCCAATTTCTGCACCGTCGCGATCGGACAGGAGGGCTTCGCCTCGATCCGCCGGCCGTCGATCTGGAACGGCGTCGCCGGCATGCGGCCGACAGCGGGGCTGGTGAGCCGGAGCGGAGTCTATGCCGGCTGGCCGTCGATCAACGGCTCGCTCGGGCCGATGGCGCGCACCGTGACCGACCTCGCGAAGCTGCTCGATTCCATGGTCGGCTACGATCCGGCCGACCCCGTCACCGCGCACGGCGTCGGCCATGTGCCGGACAGCTACGCCGCCCTGCTCGAAAAGGGTGCGCTCAAGGGAGCCCGCATCGGCATCCTGCGCGAGCCGATGGGATTTCACAGCGAACCTGGCTCGGACGATTTCGCCAAGGTCACCGAAGTCTTCGACAAGGCGGTGGCGGATCTGCGCGCCGCCGGCGCGACCATCGTCGATCCGATCTTAATCCCTGACCTGAAGCCGCTGCTGGCCAAGCGCGCGCGCAGCACCGAGGACGACGACGCGGCGTTCGAGCTGTATTTCGGCGGCAGCAGGAAGCCGCCATTCGCGACCCGCCAGCAGGCGATGGCATCTCCGCTGTTCGCCAAGGTCGGCAAAGGCTCGCAGGCGCGCTGGACCAATCTGAGCTCGGCCGAAGCGCATCACGCCTATCTTATCGCGCGCGACCGGCTGATGACCAACATGCTGAAGGTGATGGCCGATCACCGGCTGGATGGCATCGTGCACAAGGCGGTCGAGCACCAGCCGACGCTGATCCGGGACGGCGTCAACCCGCCCTATGTCGACCAGAAGGGCGCGCCGCACATCAACACCTTCCTGGTGTTCGTGCCCTCGGTCGTGGTGCCGGCGGGATTCACGCGCGACAAGCTGCCGGCCGGGATCACCTTCCTCGGCCGGCCGTACGACGACGCCAACATGCTCCGCTTCGCCTACGCCTACGAGCAGGCGACGCATCACCGGCGCGCGCCCACGACCACGCCGTAGCGGATATCGCTTGCATGAGCTGTCCGGTTCCTGCCGCGGTCACCGCCAAACCCTCTCCGGCCGAGGCGGGGATGGACATACCGCCGACGATTGACGAGGCATAGCGTGCTGGCGATCGCGACCGGGCTGTTCGGCATTACCCTGCTCGCCGGAATCTGGATGGGTGTGATCCATATGGATTCCGACGGGCGGCGGCGTCCGCCTTTGTGGCTCGCCGTCGCGCACGGGTTCTTCGCCGTCGTCGCGGCCGTTCCCCTCGTCGCGGTCCTCGAGCGGGCGAAGACGCGCGGCCTCGCGACCGGCTCGGCGTCGTTCGGCGTCATCGCCGCCGGGTTCTTCCTCGCCGCCGCCGCGGTCGGCGGCTACCTGTTCTTCGCGCGCCACCTGCGCGGCCGGCGGCTGCCCGGCGTCGTGATCGCGACCCACATGATGCTGGCGGTGACCGGCTTCGTCGTCCTGTTCGCGTACCTGTCGTTCCCGTGAGGCGGACCGGCGCGGGTTGCGCTTGATCGGCGACGCGACTTCGGATATAATTCCTATTATGGGATCGGTGTGGCCGCGATCGGCGAAGCCGCGGGGTGCGCCGGTCCCCGATTGCCCGATTGCGAATCGTTCTCAGCGCACAAACCGGGTGAAACGCGCCGGCGAAGATACGGCCGGGCCTCGCGGTTTTCCGAGATAGGTCAGCAAGGTTGACCTATGTTTCACGTGAAACATAGGTCAGGAATGCTGACCTATCGATGCCGCCGTCGCGGTCCCCGCGCCGTCGCCCCTTCCGAACCGGGCCCGGGACACCTATATTCCGGGTGCCGGGTGACCGGCTATGGCGATAAACGGCCTGTGTAATAAGCGATGCGGACCCGGGGGCAGTACCCGGCGCCTCCACCAGTTTCCGCGGGCGCAAGCCCGCTTCACGGGGGCGAAACAGGATCGACGCGCGTGTAAAGACAGGACTTTTGCCCGGCATGGTACCGCCGTTATCGGGCCAACCTACAGATGCCAACGACAATCGTATGGCTCTCGCTGCCTAGACATAGGTAAGCGCGGCCCGGGGGGCGCCGGGCAACAGAAGCCCCCCACCGCTTCGCCGCGGCGATCCATGCCGCACCCTTGCGACCGGACGCGTAATGTCCGTAAATGGGGGCGCGATGACCCAGGATTTCATCGAATATCCCAAGCTGATGGAGCGCGCCGTGCGCGGCGTGGTGCGCGAGACGCTGGCCATGGTCGCCGAGCGCGGCCTGCCGGGCATGCATCACTTCTACATCACCTTCCGCACCCGCGCGCCGGGGGTGACGATCCCGGATTACCTGCTGCGCCAGCACCCCGAGGAAATGACCATCGTGCTGGAGCACCAGTACTGGGACCTCGACGTCACCGACGAGGCGTTCGCCGTCACCCTCAGCTTCAAGGGCGCGCAGGAGCGACTGGTGATCCCGTTCGACGCGGTCGTCGGCTTCGTCGACCCGTCGGTCAAGTTCGGGCTGCAATTCGGTCCCGCCGCCGGCGGCACGGCGACCATCGAAGCGCCGGCCGAACCGGATGCGGCCGGCGCCACGCCGCCCGAGCCCGAGCCCGAGCCGCCGCCCGCCGGCGGCGCCGGCGACGGGCGGGTCGTCGCGCTTGACCGCTTCCGCAAGAAATAGCCGGGCCGGCGCGGCAGGCTCGCTTACCCATCCGCCGCAGCACAGAGCAGGATCGCAGGACAGCACGATGCCGGATTTCGCCTATCACGAGATGTTTCCGCTCGCCGAGGATACGACCGAGTATCGCCGGCTGACCGCCGACGGCGTGGCGACGACGCGGTTCGGTTCGCGCGAGGTGCTGACCGTCGACGAAGCGGCGCTGACCCGTCTCACCGCCGAGGCGTTTCACGACATCGCCCATTTCCTGCGCCCCGGCCATCTGCGGCAGCTGGCGAAGATCCTCGACGACCCCGAAGCGTCGGACAACGACCGCTTCGTCGCCTGGGAGTTCCTGAAGAACGCCAACATCGCCGCCGGCGGCGTGCTGCCGATGTGCCAGGACACCGGCACCGCCATCGTCATGGGCAAGAAGGGCCAGGGCGTGTGGACCGGCGGCGACGACGAAGCGGCGATCGCGGCCGGCGTCCACAAGACCTTCACCGAGACCAACCTGCGCTATTCGCAGCTCGCGCCGCTCACGATGTACGACGAGGTCAACACCGCGACCAACCTGCCGGCGCAGATCGAGATCTATGCGACGCCGGGCGACGCCTACAAGTTCCTGTTCATCGCCAAGGGCGGCGGATCGGCCAACAAGTCGATGCTGTTCCAGCAGACTCCGGCGCTGCTCAACCCGGAAAAGCTGGTCAAGTTCCTCGACGACCAGATCCGGCTGCTCGGCACCGCCGCCTGCCCGCCGTACCATCTGGCCATCGTCATCGGCGGCACCTCGGCCGAGCTCAACCTCAAGACCGTGAAGCTCGCCAGCACGCGCTATCTCGACAGCCTGCCGACCCGGGGCAGCAAGTCCGGCCACGCCTTCCGCGACCTCGAGTTGGAGGCGGATATCCTCGAGCGCAGCCGCCATATGGGCCTCGGCGCCCAGTTCGGCGGCAAGTATTTCTGCCACGACGTGCGGGTGATCCGCCTGCCGCGCCATGGCGCCTCGCTGCCGGTCGGCATCGGCGTCTCCTGCTCGGCCGATCGCCAGGCCGTCGGCAAGATCACCCGCGACGGGGTGTTCCTCGAGGCGCTCGAGACCATTCCGGCGCAGTACATGCCGGAGGTGGACGAGAAGAAGCTCTCCGGCAACGCCGTCGCCATCGACCTCAACCAGCCGATGGATCGGATCCTCAAGGCGCTCTCGGCCCATCCGATCAAGACGCGGCTGTCGCTGACCGGCCCGCTGATCGTCGCCCGCGACATCGCCCATGCCAAGATCGCCGAGCGCCTGAAGAAGGGCGAGAAGATGCCCGACTATCTGCGCAACCATCCGGTCTATTACGCCGGCCCGGCGAAGACGCCGAAGGGTTACGCCTCGGGCGCGTTCGGGCCGACCACCGCCGGCCGGATGGACTCCTATGTCGGCGATTTCCAGGCCGCCGGCGGCAGTCTCGTCATGCTGGCCAAGGGCAACCGGTCGCGCCAGGTGACCGACGCCTGCAAGAAATACCGCGGCTTCTATCTCGGCTCGGTCGGCGGACCGGCCGCAAGGCTGGCGCAAGACTGCATCCGCAAGGTCGAGGTGGTCGAATACCCCGAGCTCGGCATGGAAGCGGTCTGGCGCATCGAGGTCGAGAATTTCCCCGCCTTCATCGTGGTCGACGACAAGGGCAACGACTTCTTCGCCAACCCGTGACCGGCTGAACGGCGGCGCTTTCGGGTTGAAGGGCGGCAGGGGGCCGCACTATCTATAAGGAAGATTGGCCCCGACAATCGGGGCCGGGAACGGGTCGACAGCAAGGACGCGAACGGTGTATCCGGACAGAAGCCTGCTGCCGCGCGAAGCGGTCCGTCTGGCGGCCCTCGGCCTGCTGGCCGGCGCGCCGATGAGCTACGGCGCGCTCGCCGAGGAGGTGCGGCACTTCGCCAGCCGCGTCGCCGGCCCCTCGCTCGAGCTGATGGGCACCTCGATCGAGCTGCTGCGCCATGAAGGGTTCGTGCGCCACGTCGATGACGCCAGCGGGCCCGACGCGGTCCTGACGCTCACCGACGCCGGCCGGGAGGAGCTCTACGCGCTGCTCCGTTCGGCGGTGCGCGCGCCGCTGAACGACGTCAACAAGCTGGTGCTCGCGCTCAAGTTCCGGTTCCTGCATCTGCTGCAGCCGGCGGATCGGCGCACCCAGGTCGCCATGATGGTCGAGGCCTGCGAGGTCGAGCTCGCCCGGCTGGTCGATCTCCGGGCGCGGCACGCGAATGCCCCGGGCTATCTCACTTCCTGGCTCGACCACGACATCGCGGAGGTCCGGTCGCGCCTCGACTGGCTGACGCAGATCCACGAGACCGTGGGCCGCGCCTAGAACAGGTGCTGGCCGCCGGTGATGAACAGCTCGGTTCCGGTCACGTAGCCGAAATCCTCCGTGCACAGGCGGTAAACCACCGCGGCGACCTCGTCGGCGGTGCCGAGCCGGTTCAGCGGAATGCGCGGGATCAGGCTTTCGTATTCCGGGCCGATCATCTCGGTCGCGATCTCGCCCGGCGCCACCGCGTTGACCCGCACGCCGAGCTCGGCGAATTCCACGGCCAGCTCGCGGGTCAGCGCGCTCAGCGCCGCCTTGGACGTGGAATAGGCAGAGCCGGCAAAGGGATGGATGGCGTGGCCGGCGATCGACGTGATGTTGACGATGGATCCCCGCGCGCGATGCAGCGCGCCGGCGAACCCGCGGGCCAGCAGCAGCGGCGCGAAGAAATTCAGCTCGAACACCTCGCGCCAGTCGTCGATATCGCCGTTGAGGCAGCCGAGCCGTTCGCGATACGGCGTCTTGGGCGAATGGGCGGCATTGTTGACCAGCGCGTCGAGCCCGGTCTCGCCGATCGCCGCGTTGGCGCGCTCGATGAAGGCGGCCACGCTCGCTGCGTCGCCGAGATTGGCCGGAATGTGGTGCGTCCAGTTCGGATCGCGCCGGCATTCGTCCGGCACGTCTTCGCGCGAGCAGGTGATGACGCGCCAGCCGGCATCGCTGAAGCGCTTCACCGTCGCGTGGCCGATGCCACGGCTGGCGCCGGTCAGCACCAGCGTCCTGCGTCGTTCGGATGGTTCCGGTCGCTCGGTCATGGCCCCGACTGTAAGCGAACGGCGGCCCGGCGACCAGCGGGTCGCGGCCCGCGTACCCGAGCCCGGGCGCAGGAAGCGGTCAGCCTCGGGCGCTGATTTCCGGCGGGTTGACGACCCACATCACCTTGAACGGCCGGGCGACCCCGTCATGCTCGGTGATGGTGATGTATTCGCCGGCGCGGAAGGTGTGCTTGTCGAACCGGAAGATCGGTTCGTCGTCGGCCTCGCCGGGCGCGTAGGAAAACGCCCAGCGTCCGCCGCGCGTATGGACGAGCTGGCCGCGCTCGTCGCCCTCGTCGCCCCAGAAGCGCAGCACCGTGCAGGCCTGGCCGAAGCGCTTCCATTCGCCGGCGTCGAGATGGCCGTCGGCGTCAATCGGCGCGGTGAATTCGTAGCCATGCTTGTGGCTGCCGTCGGGGAATTCCTTGGTGCGGGCGAGCTCCAGACGGACAAGCTTGAGGGCCACGGGCAATACTCCTCGCGTGCGATGCGGATCAGTGGAACAGGAACACCGGGATTTCGGTATTGGTGAGGATGTGGCGGGTGCGACCGCCGAGGATCATCTGGCGCAGGCGGCTGTGCGCGTACGCGCCCTTGATCAGAAGATCGGCGCCGATCTCCTTCGACTGGGCGAGATAGGCGGCACCGATCTCGATATTGGTCGAATCGAACTTGCGGATGTTGGCGGCGATCCCGTTCCAGGCGAGCCGCGCGGCGCCCTCTTCGGCCGCGATCGACGGCGGCTCGGCGGGATCCGGCGCCAGCAGCGTCACGCGCTTCGCCTTGCCGAGGATGGGTATCGCCTGGGACAACGCCCCGGCGGCCTCCGGACTGCTTTCCCATGCCACCGCGACGTGATTGCCGGTCACGGCCGGCATTGCCGGGGGCACGACCAGGACGGGCCGGCCGGTATCGAGCAACGCCGCCTCGAGCGTGATCGGCGACGGCAGGGCGGCGTCGCGCACCGGGCGGCCGACCACCACCATGTCGAACAGCCGGCCACGGATCGCGACGATCTCGTCCTCGCGCCCGGTTTCCTCCCGCCAGGAGATGGTCGGCTCGGCGCTCGCCGCCGGCGCATCCGAACGGCGCAGCCCGCGCTCGGTACAGAACTGGTCGAACATGGCCTTGGTCTTCAGCGCGCGATCGCCGCCCTCGCGCTCGGTCACATCCATGATTTCCTCGATCATGGAGCCATCCATTCCCTCGCCGGTGTAGGGCACCAGGCCGCGGGGATCGGCGCGCACGTGCAGCGCCTCGATATGCGCGCCGAACATGGCGGCGATCCGCGCCGCCGCGTCGAGCACGGTCCGGCCTGAATCGGCTCCGCTGACGCAAACCAGGATCGTCTTGATCGCCATGGAGTATTCTCCCCGCGGATCGCGGTCGCGCCGCCGCGGCCCGCTATTCCAGCGCCGTTCGCCTGCTGCCCCCCGAGGGCTCCGGCAGGTCCCGGTCTCACAAATTTAAGGTCCGACTTTTTTCGTTGAGTTTCAAGGCCTTTCGGGCTTGCGTGACGGTCGCGTCGGTTTCTCTGGCGGCGTCGATCCGCAACCATTCCGGGTCGGCCGGCACGAACCCCGCCTGTGCACGCGCCACCGCGGCCGTCGCGTCCGATGCATCGACCGTGCGGCCTTCGACTCGTTCGATACGCACAGCTTCGGGTGCGTCGAGCCACAGACCGTCGAACGGCACGCCGGCGGCGCGGGCGACGGCGGCGATCCCCGCGCGTTCCTCGGGCCGGGCATGGACGGCGTCGGCGACGACGGCGCTGCCGGCCGCGAGCGCCTCGCCGGCCTGGTGCCGGATCGTCTCGTATACCTGGCGCGTCACCGCTTCGGTATAGGCGTCGGCGCCGAGCCGGGTGAGCGGATCGACGCCGAACAGGCACTTGCGGATCACGTCGCTGCGGAGATGCACCGCGCCCGGCGCACGACCGAGCGACGGCGCCAGCACACGGGCGAGCGCCGTCTTGCCGGTGCCGGATAGCCCGCCGACGGCGACCAGCCGCGGTGCTACCGGATCGAGGAAGGCGCGTCCCAGCGCCAGATAGTCGCGTGCCTCCGAAGCGAGCGATGGATTCGCAATCGCGCCATCCGGCCTCGACGCCTGGGTCGCCGCGACGTGCGCCCTCACCGCCGCCCGGCAGGCGAGGAAGAACGGCAGCGCGGCCAGCCCCGCATAGTCGCCGCGTCGCGGCAGATAGTGGTTGAGGGCCAGATTGGCGAGCGGCCGCAAGCCGCGATGTTCCAGATCCATCAGCAGGAAGGCGAGGTCGTAGAGCACGTCGACAGTAGCGATCGCGTCGTTGAATTCGATGCCGTCGAACGGAGTCGGCCGGCCATCGATCAGGCAGATATTGCGCAGGTGCAGATCGCCGTGTCCCTGGCGCACGAAACCCGCGTCGCGCCGCGCATCGAGCAGCGTGGCGAGCGCCGCGAGCGCGCCACGCAATGCGCGATCGATGTCGGCCGCCGCGTCGGGTGCGAAAATCGCCGGCGTGAATCGGGCGATCTCGGCGAGTATGCCGTCGAGCGCATAACCCATGCCGTTCGCGCCGCCAAAATCGCGCGACGGCGCCGCGTTGTCGTGGAACGCCGCGATTGTCTCGGCGAGCTCGGCGACCAGCGCCGGCGTAAGCGCGCCGCGCGTCGCCATCGCATCGAACAGCGTCGCCTGATCGAATCGGCGCATCGCCACCAGCCAGTCGACCGCCTCCTCGCCCGGCCCGGGGGCTTCGTCCGGACGACCGAGGCGCAGCCGCGCGCCGGCGCGCAGAACAGCCGCAACCCCGAGATAGAGCGTCGGCGCGGTGCGCCGATTGACGCGCACTTCCGCCTCGCAGGCGGCATGACGCGCGGTGCGCGTGGTGAAATCGAGATAGGGAAAGCGCACGGCGCGCTTCAGCTTGAAGACACGGTCACCGATCAGAAAGAGATGCGAAATGTGCGTGTCGATTCGCTCGACCGGGCCGACGCCACCATGGGTCGCCGGCGCGGCGAGCAGCGCGACGACGGCTGTCTGGTCCTGTTCCGCCGGCGCGGATGTCATGGACGTGACGGGCCGCGCGGCCGGCGCGCGCTCAGGGGAACAGGTGCGTCACCGCCCAGCCTTCGCGATCGCGTCGATAGATGACGCGTTCGTGGAGACGGAACGGACGCTCCTCCCAGAACTCGATCTCGCCCGGCACCACCCGGTAACCGGACCAGTAAGGCGGCCGCGACACCTTGCCGATGCCGAACCTGGCGGCGAATCGGGCGACGCGCTTTTCGAGCTCGAACATGCCGTCCATCGGCCGCGACTGGTCGGACGCCCAGGCGCCGATCTGCGCGCCGCGCGGACGGGTGGCGAAATAGGCGTCGGCCTCCTCGGCGCTCACCGGCTCGACCGCGCCGGTGACCCGGACCTGGCGCTTGAGCGATTTCCAGTGGAACACCAGCGCGGCTCTCGGATTTGCCGCCAGCTCGCCCGCCTTGCGGCTCTCCAGGTTGGTATAGAAGACGAAGCCGCGGGCATCGGCGTCCTTGAGCAGCACCATGCGCGCCGACGGCACGCCGGCGGCATCCGCCGTGGCCAGCGTCATCGCGGTGGCGATGTCCGACTCGCTGGCGGTCGCCTCCGCGAGCCAGTCATTGAATCGCGCGATCGGGTCGGCGTGCCCCAGCGTATCCATATCGCCCCATCTTGGTTTCCGACCGGCTGCACCGGGCCGGTTGAAATGGTCGCACCGGCGCCAAAGATATTGGCGGTGGCGGTCGACATGACCATCTGAACATAATATGCCGGATTTCGGCTGGGTAGGCTGCCCGCATCCGGGCGACATTTGATAAGGGGTCGAGACCATGAAGAAGTTCATGACGGTTTTGCTCACCGGCGTGGTGGCGATGTCGCTCGCGGGTTGCGAGGGGGTCGGCCAGAAGCAGGCCGGCGGCGCGGTGATCGGCGGTGCCGCGGGCGGCCTGCTGGGCTCGCAGATCGGCAGCGGCTCGGGTCGGCTGGCGGCGACCGCAGCCGGCGCGTTGCTCGGTCTGCTGGCGGGCAGCGAGATGGGCAAATCGCTCGACCGTGTCGACCAGATGCATGCGGCGCAGACGACGCAGAG
>Ga0153915_10007299_pt1 | contig 10418 bp, 12 predicted proteins | sample Opewatmetagenome_2_FD_107003 | JGI IMG/M metagenome (GOLD analysis project Ga0153915, IMG submission 107003) | Freshwater wetland microbial communities from Ohio, USA - Open water 3 Core 3 Depth 3 metaG | ecosystem: Environmental > Aquatic > Freshwater > Wetlands | place: USA: Ohio, Lake Erie... | reverse complement strand
TGATTCCGATGTCCTCGACGGTATGGTGCGCGTCCACGTGCAGGTCTCCGCGAGCCTGGACATCCAGATCGAGCATGCCGTGGCGGGCAACCTGGTCGAGCATGTGATCGAGAAACGGCACGCCGGTTGCAAGCGTCGCCTTGCCACTGCCGTCGAGATTCACGGAAAGCACGATCTGCGTCTCGGCGGTCTTGCGGTCTGCCTTTGCGGTGCGCGTGGACATTGCAGAGGTTCAGTACGCTAGCCTACACGAAATCAGCACCCTGCGAGGGATTCCTTCAACACCGCGAGGCACCGCAAATTCTCTTCCGGCGTTCCGATTGTCAGCCGTATGCAATGATCGAGAAGCGGAGCGCTCCCGTGCAGATTCTTGACGAGCACACCGCGGCGCCGCATGCCCTCGAATATCGCGGGGGCGTCGGGAACGCGGATCAGGATGAAATTGGCATCGCTCGTAAAAACGGTTACGCGAGGGAACTTTCGCAGTTCGGCGTCGAGCCGCTTCCGCTCCGCGATGATGCTTTGCGCCTGCGCTTCAAGCACGTCGTGCCGCGCAAGAACCCGCTCTGCCACCACGTGGGTCAGCACGTTGACGTTGTAGGGCGAGCGCAGCTTGTCGAATTCGCGGATCCATTCCGACCGTCCCACCGCATAGCCGAGCCGTATTCCCGCCAACCCGAGCTTCGACAGGGTGCGCATAACGACGAGATTGGGAAATTCCGCCAGCCGCGTCATGAATGTCCTGCGGGCGAAGGCGTGATAGGCCTCGTCGACGACCACGAGGCCGGGGGCCGACGCGATGATCCGCACGATCGCTTCATCGGGAAACAGATTCCCGCTCGGGTTGTTCGGGTACGCAATGAACACCACCGCGGGCCTGTGCCGGCCCATGGCCTCCAGGAAGGCGTCCGTATCGAGCGTGAAATCCGGCTCGAGCAACACCCCGACGAAATCCAGTCCCGCGAACTTGGCATACATGCTGAACATCACGAAGCTCGGGCGCGGCGCGAGCACGGTGGCCCCGGGTCTCGCAACGCTCTGGATGATGATGTGAATGATTTCGTCCGAACCGTTTCCGAGAAGGATGTCGTGCTCGGGCCGGATCCCCATCACCTCGCGCAAGCGCCGCACCAGTGCCGGGGCGGTCGGATCGGGGTAACGGTTGATCTGGACGCTTGCCACGGCCTCGGCGATGTCGCGCCTCAGCGCCTGCGGCAGGACGTAGGGGCTTTCCATCGCGTCGAGCTTCACAAGGCCCTCGGCAGGCGTGACGGGGTAAGCCGTCATCGCTCGAATCTCGTCGCGGATGATCTCTTGTGGTCCAGCGCTCACCGTTTGCCCTTGGGCATCTGCACCTTCTCCATCCTCAGCTCGGCCGAGCGCGCGTGCGCGTCGAACCCCTCGCCTTGCGCCAGCGTGGCCGCGAGCCTGCCCAACTTCTGTGCGCCTTTGCGCGACACTGCGATGAGGCTCGAGCGCTTCTGGAAATCGTACACACCCAGGGGCGAGGAAAAACGCGCGGTCCGCGAGGTCGGCAGTACGTGGTTCGGACCGGCACAGTAGTCGCCCAGCGCTTCCGAGGTATACCGTCCTAGAAAGATCGCGCCCGCGTGACGGATCTTGGGCAGCCATTTTCTCGGATTCGCGACAGAGAGTTCCAGGTGCTCGGGGGCGACACGGTTGACGATTTGGCATGCTTCGTCGAGGGTTTTCACCTCGATCAGCGCGCCGCGCAGACGCAGCGACGCCTCGATGATTTCCCTGCGAGGCATTCCATCGAGCAGGCGTTCGATGCTCGCGGCCACCTGCTCGATAAACGCCTTCTTGGGCGAAATGAGCACGGCCTGCGAAGTCTGGTGGTGCTCGGCTTGAGAGAAGAGGTCCATTGCGACCCAGTCCGGATCGGTCGAGCCGTCGCAGATCACCAGGATCTCGGTGGGACCGGAAATCATGTCGATACCGACGGTGCCGAACACCCGGCGCTTTGCCGCCACAACGTAGGCGTTGCCCGGGCCCACGATCTTGTCAACCTGTGGAATGGTCGGGGTGCCGTACGCGAGCGCGGCGATCGCCTGGGCCCCCCCGATCGTAAATACGCGGTCAACGCCCGCGACTGCCGCGGCGGCGAGCACCAGCGGATTGCGCTCGCCGCGGGGCGTGGGAACGGTCATGATGAGCTCGCCGACGCCGGCAATCTTCGCCGGCACGGCATTCATCAGCACCGATGAGGGGTAAGCGGCCTTGCCTCCCGGAACGTACAGGCCGACACGGTCGAGGGGCGTCACGCGCTGGCCGAGCATCGTGCCGTCAGCCTCGGCAAAACTCCACGATTTCGAGCGCTGTCGCTGGTGGTATCGGCGGATGCGCGCCGCTGCCTGTTCCAGTGCCTCGCGTTGAGGGCGATCGAGTCCGGCACGCGCCTGCCTGAGGGCGGATCTTGGCAATTCGAGCGCAGCGACCTGGGTCGCCTTGACCTGGTCGAAGCGCTCGGTGTATTCGAGCACCGCCGTGTCGCCGCGGTCGCGCACGGCGTCGCAAATCTCCGCTACGGTGCGTTCGACTTCCTCGTCAAACGTGGCGTCGAACGCGGTCAGCGCCTTGAGGCGTGCTTCGAAGTCCGGTTGTGCCGTCGACAGGCGAGCGATCTCAAGCATGCTCTTCCACGGCCCTCGAAAATTTCTCGAGCAGCGGCTGGACCGCGTCGCGCTTCAACTTCAGCGCCGCCTGGTTGACGATGAGGCGGGCGCTGATCGGCGCGATCTCCTCGGCCGCAACCAGGCGGTTCGCGCGCAGCGTGTCGCCCGTGGCCACTAGATCGACGATCGCATCCGCGAGGCCCACGAGGGGAGCGAGCTCCATGGACCCATGGAGCCGAATCAGATCGACGTGCACACCCTTGGCGGCAAAATGCTCCCGCGCGGTCCGTATGTATTTTGTTGCCACGCGCAGGCGAGCACCTTGACGGACCGCGCCCGCATAATCGAAACCCTCGGGTACCGCGACCATCAAGCGGCATGCCCCGATGCCCAGGTCGAGCGGCTGATAGATTCCCTCCCCGCCGTGCTCGAACAGCACGTCCTTGCCCGCGATACCGAGATCCGCGGCCCCGTACTGCACATAAGTCGGGACATCGGAGGCGCGCACGATGAGCAGCCGCACGTCGCGGCGGCTCGTTTGCAGAATGAGCTTGCGCGAGGCCTCGGGGTCGTCGCGCGGACGCACGCCTGCCGCCTCGAGCAGCGGCAGCGTCTCTTCGAAAATTCTGCCCTTCGACAGCGCGAGCGTGATCAACGTCGTAACCGCGTGAAAAGATGTGATTTTACCGCACAGGATGCGGCCGACGCAGGGAATTCAGATCGACCGCATGCCGCGCTCGAGCCAATTGGATGCTCACGTGTGCCTGCGTGAATGCCGCCGCCTTTTCAAGGCACGCGCTTGATGCGCGCGCCGAGTTGCGCGAGCTTCTCCTCGATGCACTCGTAGCCGCGGTCGAGATGATAAATTCGATCCACGGTTGTTTCTCCCTCCGCTACGAGGCCGGCAATGACGAGACTCGCGGAGGCGCGCAGGTCCGTTGCCATGACTGTCGCGCCCTGCAGCTTCTCCACGCCGCGCACGACCGCAGCATTCCCCGAGATCTCGATGTCGGCGCCCAGCCGCTGCATCTCCAGGACGTGCATGAAGCGGTTCTCGAAGATCGTCTCGGTGATCACCCCGGTACCCTCGGCGGTCGCATCGAGCGCCATCATCTGCGCCTGCATGTCCGTCGGAAACCCAGGGTAGGGGGCGGTGCGCACGTCGACGCTTCTCGGCCTGCCGCGCATTGCGAGGGAGATGCTTCCATTGCCCGTATGAATCTCGGCCCCCGCATCGCGGAGCTTACCGAGCACCGCCTCGAGAAATCCGGCGTCTGCGCCATGCAGAGTGACGCGGCCCCGGGTGGCCGCCGCAGCCGTAAGAAACGTCCCCGTCTCGATGCGGTCGGGCATGATGCGGTGCGTAGCGCCGCGCAATTGCGCCACCCCCTCAATTGTGATCACGTCGGTTCCCGCACCGCTGATCCGGGCGCCCATGGCGCGCAGGCAATTTGCGAGGTCCACCACTTCGGGCTCTCGCGCCGCGTTCTCGATCACGCTCGTGCCCTGGGCCAGGCAGGCCGCCATCATGAGATTTTCCGTACCGGTGACGGTGACGAGATCCATGACGATGCGCGCCCCCTTCAACTGCTTTGCCCGGGCGGCGATGTACCCCTGCTCGACCGATATCTCGGCACCCAGCGCCTGCAGGCCCTTGATGTGCAGGTCCACCGGGCGAAGGCCGATGGCGCAGCCCCCAGGCAGGGAGACCCGTGCTTCACCGCAACGTGCGACGAGTGGCCCCAGCACGAGTATGGACGCGCGCATGGTCTTCACCAAATCGTACGGAGCCATGGGTTTGGACAGCTGTTGTGCTCTCAACGTCAGGCCCAGCCGGTCATCGAGCGAGACCTCGACCCCCATCTGCGCGAGCAGCCGCAGCATCGTCGTTACGTCCCTCAGGTGCGGCACGTTGGAAAGGGCCAGCTGTTCGCGCGTGAGCAGAGCGGCGCACATGAGCGGCAGCGCCGAATTTTTCGCGCCGGAAACGCGGATTTCTCCGCGGAGGGGCGCACCGCCCTGGATGATCAGCTTATCCATTGGCAGCTTCTTCGGGCGTGAGGGTGCGCATCGACAGGGCGTGAATCTCCCCGCGCATGCGATCCCCGAGGGCCGCGTAGACGAGCTGGTGGCGCTGTACGCGATTCTTCCCGCGGAAAGCCCCGCTCACGATGAAGGCCTCGAAATGCTCTCCGTCGCCTGCGACGCGCAGCTCCTCGCAGTGCAGCCCTTCAGCAATGTAGCTCCGAATCTGCTCCGGTGTAACCATGTCAGTGCCTCAGCTTGTATCCGCGCTTGAGCAGCCCCAGGGTCAGGGCCGATACCAGCCCCAGAAACACGCAGACGACGGCGAGGCTTCCGAAAGGGTCGACATCCGAGACGCCGAAGAAACCGTAGCGGAAGCCGTCGATCATGTAGAAGACGGGATTGAAGCGCGAGAGTCCCTGCCAGAACGCAGGAAGCGAGTGGATCGAATAGAACACGCCCGAGAGAAACGTGAGGGGCATGACAATGAAGTTCTGAAACGCCGCAACCTCGTCGATCTTGTCGGCGCAGATCCCGGCCACCATTCCGAGAGCCCCAAGCACGGCGCTTCCGGCGACCGCAAAAGCGATGATCCATAGCGGCTGACGGATGCTGAGGTCCGCAAAGGGGAGCGCCACCAGCAGCACCGCCATGCCCACGGCCATTCCGCGCACGACTGCGGCCAACACGTAGGCAGCGAAGAACTCCAGGTACGAAAGCGGCGGAAGCAGCACGAAGATGATGTTCCCGGTGATCTTCGACTGGATCAGCGAGGAGGAACTGTTCGCAAAGGCATTCTGCAGGACCGACATCATTACCAGCCCAGGCACGAGAAATGCGGCATAGGGAACTGCATCGTACACGTGCACCCGTCCTTCCATGACGTGGCCGAAGATCAGCAGAAACAGGATAGCGCTGAGCACCGGTGCCCCGATGGTCTGGGCGCCCACTTTCCAGAACCTCAAGACCTCCTTGTACAACAAGGTGGGGAATCCGCTCATGCGTGGTGCATCACTTCGACGAACACATCCTCGAGGTCAGGTTGCACCAGCTCCATCTCCTCGATGCTGCAGCCTGACCGGCGGATGCAGGAGAGGGCCTTCTCGACCTCACCGTAGTCCTTCATGCGCAAGACGTGAGCCGCCGCGGCGCTCCCGTGTTCAAGCGGGCGCAGCTCCTCCGGAAGCTCGCCGACAAGGCGCAGTTTCAGGAAAAGGTGATGCACCCGCTTGAGCAGCTTGGGCGTTGAATCGAGCGCGACGATGCGCCCCTGTTTCAGCATCGCAATCCGCTGACAGAGCGCTTCGGCTTCCTCCAGGTAGTGCGTGGTAAGCACGATGGTATGGCCGTCCCGGTTGAGTTGCCTGATGAATTGCCACAATCCCTGTCGCAACTCGACATCGACGCCCGCAGTGGGCTCGTCGAGCACGATGACAGGCGGTTTGTGCACCAGGGCCTGCGCCACGAGCACCCTGCGCTTCATGCCGCCGGAGAGGGCGCGCATGTTGACGTCGGCCTTGGACGACAGATCCAGATGATCCATCACCTCCTGTATCCACGCGCGGTTGTCGCGGATGCCGAAATAACCCGACTGGATGCTCAGGGCCTCGCGAACGGAAAAGAATGGGTCAAACACGAGCTCCTGCGGCACCACGCCGAGCGAGCGACGCGCGGCACGGTAGTCGGCGACCACGTCGTGGCCCATGATTCGCACTGCGCCCTGGTCTGCGCGAACCAGGCCCGCGAGCACGTTGATCAGGGTGGTCTTGCCTGCTCCATTCGGACCGAGCAAACCAAAAAACTCGCCTTTCGGGATCTCCAGATCGACGCCCGCCAGTGCCTCGAGGGTACCGAAGCGCTTGCGGATCCCGCAGATTTCGATCGCGGCAGTCATGCCGTCAATTCTGCCCCGCGACGAAAAATCAGCCCGCTGCCTGCAGCAGATCGGATACTCCGTAGAGCTTGGCGAGGTTCTCCATCGCGGGCGGAAGGTTGGCGAGTTGCAGTCCAGTGCCGGCATCTCGCGCCCGTCGCAGCCATTCCAGAGCAAGCGCCACGGCAGCAGAATCCACTTCGGTTACGCCACGGAAGTCGATGACGCTCGCGCCGTGCCGGAGGAACTCGTCTGCGGCACCGATCAGCCCGGGGACGGTCTCGAGGGTAACCGCTCCCTCGAGAATCAGGGAATCGCCCTCGCGCCGGATCACGTCTTGCCTGACTTGGCGATCTCGCCTTGTCGGTTCTTTGCAGCCAGAGACTTGATCAAGCCGTCGACTCCGCGTTCCTTGACCTCGGTGGCGAAGACCTCGCGATAGGTTGTCACCAGGCTCACGCCGTCCACTTTGACGTTATAAACCTTCCATCCGTTGGGGGTCTTCTCCATCTCGTAGTCGATGGCGACCGGCTGCGGCGCGTTAGGCTGTTTCATTTCCGTCTTCACCGTGACCTCGGTGTCATCCGGCTTGGCGCGGAGCGGCTTGAAGTCGATCTGCTGATCGCGATAGCTGGAAAGCGCAGTTGAATAGGTGCGGACCAGCAGCGTCTTGAATTGCTCGGTCAGCTCCTTCTGCTGCTCCGGCGAGGCCAGCCGCCAGTTGCGCGCCATGGCGATCCGGGTCATTCGGGTGAAGTTGAAATGCGGCAGAATCTTCGTCTCAACGAGCAGCGCCACTTTCTTCGGGTCACCGGCCTGGATGTCCTTGTCCTGCTTGAGGATCGCCACGACATCCTGAGTGATGGTCTTCACCAGCGCGTCGGGCGCGAGCTCCTGCGCCTGCGCGACGGCAACGAACAGCGCGGCCAGGGAAAACCGTAGAACGCTCATGGGCATTGAGGCCTCATTTTACCTCTAACGTCTAGCGTGAGTCTTCGTCGTCTTCTTTTTCCCGCGGGGGATAACCGTCGTAGACCAGATTCCGGCGGCGCTGCAACCAGGCGTCGCGAAAGAAGGAGTACTTGTCCAGCGCGGCCTGCTCGATGATGCTGGACGCATCGAGCAGGTTGGCCCGATCGCTGATCCCCCGGGTTACCCACAGCACGTTGTGCACCGGAACCCCGTCGATCCGGAATACCAGATCAGCCTGAAGGTCGACCAGCCACCCGAATCCATCGCGAAAGCTCGAGGGCCCAATGATCGGGATGACGAGGTACGGGCCGCTGCCTACGCCCCACTTGCCCAGTGTCTGGCCGAAATCCTCGTTGTGCTTCGGGAATCCGCCGTCCGTTGCGACATCGAAGAGGCCACCGAGTCCGAGAGTCGAGTTGAAGACGACGCGCCCGAAGTCCTGGGATGCTTCCCCGAACTTCCCCTGCAGCAGGTTATTGATGCAGACCCAGACGTCCTGCAAATTCGAGAAGAAGTTGGAAATGCCGGTGCGAACGACCCCCGGCAAGGCGGCGCGGTAACCCTTGGCAACGGGCGTGATCAGGACGCCGTCCACGGTATCGTTGAAGCTGAATATCGCCCGATTCAATGGCTCGAGCGGGTCGGCGGGATTGCCGCCGCTGGTCGCGCAGCCCGGCAGCAATCCCGCCAGGAGCAGCGTCGCGCAGAATCTCTTGACCGCAGCCATTCGCTCGGTTGCCGGACGGGAGCGTGGGTGAAAGCGAGGGGGCGGCAACCCTGGAGCTGCATCCTATTTCTTCGAGTCCCCTTCGGCCGCTTTGCTGTACAGGAACTGGCTGATGAGGTTTTCCAGGACCACGGCCGACTGCGTGAGCTTCAGCGAGTCGCCGTTTTTCAGATTGGCCGAATCTCCACCCGGGGAGAGGCCGATGTACTGCTCGCCAAGCAGGCCCGAGGTCAGGATCTTGGCCGAGCTGTCCTTCGGAAACTGGAAACGGCTGTCGAGATTCATCGTGACGACCGCCTCGAAGCTCTCGTTGTCGAAGCGGATCTCGCCGACGCGGCCGACGACGACCCCGGCGCTTTTCACCGCCGCCCGGACCTTCAGGCCGCCGATGTTGTCGAACTTGGCCTTGATCTGGTACGAGTCCGAGTTCGTAAAGGATGCCAGGTTCGCCACCTTCAGCGAAAGAAACAGCAGCGCTCCGATGCCGGCCACCGCGAATATTCCGACCCAAAGGTCGAGTTCCCTGCGCGTCATCATGCTTCAGACTCCTCTGAACATCAGTGCGGTCATTACAAAATCGAGCGCGAGAATCGCGAGGGAGGAAGTGACGACGGTGCGAGTGGTCGCGCCGGACACGCCCTCCGCAGTAGGCATCGCGTCATAGCCTTCGAATACCGCGATCCAGGTCACTGCCACGCCAAACACGAAGCTCTTGATCACTCCGTTGACGATGTCTTCCCGGAAATCCACGGCGGACTGCATCTGCGACCAGAAGGAGCCTTCGTCCACTCCAATGAGCCGCACGCCGACCAGATACCCGCCGAATACTCCCATCGCCGAGAACAGGGCCGCCAGTAAGGGCATCGAAATGACCCCGCCCCAGAAGCGCGGCGCGACGACACGCGCGACGGGATCGACGGCCATCATTTCCATCGCAGAGAGTTGTTCGGTGGCTTTCATCAAACCGATTTCCGCCGTGATCGCACTCCCGGCGCGGCTGGCGAAGAGCAGACCTGCGACTACGGGGCCGAGCTCCCTCACGAGGGACAGGGCCACCAGCACACCCAGCGCCTCGGACGAACCATAGCGCGCCAGGGTGTCATAGCCCTGCAGCCCGAGCACCATGCCGACGAACAGCCCCGATACCAGAATGATGACGAGCGACAGGACCCCGGCAAAATAGATCTCGCGAAAAGTAAGGTGAAAGCGGCGAAAGCTCGTCCCCGATTCCGCCAGCACACGCCACAGGAAGCGGCACGCAAATCCAAGACGCCATATCCAGCGTTCCACCACGCGCGAGCCAAGCGCGCGCAGCAATTCGGAGACGCGATTGCTCATAGCGCGAGCAGGTCCTTGCCGTATTCGGGGGCAGGATAGTGAAACGGCACCGGGCCGTCGGGCTCTCCGTAGACGAACTGATGCAGGGAGGGAAGACGGGCGGCGCGCACCTGCTCGGGGGTTCCCTGGAATTCGACCTTGCCGGCGGCCATGTAGTAGACATAGTCGACCAGCTCCAGCGCCTCGGCAACGTCGTGGGTCACCACGATCGAGGTCGCTCCGAGCGCGTCGTTGAGCCGCCGGATCAGTTGACTGATCACGCCGAGTGAAACCGGGTCCAGTCCGGTAAATGGCTCGTCATACATCATCAGCATCGGATCGAGCGCAATGGAACGCGCCAGCGCGACTCGCCTCGCCATGCCCCCGGACAGCTCCGAAGGCATCAGGTCCGCCGCGCCTCGCAGGCCAACGGCCTGCAGCTTCATCAACGCGAGATCCCGGATGAGGGACTCGGGCAGCTGTGTGTGCTCGCGCATTTGAAAGGCCACGTTGTCGAACGACGACGCATCGGTAAACAGGGCGCCGAATTGGAACAGCATGCCCATCCTGCGCCGAAGATCGAACAGCTCGCGATGGCTCAGCCTGTTCACCACTTTGCCCGCCACCCGGACTTCACCCTTGTCGGGGGCGAGCGCTCCGCCTATCAGGCGCAACAGCGTCGTCTTTCCGCAGCCCGACAGGCCCATGATCGCGACGACCTTGCCTCTCGGCACGACGAGGTTGATGTTCTTGAGGACCTGGCTCTCGTCGTAGCCGAAAGTGACATTCTCGACCTCGACCAGATTGCTCGTCGCCACGGCGTCCCGCGTGAGAATGAGAAGCGGGGATTCTAGCCCAGAAAACGAGC
>Ga0153915_10007298_pt1 | contig 10419 bp, 7 predicted proteins | sample Opewatmetagenome_2_FD_107003 | JGI IMG/M metagenome (GOLD analysis project Ga0153915, IMG submission 107003) | Freshwater wetland microbial communities from Ohio, USA - Open water 3 Core 3 Depth 3 metaG | ecosystem: Environmental > Aquatic > Freshwater > Wetlands | place: USA: Ohio, Lake Erie... | reverse complement strand
CTGCCGCCGTACGCCGCCGCGTCGGTGTTGAGCACCTCGCGCCAGACGCCGGCGTGCGGCACCCCCACGAGGTAATCGTAGCGCGGGACGGGCGTGAAGTTGCACGCCACGAGGACCACGTCCCGCTCATCCGCGCCCTTGCGCAGCCAGGTCAGCACCGAGTGGTCGGTGTCGTTGGCGTCCACCCACTCGAAGCCGGCGGGGACCGTGTCGAGCTGGTGGAGCGCCGGCTCGCTCCGGAGCAGGCGGTTGAGGTCGCGGGTGAGCGCCTGCACGCCGCGGTGGGGCGCCTGCTCGAGCAGGTGCCACTGCACGCTGGACTCGTGGTCCCACTCCGCGTACTGGCCGATCTCGCATCCCATGAAGAGGAGTTTCTTCCCCGGCTGGGTGTACTGGCAGGCGAGCAGCATGCGGAGGTTGGCGAAGCGCTGCCACTCGTCCCCGGGCATCCGGCCGAGCAGCGACCGCTTGCCGTGCACGACCTCGTCGTGGGACAGCGGCAGGCAGAAGTTCTCGGTGAAGCCGTAGAGCGAGCGGAACGTCAGGTCGTGGTGGTGGAAGCGGCGGTGGACCGGGTCCCGCGACAGGTACCGCAGGGTGTCGTGCATCCAGCCCATGTCCCACTTGAGGCCGAAGCCCAGCCCGCCGAGGTGGACGGGTCGCGAGACCCCGGGCCACGAGGTGGACTCCTCCGCGATCGTCTGCACGTCCGGATGGCGCTCGTAGACGGCCGTGTTGAAGCGCCGGAGGAACTCGACGGCGGCGAGGTTCTCGCGGCCCCCGAAGCGGTTGGGGACCCACTCGCCGGGCTTGCGGGAGTAGTCGAGGTAGAGCATCGAGGCCACGGCGTCCACGCGCAGACCGTCGGCGTGGTAGACGTCGAGCCACAGGAAGGCCGACGAGAGCAGGAACGAGCGCACCTCGTGGCGGCCGTAGTTGAAGATCGAGCTGCTCCAGTCGGGGTGGAACCCCTGGCGCGCGTCGGCGTGCTCGAAGAGGTGCGTGCCGTCGAAGTACGCGAGGCCGTGCTCGTCGGTGGGGAAGTGTGACGGCACCCAGTCCAGGATGACGCCGACCCCCGCCTGGTGGAGCCGGTCGATGAGGAACATCAGGTCCTGCGGGGTGCCGTAGCGGCTGGTCGGGGCGAAGTAGCCGGTGGTCTGGTAGCCCCACGAGCCGAAGAAAGGGTGCTCGGTCACGGGCAGGAACTCGACGTGCGTGAAGCCCAGCTCCGTCACGTAGGGCACCAGCCGGTCGGCGAGCTCGCGGTAGGAGAGCGAGCGGTTGCCGTCCTCCGGCACGCGCCTCCACGAGCCGAGGTGCACCTCGTAGATCGAGACGGGGCTCGCGAGGGCGATCCGCGCGCCGCGGCCCGCCATCCACGCCGCGTCGGACCACTCGTACTCCAGGTCCCACACCTTCGAGCCGGTCTTGGGGGGCGTCTCCTGGTGGATGCCGAACGGGTCGGCCTTGTCCACGCGGTGACGGCCGTCGCGTGAGGTGATGTGGAACTTGTACCCGTCGCCCTTCCGGACGCCGCCGATGAAGCCTTCCCAGATGCCGGAGGCGCCGCGGGTGGCGAGCCGGTGGGTGCGCGGGTCCCAGCCGTTGAAGTCCCCGATCACCGAGACGGCGCGCGCGTTGGGGGCCCACACGGCGAAGGTCGCGCCGGCCGTCCCGCCCAAGGTGGTGAGGTGGCAGCCGAGCTTGCGGTAGAGCTGGTAGTGGCTGCCCTCGTTGAACAGATGCAGGTCGTCTTCGGTGATGGGCTCGGCGTGGACGGGACGGGGTTCCGCGCTCGCCTCAGTGGCGGCGGTTCCGGCCTTGGGAGCTGGAACTCCGGCCTTGGAGGCTCCATCGCCCTTGGGAACTGCGCGCTTGCGCTTCGGCTTCGGCTTGGGCTTCTCGGTCACGGTCCCTCCCGTTGTGGCGAACTGGCCGAAGGCGCGTCACGACTCAGGGGACATAGCGAAAACGACAAGTTGCCGGTTCTTCAGGGACTTCCGAGCGTCGGTACCGGAGCCCCGAACGTGGCGTGACGCTCGGGGCTTCAGTGTGGGCTGGCGCGCCGCGCAAGCGCGCGCTACAGGGCCTGACCTTGCGTCCGCGGCGCCTCTGGCTTCGCGACGTAAGTGAAGTAGCCGAATCCGAGCGCCAGCAGCAGATAGATCAGGACGGTGGACCAGCCGAGCGCGTTCACGACGCCGCCGATCTGGCCGATGAGTGCGAGAACGAAGCCCAGGCAGTCGCCCACGAACAGGGCAAGCAGGATCGCACGCCGAGCCTCGGAGTCCGGTGCGTTCCGCGCGACCCAGGTCAGGACGGCGAAGCCGAGCAGCGCCGCGCCGAACAGCTGCGCCACATACCGCAGGTTGGCACCGACTTCAGGACTGTAAAACGAGGTGACCTGGCCGGGGGCCAAAACGAACCCGAGTCCGAACACGGCGGCGACGATCGTGTTCACGATCATCAGTGTGCTGAGCTTCATCGGATGTCTCCTTCGGCGACAAGGTGGACGCGGATCTCAGTCGATCGCCTGTCGGTCTCGTCGTGGGGCGGGCGTCATACCGCGGCGTCTGTCGGGCGGCGGAAGCCGGGAGGCCACCGAGGGGATGCTGACCTCGCTAAGATGCCGCCTCGCCGCAGCCGCGCAAGCCTGCCGGGCGACTCGCAGTCTCCAGGTTCCGGGATTGCCGATGTATCGCCGGTCTTCGGGGACCTCCGAGCGTTGGTGCCAGGTCTCAAGGGCCCAAGGCTGTGCGGGCTATCGCCCACGGGGCCGAAGTCCACAAGCGACGACGCGGACGCCGACAACGAGCACTTCGACGGCAAGACGACGGAATAGAGAATCGACCATTGGCGCCGTGGCTCTACGCTCATTGAAGCTGGTCAGGAACCCGCTCGTAGCATGGTTGATCTAGTTTTCGCCTTTCCCATGATTTGATCCTTTCTCGGCCAGGCGGATTCTACGACTCCTACCGGATTCCTCTCGACGCCTCCTTGGTGGTCACAGAGTCGCGGCCGCCATGCCACCTAATGCACCGGCGCGGCGAGCTTCGTCAGCTTGGCGAGCAGTACCACCATGACGAACGTATCTCGCTCGCAATACGCCAACAGGTCCCTGCGGAGATTCGCTCTTTCGGCCGTCGCGAAGGCTCCCGGCTCGAAGAGGTACCGCGTGAGCAGCGCGCTCGCCTCGCCGCCCTCCTGGACCTCCAGGTCATCGTAGGCGAGCTGGGGGAGCAACGCCGGGACGACCGCCTTGAGGCTGAAGCTGCCGAGGAAATCGGGGTGGTACAGGTGGTCCTGAACGACCGGGTGCAGATCGCGCATGCGGCGGTTGATGTCCAGCAGGTCGGGCGCCAGTGCGGGCAGCGCCTCGGCCAGCTCCGCGATGCGGCTCTTCTCGAACGTCGCCCAGTAGCTCACGACCGTGCGGGCGCCGGCGCACGCGGCGATCATCGCGCGGGCGAGCGGCTCCCGGGGGTCGCCCGCCCCCTCTGCCAGCCACTCGTGGTGCTGCAAGGCCCCGTCCCCCGCGAGTACGTGGCAGCTGAATTGGACGGGCACCTGTTGCCAAGGCCGGCACCCGTCCCACACGGGGATCGCCGGCTGCACGGTCTCGAAGTCGAGGAACGCCATGGGCGCCTCGAAAGCGGCAAGCGCGTCGGCGAGTCCGGGGCCGATGACCATCGCACTTTGCTTCACGGCCCGGACCTGGCGTTGAGCCACGAGCGGCAGCCCCGCATCGAGCGGCAGATCCGGGATCGCGTCGATTCCTTGCTGCATCCACTCGTAGACCCTGCTCAACTTGACCCGCGCCAGGCTCAGCACGTGGTCTCGGGTGACCTTCGGCCAGCAGCGGTCGGTGAAGGGACAGTCGCGCTGGTCGAAGCACTGCGGTCCGAAAGAAAGCCCGGGGCCCGGTCCCCCGAGGATGCGGCGGTACTCGGCGAGCTGTGCTGGGATCTCCGGCAGGGCGGCCCCGACCTGCGCCGTGACATCCTCGCGAGCGAAGAGATCCGAGAGGTCGGGATACCGGCACGCTCCATTCAAGTGCATCAGCTCGGCGCGGGTGACCGGCACCCCGGCGCCCCGTGCGACGTGCACCTGAATGGCGACGTCCGGAATGTGCTCGTCCTTGACCGAGGTGGTGGACTTCACCTCGACGAGGCTCAGGCCCTTTCCCTCCCTCGCCAGGATGTCCACCTCGACGAACACCCCGTCGGTGCGGAAGGCCGCGTTGTAGATGGCCCGGGCGCCGGTTGCGATGGCCGCTCTGGTGCGCTCGAGACGGACGTCCAGGTCGGGCACGCGCGGGATCAAAATGCCACCCGGTACGTAGGATCGCGCCAGCTCGTTCACCTTCTGGCCCTGCTCCATGCGGAGCAGGTCGCTCTCGGTGGGGACCCGCTCCGGCGCGTCGGGCTCGTGGACGTGCCACCAGAGGCGGTTGGGGCAGCGCCAGCCTTCGACGAAGGCAGTTTTGGTGAGGTCGCCGGTCACGTCACGATCCTGCGCCGAGATAGGCGTCCTCGCGATAGATCGGCGACTGCTGCAGCCAGCGGGCCTCGCCCTGCGCCTCCCGCTGCCGTCCCAACGCAGCGAGGGCCAGGCCCCTGGTCGCAGAGCCCGTCCCGGAATTCGCCGCCTTTATCAGGAAGAGCTGCTCGGCGAGTTTCATCCCAGGCGTCACGAATGTTGCCGGCGGCGGCCACGTCCCGAAGTCCAGCTTGGAGGATGGGCTGCGATTCATCTTCGGGACTCCAGTCTCAGAGCCGGGAAGATGAGCAGGAGCGGATCAGGACGGCGAGCCAAGCGATCGGTTGGGGACGATGTGGATTTCAGGCGTAGGCGAGCATGCCACGATCGCCCCACAGATGAGGCGAGTTGGGTTATTGCGCATGCCGCCCGTCTCCTGCTGGAGCGTCACTGACAAATCAGGTCCGTTCGGGCGTCCTGCTCCCGCGCAGCAGCAAGACCGGTGGTTGTGTCCCCACGGAGCCGCGCAGCCCACAACGCGCGGCTCAGTCGTATCCCCCCAAAGCACGTCATGTCCCAGCGGCGGACCTGGTCCCGGATCGCTGCTTCATAGCGGTCCTTCCCCCAACCAGCAACCGACCGCGCTCTCGTGTTCTCGTAGATGGACAGCTTCTGATCCGCGACCTGGTGCCACTTGTCGCGGTTCGGGCCCATGGCATACGCCTGGAACGCGGCCCGTTGCAGTGCTGTGTCAGGGATGGCCCAGATCGCTTGTCCCATCACATAAGAGCCAGTCACCGGTTGTGCCAGGATAGACGCGACCGCCCAGGAGTCGCAGGCACCCTCACCTTCCAGACACTTGGCGATCAGCCTGATGCGGACATCCTCGCCGGGCTCCTCCGTACCGAGCACCGCGATGTCACCGAGGCTCCGCAGAGCGGACGTGAGGGCACTGGTGAAGTCACTGCGATCCTCGTCCACAAACACCTTCACCCGGATCGTGTCCTGTGCAGCCGCAGGAGAGCCCAAGATGACGGCAAGGATCATTGACACACCGAACAGACGGGCGAGCATCACCGGCAGCCTCGTTGAAGACATGCTCAATAATGCGGGCCGACTTCTCGGCCCGCCATGGTCGGAGACGGCACCGCCGGCGCGGGGCCGGGCGGTGCGCGCAGGTCAGCGACCTCCGGTCCGGCGAGCCGCGGCCGCCGATTCAGCGATCGGACGGCCGGTACGGCTGCCCTAGCTCTGGACGGTCCGGGAGGCCTGGTCCCAGCGCACCGGGGCCTGGCGGAAGAACGACTCATTGGCCATATGACAGGCGATCGCCGCGTGGTTCCCGAAGACGGCGTCCTCCGCAACCGGTTGGCGTGTCCGCACGGCCTCAAAGAAGCTCCAGAGATGCGGCGTCAGGTCGTCCCAGTCGCGACCGTGATACGTGGTCGCACCGTCCACCGGCTCACGGCCCGGTGCAGGATCGTGCTCGGCATGCCAGCGCGCGAAGTACTCCTCGCGCATCTTGCTCGGGAAGCCGTAGGCGTAGTAACTCGGCGAGGTGTCCTCGCCGACCTGGGGCGCATGGGCGAGCGTTTGGCTGGTCGCTTCCAGGATGCCTTTCGGTCCCATGAAGCGGGCCACCTCTGGTGTTTCCGTGCCGAGGCCAAGACGCACGAACACCGGCACGCCGTGATAATCGAACAGCACGGCGTGCAGGTCGGGCATGTTGCGGCCGTCCTTCCAGCGCACGATGCCGCCCAGCGACTGCGCTGACCGCGGCGGCTCGTTCCATCCGAGTGTGTAGAGCATCCCGGAGATGAGATGCACCATCAGGTCACCCGCGACGCCCGTCCCGTATTCCTTCCAGCATCGCCAGCGCGCAAAGTGGAGCGGATTGAAGGGGATCTTGGGAGCAGAGCCCAGCCAGGTCTCCCAATCCACCGTCTGCGGGGAGAGGTCGAGCGGCGGTGGATACTGCCACGCGCCGGTGGGCGAATTGCGACCGAGCGACAGCTCGACCATCGAGACGTCGCCGATCGCGCCCTTCCGGTACAGCTCGTTGGCCGTCGCACACAGCGCGGAGCTGACGCGTTGCGAACCCACCTGGACGAAGCGCCCGTACCGCGTCGCGGCCGCGACCATCTCCATGCCATCGGCCACGGTATGCGACATCGGTTTCTCGCAGTACACGTCCTTGCCGGCGCTCAGAGCGTCCACCACGACCCGACGATGCTGGTGATCGGGCACCGCGACGATGACGCACTCGACGTCCTTGCGGTCGAGCAGGTCCTGGTGGCGGCGGGTGGTCGGCAGGGTGGCGTTGCCGGTGATCTCGCGGGCGAGCGTATGCCGGCCGTCGTACAGGTCCGCCGCGGCCACGCACTCGTGTCCCATGGCCACGGCGGTCGACAGCAGGCCGGACCCCTGCATGCCGATGCCGATGATGCCGAAGCGCACGCGCTCGGCGGCGGAGACCCGGAGCTTGAGCAGCTCCCTGGGCCCCGGACCGAGGACCACGGACTGGGCGGCGAAGACGCCGCCGGCGGCGGCCACGCTGGTCTGCAGGAAATCGCGGCGCGAAAGCGGCTTTCTCATGGGGGCATCCCCCGGCTTGGGTGGTGAGCGGTATTCTGGAGCGCGAGTCCGGAAAGCGCCATGGACGGCGGGACGGCGTGGCAAACCCCTATTTGTCCAAGCCTATCGAACCGGCCTTGGCTCCGCGTACTTCTGACCCCGCTAGGATGTCGCCGCGCTGCAGCTGCGCAAGCCTGCCGGGCAACTCGCAGTCTCCCCCGCCCGTGCTAGATCTCCTTCACGCCCCACGCCTTGTTGATGCTCTTCCAGGTGATCACGTGCGGCTTGACGAGCGGCCGCCGTACGTGCTCCAGCCGCTCTCCTCTCACTTCAACGTCGCTCACGCTCGCCGGCCCCAGACCCGCGCGGTAGCCCCACGTCAGCGTGGGGACTTCGTGCGGCCCGAATCCCATGATGTCCGCGGCGACCATGTCGGTGGCCAGCGGGTTCGTTCCCGCGATGATCACGTTCATCGGGACCAGGCTCCCACCCGTCGGGCCGTCTCCTTCCATCGCCATCGAGCCGTCCACGACGGTGAGCCCGAGTCTGCTGGCGCGGACCATGTCGATCGTCTCGAAGGCGATACCCGGCGACTCGGCCATGGCCGCGTGGTCATGCAGCCACGACCTGACCGAGTAGTAGACCGTTCCGGGATACAGACCAATGAGGTTCTTCATGCCCAGCGTCACGGTCGCCAGGACGTGGGTCTTCATCATCGGAACGGAGCACAGCAGATCGACGTCGGTCAGTGACTGGTGCAGGGTGATCTTGTCGAACACGAATCCGTTCGGCACCTCGACCTCAGCCATGGCGCCCGAGTGGAGGTTGATGAGTGGGACTCGTAGAGAGCGGGCAAGGTCGGTGTAGCCCAGGGTGTCGAACACGTGCTGTTGCATGCCGTCCAGGATCTCGCGGTTCCGCGTCCTGTAGGTGACACCGCCCCGGACGTTGAATCCGGTTCCCGTGGCCGACCCTTCCCCGATCAACACCTCCTTGCCTGCGCGCTGCAGCAGTTGCGCCAGGGTTCTCACCACGGCCGGTTTGGTCGTGAAGCTCGGGCCTTCGGCCACCAGGTTGGGCTTGAGCATGATCCGCTCTTTGCCCTTGGCCACCGTCTCCAGACCCCCGAGGAGGTCAATGGCCGCTTCGACCGCGCGATCGACCCTGCCGTTCTCGATCTGCACGACGCTGACGATCGGCTGCTCCACCGCGAGCCGGCCCCGATGCCACGCCGGCATCAGGCCGCGGGCAGCAGTCCCGAGCGCGACGCCGGCACTCGTCTTCACGAAGTCCCTGCGTGACAGATGGCTGAGTCTCATGCGGAAGCCTCCCGGTCGTCAGGCACGGGTGCCTCGCTGCCGGCGGCGGCTGCGGTCCGCGTCGTCGGGCGGGGGCGGTGGTCGTCTGCCTCCCGCAAGCTCTACGATAGGGTCCAGCCCGACGGATGGCCAGACGGCCTGGCCCCACGGGCTGTCGCGGTGGCATCTTCACCAGCATGCACGGCAGTCGATCCCTGCATCCACGGAGTCGTACGGGGGTCTGACGCATGGAATACCGCCGACTGGGCGACACCGGGCTCACGGTCTCGCGCATCTGCCTCGGGTGCATGAGCTACGGGGATCCGACCGCGACCCTGCCGGGCGAGGCGCTGCGCTGGGAGTGGGCGCTGCCGGAACAGGCGGCGCGGCCGTTCTTCAAGCGGGCGATCGAGCTCGGCATCAACTTCTTCGACACCGCGAACGTGTACGGCTTCGGCGCCAGTGAGGAGATCACGGGGCGCGCGCTGCGCGACTTCGCGCGCCGCGAGGAGGTGGTCATCGCCACCAAGGTGTGGGGGGCGATGCGCCCGGGCCCGAACGGCCGCGGGCTGTCGCGCAAGGCGATCCTGCACGAGATCGACGCGAGCCTCAGGCGGCTCGACACCGACTACGTGGACCTCTACCAGATTCACCGCTGGGACCCGGCGACGCCGATCGAAGAGACGATGGAAGCCCTGCACGACGTGGTGCGCGCGGGCAAAGCCCGCTACCTCGGCGCGTCGTCCATGTACGCGTGGCAGTTCGCCAAGGCGCAGCACGTCGCCGTGCAGCACGGGGGGACGCGATTCGTGTCGATGCAGAACCACTACAACCTGATCTACCGCGAAGAGGAGCGGGAAATGGTACCGCTCTGTCGCGACCAGGGGGTCGGGCTGATCCCGTGGAGTCCGCTGGCGCGCGGACGCCTGGCGCGCGGGCCGGAGGCGCAGACGACCATGCGCTCGGAGACCGATCGGTTCGGCAGGACGCTCTACGGGGCGACGGCCGAGGCGGACCGGCAGGTGCTGGCGGCGGTGGACGCCCTCGCGCGGCGGCGCCGGGTCCCGCACGCGCAGATCGCGCTCGCCTGGCTGCTGCAGCAGGACCAGGTGGCGGCCCCGATCATCGGTGCCACGAAGATGGAACATCTGGACGCGGCCGTGGGGGCGCTCGAGGTCAAGCTGTCGGCGGACGAGGTGGCGGCGCTCGAGGCGCCGTACGTGCCGCACCCCGTCGCCGGTTTCTCGTGAGCGCGGCGCGCAGGCCAGGCGCCTCCATGCGAAGACGCGTCGTTGCGCTGGCGCTGCTCGCCGCCGCCGCCGGCGCCATCGCTTGCCGGTCTTCTCCGCCGGACATGGCTCCCCGTCCCGGTCCGGCGGCCCAGGCACTCGGGCCGGGGCCCTCGGAGCTGAGCGATGCCGTCGAGCCTCAGGCCATCGTCCGGGCGATGACCGTGGTGGCCGACTGGCAGCTGGCCCATCCTTCGCAACACCAATCGTACGAGTGGCAGGTCGCACCGTTTTGGGCCGGCGTCTTCGTCCTGGCCCGACTCTCGGGAGATTCCGCCAGGTACCTCGCGGCGATTCGCGACAACGCCGAGTCCAACGCATGGAAGCCGGGTCCGCGCCCGTTCCACGCGGACGACCACGCCATTACACAGAGCTACTTCCTGCTGTACACCCTGCGACACGATCGCCGCATGATCGAGCCGGCGCTCGCCGGGTTCGGCGCGATGCTCCGTGCGCCGTTTGACGAATCACTCGACTTCAGCGACGAGAAGACCGCCCGCGAGTGGGTCTGGTGCGACGCGCTGTTCATGTCGCCACCGGCCCTCGCGTTGGCCACGCGCGTCACTGGTGACCGTTCCTATGCCGACCTGATGGACCGGCTCTGGTGGAAGACCACAGACTACCTGTACGACCGCGAAGAGCATCTCTACTACCGGGACAGCCGCTTCTTCGGTCAACGGGAGCCCAACGGCAAGAAGGTGTTCTGGAGCCGAGGCAATGCGTGGGTCCTGGCAGGACTCGCACGGGTGCTGCAATACCTGCCGGGGGACTACCCG
>Ga0153915_10007297_pt1 | contig 10420 bp, 7 predicted proteins | sample Opewatmetagenome_2_FD_107003 | JGI IMG/M metagenome (GOLD analysis project Ga0153915, IMG submission 107003) | Freshwater wetland microbial communities from Ohio, USA - Open water 3 Core 3 Depth 3 metaG | ecosystem: Environmental > Aquatic > Freshwater > Wetlands | place: USA: Ohio, Lake Erie... | reverse complement strand
GGCGACAGCGACGCGGTCCCTTGCGGCGACGCGTAGAGAAACGCGCCGCCCGGTCCGCCGCACAACCATTTCAACACGCCACCGCTCAGGAAATCGACGCCGAGCGCCTTCACGTCGACGGGTATCACGCCGACGGAGTGAAACGCGTCGAGCGACACGAGCGCGCCGACGTCGCGGGCGCGCCGGCAGATCGCCGCCGCATCCATGATGAACGCCGACCGAAACAGCACGTGCGAGATCGCCACGAGCTTTGTGCGTTCGTCGATCGCGTCGAGCACGCGCTGCGTGTCGATGGTGATTCCGTCGTCGCTCGGCACGACGACGATGCGCGCGCCCAACCGCGTCGCCAGTTGATCGTAGACGTATCGCACCGACGGAAAGTCGAGCTCCGTCATTACGATCGTGTCGCGACCGGTCGAGTAGTCGAGGGCGGAGAGCACCGCCGTCTGGGCGATCGTCACGTTGGGCAGCATCGCGACCTCGCCGGGTCCGGCACCGATCAGCGGCGCGATCTCGTCGCCGACCGACACCGGCATCTGCCACCAGCCGTCTTTTCCAGCCCACGCGCGCACACCAAGCTCGGCCCATTGGTCCACGTACTCGGCCAGTCGTTCGGCGACGCCGCGCGGCATCGCGCCGAGCGAGTTCGACACGAGGTAGGTCGTCCGCTCGAGAATCGGAAACTCGGGACGATAAACGAGGAGCGGATCGGTCACGTCGTTCCCGCTCCCGCTGGCTCCGCCGCGCGACGCGACGGAAGGCTCGCCGCGTAGACGACGATCGCGACCCCGGCCACGACGAGCAGGGCTTTCCATTCGTCGGCGGTCAGGCTCGTCAGCAGCCAGACGATGACGAGAAGCGCCAGCACCGGAATGACCGCGGCGAACGGAACGCGAAACGGCGCTCCGCTTTCCTGGACTTTTTTCCGACGTAACTCGATGACCGCCAAACAACACGCTGCATAAACGAGCAAGACCGAGCCGTTGGCGATGATCGCGAGCTTCTCGAAGCTGCCGCTCACCGCGAGACCGATGACGACAAAAGTCTGAAGGACGATCGCGACGTATGGCGTTCGGAACTTCGCGTGCACGGATGCGAGCGGCGCCGGCAAGAATCCGTCGCGGCCAAACGCGAACAACATTCGGGGAACGGCCAACGTCATTCCGCTCACGTAGCCGAACATCGAGACCGTCGAGCCGACGAGAATGAGCGTCCGCCCCGGAGCGCCGAGCGCCACGGCGGCCGCTTCGGCGAGCGGCGTCTTCTGGCCAACGAGCGCCGGACCGAGAATTCCCTGCGTGACAACCTGAACCGCGAGATAGAGAATTGTCACACCCACCATGGCGATGAAGATCGCCCGCGGCACCGTCCTCGACGAATCACGCACTTCGCCGCTCGGCACGAGCGCCGTTTCAACGCCGAGAAACGCGAAGATCAACACGGCCGACGCGCGCGCGACGTCGCTCGTCGCGGGAGTCGCGTGCCACACGAGGTGCTCGCTCTTGACCGATGCGACGCCGACCAGGACGAGCAAGAGGAGCGGCAGCAGCTTTGCCACCGTCATCAGGACGTTGAACCTGCCGGCGCCGCGCACTCCGGCGACGTTGAGCGCCGCAAGCGCGACGAGAATCACGATGAGGGTCAGCGCTCGCGCGTGTCCTGCCCCGAGCGCCGGGATCAACCCGGTCAATGCGTCGGCGAAGAATGATGAGACGGCGGCCGTCGCCGCGGTGACTCCCGCCCACAACATGACTCCGGTCAGGAAGCCGACCAACGGACCGAACGCCACCTCCACGTAAGCATAGAGTCCACCGGTCAACGACACGCGGCTCCCCGCCTCGGCGAAGCACAACACGATGAGTCCCATTGCTACGGCGCAAACGAGATACGCTGCAGGTGCGGCGGGACCAAGGACCGCTGCGGCGGCTGCCGGCAGGCGAAAAATTCCGCCACCGACGGTGACATTGACGATGCTCGCCGCGAGACCCCACACGCCGAACACGCGGACGAGTGAACCTTCGCTACGCTCGCGGGTCACGCGGCAAGGCTTCGCATGGGCGGATGGAAACGGTGGGAGGAAAACACTTGGCGAACGGCTACATGACTAGGTGCGGTAGGTCACGTTCGCCACCGCTCTCCCAACTTGGATGCGAGGTGTAGATCTTTAGTGGCCCGCTTTTTTCGCAAGCGCTTTCGTCCCTTACCGTGGAGAACCAGATGCGCCTCAACACTCGTGTCGTGGTGCTGTCCCTGCTTGTCGCCGGCGTAGCTCCATTGCACGCGCAAATCGTCGTTCCCGCTGCGACTTCCGATTCCACACCTGTCGTCAGCGACAGCGTTCAGCGAACCAGTGATATATCGGATAGCGCGGTTCCACAGCAGCCCACCACCCTCGGTGCATCGATGACCGGATTGCGCGCCGGCGTCCACGCCCGCGAGACGAGGCGACCGGATCGACCCACCTTCGCGCCACCGGAGCACGCCAACCTCGGGCAGGCCCGCGCGATGATGATCGTCGGGGGTGCAGCGCTCATTGCCGGGGCAATCATTGGCGATACGCCGGGTACAATCGTCATGGTAGGAGGAGCAGTCATCGGGCTCATCGGCCTGTACGACTACTTACAGTAGAAACTGGGGTGGAGGGCGCCTCCACTCTTCACCCCGCGCACTTCACTCCTCTCGAATGCACACCGCCCCCGCCGCGAAGCGCCGCGTCGCCCTCGTCCTAGGCGGGGGCGGTATGAAAGGATTTGCTCACATCGGAGTAATGGCCGCACTCGAGGAGCGCGGCATCGTGCCCACGCTGTACGCGGGAACGAGCATCGGAGCCATGCTGGCCGCTGCGCGCGTCGGCGGGATGACGCCCGATGAGCTGAAGGCACGGGCGTCGACTCTCCGCCGGCGCGACATTTTCCGGATCAATCACTTCGGCATGCTGATGGAGCGCATGCGATCACCCTCGATCTATCTCGAGGATCCGCTGCGCGATCTCACGCGTGCGGTCGTGCCGGCCGGAAAATTCAGCGAGCTCGACACCGATCTGCTCGTCAATACCGTCGACATCGAGCGTGGGCAACCGGTGATCTGGGGCGCGCGCGGATTGAAGGACGTCTACATCCACGACGCGGTCTATGCGTCGTGCGCGCTCCCCGGATATTTCCCGCCCGGACAAGTGGGCGACCGCCTCTGCGTCGACGGCGGCGTGATCGACAACCTGCCGGTCGCCATCGCATCGCTGGAGGCCGATCTCATTATCGCGGTCGACGTCGGCAGCACCGACCTACGACCGATTCACGATGCGCTCGCGCTCGGCTTCGCCAACATCTATATGCGAGCGGCGACGACGATGATGCACGCGCTGCAGCAGTATCCGCTCACCCACTGGGATGGTCCGCCGATGATCCTCATCCGTCCACGATGCGGAGAGGACTGGCTCAGCTTCGGCAACATCGCCGAGACGATCGAGGAAGGACATCGCGCGGCGCACAAGGCGCTCGAGGACATCGACGCCATTTACGATCAGCCCGGCGGAGTCTATCCGCGCCGTCGCTTCGAGCTCGAAGTCGACCGCGACAAGTGCATTGGCTGCGGATTGTGCGTGTCGATGGCGCCGAGTCTCATGGGCCTCGATTCTGAAGGCAAGGCGTACACGCGAACGCGTACGGTCGAATGGTCGCCGGCAGACGGCGACTTCGTCCAGGCCTGTCCGACCAACGCCATCGTCGCGCGTAAGACCGACAGAATCGTCCCGCTCAAAGCCGGGGAGCGGGGAGCCGCTTGATCTCGAGCACGTCGGTGATTCGCGCCCCGTCCCAGATGTAGCGAAGGTGTTTCCGCTCGCGGCAGTGCGACAGCGCGCGCGGCTTGAAGGCGCCGACGCACCGTCCGCTTTCGTGGCGCACAGAGTCGTACACGACGCCGCTCGAGCCGCCGGCGCGAAGCGCTCCACCCAGGATTCGCGACTCGCCGTAATCATCGAGACGGTAGATCTCCGGTAGGATCGGCCGCATTCCTCGGAGATCGTGCAGCGGCGCTTTGACCGTCACCGACAACACGCGCATGTCGAGCTCCGCGCGCGGTTCCTGGGTCGCGCGCATGAACCGCTCGCGATGGTAGCGCGTCTCGGCGATCGCCGTCGGCTCGCGCTGCGCGGCGTAGAACACGCCGTAGGTTCCGTTGCTGAATCGGCTGCCGTCAGGCGAGACGTGGGTGAAGGCCGCCATGATGTAGCCGGCACCGGGTCCGACGACGCGCTCGCCGCGCGGCACGAGCGCGAGATCGCCCGTTGCATCGCGAATTCGTGGATTGAACGCCGACTCGATCGCGTGCACGGCCTCGAGGTGTTCGGGATCCGCGACTCTCTCGAACAAATCCGCGGGCGGAAACACGCTCGGGATGATACGAACGGCGTTCTTCCAATGCACGCGGCGCACGGGCAGCGGCCGGTCTGGCGACGGCGCAAGCGAGACGACCGGCCCGGTCACCGGTGTATCGATGTCAGCCAAAGTCGCCACCGCGCTCGCCGTCGAGATAGGCGCGGACGAGAAACAGGCCCGCCACTCCGTTGAGCATGAGATCGAGCGCCGGTCGTCCGCCGAACAGCGGCGCGTCGTTGGGTCGATGGATCCAGGTCGCGGCGGCGGGCCCGGGCAACAGGATTTGCAAACTTTTATAGATGCCGAATACGTGCGATAGTCGTTCGAGCGTATCGGGCGGGAGCGCCGCGGGCGTGGACTTCTTCCACCGGAAGAAGGTGGTGCGCGACGTGAGGCCGAGGAGGGCCATTTGTTGAGCGCCCTCGAGCTGCCATTCGGCGGCGATGCGGAAGAAGGTGGTGAGTCCGGCGCGTGCCAGAAGCGCGGGATCGCCGGCTGTCGTCGCCGGCGCTGGGGCTCGAAGGGACACGTTCCATCCGGTTCTGGTTGGCGCAATTTAGTCCCAAATGGTACTTTTGGGCAAGACGGCTTTTCCCGACCCGGATGCCTGCGTCTCCCGTCAGCGGCCTCCCGACGCCTCGACCGCGCGCACGATCCGCTCGTAGGAATCCACCGCCGCATGCAGCTCGTCGATCGACACGCACTCGTCATCGCGATGCGCGACGTGAATGGAGCCCGGTCCGAAGAGAAATGGCGTCCCCCAATTCGGCAGCGCCGGGATATCGGTCGCAAACGCGGCGACCGACGTCTTGAACCCGTCGACGACGCCGAGTTTGACCGGCGGCACCATCGGTCCCCACTCGAGCGTCGCGCGACGCGCCGCCCACCGCTCGATGATCCGCGCCACCTCCGCCACCGGCGTGACGAGCCTGATCATCATCCGAGCCTCGGCCCACGGCGCAACGACGTTGTCGGCGACTCCCCCCGACAGCGATCCGATGTTCACCGTCGTCGCGCCGAGCAGCGGATCGTGCGGGAAGGCAACGTCATCGAGCTCCGCGAGCAGGTGCACGAGATCGCGCGTCGCGGATCGGCCGAGCTCGGGGTAGGCCGAGTGCGCCGCTTGTCCGGCGGTGCGCACGGTGACGCGGACCGCGCCCTTGGTTCCGACGGCGAGCGTGCTTTCGGTGGGCTCGCCATCGATCATGACACGACTCGTGGCGGGAATCCGTTTTGCCGCGAACGCCTCGTTTGCCGCGTGGGCGCCGTCGTGCGTCACCTCTTCGCCGACGACAAACAGGAGCGCCACCGGAGACCCGGACGCGCGCAGTCGCTCCGCGGAACAGATCATCGCGGCGGCGATTCCCTTCGCGTCGCACGCACCGCGTCCGTGGATCGTGCCATTCGCGATACGCGGTGCGATGAACGGCGGAACGGTGTCGAGGTGCGTCGACAGCGTGACGGTCGGGCTTTCGACCGCCGTCGCAAACAAGTCATCGCGCCCAGGGCTCACGGGGATTCTCCAGGTTCGCCACCCCCGCTCCTCGAGGAATCGGTTCAGCCACGCGATCACGTCCCCCTCAGACCCGCTGGTCGAGTCGATGGACATGAGCGCCGTGGTCAACTCAATTAGATCCGGAGACGTAGACATTCGTGTGAGCTGACGCGTGAGAGTGGTCGCAGGACAACCCCGTCCAACCTAAGCGGCGCGAAGCGCCGCGCACCTCCCCTCCACCCTCCACCCTCCACCCTGCCTCAAATGCCCCGCCCATCGCCAATACTTCTCGGCTGCTCGCTGTTCGTCGTCACCGCGACAACGGTTTCCGCCCAGCGAGCGAGCAACGTCGCGCAAGCCTCTCCGGCCACCGCGCCCGCCGCGTCGCACGCCGACAACAAGCGCGCGATGACCGTCGCCGATTACGGGAAGTGGCGCACGGTTCGCGACGTCGCGATCTCCGACGACGGAGTGTGGGCGAGCTACGGATATCAACAGCGCCGCGTCGACGACACGCTGTTCGTCAAGAATCTGGCGACGGGCACCGAGCAGAAGATCCCGCGTGCGTCGCGTGCGCAGTTCGCCGATGACTCGCGATGGATCGCGTATTTCGTCGCCGAGCCAATCCGACCGAACGATCAGCAACAGCCGCAGCAGACGGAGGCACCGCAGAACGGCCCCGCCAAACTCGAGCTTCGCGACTTGGCCGCCGGAAGGACCGTCTCGTGGGACAACGTCGCATCATTCGCGTTCTCGAAAGGCTCGAACGCGCTGATCGTGCGCAAGGCCCGCCCAGGCGCCGCGCCCGACGCGGCCGCGGGGCGCGGGCGTGGAGGTGGCGGTGCGCCGGGAGCGGCCGGCGGTCGCGGCGTCGCCGGCGCACCGGCCGCGGTCGCAGGCACCGATCTGATTCTGCACCACCTGCGCGACGGCAGCGATGAGTTGATCGGCAGCGTATCGGCTTCAGAGTTCAATAAAGCCGGGACGCTGCTCGCGTACACGGTGTCGACGACGGAACGCGACGGCAACGCGCTGTACCTCGTGTCGATCGCCGGATGGCAGCGGCGAATGCTCGACAACGCCCGCGCCGACTATTCGCGCCTCACCTGGGACGACTCGGGGACGGCGGTGGCCGCGCTACGCGGCATGGATCGCCGAGGATTCACCGAAAAGGAGAACACGCTGCTCGCCTTTGCTGGTCTCGACGGCGCCGAGCCAACGTCGTTCGTCCTCGGCCGACAGCAACTGAGCGGTCTTCCCGACAGCATGGTGATCAGCGAGAAGGGCACGCTGGGCTGGAGTCCCGATCACTCGAAGGTCTTCGTCGGACTCAAAGGGCAGGAAGCGCGACCTGCCGCGAGGCGTGATTCGACCGCCGTGGTCGAGCCCATCGGCAACGTCGACGTCTGGCATTGGAAGGATCCCTACATTCAGCCGGTGCAGATGGTGCGCGCGCAACAGGATCGCAATCGCACCTTCACGGCGTCGGTGCTCCTCGCGCAGAAGAAGGTCGTGCCGCTCGCCGATACGCGGATGGATCGCGTGCAGATCACGAAGGATGGGAACTGGGGCGTCGGCCAGGACGACAAGGAGTACGTCGACGACTGGAAGCCGCAGCTCACGGACATCTATCGCGTCAGCACGACGAGTGGCGAGCGGACGCTGATCCTCAAGGGACAGGAGCGCACACTCGGCCTGTCGCCGGATGGAAAGTATTTCTTGTACTGGAAGGGCGGCCACGTCTGGTCGTACGACGTCGCGGCGAACAAGCACGTCAACATCACGAAGTCCGCGCCGGTGAGCTTCGTGAACGTCGACGAAGACCACGTCGGCGAGAAGCCCGCGTACGGCATCAGTGGCTACACCAAGGACGGCAAGTCCGTGGTGCTCGACCACAAGTACGACCTCTGGGTCGTGCCGCTCGACGGCAGCCGCTTGGCGCGCAATCTCACGAATGGCGTAGGCAGCAAGAGCGGAACGCGCTTCCGCTACGTCCGTCTCGAGCCCGATGACTCCCCGGCCGCGCTCGCGCCCGGCGGGTTTGGCGGCGGACGCGGCGGCGCGGGCGGCAACACGACGATCGATCTCTCCAAGCCGATCGTTGTCTCGACATTCAGCGAGCCCGATAAGAAGGCGGGCTTCTCACAGCTCGACGGAGACAAGCTGACGACGTTGGTGTTCGAGGATCGGATGTTCGGACGCCCGATCAAGGCGAAGAACGCCGATCGCGTTCTTCTCAGCCGCGAGACGTTCGTCGAATTCCCCGACTACTGGGTGACCGACAGCCATTTCACGAATCCGCAACGGTTGACCAACGCCAACCCGCAGCAAGCGGAGTTTGCGTGGGGACACCGGATTTTGTTCGAATACAAGGACAAGGACGGCCACAAGCTGCAAGGCACGCTCGCCGTGCCCAACGACTATCAGCCGGGGCAGAGGCGGCCGATGATCGTCGATTACTACGAGAAGAATTCACAGAACTTGAATCACTACGAAGCGCCGCGGTACGCCACGGCGCCCCAGTACGTCGACTACGTGAGCAACGGGTACCTCGTGATGGTGCCCGACATCTACTACCACACCGGTCGCTCGCACACCGACATGTTGAATTCGGTCGAGGCGGCAGTGAAGCGGGTGATCGATCTTGGTTACGCGGATCCCAAGCGCGTTGGTCTTCATGGCCACAGCTATAGCGGCCAAGGCTCGGCGTACATCTCAACACAGTCGAAGATGTTCGCGGCCGTCATCGCCGGCGCCGCGGCGGTCGATCTTGTCGCCGACTTCAACCAGCTGTGGAAGACGACCGGAACCAATCAGCACCGGTACGACACCTACGGGCAGGGACGCTTCGGCACCAACCCGTACGAGAATCTCGATCTCTTCATCGATCAGTCCGCGGTCTTCCATGCAAAGACCATGAACACGCCGCTGCTGCTCGTGCAGGGAACGAATGACGGCTCGACCGAGTGGCTGCAGGGCGTCGAGTTCTACAACGCGCTTCGATTCCTGAACAAGCCGGTGATCTTTTTATCGTACGAAGGCGAAGCCCACGGCTTCACGCGATACGACAACCAGTACGACGTTGAAGTGCGCATGCACCAGTTCTATGACCACTACTTGAAGGGCGCGCCCGCGTCGGACTGGATCGCGAACGGCGTTCCATTCATCAAGAAGAAGGCGCCGACGGGCGCGGCGGCGCAGCCGGTTCAGCTCATGGGCGGCGGCGCGGGGATCGGAACGCCGATGCCTGGTGGTGGAGCGGGGACCGGCGTTGGTGGCGCTGCGCCGCCCGCTGGTCCGCCGAACCCACAGCCGTAGAAGCGTCCACTGTCATCCTGAGCGAGAGCGAAGGATGGCACCGAGGGTGAGGTCGTTCACGATGTGGCGAGAGGCGAGGTCTGCCCAACGAGCCACCACGACTGATTAGATTTGGCGGTAGCCTGGCGGCCGGCTCGCGAGCCCCGCCAGTGGCTCCGTCTGTCACCCTCGCATCGACCCATCCGTGGTCGAACCGAGAGACGAACCCCAATGAAAGCCAAGAATTCCTTCGGCAGCCGCGCGACGCTCACGGTCGGCGGCAAGCAGTACACGATCTATCGCCTCGACGCGGTCGAGCAAGCGTCCGGACACCACGCGAGCCGGCTCCCCGTCAGTCTCAAGATTCTCCTCGAGAATCTCCTGCGCAACGAAGACGACGCCTTCGTCAAGCGCGACGACATCCTCACGCTCGCGAAGTGGGACATGAAGGGCGGCGCGCAAAAAGAAATCGCCTTCCGCACCAGCCGCGTCTTGCTGCAGGACTTCACCGGGGTCCCCGCGGTCGTCGATCTCGCCGCGATGCGTGACGCGATCGCGGCGCTCGGCGGCGACCCGCAACGCATCAACCCGCTGCAACCGGTCGACCTCGTGATCGATCACTCGGTACAAGTCGACGAATACGGAAGCCAGGCCGCATTCCTCATCAACACCGAGCTCGAGTTCGATCGAAACAAGGAGCGTTACGTCTTCCTTCGCTGGGGACAGGATGCATTCAAGAACTTTCGCGTCGTACCGCCGGGCACCGGCATCTGCCACCAGGTGAACCTCGAGTACCTCGGCAAGACGGTCTTCGTCTCCGAGGAGAACGGTGAATCGATTGCCTATCCCGACTCGCTCGTCGGCACCGATTCGCACACGACGATGATCAACGGACTCGGCGTGCTCGGCTGGGGCGTCGGCGGGATCGAAGCCGAGGCGGCGATGCTCGGCCAGCCGGTGTCGATGCTGATCCCCGACGTGATCGGGTTCAAGCTGCACGGCAAGCTGCCGCCCGGCGCGACGGCGACCGATCTCGTGCTCACCGTGACCGAGATGCTGCGCAAGAAGAAAGTCGTCGGCAAGTTCGTCGAGTTCTACGGTACGGGATTGTCGTCCCTGCCGCTCGCCGACCGCGCGACGATCGCCAACATGGCGCCGGAGTACGGCGCGACGATGGGCTTTTTCCCGTGCGACGCCGTGACGCTCGACTACCTGCGTTTCACGGGCCGGCCGGAGCCGCTCGTCGCGCTGG
>Ga0153915_10007296_pt1 | contig 10421 bp, 7 predicted proteins | sample Opewatmetagenome_2_FD_107003 | JGI IMG/M metagenome (GOLD analysis project Ga0153915, IMG submission 107003) | Freshwater wetland microbial communities from Ohio, USA - Open water 3 Core 3 Depth 3 metaG | ecosystem: Environmental > Aquatic > Freshwater > Wetlands | place: USA: Ohio, Lake Erie... | reverse complement strand
GTCTGTCCGGAAAGATTTTCACCAGTTCGATTCCTTCACCTTTACCAAGGTTCCTTGAGTACTGCTTGTCAACCGGGTTGTTCCAGTGCTCATGGACACCAAGGCTTTTTGGAAGGGGGATTCCATTACCATTTGGTGTATAAATAATCCCTGCAGGCCAGTTTCCGGAATCGGCAGTTTGATGCAGATAATCATCCACGCCAGGTTCAATAATATGTGAAACAGTATGTTCAGGGTTTGAGAACTCAGTCCTGAGAAAATCAAAAGCTACCGATTCTATAGCAACCGGATCGAGTGACAGGAGCATGGATGAGCTCCAGTGCTTGTTAAAGGGAGGCATTAAGAATTTGACAGGGAGTCCATTCCAGTCTGCACCAGACCAAAGAGCGTCAAGTATGTAGAAAAGATTCTTGTCGCCTGTATATTTGTTACCCATTAAATCGACCAGTACCCGGTAATAACCATATCCCCTTCGGGAACTGCTGTTCAGTCCGGGATGAAGATGGGCAGCAGTGCGTCTGGTCTGGGTCCCGAAATGATTCTTAGCGCAAAGCGTAATCCCGGCAATTCCATGTCCCTTCATAGCAGGGAGGTTGATCAGGTATTCAGCATCTTCAAGTACAGTATAGATCTTGTCTGTTCCTGCCTCTTTCATTACAGATTTATTATCCGAATAGAAAATAAGGTCTTTTTTGCTTTCGCCGCAATGTATTCTTCCGTTGGTGGCACCTAAACTTGAAAGATAGTTCACATCAGGGAACTCACTGTAGTACTTAATATATTCATCCTGATAAATATTCCTCATCGCGTCTCCAACAAATATGCTTTCCTGAGGTACTCCAGCCACATGTACGAGCTGCCTGAGCATGGAAAGAACTATCTGGGGTGAGGTTTCACATGATAAAGGCAAAGGTTTGTCTTCAATTCTTTGGTATTCATTGCCCATTCCCCCGGAGGCGGAAGTCCGGTTCAGCTTAAGATATATTTTTTCTCCCTTCACGTAAGGCACATTCCCTTTTCCCAGCTTCTGATTATGATATCTGAACACGGCATCCCAGGCTTCACCTGCTTTGTTTTTGCCGGTCATTGAACAAAGACCGGCTATCAGCATATTAGTTACTATTTCCTGATTTGTATTTTTATCCATGAACCAGGCATCGTACTTTTCTGCAGATATATCATTTGATTTTGTTTTATTGGCACAGTCAGGATTTGTGGATGCGGGATTCCATACCCAGCTTACCCTGCCAGGAACTATACCCTGTGGCATACCCATTGGTAGGTTGGGAACATAAAGATTATCTGCCTGACTCTCAGAAAGAAAGGGATAAATATTACCCCGGAGACTGGTTTCTCCTGAAAATACCTCCGGATTTCCCTGAGCTTTGACTGCGGACAGGAACAAGCTCCATTGAACCGGTGCCAGAACCAGGGTTTTAAGAACTTTGCGTCTGCTTATTTTTTTTACTTCCGGTCTGACTGCAGAATAAGATACGAATTTCTTGGAAATAGGTTCATTCTCTTTCATTTTTACAGAATTTTAAAATACGTTTTGCACGGCTGGAAATTAATAAAAAATCTTTAACCGTGTATTTTATTCAAACACGGAAGGTAATAGTTTTTTTTACCCTTGAGCCATCTGACAACTATGTCCCTCCTCAGTTATCCTTGAATTGTGACTTTTTGTGTTACTCTTTTTCGGCCGGTTCTTTATTTTCAAGATAGATTTTAGCCTCAGCAGGTGTTCCCAGAAGTATGGCAATCCATTTAGTTCTCTCATCCTGCTCCAGGACGATTTTAATGGTCATGGTAATTGGAACCGACAGGAACATACCCACTATTCCGAGTATAAATCCCCAGAACAGAAGAGACAGGAAAACAACCAGTGTTGACAAGCCTAAACCTTTTCCCATAATCCTGGGTTCCAGAAAGTTCCCAAGAACAATGTGGATAAGTGTGCATGAACCTAGAACCCAGAGTGCACCACCTAATCCAAGTTGTACCAGGGCAAAGAGTACTGTTGGAATCATGGAGATGATGGAACCGATATTAGGAATGTAATACATAATTCCTGCAATCAGCGCCCAAAGGAGAGGATAGTCAACCCCTATGATCAATAATGCGAAATAGATAAGAATTCCTATTGTTAAGCATAATAAGGTTTTTATACCAAGGTAGTTCCGGATATTTTGTGAAATGGAAGAAAAATAAGAAACGGATCTGTCTGTCTGAATTGTTCTGATTTTAATAGAAAAACTCCCGATTTCCATCAGAATAAATAAAATGATAAGGAAGACCAGGAAGGTAGTTCCCACCATATTAAAGAGTTTATTCAAAGCGCTTGCTGTAAATTCAAGAATCTTTGCCGGTTGGAGCAGGGTAGATAACTGATCCTGATGAATATTTAAACCTTTTTCATTTAAATACTGAATAAATGAATTGCTGATCGTTGCAAGGGTAGATTCATATTTTGAGAGGTTGCCTGAAAAAGATGATAATGTGTCTCCGAACAGGAAAGCAAATCCGGAAAAAAGTATAAACGATCCCAACATAACAAATACAATTGCAAGCCATCTGGGTATCCTCTTTTTCTCTAGCCAGGAAATGGGTTGAGCACAAATAATACTTATGAACAGTGCGAGTAAAAAGGGAGTGACGATCGATTTTGCATAAATCACTCCTGCAAAAATAATTATTAATGCAGCGGCATTTACCAGGGATGAGCCCTCAATTGATCTGATAATCTTGTTGACCATTTCAAAATAGTTATAACCGATTTTTGTATAAGATGCCTTAAACTAGCGTTAACCAGTTTATAAACTATCTGCCAATTAGAATTGTTCATTTGCTTCTCCAATGAGCGGAGTCAAATTCTTGATATTTTGTTATTTATGCTAAGATTTTTCAGATCGGATTATAATTGTCTGAGTAGGATGGATTTTATACAAATTCAAACACTTGCAACAGAAGTAAAAAACTTGTTTTTACATTATTTAATTCTTTCCTAACTTTATCAAAATGAACAACGGACCATAAAGTAAAACAAATTCAAATAATATGGAAGAGACAATTCGTTTTTCTTTGAATGGAAAAAAAACCGAGATCAAAATTGATCCCACGCAAACTCTGTTATGGGTTTTGCGAAATCAGTTAGGTCTGACAGGTACCAAGTACGGCTGCGGAATGGGATTCTGCGGCGCATGCACAGTGCTTCTCAACAAAGAACCAGTCAGGTCATGCATGCTCCCTGTAGGGGATGTTGCTGGAAAAGAGCTGATCACTATCGAAGGCCTCGGGACAAAGGAAAAATTGCATCCTGTTCAGAAAGCCTTTGTTGATCATGATGCACTTCAGTGTGGCTACTGCACACCTGGAATGATCATGACAGCAACAGGACTTCTTTTGAAAAAACCTTCTCCAACAAGGCAGGAAATAATTGAAGGAATGGAAGATAATTTATGCCGTTGTGGAGCACATATCAGGATAATTGATGCGATTCAGACAGCCGCTGATGAAATGAAAGGAGGGAAGCCATGAGAAAAGTTATTATTGATAAAAAAATGGAATCTTCAGGAAACCGCAGACGGGTGATGATCCCGCGAAGAGACTTTTTCAAATACCTGGGTGGCGGAATAGTTGTTCTAGTAGCCGGATGCAAGACAAAACCTGCTGAAGAAGCAAGGGGACAGGAGCGGAGATCTGTTCCGAAAGATTTTAATGCTTTTGTCCATGTGTCAGAGGACGGGACTGTAACATGCTTTACCGGCAAAATTGAAATGGGACAAGGACCGATAACAGCTCTGAGACAGGAAATGGCTGATGAGATGGATGTCCCGTTTGAAAATGTGAAGATGGTAATGGGCGATACTGATCTGTGTCCCTGGGATGACGGCACATGGGGTTCGACCTCGGTGCGTGAATATGGACAGGCTATGAGGCAGGCTGCTGCTGAGGCAAGATCAATCCTTTTCATTCTGGCGTCGGAACGTCTCAAAGTGCCTGTTGATCAACTGGAAGTAACCAAAGGTGTAATATTCGTAAAAAATAATCCTGACAAAAAAGCTAGCTATGCCCAGCTGACAGAGGGTAAAAAGATCAAGCGGCAGGTTACCGGCAACCCGGCAATGAAAGGTGCTTCAGATTTCAAAATAATTACCAAACCTTTTAAACGGACTGATTCCCTCGAAAAAGTAACCGGTGAGGCAAAATATGCCGGTGATTTTAAGATGCCGGGAATGCTTCATGCCAGGATACTTAGGCCTCCCTCATACAGAGCAAAACTGGTATCTGCCGATACCTCTGAAGCAGAGAAAATTAAAGGGATACAGGTTGTTCGGGATAATGATTTTATTGCAGTTCTTCATGAAAACCGCGACATGGCTGATGCAGCTATTGTGAAGGTAAAAGCTGAATTTTCATCCGATGAAATGAAGGTCAATGATAAAACTGTTTATGACCATTATTTTAAATCAGGCACTAAAGGTGCGGTGGTAAATAAATCGGGAGACATATCCGAAGGCAGGAAAAGTGCACATATGGTAATCGAGTCAGAATTTCATCATGCCTATGTTGCACATGCCACTATTGAAACCCACGCTGCTTTTGCAGTGAAGGACGGCGACAGGATAAAGATCTGGGTTTCCGCACAGACACCATTTCTTACACAGGAAACTATTGCTGCACAGCTAAATATGCCTCTTGATAAGATACATGTGATAGTTCCTTATGTGGGAGGTGGATTTGGCGGAAAAGGTGACAACCCACAGGCAGTTGAGGCAGCCAGGATCACAATGCTGACAGGCAAGCCGGTAATGGTAGAATATACGCGCGAAGAGGAGTTCCTGTATGACACGACGAGGCCAGCAGCACTTATAAAGCTTGCATCCGGAATCGATAAGTCAGGCAGAATCACATTCTGGGATTACAATGCTTACTATTGCGGTGACAGGGGCGCGGATACAATCTATAACGTTCCTCATCAGCTGACCACAGTTTATGAGGAGCTTGAAAATGAACCTCCGGTGCATCCCTTTGCCACCGGACCTTGGCGTGCTCCTGGTAACAGCAATAACACCTTTGCCAGAGAGATGCAGATGACCCTGATGGCTTCCAAGGCAGGTATTGATCAGCTCGACTTCAGGCTTAAGAATCTGGCCGATGAGAAAATGATAGCCGTGCTTAAGGCTGCAGCAGGTAAATTCGGATATAAACCAGAAAAACCGCACAGCGGAAGGGGCTTCGGCATAGCCTGTGGAACCGATGTTGATACATGGGTGGCATTGTTCGCAGAGGTCAAAGTCGATAAGTCTACGGGCAGGGTACAGGTTGTGCGTGTTGCCTGCGCTCAGGATATGGGCTTATGCGTAAATCCGCAGGGATCAACCCTTCAGATGGAAGGATGCATCACTATGGGACTTGGATATTCATTGACAGAAGAGATCAGATTTGAAGGAGGTAAAAAATTGAATACCAACTATGATACATATGAATTGCCCAGGTTTTCATGGGTTCCGGCTATTGAGACTGTAATATTGAACCACCCTGAGCAGCCTCCACATGGAGGAGGTGAACCTGCAGTCATAGCTATGGGAGGAGCAATTGCTGCTGGAATATATGATGCCACAGGTGCTGTACTATATGATATGCCCATGACCCCGGCAAAGGTTCTGGAAGCGTTGAAGAAAGTCTGAACTGATCAATGAATCAATCGTAAAGGTTGTTGTTCAGGAGAGCTTTAATCAGGATAAAAGTTATAAAGGTGTAAAAGCCAATGTCCTTGATCATCATTGGCTAAAATAAAATGACCACCCAAAGCTGGATTATTAGTATGCTCTTGTATAAGTATCGGTTTTGACGATATTATTATTTACTATCGTTTTCTGTATAAACATATCAGGTGATTTGAATTCCATTTCCAGTTTATAAGGTGCTTTTTCGGGATTAGAGATATTGTCAAATGGAATGATTATACTTTTATTTTTTGATGTAAACCAAAAACAAGAAGTCCAGGTATCCGCTCCATTAGTTGAAGTTCTGGTATCCGTTCCATTAGTAATAGAAGACAAAATGAATTTATCAATTTTTTTGTCATACTGCCAAAGTTGCTTCCCCTCCATGACCGTATTCCCTTTTGTGACATACTTAAAATTACATTCAAGTCCCGTTCCATTGAATTTTATATCCCAAAATGCAGTTGTGTCTTTACCTATTTCTCCCTTCCAGTTGTTTACAAACTGTTTCATCAACTCAACCTGATTAAGTTTTGTTTGTGGGGTTTGTGCCTGTAATGCATTTAAGCAAATTGAAAGAAATACAGCAATTGAGGTTGTTAAAAATGTTTTCATTTGATTAATTTTTTTCATAAGACAGAAATATAACTGTAAAACAATTGAAAAAAGAAAATGGTAAAAAGGATGCCAATTTCAACCCCGACGTATCGGCAAACTGGAGGATCGGTTTGATCACGCATATTTTTCCTATATTAGCCAGATACTGATAAAAATTAAAACCTCCATATATGATACATGTTGAAAAACCTTCTAAAGAAAAGCTTCTGAAACTTAAAGTAAAATCATGGCCTATTTGGGAAAAAGAGATTTCTGAATTTCCCTGGGAATATGATGAAACCGAAACATGCTACATTCTGGAAGGAGATGTTGTAGTAACACCGGATAGCGGTACGCCGGTAAGATTCGGAAAAGGTGACCTGGTTGTATTTTCCAGGGGATTAAAATGCAGGTGGAGTGTAATTAAGGCCGTCAGGAAGCACTACAAATTTACGTGATCAGGAAATTTTAAAAAACAATGTTTGCACCAAAGGTTACTGACCTTGTCCTGGGCCATGTGTCCCTTCTGTCCATGCCAGGTACCAATGGACTTCCATGCGTGCCCAGATAAGCACTATCTGTATATCTTGGATTTGGATCCGAACCCTTATATCTGGTGATATAGAACAAATTGTTGCCGCCAAGAAACATTCTTATTTTACTGAACTCAGAACTTTCAGGCAGGCTGAAGTTGTAGCCTAGGCTGATGTTATCCAGAGAGATAAATGAAGCATTTTCAATATCAATATTTGTCACAATGCCCGAAGAATTGTTCAGGAGGTTCCCGGTTGCTTTATTTCTCATTTTTGCCGCAGTTTTCGGTACATTATAAGCTATTATATAATTCGGCACTTCATAAAATGCACGGTAAGAATTGAGCAGATCATGACCGAATACACCGCGAAAGAAAATATCCAGATCCCAATTGTTATAAGTAACCACGTTGTCGAATCCTATCAAATAGTCAGGCAAACCGTTTCCAACTACTGCAAGGTCCCGGCTGTCAATTGTCCCGTCCCCGTTCTGATCCTCGAAGGTCATACGCCCGTTTTCATCAATTTCCTTGAAAACATATGCATGCAGCTGACCAATCGGTTTCCCTTCCTCCGATCTTATCAATGACACACAACACATCCCGGGAGAACCCATATCGCCAATGTAGTTTATTCCGTACTTCAAGGTGGTTCCGTTATATTCGCCGGAGAGTGAAACCAGGGTTTTTTTGATATTATGGGAATGTGAAAGCGTTATGTTATAAGAGAAGTCTGAATTCTTGACAACATTGTAGTTAAGTGACAATTCCATGCCACTGCTTCTTAGTTCACCAATGTTCATCCATGCCTGACTATAAAGGTTTGGCGGGACAGGAACATAATATTGATACAGCAAATCTATTGCTGTCCTGGTATAATAGTCAAACGACCCTGACAACCTGTTCCTGGAGATTGAAAAATCTAATCCGATATCGAATTCGCTTTTTCTTTCCCATTTGAGATCAGGATTGGCATTGCTAACAAGTGAATACGACGGCTCATATCTTCCGTTATAGTAGATATTCCATTGAGGCCCCATACGTTGCAATGACATATAACTTTCATCTGGCTGGTTACCGGTAACACCATAACCAATCCGCAATTTGAGGTTGTCAATATTTTTGACATTTAACACTTTAGCAAAATCCATCCCTGCTCCGACAGCCGGGAAAAATCCCCACTTTTTGTTTGCGCCAAACCTGGAAGAACCTTCGTACCTTGCACTGGCAGTCACAAACCAGATACTGTTGATATCCAGATTGACACGTCCAAAAAATGCGATCAGTTTATTGGAGTTTTTATAACTGGTTAACGTGCCCAGACCATTTTTAAAATCAAGGGCAGCACTAAGATTATTGTAAGTAAAATAATCGCTGAGGAAATTACCACCCTGGGCGTAGAAACCTTCATTCGCAAATTCCTGGTAAGAATAACCTCCCAAGGCAGTGAGGTTCACCTCTGAAGTCATGTTTCCAGTCCAGTGGGCAGTCGATTCAAAAAGTCGGCTGGATGAAGTATTAACGCTCCTTGAAGCTAATCCTGTCCTGTTCATTCCACCCCAGAAATCATTCTTGTCATAATATGTGCCTGACAGATCTTCAGAACTCTGAACGGCATAAAAAGCATCAATTGTTAATCCCTTTACTGGTTCATAGGTACCTTTCAGTGAAAGATTTAACAATCTGCTTTTTCCGTCGTTTGTGTTCAGTTCAAGCATGGCGACCGGATTATAATAATCGAATATAACCTGCTGAAAATATCCATCATAGACGGCAAACTCAGGATCAGTGCTTCTTACAGGTGCAGTTGGGTTAAAAATGGTAGCATATCTGAAGGCAGCAGGAGTTCCCAAATGCGAAGTCCTCTGCGTAGCGCCAAGATTCAGATCAAAAGTAAATTTGTTATCAAGTGCTTTCTGGGTGAGATTAATCCTTCCGTTAAGCTGATTAAATCCTGTTGTACGCTCAACACCGTTACCGTTACGATAATTAAATGAAGCTCTGTATGTCGCCTTATCAGATCCTCCCGACAGGGAAAGATTATGTGCCTGTGTTAAGGCAATCTGTTCTATTTCCTTGAACCAGTCTGTGCTTTGTCCGAAGTCAGTTCCGAAAGTGTTCCCATGCGTTGTATTGATTTCTTTCTTCAAAGCTCTCCATTCAGCAGCATTCATAAACGGAGTATTTTTTGCTACCATTTCTGCAGTACCATAAACATTGTATTCCACGGATGCCTTGCCTTTTTTCCCATGCCTTGTTGTAACAAGAATCACCCCGTTGGAACCTCTTGTCCCATAAATAGCTGCAGCAGAACCATCCTTCAGAATGCTCATTGATTCAATATCGTTCGGATCCACATTATCGGGAGAAGCGTCAATAATTCCATCAATTATGACAAGAGGCTGGGCGTTGGAACTAATCGTATTTAAACCTCTCAACCGTAAATAATACGAACCATTCGGATCGCCGCCTGGTTTACTGATATCAAGTCCGGCCACTTTTCCCTGGATCAAAAGTACCGGAGTATTAATATTACCCTTGTTAAATCCATTAGATTTAAGAGTGGTAACCGGGCTTGTAACCTCTTTTTGTTTCTGTTTTCCATACCCTATATTCACAATTTCATCTTCCCGCAGTGAATCCACTATTTCAGAAACTATTTTGGATGCAATTGTTTTTTGCTGAGTCCAGGCTGAATTTATTGTGAAGAGAATTAGAAGAAAAGTACAAATACAGCACCTTAGCCAGATGACATTATGAGATTTGCATGTGACTTTTAATTTATGCTCCAGAAACTTTTTCACCTTATTGTCAAACATTTCGCTTGTTGTACAATCTGAAACCTCAGTTATATCAAATATATGATATTCTTAAGCAGGGATCCGATAAACACAAAAATCTTTTAAAGCATTTCCACTGACTGGCATCTTAAAAAAAATTGAAAAATATTTGCTAATTCAAAAAAATAATCTACATTTGTAGAGTATAATCGTATAATTGTAGAGACAAATGTATCTTACAAGTGCCGAAGAACAAATAATGAAACTGCTCTGGAAGCTTGAAAAAGCCTTTATCCGTGATCTGCTGAATGAATTCCCGGAGCCTAAACCCGCCCCGACAACCGTAATAACATTTTTAAAACGAATGATTGATAAGGGATTTGTCAGCTATCGTCAATGCGGAAACTCAAGGGAATATTACCCACTGGTTAAAAAATCAGACTATTTTTCTGATCACATTAACGGATTAATCAAGGACTTCTTTAATAATTCAACAGCTCAGTTCGCATCATTTTTCGCGAATGAGACAGATATGAGCCCTGAAGAATTAAAGGAACTACGAGATATAGTTGATAAAAAAATTGCATCAAAAAAGAGGGGAAAATGATAGCATATATCTTCAAATCAACCCTTAGTCTGATAATATTGTTCGGACTTTACTGGTTTCTGTTAAGAAAGGAAAAACTCTTTAGTTTTAACAGGTATTTTCTTTTATTATCTGTAGTTTTCTCGCTGGTAGTGCCGTTTATTTCTATCCCGGTGACATTCCAGGTTACTCCCCAG
>Ga0153915_10007295_pt1 | contig 10421 bp, 9 predicted proteins | sample Opewatmetagenome_2_FD_107003 | JGI IMG/M metagenome (GOLD analysis project Ga0153915, IMG submission 107003) | Freshwater wetland microbial communities from Ohio, USA - Open water 3 Core 3 Depth 3 metaG | ecosystem: Environmental > Aquatic > Freshwater > Wetlands | place: USA: Ohio, Lake Erie... | reverse complement strand
GCGACGCGCTCAGTCTTGCCGATCAAGTCCTGTCGATGGGCGACGGACAAGTCACCACCGAGCGCGTGCGCGAAGCACTCGGCCTGGTGCCCGAGGACGAGTTCATCGCCATCCTCGACCTGATTGCCGACCGCCGTGCCGCCGACGTGTTTCCCACGGTCGCGCGACTTGCCGACGCGGGAATCGATTTCGGCGGGCTGTTGACCGGGCTCGCCGACATGCTTCTCGCGCAACTCACCGTCGTCCTCGGCGGCGCGGCCATCGACGTATCGGATCGTGCCCGCGAAGCGCTCGTCGCGCGACGCGAACGCTTTGCCGCGCCCGACTTGCTGCGCATGCTGCAATCGATCGGCGAGCTCGAGCCGCGGTTCCGCAAGAGCGGTCAGCAGCACCTGCTGATCGAGCCGCTGCTCGTCCGCTTCGCGCTGCTCGATCGCGCGATCGAGCTCGAGGACGTGTTGCGATCGTTGGACGATCAGGCGCCACGGCCGAACGTCCCGCCACGTCGCGAATCGAGCGGCGGATCCAGCAGCGGTGGCGGCGGCGGAGGGAATGCGAGCCCTTTCGTTCGTCCGGAGCCGCGACTCGCCCCCCGCGCTGATGGTTCCGGAGCTCGCGCGGAAATGGTGAGCCGACCGGCACCGCGCCCAGTCGTCGAGGCCGGCGAACCACTGGAGCTGAGCAAGGTCACCGGTCGGTGGGACGCGCTGGTCGAGCGTCTTCGCGGAGGCAAGCCCATGCTCGCCTCCGCGCTGGAGCATGCGTCGCCCTTAGCGGTCACGGCAGCCGGCGTCCTGACGATCGAGCTCGATGAGTCGAACGACATTTTCGCCCATGCGATCACCACCGGGCGACCGGAGATCGCTGCCGCCTTGGGCGAATGGTTCTCAGGCGTCGAGCGAATCGAGGTGCGTCGGGACGAGGACGCCGCGGCCGCTCCCCCCAAGCGTCTGACCGACGAAATGGTCCGCGCGGAGCGGATCGCGTCGCTCAAGAAGCGCGACCCCGTCCTGCGCGCCGCGATCGACGCCCTCGATCTCGACGTCGTGGACTAGCCCCTCATCAGAGCGAGCGGATAGCTTTGGAATGGTTGCTGGGGTCTGGTGGCTGGCTACTACCATCCGCCAGCTGCCGACCCGTTCACCAGCAACCAGACACCAGCAACCAGCACCAAAATGGCCGACTTCATGAAGATCCTGCAGCAAGCCCAAGAGATGCAGGGTCGATTTCAGAAAATTCAGGACGAGCTGCAGTTGATGACCGTGACCGGGTCGGCCGGCGGCGGAATGGTCACGGCCGAGGTGACGGGGACGGGGCAGATAAAGAAGATCAAGCTCGATCCCGCCGTCGTGAATCCGGCGGACATCGAGATGCTCGAAGATCTCGTCGTTGTCGCCATATCCGATGCCCAGAAGAGGGCTCAAGCGAGCGCGCAGGAGCAGATGGGGAAGGTCACCGGCGGGCTTCCGCTCCCGTTCAAGTTGCCGTTCTGACCAACGCCCGCTTCCACTTCTCGTCGCGACGCTCACGTTGGCTTGGATGACTCGATAAGTGTCGGCCATTGATGATTTGGCGACGGAGCTCTCGCGGCTTCCTGGCATCGGCCGGAAGACCGCCCTCCGCCTGACGTACCACCTCCTCCGCCAGCCCGCCGATCAGGCCCGTCGTCTCGCCGACGCGCTGCTGACGCTCGGGGAGCGCGTGCGGCCGTGTCGCCGCTGCTTTAATCTCACCGAGGACGAGCTGTGCTCGATTTGCCGTGATTCGCGGCGTGACGCTTCCGTGCTCTGCGTCGTGGAGCAGGCCTCGGACATCGGCGCGATCGAGCGAGCGGGCGAGTATCGCGGTGTGTACCATGTGCTCGGCGGTCGCCTGTCTCCCCTGGACGGCGTCGGTCCGGACGATCTGACCATCGCGGCGCTGCTCGATCGCGTCTCAGCGGGCGGCCCAGTGCGCGAGGTCATCATCGCCACCAACCCGAGTCTCGAGGGCGAAGCAACGGCGCTGTACGTGCAAGGGCAGCTCTCGCCGAGGGCGATCATGGTATCGCGAATTGCCCGGGGGCTACCAGTGGGAGGCGACTTGGAGTACGCGGACGGGGTTACCATCGCCCAGGCCATCAACGCCCGGCGGGCCATGTGAGCGGTTCTCGGCCGGCCAAAGCGGTGACCGCGGGCCTTCTTGGCGGTCTAGTATTAGGCGCAGTCGTCTGGAGTGCCCTCATCCGACGGTCGCGCCGTGAGTTGTTCAGCAAAAGTCCGGTTAAGCGCTTGGCGGCGCTCGGGTACCTCAACGGGCAACCCGGGCTCGACAACGCGCGGATTCTCATTGACTACGTTGCGTGGGAGCGTCACCCGGCATTACGCCGCCGCGGTGAGCGCGTCCTTCGCCGTATGCAAACCACTCTCCTCGCCTAGGATCGGATCGCGATGCCTGTTCGCGCAGCTAGCTGGTCGTTCACCGAGGATGACTTTCGCGCGATCACCAACGCGTTGGAGCGGTTCCTGACCGATTGTAACGCACGCTGCGCGCTCCTGGTCGATCGAACCGGCCAGCTCGTCGCGACCGTCGGCGAACGGCCCAACTTCGATCCGACGGCGTTCGCGACGCTGACCGCCGCCGACTTCAGCGCGAACGACCAGTTGGCGAAGCTGATCGGAGAAAACGATTTCAGCTCGCTCTTCCATCAGGGCGAGAAGGAATCCATGTATCTCGCCGACATCGCGCGTCGCGTCATCCTTGTCGTCCTGTTCGACAATCGGACGACGCTCGGCCTCGTTCGACTCAAAATGCGTCCGACAGTCCTTGAGCTCACCCAACTCTTCGAGCAAGTATTCGCCCGTGCCGCGGCAGATCCCGGATCGATGCCCAATGTTCTCGCCGGCGCCGACGACGAGATCGACAAGCTGTTTCAGTAGAGAAAGACAGCCATGTCGATGATCAACTACGCGTCGCGCGAGATCAACTGTAAGATCGTCTACTACGGTCCCGGTCTCGGCGGAAAGACGACGAACCTCGAGCACGTGTACGGCAAGGTCGCGCCCGACACGCGCGGCAAGCTCATTTCGCTCGCCACCGAGACCGAGCGCACGCTCTTCTTCGATTTTCTGCCGGTCGACCTCGGCACGATCCGCGGCTTCAAGACGCGGTTCCACCTGTACACGGTGCCCGGCCAGGTCTACTACAACGCGAGCCGAAAGCTGATTCTCAAAGGGGTCGACGGCATCGTCTTTGTCGGCGACTCACAGCTCGAGCGGATGGAAGCGAACCAGGAAGCGATGCAGAACCTGTACGACAACATGGCGGAGTACGGCTACGATCTCACGAAGATGCCGTTCGTCATTCAGTACAACAAACGCGATCTGCCGAACGCGTCGCCGATCCGGGATCTGCAGGCGGCGCTCAACCCGGGCTGGGAAGTCACCGATTCGTCACGAATGCGGGTCACTCCCGACGCACACCACCCCGGACAGAACCTGGTCGAGCGGCTCCCCTCGGGCGAATGGATCGAACGGGCCCAGTACTTCGAGGCGGTCGCGGTCTCGGGCGCCGGCGTCTTCGACACGCTCAAAGCGGTGAGCAGGCTGGTACTCAAGTCCCTGGCGTGAGAGACTGCTCGCTGTTCGACGAAAGCGAATAGCTTTCCAACATGAACCTGCCGAACGCGCTCACCGTCGGCCGCATCGTGGTGACTCCGCTGATCGCGATCCTCCCGTTCGCGAACTCGTGGAGCCTGCGACTCGCCGCGTTCGTGCTGTTCACCGTCGCCGCGATCAGCGACTACATCGACGGCCATCTTGCGCGATCTCGCAAGGAAGAGACCGACCTCGGCCGGTTGCTCGACCCGCTCGCCGACAAGCTGCTTCTCGTCGGCACCTTCGTTCCGATGTACCTCCTCGCGGCGGATTTTCCGTTCATCACGCCACTCGGCGCCATCGGACTCTCGTGGTGGATCATTGCCATTGTCCTCGGTCGCGAGCTGTTCATGACGATTTTTCGCCAGGCGGCGGCACGGCGCGGCGTCGTGATCGCGGCCATCGGCCCGGCGAAGTGGAAGACGGGCTTCCAGCTCGTGTGGCAGGGGTCCGCTTACTTTTGGTTCTTCGCCGCGACACTTGCCGCCTCGAAAGGGTGGAGCTCAGCGGCCTGGCGTGATTTCGCGATGTTCAACGGCACCGTCGGCACCATCATGATGACCGTCGCCGTCGTCCTCACGGTGTATTCGCTCGCGATCTATCTGCGCAGCTTCCGTAACGTGTTCGCGCCGTCGCCGAGCAAGTGACGACGACTCGCATCGAGGTCGTCACGATCGGCGACGAGCTCCTCCTTGGCTTCACGATCGACACCAACGCGGCCTACCTCGCTCGGGCGCTGTCGTCGATCGGCGTGCACATCGTGCAACGGAGCACAGCGCGCGACGAGCCGGCCGAGATCGCGCGCGTCGTCGGCGAGGCGCTCGAACGAACCGGCGCCGTGATCACCACGGGCGGCCTCGGGCCGACATCGGACGATCTCACCAAGCAGTCGATCGCTGCGCTATTCGGCCGCGCCATGCGCTTGGACGAGGAACACCTCGCCTGGATGGAAGAGCGTTGGCAGAAGCGATTCCAACGTCCGTTGCCGGCGACGAATCGCCAACAGGCGATGATCCCCGAAGGCGCGGTGAAGTTAGAGAATCGTCATGGCTCGGCGCCGGGCATCTGGCTGGAGGACGAGCGCGGGCGTTGGGTCGCGATGTTGCCGGGCGTCCCGCGCGAGTTGCGCGGGATGGTCGACGACACGCTGCTGCCGCTGGTCGGCGCGCGCATCACGGCCGGCACGGTGGTGCGTTCGCTCACGTTGCGCACGACCGGAATCGCCGAGTCGGTGCTCGCCGATCGCATCGAGTCGATGACCGGCGGACCGCTCGGCGTGTCGCTCGCGTACCTGCCATCGACCGCGGGGGTCGACTTGCGGCTCACCGTGCGAGACGTCACCGCCGACGAGGCGACCCACGCGTTGTCGAGCGCCGCCACACGCCTTCGCGATCGCCTTGGCGACTCGATCTATGGCGAAGACGACGACGATCTCGCCGCCGTCGTGCTCGACCTATGCCGAACGCGCGGACTCACGATCGGGGTCGCCGAGAGTTGCACCGGCGGCCTCCTCGGAGCACGACTGACGGCGATTTCAGGGTCGAGCGACGTGCTGCGTGGCGGCGTGATCGCCTATCACAACGATGTGAAGATCGAACTGTTGGGCGTTCAGACGCGCACGCTCGCCGAGCACGGGGCCGTGAGCGAGGAAGTCGCACGCGAGATGGCGGCCGGAGTGCGACGCATTGCGCGAACGAACATCGGTCTGGCGATTACAGGCGTTGCCGGGCCCACCGGCGGAACACCCGACAAACCGGTAGGCACGGTGTGGATCGCCGCCGACATCGACGGCGACGTGCGCACGGCGCTCCACCGCATGTGGGGCGACCGCGACGAGATTCGACAACGCGCGGCGCAATGGACCATGGAACATCTGCGACTGCGTCTGATCGGCGCGCACCCGTAGCATTCAATCCATCATTTCTGCCGTGCGCCAGTCGCTGATTTGCTCGCCGTGTCCGCCAACTCCGCGACGAATCTCGCGGCCTTCTCCGGGTGTTTCAGTGAGTCGTATTCGGCCACGAGATCCTTTCGAGCATTTTGTATGAAGGTGACCGCCGGGTTGGCCTGCTTCACCATGATCTCGTAGCCGGCGAGCGTCTCGACCTGCGCCTCGGCAAACCGGCGCTGATGTAGCAATGCCCGTCCGAGCTTGGTGCGAGCGATGCCGGTATTCATGTGGTTCGGCCCCTGCGCTTCCGTGAGGCGCCGAACGGCATCGCGGTACAGCGCCTCGGCGCGCGCGTACTCGTGTCTGCCGTAGTACGCCCCCGCGAGGTTCGACGTCGCGATGCCGATCAGGTAGTGCTTGTCGCCGTACGTCGAGCGATAGATGCCAAGCATCCGGCGAAAGTCCGCCTCCGCCTCGTCATAGCGCTGGAGATTGATCGCGATGTTCCCAAGCTCATTGACGGTCGACGCGACCAAGGGATGCATCGGGCCGTAGACGCGCTCGCGTATCGCCAGCGCCTGTCGCAGGATCGCTGCCGCGTCGTCGAAACGTTTCTCGTAGACCAGCGCTCGGCCGAGCATCGTGAGCTGCGCTGCCGTCTCGTAGTGATCATTCCCGTAGAACGCGCGCGTGATGTCGAGCGCCTCGCGGTCCAGGCGCTCGGCCTCGACGTAGTTGCCGCGGTCGAGCTGACTCGCGCCCAGGTTGATCAGGATGTTCGCGACGAGCGGGTGGCGCTCACCGTAGAGCTGCTTGTACATCGCCAACACGCGGCGGTTTAGAGAATCAGAGACGTCGTAGTGGCCGGAATAGAAATGCACGTCGGCCAGCGAGCTGAGGCTCGTTGCGAGGTCGGCCGGTGCCACACCGGGCAGCGAGTTCAGTCGGACGGCCTCCTGCAGTACCGGAATCGCCTTGTCGTATGCTCCGCGCTCCTGGAGCGCACGTCCGACGGCGATCGTTGCCTTGACGATGGCTGGGTGGTTGGCGGGGAGGGTCCGCCTGCTCATCTCCAGGCCGGACCGACTGAGTCGCTCCGCCTCCTCGAACTGCGCCTGATCCGCGCGGAGCGACCCGAGCGCCACCAGCGTTGCCGCGACGTCCGGATGTTCAGGACCATACAGCGCCTTGCGCTTGTCGAGCGCTACGCGGATCAACGAATCGGCGCGCGAGAGCTTTCCGAGCTTCTGATAAATACTCCCGAGCGTGACGTCGAGCTCCGCTTCGATCGCGGGATCGGACGAAAGGCTCCGCGCCTCCTGCAAACCGCGATCGACCAGCGTCACGACGTGAAGGCTGTCGGCGGGTCCGGCGGCGTTGTCGCCGCCCTGGAAAAGGTTGAGCGTGAACCGCTGGATGCGTTGGGTTCGTTCCGCCTCGCTGAGTGCCGTGTTGCGCGCGGTCGCGAGCCGCACGGTGTAAAAGATCGCCATGCTGACAATGACAACGAACACGATGCTTGCCGCCGAGACGGCTTCCCAATTCCGGCGCACGAATTTGCCGACTCGATACGAGACGCTGTCGGGTCGTGCTTCGAGCGGCTCACCCTTCAGATAGTGATCGATGTCGCGGATCAACGCATTGACCGTCGCATACCGCCGTTGCGGATCCTTGTGCATCGCCGTGAGACACAACACGTCGAGGTCGGCCCACTGCGATTTGCCCGCGAGCCGGGCGTTGGCGTCGCCATCCGAATGCCCGCCCGCTCGCTCGACGGCGACGGATGGTCGTTCGGGATTGTGCTCGAGAATGATTGTCTCGACTTCTCTCAAGGCGCGATTCGACAGATCGAACGGCAGATGGCCGACCAGCAGCTCGTACATGATCACGCCGAGCGCGTAAATGTCGGTGTGAATGCCGACCCGGTCGCCGCGAATCTGCTCCGGGGCCGCGTACGCGGGCGTCATCAGACGGAGCGCCGTGCGCGTTTTCTGATCCGACGGACTATCGAGGCCTTCGAGCTGCTTTGCGATGCCGAAGTCCAGCAGCTTCACCGTCCCGTCGTCGGTCACGAGGATGTTCGACGGTTTCAGATCGCGATGGACGACGAGATGCCGATGTGCGTGCTGCACGGCTTCGCAGACGTCGCGGAACAGTCGCAGCCGACCGGCGATCGTGCGCGAGTGCGTCGCGCAATACTCGGTGAGCGGTAGGCCCTCGACGTATTCCATCACGAACCACGGCGTCCCGTCGGGGAGCGTGTCCGCGTCGTATAGCCGGGCGATCAGCGGATGATTGAGCTGGGCGAGTGTGCGTTGCTCGCTGGCAAACCGCTCGCGCCTGGCGGGTGACAACCACGCATCGCGCAGGATCTTGACCGCGGCCAGCGTGTCCAGATCGTCACGCCTGCCGAGATACACGATCCCCATCCCACCCTCGCCGAGCACGCGCGTGATGCGATACGGACCAAACCGCGTGGCCGATGGCGAGAAGGGAAGTCGCCCCAGAAGTTGATCGGCTGCCGCCCCGACGCCGCGGTCGAGCAGCGATTCTCCACGCGCGTCCTCGGCGAGTAACACCAACGCTTCCGCGACGAGCGACGCGTCGTCACCGCACTCGGCGTCGAGAAACGGGCGTTGGTCGGCCACGGGCAGGTCCGCCGCGGCGTGGAACAGGTATTGGAGTCGTTCCCAGTGGGTTGGATCCATGTGCTCTCCTGCGTCGGAGATGCCAGCAAAACTACGTCAGCTCAGGATTTTTTCGAGCGTCCCCCTCGAAGCTCGTTCGCGAGCCACGCCCGTGCCGCGCGCCAATCGCGCAAGACCGTGGACTCAGAGACATCGAGCAGCTGCGCCGTCTCGGTGACGTCGAGCCCTCCGAAGAATCTGCTTTCCACGAGCGTGGCTTGCCGTGGTTGAATTCGCGCCAAGTCGTTCAGCGCTTCGTCGAGCGCCAGCAGATCGTCGGCGTTGCTCGCCACATTGCCCAATGATTCATCGAAGGTCACGACCGCGGCGCCGCCGCCCCGCTTTTCCGCGCGCCGCCGGCGCGCCGCCTCGATCAGCACCTGGCGCATCGCCCGTGCGGCGATCCGCTTGAAGTGGACGCGTGACGTTCGCGCCACCCACGGCGAGTCGGCGAGCTTGAGCCACGCTTCATTGACCAGCGCCGTCGGGCTGAGCGTGGCGCTGGGATCATTGCGACGCACGGTCGCCGCCAGTCGGCGCAGCTCCTCGTACGCGACGCTGAATAGCTCATTGAGCGCCTGGACGTCGTCGAATTGTGCGGCGAATTCGCCAAGATCCAGGCCGTGTGACAACGCGTTCTCCGCGGAGGATGACGGTTTTTGTGGTGCGCCTGCGCAAAGCAGGTGGACAGGGCACCACGCGAGCGCGTAAAGCCTATCACTGACGACGGGATGTTAGCAAATGCCGATTGAAGATGCCGCGATCCTGTTCGCTCAGGCCCCTGGTTTCCACCCACCTTCGGCCGGCTGGCCGACCCCGCCCCGTCCAGCGCTGTGACGCCTCACGTCTGCACCGCTGTCGCAACCCCCTCCGCTGCAAAAGCAGTTGACCGGCCCCCTTCATCCCTCTCGCCAGGAGAACACGATGCGTCGTTCGCTGAGCAGCAGCGTCTCAAAGATGTTGGTAGCGATTGCGTTTGTCGCCGGAGCGGCGGCGCAGTCGGCTGGAGCGCAGGCCAAGCCCATGCAGAGCTTTGGTGTGGGTTACACCGACATTGGCCCGACACTGGGGTTGGGCAATCTCGGCGGGGCGAGCGCATCGTTCGGTGGGCGGTTCGAGCACGCGATCAAACCCCTGCCGGACATGGGCAACGGGATGCTTGGCATCCAAGCCGGTTTCGAATGGTATTCCTGGTCGGCGCCCTTCTATAGCTGGACCTACATCCCGATCGGCGTAACCGCGAATTACCATTTCAGGCTCGATGACCCGAAGTTCGATCCGTTCATTGGGCTAGGGCTGGGCTACCAGATCATTACGTGCGACTTCAAGGGGACCGGCGTCAGCGGCTGCTCGAATAGCGCGATCTACTTCATCGGTCGCGCCGGTGCGAGGTATTTCTTCAGCCCCAAAATGGCGGCGTACGCCGACGTCGGCGCTGGTGCGTCGACACTAAGTGTCGGCCTCATGTTCAAGCTCCCGTAAGGGCGATTTGGCGACGGCCGCACCGCTTCGCTTCGGAAGGCTGCAACCGTCCCCGTGTGCGAGGCGGTGGTTGCGCGTCAACGGTCAATTCTACGGGTGCTAAATCACGGGTTGATTGCGAACGGGCCGCACACGCGCTATGTTCCCAGGAGCGACGCACGCGAACGCGTGGACACGTTCCGGATGACCAGGGGCCTGCCGACTTGCGAGCGGGCCCCCTTTTTCTATTCTGTCGTCAGAGGATGCATGGTACAAGTTCAACTCAGCGACACCGATCGCATCGAGTGGGCGCTCAAGACGTTCAAGAAGCAGGTTCAGAAGTCCGGAATCCTCCGGGAGCTTCGCCGCCGGCGACATCACGTCAAGCCGAGCGAGGCGCGGCAACTCAAGGCCAAAGCGGCACGCCGTCGCAAGGTTCAACGAGAGCCGTACTGAGCCGTACCGCCCAACGCCGAGACGCCTGTCGCGTCTCAATCGACGGCCGTCTCGATTCGAGACGGCCGTTCGTCGTTTATCCGGCTACTCCGCGCGCAGCGTGATCGCCGGATCGACGCTTGCCGCGCGCCAAGCCGGTGCCCACGAGGCGATGAGCGCCACGCCGAGCAGCAGTACGACGACGCCGAGATAGGTGACTGGGTCGAGTCGCGAGACGCCGAACAACAGCGTGATGAGGGCGCGGCTCGCCAGCGCCGATCCGGCGAGGCCGATCACTACACCCAGGCCGGT
>Ga0153915_10007294_pt1 | contig 10421 bp, 8 predicted proteins | sample Opewatmetagenome_2_FD_107003 | JGI IMG/M metagenome (GOLD analysis project Ga0153915, IMG submission 107003) | Freshwater wetland microbial communities from Ohio, USA - Open water 3 Core 3 Depth 3 metaG | ecosystem: Environmental > Aquatic > Freshwater > Wetlands | place: USA: Ohio, Lake Erie... | reverse complement strand
CTTGAGGCGGTACAGATCGCGCAGGTTTTTGATGAAATTCAGATGCTCTTCGATCATGCGGAACTTCGGGGCATGATCCGGCTCCAATTCGCAAAGTTTGCGCAGTAATTTCCTCGAAAGGGTATCGCGCATTCTATACCTGGTTTTATAAATGAGAAGCAGCATTTCTATATCCCGCAAGCCCCCGCGGCATTCTTTGATGTCGTTGCATTTTCCATCATCGAGATCGACGTGGCGAGAGAGCATCTCTTCTCTTATCTCATTGATGAATCTGCCGCTATTTTCGAATATCAAAGGCTCTATGATTTCCTGATGAAGCTTATTATCCAGTTTTCCGGTTCCCACCAGCATCCGGGAACCCAGCAGCTGGGCCTGGTCGATGAACATATGCTCGTTTCCCTCGCGTAGAAGATCGGCGAGCTGTTTGAAACTCACAACGTAGCTGGCGAAATGATCGGCAAAGCGATGATGGGGCAGAATCCCTCTTTTCAGGATCTCGGAGTTCATCTTGCCCACGATTTTATTGCAGTAGTTTATTTGATCTTTGTCCGTCGAATCGAGTATGACGATCATATCGTAATCATCGTCAAATCCCTGCTCCCGGGCGTGTCCGCCTGTCGTGTAGAGGGCGAAAAGATCGCGAGTATGCATGGAATATCCGAGCGAGAGATGAACCTCCTTCTGGCAGAATTCATAAAGCGAGAGGGTGTAATTATCGCAGAACTCGGTAAACTCCAGATCGGTTAATTCGCAGGGAGCCCCCGACATGGCCAGCAGGCTGACCCTGACGAATTCGAGATCGTAATAGTCTCCGAGCAGGTCGATTCGCTGTCGTATGGTGGGCGGGGTATTCAGGTCGCTGTAGAAACTGCCGGTGATCTCCTTGAGCTTATCGTTCTTATGGAGATTCTTGATGTATATGGGATATTTGTCCAGAATCTGCAAAAAATGCCGTTTGAAAAACTGGCTGCTCCGGCAATGAATCTCGCAGAGCGTCTGGACTTCGGGATGATAAGGAATAAGTTCGTTCAGGGTAGGCGGAACCGATGACATTTCCGAGAATTTTTCCAAAGATTCAGGGTCGAGAAGCGCCATCAGGCTGTTCAGAATATCCGGATAAATATGGACGGCACGGGTAATAGCGTTGGAAGGCTCCGTGATTTTTTCAAGCGCGGCGATGAATTCCCTGCTCAGGACGCCGAAAGCCATTTTTCCTTCATCTGAATCGGCCCGCTTGCCGATAATATTCAAGAATCTCAAAGACGGATTAATATCGTTGCCGATGCCCGAGAAGTAAGCCCGGGCGATTACCGACCGCAATTTGGGAGTCAATTCGGAGAAGCTTTTTATGAATTCGTCATAAAAAATATTTCTCTCGTCGCTCAATTCTTCGAGGAAATCATCCCAGTAGACGATTCCTTTGAAGAATTTAGTGGCCCGGATGAAGTCGAGGGCCAGATTACCCTCGTAGCCGACCCTGAAGCGGCTATCCAGGGAGAAAATGGGTTTAAAGACGCTTATATCGTGTAGATGTTTTCGCAGGTCCCCTGTCAGGACATTTATGGCATCGACGCTTTTATCGAGGAATTCATAGTAATTGACGAGCATAAAATCCTTGGCGGTCACGACCCCTTTTTTCTCGTAGCCAATCATTTCCGCGATCCTGGCCATCATGGTTTCGATGCCCGGCTGGTCAAGCCCGATTTCCTCGTCCTGGGCCACCATGATCTGATAGAGATGGCGGAATAGCTCGAGGAAGCTGAGAGTCTCTTCAAGATCGTCGTATTGAGGCTGCCGCTCCGGATTTTTTTGTTTGAGCTCGTCGATGATATTCCAGGCGTTCACTTTGTTGACGCCGTAAACCAGCTTGAGGGCGGAAAGAAGGCTCTTTATGGGACGTAAACCGTCCTCCTTGGGGCAGATGACGTCCAGCAAACCGATACGGGTCAGAAGGGAATTTATCTCCCCCAGTATCCCCCGGAGATAGGCCTCGTGAAAACGGCTTTCCTTCGCTCCCGGGTGATGATAGAAACGGTCGGTGACTCTTGATCTGAATTCCTCGAATAGCCCCGAATCTCCGAGGATGACCGCCGCGCCGAGCATTTCGGTGACGATGACGAAATCGTACATCCCTTTTTCGAGAATTTCCTCGTAGTCCTCGATCGTGGCGGCGAGGCTGTAGCGGCCGATGTGCTCTGAAAGATGAAAATGCAGTCTGGTGGCCTTCTTGAGCATCTCGGTCGATAACCTGGAAATAGCCCGGTTAAGATGGTCGGGGTTAACAGTTCTCCGGTAGACGATGCCCAGATCGATATCGTCCTGATCGGCTCGCGTCCCCACGCCCAGCATGACGAATTTTGGGGTCTGTTCTTTATCGAGAAACATGTCGAGCAATCGTTCCATGTAGCTTTTGGTGAGATAGCGAAACGTCCGCCCGGTCTCGAGCATGAGTCGACGTCCAATCTGCCATTGTTGCGGGGCGTTGGCGAATTCGAGCTTGACGATATCGACCATGCGGAGATTCATGTTGAGAAACTGTAGGGCAAAATAGCAGCCGAGGAAATCAAGCTTGTCTCCGGGGGTGGAGGCGGTCTCCAGAATAGTATCCATCTCGCCGGGGAATTCCATGGAATGGCTCCACAGGTGGACCCTGTCGCGAAGTCCGTTGTGTTCCAGAGAGGCGGTCAGGTTATCGATGTTGGACGAGATGATGTGAAGGTATTTATGGTTATAATTCCCGAGGGCTGCGGTTCTCTCGGTCAGTCTGGTCAGGGCGGCTTTCATTATGATATCTTTATTACCTATCTAAGAGAGACACCGCGCCTGGAAGAGAAGTCGTGGTGACAGTCGTCGGAGGATAATATCGAGCCGGGAAAGTGAAATATATCTGATATTGAATTCATTTTTCCGCCGCATATTGCAGTGAAGCTTCCAGCCCGGCGTCGTAAGCGCGCATGAAGATTTGTTCGGAGCTTTTGGGGATTCGCGCCAGAATCGCTTTTCGGATCGAATCTCTGCAGATGATATTATTAATGCCGGCGAAGAAACCCAAAGCCACGATATCCACCATCGACGATTTACCGCATCTATCTTCGGCGATTTTGATCAATGGCGCCGAGTACAGGTGTTTTACTTTATATTTATCGGAGGTTTCGATCCGGGAATCGACCACGGCTACGCCGTCGGGCAGGAGATCCTTTACATATTTATCATATGCCTGCTGGGTGAGGGCCATGAGGAAATCGATCGACTCCGCCCTGGGGTAATCGATGGTTTCATCGGAAATGATAATTTCCGCCCTGCTTGCGCTTCCGCGCGCCTCCGGGCCGTAAGAGCAGCTTTCGGCGGCGTTTTTATTATCGTAGATGGCGGCGGCTTCGGCGACGATCCTGGCCGCCTGAATCAACCCCTGTCCGCCGGCACCTCCGAACCTTATGCTATATCTGAAGGCCATCTTATCCAGCCCTGTAAATTGGACAACAAAAAAATAATCTTTCATAGCCAATATAAATACGCTAACATCCATTTTCAACAAAAAACAGCATTCTTTTTTTCTCCGGTCGACGGAGGAGGCGGTGGGATCCGGCCGCGACTCAATAGACCCATGTTTCTGGAAGTTTTTTTAGTTTTCGGTGGACATGGAACTCCGAAATCATTAATATACGGCGGCGGTGTAGTCTCTTTCATTGCGTAATTTATGCCGCTGAAGTAAGTGTTATTTACAATAAAATAGCATCATTGAAAGACAGCTGCGTAAGAGGGTAGGCGGGGAATTGCTTCACTTTGCCGGCTTGTGGGTTTTCTATTGGCAAAAATATCTTCGGTTATTTGAGAGAAAATTTACAAATATCGTGGCGTGTCATCGCGCAGGGTGACAGCAGGACGTGGAGACTTCTATGAAATACTGGAGGACCCCTTTAGACGTTGACCGATTGAAGATCCCCAGGGGTGAGCTTCATATCATAAAAGAGCGATGCAAGGGGTGCGGTTTTTGTGTCGAGTATTGTCCCCGGGGGGTTCTTAAATTATCTGATGAGTTTAACGCGAAAGGATACCATCCTCCCGTGGCGATCAAGCCCCAGGATTGTGTAAATTGCGACCTGTGCGAGATGCTCTGTCCCGATTTCGCGATTTATTGCCTTCGTGCCGAAGATGAGCCAAAGGAGGTGGCCTAGTGAAAGCCGATCCGAAGAATGTTCTTACGGGAGCTCATTATCTTGACGGGAATCATGCCTGCGCGGAGGGCGCCATTTCCGCGGGGTGCAAGTTTTTCGCGGGGTATCCGATTACTCCGTCGACAGAGATCGCCGAGAGGTTCGCGAGGCGCATACCGCTGTTGGACGGTGTCTTTATCCAGATGGAGGACGAGCTGGCCAGCATGGCGGCGATCCTGGGAGCATCCTGGGGCGGCGCAAGATCCATGAGCTGCACGTCCGGGCCGGGATTTTCCCTGATGATGGAGAATTTCGGGCTGGGGATCATGCTGGAAACCCCCTGTGTCCTGGTTAACGTGCAGCGCGGCGGACCGTCGACGGGATTGCCGACTCTTCCCGGGCAAGCGGACATGATGCAGGCTCGATGGGGTTCTCATGGCGATTACGAGGTGATCGCCCTGGCGCCTGATTCTCCCCAGGAATCGTATGAACTTGCTATTCACGCCTTCAACCTCTCCGAAAAATATCGCATGCCTATCCTGATCATGACCGACGAATGTGTCGGCCATATGACGGAGAAAGTGGTAATACCGCCGGCGGAGGAGATCGAACTTCTGGAGCGCAAGTATACCGACAAGAAGCCGGGCGAGGCCTGGCCGTTCGAGTGGAACGGAAACGGGCAGCCGCCGATGCTGCCGGTCGGGAAAGGGTACAAATTCCATATCACGGGATTGACCCATGATTATCGGGGCTATCCGATTATCAACGCCGAGGCGCAGGGTGAGAATGTCAGCCATCTGGTCGATAAGGTCAGGAATAATGTCGACGATATCATCTGGCTGGAGGAGCGTGACATCGAGGGAGCCGACGTGATTATGATGGCCTATGGTATTTCGTCCCGGGTGATGCAGCCGGCCATTGCCAGGGCCAAAAAGGAAGGTATCAAAATCGGTCAGATAAAAATGGTCACCGTCTGGCCCTTCCCGGAAAAGCGGGTCAGGGAGCTGGCCGAGAAAGCAAAAGCCCTGATAATGGTGGAAATGAATTTCGGCCAGGTTTATTACGAGATGGAGCGCATGGCGGCCGGAAAATGCAGGACCTATCTTGTGGGACATGCCGGAGGGACAGTCCACGATCCCGAAAATATCTATAAAGTGATAAAGGAAGCAGCAAAATGAATACTAAGCCGGTAAATCAGGAATCGCAGGCGGCGGAAGAGCATCATCCCATGGAGAATCTGCTTCGGATGGACAGGATTCCCCATATCTGGTGCTCGACCTGCGGAATCGGTACGACGGTGACCGCGCTGGCGGCGGCGCTCGAGCAGCTCAAATTGGACTTGAACAAAGTGACCGTGGTATCGGGAATAGGCTGCACGGGCCGGGTGGCCGGTTATATGAAGCTCGATTCATTTCATACGACGCACGGCAGAGCACTGCCCTTCGCGTTCGGCCTGCACATCGCCCGGCCGGATATGAAAACGATCGTATTCTCGGGCGACGGCGATTTGATATCGATCGGGGGTAATCATTTTATTCATACCGCCAGGCGCAACGCCAACATTACGGTGATCTGCGTCAACAATTTTATTTATGCCATGACCGGCGGCCAGGTGGCCCCGACAACGCCTATATCGGCCAAATCGGCCACCTCTCCTTATGGCAATTATGAGCGCCCGTTCAACCTGCCGCTGCTGGCGGCGTCGTCCGGGGCGACATATGTGGCACGCTGGACCGCGCTTCATATCCGTCGGCTGACAACGGCTATCAAAGAGGCTATAACGAAACCGGGATTTTCCTTTGTCGAGGTTATTGCCCCCTGCTCTACGCTCTACGCCCGATTGAATAAGCTCGGCACAGGCCTGGACCTGATGAAATTCTATCATGACAACAGCGTCATCAGGCATGGCATCGATCCCCGGGAAGCGGACATTGATTTTCAGTCGAAGATCATCGTTGGCAAATTCGTGGATATCGAAAAGCCGACCTACCTGGAGTGCCTCAATAACGGGAATAAAAAGGCATTCGGCGACAAATACAGGCCCTACGGAGGCGTAAATGGCAACAAGTGAGATTCGGATCACCGGTTTCGGAGGCCAGGGGGTAATTCTATGCGGGTTTATAATCGGCAAGGCGGCATCATTATATAATAATCAGCACGGGACGCTCACCCAGAGTTTCGGGCCTGAAGCCAGGGGCAGCGCCTGCAGCGCACAGGTCGTAATATCGGATGACAGAGTACTGTATCCGTACGTGACGACTCCCAGATTCATGCTGGCCATGTCGCAGGACGGTTATAATACCCATAAGGATAAGATCACCGATGACTGTATCGTCTGCTATGAAAAGGAGCTCGTAGACCCGGGGAAACAGGGGCCGAAGGTCAGGCTTTACGGCGTTCCGGCCACAAGATTCGCCGAGGAGCTGGGACGGAAGATAATATTGAATATCGTGATGCTCGGCTTTTTCGGGGCGGTTACCGGGATATTGCCGGGGGAGGCTTTGCGCCGGGCGGTGGAGACATCGGTTCCGTCCGGTACGGAGGAATTGAATCTAAAAGCTTTCGATAAAGGGTATGAATACGGCCTTCAATTGATCAATAAAGAAAAGGTAGTGGCATAGAGAAACTACACCCGGCGCTAATTCGAGCCGTGAGGATCGCATGAAATCCCCTGTGGGGAAAAGAGAAAAAGGCGTTCTGGTCATCGGGGGAGGTATAGCCGGCATACAATCCGCGCTGGATCTGGCTTCCTCCGGCGTGAAAGTCTATCTTGTCGAGAAATCGCCCTCGCTTGGGGGACGGATGGCTCAGCTCGATAAGACTTTCCCGACCATGGATTGCTCCATATGAATTCTGGGTCCCCGGATGCTGGATGCCGGTCGGCATCCAAATATCGAGATAATGACCCACTCCGAGCTTGTTGAGCTTCGCGGACGCGCGGGCAATTTCAAGGCAACTGTCAGGAGGCACCCTCGCTTTGTCAGCGAGGAATTGTGCACGGGTTGCGGGCAATGTGCCACCGATTGCCCGGTCGTCGTTCCCAATGAATTCGATATCGGGATGGGAGCCCGCAAGGCGATCTATTCGCCATTCGCGCAAGCCGTTCCCAATACCTACATTATCGATAGGAAAAATTGCCTCAACGATGATTTTCTGGTTTGTAACAATTGCACCCGCAGCTGCGATCGGGACGCCATAAATTTCGACGATTCCGGGGAGACGATGAACCTCGATGTCGGCTCGCTGGTTGTGGCGACAGGTTTTGACGTCTACAACGCCGGAGCCATCGCCAGTTATGGATACGGCCTCTACGATAATGTCCTGACGAACATGGAGCTTGAGAGGATACTAAACGCCTCAGGGCCGGCCCGGGGCCATATAATCAGACCATCGGATCACAAGGCGCCGAAGAATATCGCTTTTATTCAATGCGTGGGATCGCGTGGGGAAGGCGGCGAGGCGGGATGCAAGTATTGCTCGAGGTTCTGCTGCATGAACACGGTCAAGGATTGCCTGCTTGTCAAGCAGCACGAGCCGGGGATAGAGGAGCTTGCCGTATTCTATATTGATATGCGCGCCTCGGGTCGAGGATTCGAGGAGTTCTATCAGCGATCTCTGGCGATGCCGGAGCTTCGGTATGTCCGGGGAAGACCGTCGAAGATAATAGAGGACCCGGCGACCAAGGATCTGATCATATCCGTGGAAAACGGCGAAACCGGCGAAATAAACAGATACAGGGCCGGTATGGTGGTGCTTTCGGCGGGCGCGGTGGCTTCGGAATCAAACGAAAAACTCGCGAGTGTTCTCGGCATAGAGCTCGACGAGAACCGCTTTTTCAAGGTCAATCATACCTATAGCTCCCCTCTTCATACGGGCAAGGAGGGGATATATATTTGTGGATGCGCCGCCGGGATAAACGATATCTCCGATTCGGTCGCCCAGGGGTCCGGAGCGGCGGCGGAGGCGGAGAAATTTGTCGATAAACTCATGCTCGAACGAAAACCGATCGTGGTCGCGGAGCTTGATATCTCGGGACCGCCCCGGGTAGGCGTTTTTCTATGTCATTGCGGGATCAACATCGCGGGGGTCCTGGGAATAGATTTGCTGAAAGAATACGCAAGCGGATTGCCGGGCGTCGTCCATGTGGAAGATAATATCATTTTATGTTCCGATGAGGGGCAGCGGATTATGCAGGAGCGGATCGTGGAGCATAAACTGAACCGCGTGGTCGCCGCCGCCTGTACCCCTCGGACCCACGAGCCTATCTTCCGCGAAAGCTGCGAGAGGATCGGCCTGAATCCGTACCTGTTCGAGATGGTCAACGTTCGCGACCAGTGCTCCTGGGTTCATAGTGGTTTGCCGGAGACGGCTACCGAGAAAGCCAAAGATCTGATCAGGATGGGGACGGCCAAGGCGAAACACTTGAAACCGCTATACAGAAGCAGCATCCCTATCAAGCAAAGCGTGCTGGTAGTCGGGGGAGGCGTGGCGGGCATGCGCGCCGCTCTCGATCTCGAGGCCCAGGGATTCAAGGTCTATCTGATAGAAAAGGAAAATCGGCTGGGCGGACGGCTGAATAATCTGACGAGAGTCTATCCTGCCGATCTGTCGGCGGTCGAGCTGGCGCGGGCGATGTTCGAAAAACTCAATAACAGCCGGGTCGAGGTCATGGCCTCCACGGAGATCAGCTCTATCACCGGTTATTTTGGGAATTTCGATATCACGACATCCAACGGCAATTTCAAAGTCGGCGCCATAGTCGTGGCCACCGGCGCGGATATTTATAAGCCGCGGGACGAATTTTCCTACGACAAATATGAAAACGTCATTTCTAATCAGGAACTCGAGGATATAATCCACGAATCGAAAAAAACTGTAAAAATAGACGGGAAATCTCCCAGGACTGTCGTTTTTATTCAGTGTATCGGCTCCAGGGATCCGGAGAAAAATTCGGCGTGCTCGCGCTTTTGTTGTCCGACTACGGTCAAACAGGCGGTACGTCTGCGCGAGAGCGGGGTGAACGTTGTGGTGTTACATCGCGATATGCGCACGGTGGGCAGTAAAGCCGAAGAGCAATACCGTCACGCCAGGGCCCTGGGCGTGAAGTTTATAAGATATACTCCCGAGAGGCTTCCCAGGGTTATCGGCAACGGCGATAAAGCCGAGAAAGTGGAGATTCTCGAACTGGCTCTGGATCGGACCCTGGAGATCGATACCGATTATGTAGTCCTGGCGGCGGGAATGGTGCCCGACAAGGCGAGCAACGATGCGATTCATGAGATGCTGAAAATTCCGGTTGGCGCCGATGGTTTTTTTATGGAACGTCACGCCAAGCTGGGACCCGTGGAGACGACGTCGGAAGGAGTATTTTTGGCAGGATGCGTGAGCGGCCCGAAAGATATTGCCGATTCGATAGCGCAGGGTTCGGCGGCCGCGGCCAAAGTGGCGTCGATAATAGCGCGGGATTCCGCGATGGTCGAACCGACAGTATGCTCTATAGATCAGGCTCTTTGCCGCGCCTGCGGGGAATGCGTGAAGATATGCGAATACCACGCGCCATCGCTGGTGGAAATAAGACCGGGGGTAAAAGCCGCGAAGATAAATGAGGCCTTGTGCAAGGGATGCGGCACATGTGCCTGTTGGTGTCCCACCGGCGCCATTGACGCTCTGCAATTCACCAGCCAGCAGATAGACTCCATGATGGATGCATTGATGGTTGAAGGATAAAATTGATGGCCGGGAAAAGTACGAAAGGGAAATCCGCGAAGAAACAGAGCGAAAGCGATAAATTCGTGCCCAAAATCGTCGCCTTTGCCTGCAACTGGTGTAGCTACGCGGGCGCCGACAATGCCGGAGTGAATCGCATGCAGCATAATCCGAATTTCCGGATAATCAGGACGATGTGTTCCGGCCGCGTAACACCCGGATTTGTGCTCAAAGCTTTAAAGCTGGGAGCCGACGGCGTTTTAGTATCGGGATGCCATTTCGGGGATTGTCACTACATATTCGGAAACTATCGAGCGGTCGATCAATTCGAGAAGACAAAAGCGCTGGTCAGGACGCTCGGCTTGGAAGAGGGGCGGGTAAGGCTCGAATGGGTCTCCGCGGCCGAGGGGCCTCGCTGGGCGGAATTGATGAATGAGTTTGTCGAGCAGATAACCAGGCTCGGTCCCAGCCCGCTCAATAATCATAAAGAAGAAAAGAAGTAAGTATCGTGGATGCGAGAATCGGAACGACCGGTAATCTGAAAAAAAATCGCGCATTCTT
>Ga0153915_10007293_pt1 | contig 10421 bp, 8 predicted proteins | sample Opewatmetagenome_2_FD_107003 | JGI IMG/M metagenome (GOLD analysis project Ga0153915, IMG submission 107003) | Freshwater wetland microbial communities from Ohio, USA - Open water 3 Core 3 Depth 3 metaG | ecosystem: Environmental > Aquatic > Freshwater > Wetlands | place: USA: Ohio, Lake Erie... | reverse complement strand
AAGGGGGGTACGATCGAATCGGGGTAAAATTTGTTGATATTGCGTTGGAGGCGATGGAGGAGCTAAGACATTTTTAAATACTCTAATGAATTCCAAAATATCCTCTTTCAACCTTCCATCTAGACTTCTCTCAACCCTTGGAATCTCAACCTTTGGCGACTGCCCATACCTACCCCCCGATAGTCCTAACGAAGATTAGCCATCCTTAATCCTGACCCCTCTCCATGTGGCTTTTTTGTTTCGGGAGCCTTCGGTGTCCGAAACGCCCTGTTCACAACCAGCCGCAAAGACCTGGAGACCACAAAACAATGGGCTCCCTTACCCAAATCTACTTGGGCAAACGAAACTCCCACTCACACCAGACGTCCTTGGGGTGCTGATCGGGCGGGCAGACCAAGCATTGAAAACTGGCTTCCGGGTGTATCACCTTTACCGCAGCCTCGCAAATGGCCACTCCCGCAGGCTTGCAGCCGAACTCGCCCAGTCCGTCCTCCAGTCTCCTCACCTGCTGATAGCAGTTGGTCACCTTGATCCGGAAGGTTCGCTCATCGATCCTAGACAGGTCGTAATCGCCGTTCGCCCAGATCGTGGATAAGACCATGGCGTCGATGAGGGACTGAAGATCATCCTTGAGACCCAACATCTTCTTGAGGCGGTGCATCTGAACCTTTGCATTGGCCGAGAAGCAACGGCCGTCGGCCTTCACTGCAGCTTCCTCTCCATATTCCGTATTGATATGCAGGATCCAGTTGTTTTGAAGATTCCACCAGTTTTTCTGAAGCATCTCAATGAAATCTATCAATTGCGCCTTGGAGAACTTGGAAAGCCTCTCTTCCTGAGCTCTGTTCAGTGCCATTCTGATTCCTCCTGCCCTTGATTCGTTATCTGTATCCGCTCCCTGTCAAATGACTGCCGGCCAAAAGCCTGTGAGCACATTGATAAGAGCTCCTTTCGGCGTGAGCTGAATTTACAAAAAGGGGAATTGTGTGTCAAGGTAATTTTAGCACAACTCGTTGGTTTTGTTTGAGAACCTTTTTGGCGGGGATGCGGGGCCTTTCCGCGAGAGAGGGGACGAGGGGGCGCGTTCACGATTTGCCGATGTCTGGCAGGCTTTTTTGAAGCTCATCCGGGCACACCGGTTCCTTCCGCCCCCTATTCCCCTTCTTTTATTACGACTGTTTTTTCATCCCCCCCGGGGGGAGACTCTCTGCTTCTCGGGGTGACCTCCATTGTTTCCATCCCTGCCGTAGTTACAGTTCTTGTCTCTCATTGCTAAGTCCAAGTCTATGTATGTTGCTATGCTTGATTGCTGTTATTCAGCACCACCCTCTCATCTGTGATAACAATTACTCTCCTGCTAGTATCCATGAAATTTTCTTCGTCATCCCTGAGAGGCTTTCCAGCTTCGCTGAAATACCATTCATTCCATTTCCAAAAGGAGTCTAAATCGTAAAATACCGTCTCTGCTACGGCGTCATAAGGGGGCTCGGATTTTCCCAGCTTTATGGCGTGATTTTGAATATAATACTTGATTCCCGCTGTAATTGATGGAGGCTGTAGCTTGAGTGCAAGTGGTCCATGCTTCTCAAACCAATATTTGGAAAACTCCTCAGACGTTATATTGCTTTTTCTTTTCAACATTGCCAAAACTTTAATCATGCGTTTTTACATCCTCCCTTCTATTTTAAAATTAGTCTGCCATGGAAATAATAATAGAGGCTCATCTTCACGGGGGCTCTTCTTTGCGTCCTTCCATGCCATAGTTCCTGATCCTGGTGCAACCGAATACAGGACTTCGGTTCTTGGGGTCGGTTCTCTCCCGTTTGACAACCGCAGCGACTCAAGCTACGCGGAGCTGGAAAGGGTCATGGTGCCACCCCATTCGCCTTTGTTCATCTTATGTACATATTTTTTCTTCTGTTCTTCCGTGCCATAAACTGAGATGAGGTGTGCAGCCCCCTCTGTGAGCCCTGGTTAAACGGAGAAGCAGGGTCATTAGGCTCTACCTTTTTTATTTCCTTAAACTCGCATATTGCCGGTTATAATCTCCAATTTGATGTGAAATTTTGAATTTAACGACCTTAACGATTTTAGGAAGAAGTCATTAGGGGAGCACGACGACATACTGTGGATGATTCTATATCCTTAAAAGCGGTGAGATCGTGCCATTACCTGGAACCGCCCAATTTGCCCCATTATTGCATAAATGGTTTGCATATCAAAGCTTTTTAAGCCTCTGGAATTTAAATAAAAATAGCAGTAATCGACAGCTGGGATTTATGGCATAAGAAAAGAACCTTTATTGGATCAGATTTGGCTGGGGCTAAAGATTTTTCTTGACAAGTCATCAAATGATGAGTTTTCATAGAGCGTCTGAAGAAAGAAGGGGCCATAAGATAATTCTCGCAATAACCTTACCGCTCAGGCTGTTCCTAAAGCGTAGGGGGGGCACATTGGGGCAGATTACACTGGAGCAAGTAGCTGAAATTCTGAATCTGATCTTAAAGGCGAATGTCACCGGCGAAACCGTTCAGAAAACTTTAATAGAGCGTTTTGACCTGGTTGAATCGATGATGAGACACCCTGATGCAGTAAAGGCGATGAACCCCTCTCTTTTCGAGGCTTTCCTTGTCAGTAGGGTTCACCCTCAGATGTGGCTCTTTGAAACACCTCCGGTCAAGGTAGAGGAAGAGTTCGTTTCTGAATATGGCTATCCAGCCGGGTGGCGTTTGAAGGCAGTGGAGGTACAACTGGCGATTCTTGATGATTTCTTCCCTGGTTTGACACTCAAAGCAGAGGTTCCAGCCTCCCTTCCCGAAGGAGCTGAGGGGTGGCTGCTGGCGCCCAAGCCATCTAAGATAGCCAATACTTATAATGAGGCATTAAGCAAATTGCTTTCTCTGGTTACCGGGGTTAGTCCCACCTTTGTCAACCCCAGAAAAGAGAGATTGGGGCCTGAGCACCTGCGACCTGCCGAAAGGACAAACCAGGTTCTCGATAAGCTTGAGCATTCAACACCGGGGGACTATTTAGTACTGGCAATCCAATGCGGGCTACAGTATCGAGCTAAATCGGTCTCTCAAGCACGACAGGCCTTTAGAGAGACAGAATACGGTCTTGGCCCCTTTGAGGTAGCCAGCCTATTACTCATCCACCCCGAGCGTCTTACCGCTTACGAACATTTGGGGATTGACTGCCCTGGCGGTGAATACGCAGCCAACGCTGGTGGTGACTTTCATTACGCGCTCTGTTTCAACTGGAGTGAAGGCGGGCTTTACCTGGATTGCAGTTCCGTTGAGGGTATCGCCCCGGGTTTCGGCTCTGCCTCCGGTTTCGTGGAATAGGTCAGTGAGGCTGCGCCTCCGATGTCGGGTAAATATGATAGGATGATAAACGGAGGCGGAGCCGTAGAGCGCCCAATTTGGAGAACGACTATCTACTCCTTCTTGAAGAAGGGGTTCACCAGTCCTGCCGCGAGAGTGGTTGGCATGAACGCGAACAACTCATCAATCGTCCACCGGCCAACCTTGGTCAGTGTCTTCTGCTCTACCGGTTCTGAATAGAGAGATATTTTCCCTGATTGTACCTGGAAGGTGCGAGCGGTAACGTTGGCAGCGTCGTCTGAGGCGAGCCAGACCACCAGGGGCGCAATGTCCTCAGGCACCATCTGCCCCATCATCTTCACATAACTTTCGCCCATGCCGGCTTTCTCCCACGACTTCACTACATCGTCGCTGAGGGTAAGCCTGGTACCTGCGGCAGGGCGGATGGCATTGCAGGTAACCCCATACCTGCCCATATCTCGGGCCACGTTCCTAGTGAAACCAATAACCCCTTCTTTGGCAGCGCCGTAGTTGGACTGTCCGAAGCTAACACCAAAACCTGCCTCCGAAGAGGTATTGATTATGCGTCCGCCTCTCTGCTGGCGGAAGAGGGCACAGGCACTTCTAGTGGTGAAGAAGTGACCGTAAAGATGCACTTTCATCACGATGTCCCAGTCTTCATCGCTCATGTTGAATATCATTTTATCGCGTAGAATACCGGCATTGTTGATCAGTATATCAAGACGGCCAAAGGTGCTGACGGCGGTCTTGACCATGTTCTCACCGCCCTGGGCAGTGGCCACCGAGTCGTGGTTAGCTGCGGCTTGCCCGCCCATTTTCTTAATCTCAGCTACCACATCATCAGCCGGTGATTTTGTGGCACCTGTGCCATCGGGACCACCACCAAAGTCGTTCACCACTACCTTCGCGCCCTCTGATACCAGAGCCAAAGCTTCTCCGCGACCGATGCCCCGGCCGGCGCCGGTTACTATAGCTATCTTACCCTTCAGTCTATCACCCATTTTTGTCCTCCTATTTTTTATTTTTTTGAGTCGAGTAGACCGGTTTCTCCCGATACTATAGGTTGACGTTTGTTTTCTCTGTTTGCTGCCTTTAGGGAAGCTACATATGTAAGCGTTTGATTCATTTGCTCAATCAAATTCATTTTACGTGTCGAATCCATGGGATCAAAGCCGACCGACCCAAATTTCAGTTCATATAGGAAGCCAAGCGGGATGACTCCCGCCGCGAGCTGACGTACCGGATAGAGGACTTCCGATGCGCACTGAAGTTCTTGACCATAATACCAGTCAGCAGGGAAATCCTGACAACGGCAAAGCCGGTGTCTCCCGGGGGTCTTAATTGGCGTTTCCTCTTATTAGTGTCTGCAGGAGTTGCCGGAGGCTACTTACCCTGGAACTTAGCGGTCCGCTTCTCGATAAAAGATCTGATCCCTTCCTCACGGTCCTGCGTATTGAAACTGTAATCCTGCCCGAAGAACTCCAGGCGCCCGTGTATTTGAAGGCTGGTCTCCAGCGCCTGGTATATCAGCATCTTGGAGATACCGATAGCAATCGGCGGGCCGTCAGCGATGCTTCTGGCCAGCTCATATGTGGCGTCCTTTAGCTTATCAGCCGGTACTACTTCATTGACCAGACCGATTTCTTTGGCCTCTTTCGCCCCGATGCTTTTCCCTGCGAAGATAAGCTCGCAGGCTTTAGCCGGCCCGACCAGATGTGTCAGGAGATAGGCACCGGCTGATTCCGGTGGTATGCCCCGCCGCGTCCAGACCGCGCCAAACTGTGCATCTTCAGAGGCAATTCTAATATCACAGGACATCGCGATGCTCAATCCCTGCCCGACGGCATAGCCGTTTACCGCAGCGATGGTCGGCTTCAGCATTCCTCTCATAGCGTCAACATACTGCGTTAGCCCGGTTGGTCCCCCCGCCAGCTTGTTGAGGGGCGTCTGTTTCGTTTTGATATCAGGGGAATCGGCCGGCCGTTCCTTTACATCCTCTCCGGCGCAGAAGCCTCGACCTGCCCCTGTCAGTACCAGGACTCTTGATTCAAGGTCATTTCCCACTTCGATGATAGCTTCCCGTAGCTCGTGGCCCATAACCCTGGTAAGGGCATTGAGGCTCTGGGGACGGTTTAGTGTGAGAGTAGTAATCCCATCCTTCTTTTCCAGTAAAACGGTAGTGTAGTTCATGACAAGTGCCTCCCTTTTCCTGTTCAAGGACTTTACTCGCGTTTGTACCATAAGCACCAGGTATAGTCAAGCTGTGGTAAGATTTGATTGAGTCGAGCAGACCGGTTTCTCCCGCCGAGTATTCCTGATCTTTAGGTCTGGAGGTAAGCGTCTGAGGAAAATCTGGGTCATAATAGTAGGTGATAATTATCAGGAGAAAGCGTGAATAATTTTAATCTGTCCCTATTTGAGGAGTTCAGGAAGTACTCCATGATGAGTATGCGTATAATTTTGACCTCCCGCCACTATCCATTTTTAACCCCTTTTCATAAATTGGCAGCCGAAAAGCAACAGGAATGCGAAAATGGGCCAAAATGGACCCAAAATGGCTTAAAATCATGCCCCCGGAACGCTCTAAAATAGCTTTAAACGAGACTTTTTTCTGAAAACGAAGGAATAATCGAATGGTTGCCATGAAAAGGGGTTTCCTGGGTGTTTTTTTTAGAAAGTAAGGCACCAAACCCTACCCCTTTTCTGGTTGTCGGGGCCAGGATATTAGGGACAGATTTTAACGGCAAATTTAGCCTAGGATTTGTGAGGAAGAGAGGTTTTTTCGAGTTCTGCTAGGAGGAAATTTGGAAATATTAGAAAGGGTTCTTCTGACGGAGATTTATATGCATAATTTCTTTCCTTCTCATAAATTGACCTATTCTAAGACTTTTCTTGAGCAGTTTTATTCAATTTCTTTTTTTGGTTAGCCAATTATTTTCCCCATTATGAATTCGCTGAATGGAATTGAAAAGTATTGTACCATTTCACGAACGCCCGGATTAGCCCCTTTATCTTTCCATTTTTAGCTACATAGCTGATTTTGTTTCCTTCAATGACTACCATTTCCGCTCTGGGAAAAGACGAGTCCATCGTAACGACATTTGCATTCAGCAGAAGTGTCCTTGGATTTGCGCCCGTATTCGCCGGCAAATGCCCTACCTTGGAGTCAGGATACACGGCGCCTTCGGCCCTGCCAGTACTTATCTCGCAAGGCCTTTTTATTGGCCTTGCCCAAGGGAGTCAGGGGCAGGCTGTCGCTAAAATCCACGGATTTGGGGGCCATGAGGCTGCCTTTTTTCCGTTTGCAGAAATCGATTAGCTCCTTCTCACCCACCTTCTGCCCGGGCCTCAGCACAACCACGGCCTTGACCGCTTCCCCCCATTTTTCATCCGGCACACCAATGACGGCGGCAATGGCTACAGCCGGATGTTCGTGGAGGATATCTTCAAGCTCCTTGGGAAAGATGTTGAAACCCCCGCTAACGATCATGTCCTTGGCCCGGTCGACAATGTAGAAATAGCCGTATTCATCCTGCCGAGCCACGTCACCTGTGTAAAGCCATCCATCCTTGAGCGGCTCGGCAGTCAGCTCCGGCCGTTTAAAATAACCGATCATGGTGTTCGGGGCTTGGGCAATGATTTGGCCGGATTGACCAAGGGGCACCTCCTGACCTTGGGCATCCACCAACTTGAGTTTTACAGCGAGGGTTGGCCGGCCGCAGGACGCCAGACGCCCGACCAGCTGTTCGTTTCCCTCAATGATATGCTCCTCCCGGGATAGGGCGGTCAAGGCCATCGGCGCTTCGGCCTGTCCGTAGAGCTGGGTAAAGATGGGTCCGAAGGTCTGGATGGCCTCCTTGAGGCGCTCGGGGGCGATGGGCGCGGCGCCATAAATCAGGTTGCGTAAACTGCTGGTATCGTACTTCTCCAGATCGGGATAATCGAGCAGGGTGTAGATGACCGTAGGCACAAGAAAAGAAGTAGTGACTTTTTCTTGTTGGACGGTCTCGAGGAAAAGCTTGGCGTCAAAGCCCGGCAGGATCACCAATCGGCCTCCCCGCAGCCAGACCGGCATGACCAGGGCGCCGGAGGCATGGGTCAGAGGGGTGAAGGCCAGGAAGACCTCGTCCCGGCCGATGCCGAAGTCGAGGAGCTCCATGGCCATGCTGGCCACGAAGGTCCGATGGTTGTGGACCACCCCTTTGGGCAGGCCGGTCGTTCCGCCGGTGTAAGCGATGATATAAAGGTCATTCTCATCAACCGCTTCAAGCACTGCCCCGGGCGTTCCTTCATCCACCAGCTGTCTAAAGGAGAGCTCGTCAGCCAGCCCCGTAGTCCCGGCGGCAGAAAGGCATAGAACATGCTGGAATCCGCCATAGGCCTTTCTGACCGTCTGAATGATTTCCTTGAAAAGTTCATGATAGACGAGGACCTTGGTTTCGGTCTCCTTGACCATGAGCAGCACGTCATCAGGCCGGAGGTAATGGGCCAGCGGCACTCGGACCAATCCCAACTTGGCGCAAGCGTAATCGACCAGGAGAACCTCCGGGCAATTGGGCATGAGCACGGCCAGTCGGTCCTCTTTCTGCAAGCCCAATCTTCTCAGGCTGTTGGTCAACCGGTTCCCTCTTTCGGCCAATTGGCCGAAGGACCACCTTTGCAGGCCCTGGATTATAGCAGTCCTATCCCGATAATGGAGACAGCAATAATCGTAAAGCTGTCCTATGGTCTTGCCTAGCATGTTTCACCTCACTTTTTTTGTACCGGGTCTCTTTATGAAATGATAAGAGAGGTCACGGCGTCAAAAGCCACCCCACCCCCTAATTTTCTCATTGGCTGGATTTGACGGCCGTGATGCCAACCTAGTATCAAATAGGTTGAGTAGGCCCTTGGGGATTTTGTTATTCATCCTCTCCTCCGGTAGAGACAGTTTAGCAAGAGGATAGCTGAACTCTTTTATGTATGTCAAGAAAGGAGTATGCCTACTTTAAATAATTTTATCGTTCATTTGATAAGGATTTCAATTGACAAGGATTTTAATTGCTTTGTCAAAAAGTGAAGAGTAACAAGAGCGATCCTTCCTTTTTTACGCATAAATATCTTGTATTGATAAACAATTGGTGGTATCTTCATTTCACCGCTTTGGCCTGTGTTCTGTCGGGTAATGGGATTGGTGGATCTGTGGCAGGACCCGAAGCCCAACTCCATTCTGCCAACGGCCTTCAACACCGAGGATTTTGTCTCGATCCTTGATGAGTTGTTTGTCGCCAGGACCAGGTTGGCAAATTAAAGTTCGTTTAGTCCTAATTGATCGATTTGGTTGAATATCAATTTTTGAAGATCCGAACAACCGTCGAAGATGAGTCAAAGTCAGGATGAATTCTTCGATATCGTTGGGGGTTCAGCCCTTCGCTCTCTGCACGGAGTTTTTGGGCCGTACTCAGGCTCAGTCGCTCGAATTTCGAAACTCGGCCTAAGAAGCGCCGACTGAGGTGCGACATGGGGAGTCCTTTTTTGAATGGATATAAACAGATGAACTGTCATATTATATTTAGGGGCAATACATCTTTGCTCCTTCACAAAAGAGCTCATTGAGAATTCGTTCGCTGAGCATTTGAATTTAAGGGAAAGGAGAAACAGGAGAGATGACAGATGCAGGAAAGATCATTGATGGATTCCGATTCATCCCCCCCGGTCTCAGGCCATTTATCAGCAGGGACATTCCAGAAAAACCCTTCGGCGGATACATACCGTGGACCCCTATGAAAAAGCCCGTCAGTGAGGCCACCTTCTCCCTTATGTGCTCTGCGGGGATCAGCATGAAGACCGATCCCCCTTTCGACATGGAGCGGGAGAGGCGCGAACCCACCTGGGGCGATCCAACTCATCGAGAGATCCGGAGAGACGCGACAGAGGCCGACATTGAAGTCAACCACCACCACATCAAAACCGATTATATCAAGCAGGACATCAATGTGATGCTCCCCCTCGCCAGGTTCAGGGAGTTCGAGAAGGAGGGAATCATTGGGAGGCTTGCTCCGACCTGCTATTCTTATTACGGGTTCCAGCAGGATCCAACGGTCTTACTGAAGGAAACCATGCCGAAGGTCGCTTCGAAAATGAGGGAGGAGGGGGTTGGGGCCGTCCTTCTCACACCGGCCTGACCCCTCTGCTGCCGGTCCGTGGGACTGGTCGCTCGCTCCCTGGAAGAGGAAGGTTTCTCAACGGTGGTCCTGTCGATGACTCCGGAATTCAGTCGGGAGATCGGGATTCCGAGGGTTGCCGCGATTGAATACCCATATGGCCGTCCTATCGGCAAATGCCATGACCGCGAGGGCCAAAGGGCCGTGCTCTTGGAGGCCCTTTCCGTATTCACGAAGGCCAAAAAGCCAAACGAAATCTTTCACCTCCCCTTTACCTGGCCTGAGGATCCCAAGAAGACCGACTGGCAACCGCCGGAAATGGCCCCTATCATAAAAGTGCTTTTCGAGGAAATTAAGAAGGCCAGACTGGGAGGATATCGCCAGGGTTAAGGAGGACAAGGGAATCCCCAGAGATGCATGATCCTGATATTGAACGGATGGGGGAAAATTTTGAAGTATTAGAAAGGGGTTCTTCTGGCAGAGAATTATATGGATAAATTCCCCCTTCTCACAAATTGACCTATTTTAAGATTTTTCTTGAGCAGTTTTATTCAATTTCGTTTTTTTGATTAGCCCTCTGGAGTGCATGGAAATTGAATAAATAGGAACTTAGACCCGGATTGTAGATGCTTCGGGCTTCCTTTATATATATTTCTCACCTCTTAGATTGGCTCCTTCTACTAGAATCCCCTAATTGAAAAGAATTCGAGTCGGGATCAATATTTCTCTTTTTAGAAACGTCAAAGCCCCCATTTCTGATGTCGTCCTTTTCATTTCGACACCTATCAGTAGTTCGCTTAAGCTCGCCTCCCTGAACCTCACCTGACAAGGTCATGCCCTGCCTTTTCCGCCAGGTAGACCGGTGGAATTTCACCACCAGTCCCCTACAGATCCGTACGTGAGCCTCTCGACTCATACGGCTCGTGCCAGTCTT